>Ga0306920_100000665_pt1 | contig 40636 bp, 38 predicted proteins | sample flu12Cox44000170_FD_204666 | JGI IMG/M metagenome (GOLD analysis project Ga0306920, IMG submission 204666) | Lab enrichment of tropical soil microbial communities from Luquillo Experimental Forest, Puerto Rico - flux4day.12C.oxic.44.000.170 (v2)... | ecosystem: Environmental > Terrestrial >... | reverse complement strand
CCCGCTCTGAACGTCATCGCGGCCGTGTGTGTCGAGCCAGTCGCTGTATCGTGCAATTGCCGCCGGGTATGCGCCCGCATAAGCGTACAGGTCGCCCATGTGCAGGCGCGCATCCGCGCGCTTGGGCGCGATGCGGTCGGCCGCATCGAGATCGGTGATGACGGCCGCTTTCTCGTGACGCCAGGCATTCAGGTCCGCGCGCGCGAGCAGCGCGGGCAGATAGTCCGGTTTGAGGTTGAGGGCCTGATTGAAATCCGCGAGTGCCAGGTCCGGCTGCTGGTTGCCCCAGTACGCCTGTCCGCGCAGGTAGAAATAGCTCGCCTCACCGGGCGCGAGCTCGCACGCACGCGTGAGATCGGCGATGGCGTGCGCGAAGTCGCGCCGCGCCGCGTAGGCACTGCCGCGGCGACTGAACCCCGCCGCATCCGTGGGCAGCCCCACCGCAGCATCGTTCGTGGCGCTGTCACCCGCGCGCTGCGCGGCGGCGTTGGAGCGGGAAGTCAGATCGAACACCGGGCCACCGTTGTAGGTGAAGTAGAGCTGCGCCTGGCTGTTGGCGACATACACGCGGTGCGACAGGAAAAAGTCCGCGCCTACCAGCATGTCGACATCGTGCAGGTCGACATCCCCGACGCGCAGGTGTGTGTTGCGAATCTCTTCTTCGCCGATCTTGAAGCTCGGGAAGGGCGCAATCCAGGTCTTCACCAGCCGTGTTCCCCAGCCGCCATACTCCGCGCCCGCCGCCACTACCCCGGCACTCCTGGGCGTAACGCCGGCGCGTTTGGCCGCAGCGAGCGTCAGCATCGACGCCGGGGCACCGGTGTCGAACATCACGCGGATCTTTGCGTCGTTGAGGAGGGCGGCGCCGGTGGTATGCGGCGACTCCGGCGTCGCGTGCGCGATGTCGATGACCGAGAACGGCCGATCGGTCGCCCAGTACGCGAGGGTATTCTTGCGACAGTCGTCCGCCCGAAAGAGCCTGATCACGCCGTTCGCGAGGTCATACTCGACATCGCCGGCGAGCCTGAGAACGTTCTGACCCAGAACACCCACTGCGCCGCCGCCGAGATCGTTGCCGGCAACCAGGAACTCCACTTTGGGTACCGTCAGGCTGGCGAGCGTGAAGGTGTCGACGCGTGTCAGCCAGGTGCGTGCTTCGCCGCCCACCCCGGTCATCGCGAACCACGCCGGCACGGGCTCGAGGTGCAGCTTCAAATCCGCAGCGGCCTCCGGAGTGAGGGTGCTGTAGAACGAACCACTGTCGGCGAGGAACAGCACGTCGGTGTCGTTGATCTTCGCGTGCACCATCGGGCGCAGCCCGCTCATTGTCACCGCCAGCTCGAATTGTTTGATGAGCTTGCACGCGGCGAATGCCCGCGGCACCGGTATGACAACGACGAGGAGGACAACTGCTGCGCAGAGGACGCGCGGCAGAGTCGGCCACACGCGGCGCGCGGTCAGCCGGCGCAGCCGGCCTTGATCTGCAGTCGGCGCCGCTGGCGCAGAGCGTAGAGTCCGATGCCGATCCAGATCACGTTCATGGCGGCTGAGGGAAGCGCGCCGTTCCAGCCGCTGTTCACCACGAAACCGGCAGCGCCGAGAATGTTCATGAGCTGGTAGCTCACCGACTCGGCGCGCAGCTTGCCGGCCGAGAGCAGGGCGTAGGCTCCGAGAATCAGGGCCGCACCGGCCCAGCCGATCACTTCGACGGCGAGTTTCATAGATGCCTTGAGGGTTACGCAGGTGCTGCTGTGTTGGTCGGGCGTGCGTGGAGTGCCATGAAGATGAGCGCCCATCCGCCAAAGATCAGGTTGATGCCCAGCAGAAGCCCGATCGCCCAGAGAGCCGTACTCGGAAACCCGATCAACAGCACTCCCGCCACGATGCCGATGACCGCCGAGATCAGCGACCACCAGAACCCTGGCGCCTGGCGTGCATGGAAGGTCGTGAACAGGCCGATGATGCCGCTGATCAGCAGCAGCCAGCCGAAAAACACGGTGGCCGCGACCGAGGCAATCTGCGGCGCGAGCAGCGCCAGAATACCGAGGATGACGAGCAGAATTCCTTCGCCCAGAAACAGCCCCCAATGACGGCGGATGGCCCCGCCAATCTGATAACCAGTTTCGCGAAGGTCGTCGGAGCGAGCAGCCGCCATTATGGGGTGTCCCTGTAGAGCGAGACCGTGATCGTGCCGCTGCGGAGTATACGCCTGTGAGTTTCACCGCAGGGCGCGCAATCGCCGCATGGCTGCCGCTCAGGCCTCGGTAACTTTGTTACACGACGCACGGTGCCAACCGTGGCGAGTTATAGTGATGTCAACTCCTGTGGGCGATTGCGCGAGCTATGCAGCAGATGAAGCGCGCCATCATTTGGCGGTCAGTGATGATGTCTCTCGCGGCAGGCGCATTGGCGGCGGGGTGCGCTGCGCCAAGCGCGCAGCAAAACACACCACGCTACTGCTCGGTGTCCACCTACGTGCCGTGCCTGGTGCAGCAGCGCACCGCTGACTGTCAACCCTGTCCCGGACAGTAGTGACTGCAGCGGTCGTTACGCCGCGATGGGCTCGATCAGCTCAGCTCCGTTGTTGCGAACGGAGTTGACACGGGTACTCACCGGACGGGCGAGCATGAGGTCTGCCGGATACGGCGCGAGCACGGCGCGCGCCTCGGCTGGCGTCCCCTTGAGCCAGGCCTCGTGATCCTCGCGACGCAGGATGGCCGGCATGCGATGCGGGTGGCTGCCGCCGTTGTGCACGTCCGCCATCAGCTCGTTGGCCGGCATGGTGATGTGGGCGCAGCTCTCGATGACCACACCGTCATCGCGCACGCTCCAATCCCACAAGCCCGCGAAGCCAAACAACTCCTGATCGGCCAGTGTGATCAGATAGGGCGTTTTGCGGCCCTGAGCATCGTGGTGCCACTCGTAGAAGCCCGATGCCGGTTGGATGCAGCGCTGTCCGAGCTTCCAGGCGCCACGAAAGGCAGCCGCCGCCGCAAAAGTTTCGATGCGCGCGTTGATGGTGCTGAACTTCCCGGGGTTGCCGTGCGCGAACGAGGGGATCAGCCCCCAACGGACCATCGCGGCTGCCGGTGCACCGTTCTCGAGGCGCATGACGGGAACCTGCTGGCTCGGAGCGATGTTGTAGGAAGCCGTGACCCAGGCCGGAGGCCCGTGAAGGTTCCATTCCCGCAGGTACTTGTCCTGCATGCGCAGGATGTAGCGTCCGCACATGTTTGATCCTCAGGCTGCCGAGCGCTCGAGCGTCACCCGCTTCACCGCAACACGGCTCTCATCCGGCAGGGCGTCATCGATCGCCATGCAGATCTCGGCGACGTCGTCGCGAATCGGCTCGTCTTCCTCCCCGAACAGGTAATGGCCGAGCACCGCGCGTGCCCGGGTCAGCAGCGCCAGCAATTCCTCGTGTGACATCGATTTTCCCCAAAGACGCAGGCATGGTCTTTGGAGCTCGAGGATACTACATCTTGTGCTGCCGGGGCGTGGCAACCCACGAGATCTGGTGTCTCGTGCGACCCTTCCATCGGTCTTTCAAGGGTTTACGGTATCAAGCGTCACGACTGGGTTAACTTCGCCGCAGCGGGGTTGCGCCCGACGTGAGCTCACTGCGGCGGCACGAAGATCGCGATGCCGTGCGCCGCCTTGTTGTAGACGCCGAAGGAGCCACCGACACCGACACCGGTCGAGCTGCCCGGGCCGTAGCTGGAGCTGCCGACACCGGTGCCGATCGAGCCCGACTGCTGATCCTGCACGCCCTGCAGGAGAATGCCGTTCGCTCCGAGCTTCGCCGCCTGCTCCTTCATGCGCGCGATTGCCTTGTCCATGTTCTGTTGACTGGTGATCGCGAAGGAACCCTGGCTCGTGGCGTCGATCGCGGCGATCTCCTCGTACTTCTCCGGGGGTTGCACGTAGACCCTGACACTCTCGGGTGAGATCGGCGGCCGGGCGGTGCCGATCATCACGTGAGAGGAAGTCGCACATCCCAGCAGCAACATCGCAACCACGGCCGCCGGGCCGAAGTGCAGCAGGCGGGAAAAGCGCGGCATGGCAGGACCTCCACCGGTAACTCGCGCCCCATGGTACCGCTCAGCCACCGGGGCGCGTTTACTTATCGCGGCGCAGGTTCGTGAGACTCGCGAAACCCAGCCAGCAGAAGAGCAGCACCGCCACAGCGGAGAGCGTGAGCAGCAGGTATCCGATCTCGGTTATTACCATGGTGTCGCCCCCTGATCGCAGCCACCGGATCGAGCATGGAGTTTGTCGCGAGCGCGCGGCGACATTCCGAGTTCCCGATCACAAGGAGCGGTTTTTCGTGCCGCGCACGGCAGCGCGTGGCGCTGGCCGCGCTGCGCACGCGCTGTATGACTTCACTTAACCCTCGCAGCGAACGGTCTCTCCTGTATTCTGTTGCAAGGCGAAGATGTCCGGCACAGCCCGAGATCCGATGCACTCCGTTGGCGAGGCGCTGCTCACCGACCTGTACCAGTTGACGATGGCGCAGGCCTATTTCGAGCTCGGCATGAAGGAGAGCGCGGTTTTCGAGCTCTTCGTGCGGCGCCTGCCGGAGACGCGGCGCTTCCTGCTGGCCGCGGGCCTCGAGCCGGCGCTCGAGTACATCGAAAGCCTGAGGTTCACCGCGGACGACATTGCGTTCCTTGCGACGCTCGGCAAGTTCCGCGCGGGTTTTCTCGATTATCTGCGCAGCGTGCGCTTCAGCGGTTCGCTGTACGCGCTGCCCGAGGGGAGCCCGTTCTTCGCCAACGAGCCAATCGTGCGCGTCTCGGCGCCGATTCTCGAAGCGCAGCTGCTCGAGAGCCGCCTCATCAACATCGTGCACTTCCAGACGATGATTGCCAGCAAGGCAGCGCGGTGTGTGATCGCCGCGCGCGGCAGGCAGCTCATCGACTTCGGCATGCGCCGCGCCCACGAGGCCGATGCCGCCGTGTTTGCCGCGCGGGCCGCGTATCTCACGGGCTTCGATGCGACGGCAACCGTGGAGGCGGGCCGCCGCTTCGGCATTCCGCTCTCGGGCACGCTCGCACACTCCTTCATCGAGGCCTATGACCGCGAGGAGCAGGCGTTGCGCAGCTTCGTGCTCAGCTCTCCCGAGCCCACCACGCTGCTGATCGATACGTATGACTCCGCGCGTGCCCTGCAGCGCGTCATCGCGCTCGCGCGCGAACTCACGCAAAGCGGCAGCGAACACCGCATCCGCGCGATCCGCATCGACAGCGGCGACCTCGCGGCACAGGCGCGGATGGCGCGATCCGCTCTCGATGCGCACGACTGTCGGGACATCCGCATCGTGCTGAGCGGCAGTCTCGACGAGCAGGTCATCGAGCGGCTCGTGACGAGCAACGTGCCGGTCGACGCGTTCGGTGTAGGCACCGCGCTCGGGGTATCCGCCGACGCGCCCGCGCTCGATATGGCCTACAAGCTGCAGGAATATGCCGGCAAACCGCGCCGCAAGCGCTCGCCTGGCAAGGCGACCTGGCCGGGAGTGAAGCAGGTGTTTCGCGAGCGCGCCGCTTCGGGCGAGTACCTGTGCGATCGGGTTGCCCGCGCCGATGAGCGGCCGGGCGGCGAGCCGCTGCTCATCGAAGTGATGCGCAACGGTCGCCGCAGCGTTCCGTCACCCGCGTTGCCCGCGCTTCGCGAGCATTGCAGCAACGAGATGCGGGCGCTGCCGGCGCAGCTGCGCGAGCTCAGCCCGGCGGTTGCGCCTTATCCGGTATCGATCTCCGACACCCTGCAGGCGATGGCGGCGGGCATCGATCTCCAGACGGGGGCGGAGTGATGTCCGCACTCGACCGACCGGTGTGGATGAGCCTCAGCACCTCGCACTCGGCCTTATCGCTTGGTGACGACCTGGCACGACGCTACGCACGGGAGGTCAACCTGTTTGCATCCGCCCGCGACGACACGATGCCGGCGTTGACTGCGCTCGCGGATCTGGTTCAGCCCGGCGAGCGGGTATTCGTTCTGCAGGTTCCGCAGATCACCGTCCCTCCCGCTCTCGTCGCCGTCAAAGAGGCGAAGGGAGTGCAGATGTTGGCGGCACGCGGCGCCCCGGCGCTGGCAGGGCAAGAAGACATTGTGCAACTCACTGACGCGGACGCGCCTGAGATGCTGGTGCTCGCCGGGCTCACCGAGCCGGGCCCGTTCCTGCGCCGCACGCATACGATGGGGGCATTCATCGGCATTCGGAGCGGCGGCCGCCTGGCTGCCATGGCCGGCGAGCGATTCCGATTTCCGGGCTACACCGAAGTGAGCGGCGTCTGCACGCACCCTGACTTTCGCGGGCGCGGTCTCGCCCGGCGGCTGTCAGCCGCGGTCGCCGCCGCCATCGAGGCGCGTGGAGAGCGGCCGTTCCTGCACGCCTGGAAGACCAACCGTGCGGCCATAGCGCTCTACGAGTCACTTGGCTTCGAGATACGAGACGAGGTCAATGTCGCGGTGCTCGAACGCGGCGCATGAGGCTGGTGCGAACGGCTTGAGCTCATCTCGCGTTCCGCCACCTCTCTGGATGCTCATCTTCGCCGTGTCGATGTGGGCGTTGAACCGCTATTACCCCCTGCTGGCCGTCATTCCAGAGACCTGGCGTGGCTGCGGGAGGTTCGTGGCGCTGGTGGCGGCGATCACACCGGCGGCGGCCTTTTACCAATTCCATCGAGCGCACACCACGTTCAACCCGCTCAGCCCCGAGACCGCCAGCGCTCTCGTCACCTCCGGGGTATTCGCCTGGACGCGCAATCCAATGTATCTCGGACTGTCCCTCCTTCTTCTCGGCTGGGCCATCAAGCTCGGAACACTGAGCCCGTTCGCCGGACCGCTGCTCTTCCTGCCGCTCATTCAGTACGTGCAGATTCGTCCGGAGGAACAGGCGCTGCAGCGGCGGTTCGGCGGTGATTACGAGCGATACTGCCAGGGCGTGAACCGCTGGTGGGGACGCAATCGGCGCGCCTGAGCCGGCGCCGCCCGCGTGGTTATCCCGGGCCGCTCACGGAGGTCGGTACGGGCAGGCTCACCGGCTCGAGGTAAAAGGCGTACTGGGCGAGGCACAGCCGCAGGAATGTCCGCGCTTCGTATCCCGAATGCCGCAGCAGCGCTCGATGCGTGAACCATACGACGCTCGCGGTGCCAGCGAAGAAGGCGCGATGCGTGGACCGCATCAGCATCCGCAGCCACGCGGGGCGGCCCGCGCGCAGGGCGTTCAGCAGTTCCGACTCGAAGGCCACGTGCACCAGCTCGTCTGCCACGAGTGTGCGGCACAGCACTCCGAGGCGCTGGCATCCCGTGGCTGAGGCGAGTATGCGGTAGTAGACGCTGCCGATGAGCTCGGCGGTGATGAGCACGCACATATAGAGCTCGAGTCCTGCCAGGCGGCGCAGGCGAAGGAATACGCGATCGCTCCAGTGACTGCTCGCGGGCGGAATGCCGTGATCCTCCATGAAGGACCGCAGCAGCGACGCGTGACGCTGCTCCTCGCGGATGAACAGTTCCACGATCCGCACCAGCGCAGGCAGCTCACGTTCCCGTGCACAGCGCGCGGCGGCCCGGAGCAGCGTGCCTCCTTCCGACTGCTCGCCGAGCTGAAACGTCGCGATCGAGCTGGCGATGAGCCTTCGTTCCTCGGGTCTCAGCACATCGGCGAGCCCGGGTGGGATGCAACGCGGGCGCTCGGCGTGGTACTCGAAGTGATTCAGCCAGATCCTGAGGTCATCGGGCGACATGCCGGGAGTGTGCGGGCCCATTCGGATATCGCGGTGGCAGAATCCGGGCAGATTGTGGCAACCGTGGCATCCGCCGCAGTAAGGCCTGAAACCCGCCTCAGCGATGCGCCTCGATTCCGGCGCCGGCGAGCCCCAGCGCCGGCGTACGCGCCGATCGCAGCATCGATACCGCAGCGTAGAGGATGACGACGATCACGAGCCAGCGCATCAGTGTGAGGTGCTCGCCGATCGTCTTGATGAGCGGAAATGCGACCAGTGTGCCGAGCAGGCCGCCGAGCGTAAGGCCCACGGCAACCCCGTGCGAGAAGCGCCCCGAGCGCAGAAATCCGAGCGACGCGACGGGGATCAGGACGCCGTCGCTGCCGATCATGATGGGGTAGGCAGCGATCGGGTGCATCCCGAGGAGCCCGAGCAGCACCATGCTGGGGGCGTAGTTGCCGATGCCGATGCACATCAGGGCACCGAACACGAAGTTGGCAAGGACCGCGATGACGAAGCGCCAGCCGCCGAGCCCCATCGCCGTGCCGGAGGGAGGCAGCACGCCTACCGCGGTCATCGCGAAGAAAACGGCGGCGATCAGCAGTGCTACACCCATCACGAGTTGGATGCAGCGGCGCGGCATGCGGCTGACCACGCCGGCACCGATCCACGCACCGGCGCCAGAGCTGATCACCATGCAGGCAAGCAGTACCGGCTCGACCGCAATCGCAGCAAAGAAGAGGAGTGAACCGAGGAAAGAGGGCACCGCACTGCCGACGTTGAGCGTGCCGGGGATCAACTCGTCCGGCGGCTTACCCCGCAGCTTGAAAAGTGCCGTTATCTGTGCGTATGACCCGATGCCCAAGGTGTCGAGGAAATTCGTGACGAAGCCGATCACACCGTCAGCCCAGCTGGCGCGCTCGTGCAGATGCCGGCGCCTTGCAACGACGATCCAGGCGATGATCGCCGCAACGTTGACGATCACGAGGACGGTATAAAGGATGACCTGGGCGGTCAGCACTCTCTGCACTCACCAGCGGGGCGGTAGTTGTTGGTCTGACTGTGGTGACTGGACCGCCGACTGTCAAATAATCGATGGCCAACGCCGGCAACACTCGGCTGCGCAGGCTGCACCGCTCCCGGCCAGGTTCACGCGCCGGGCTCACCGCACCCGGAGCGTGCGATAATTCCCATCAACAATGCCCAACGCCGACCCCCTCCTCATCGTCTCATTCCTCTTTCTTGCAACCGTTGTGTGGCTCATTGCGCGCGCATGGCGGCAGAACGGCGTGCTGCTGCGTGTCGCCCCTGCGCCGGCGCCGGCCGGTTCGATGCTTCCCTCGCTGACGGTCGTCATCCCGGCACGCGACGAAACCGCAAACATCGGGCCGTGTGTGCGCTCGCTGCTTGGACAGCAGTACCCGACGGAGAGGCTGCACATCGTGGTGGTCGACGATGATTCGCAGGACGATACCGCCGCAATCGTCGCCGGCATCGCCGCAACCGACTCCCGTGTCACGCTACTCGCTGCGCCGCCCCTGCCGCCGGGCTGGAAGGGCAAGGTGCACGCGTGCTGGTTCGCCGTGCAGGCCGTGCCGACCGACACCGAATGGGTGTGCTTCCTCGATGCCGATATGCGCGCACACCCGTTCGCGCTCGCCAGCGCGGTGCAGCTCGCGCGGGCAGGTTCGCTCGATCTGCTCTCGCTCGCACCTCGCCACGAGCTCGGAAGCCTCGCGGAGCGACTGATCATCCCTTGCGGGCTTTATGTCCTCGGTTTCTCGCTGGACCAGGCGCGCATGCAGGCGCCGGAGAGCGAGGAAGCGCTGTGCACGGGTCAGTTCATGCTCGTGCGGCGCCGGGCGTACGAGCAGGTCGGAAGTTATGAAAGGGTGCGCGGCTCCATCTGCGAGGACCTCGATTTCGCACTGCTGCTGAAGCGTAACGGCCACAAGGTGCGTCTCGAGGACGGCAGCGCCGTGCTCGTGACACGCATGTACACCGGGTGGGCCACGCTCTGGCCCGGATTCGCCAAGAATCTCGTCGAGATGCTGCGCGGCCCGACGCGCACGCTCCTGATCGTCTCGAGCGCGGTCGTCCTGTCGTGGTCGGCCGTGGTCCTGCCGCTCATCGATGCGTCCGCCTGTCGCGGCGGCGCACACGGCGGCTGCGTGGCTCTGGTACCGGCACTGCTCGGGTCCGCCGCTGCGCTCGGTCTGCACATCGCCGGAGCGCTGCACTTCGGGATACCGTGGTGGTATGGACTCGCCTTTCCGCTCGGCTATACCGCAGGCGCGCTCATCGCTCTCGATAGCATTCGCCGGCGCCTGTTCCACCGGGTGGAGTGGAAGGGACGCACGTACGCATGAGCGCCCGACGGCCCGCTCCGGATCGCGAACCGCAGCGCGAGCGGTGGGCCATGTTCACTCCGTCAAGGTCGCTCACCCCGCTGGTGCTGGCTATCGGGGCGGCGGGGCTTCTTCTCTATCTGTTACAGAACGTCCTGCTGCCGTTCGTGATCGCGGCGATCATCGCCTACCTGTGCGTCCCGCTCGTCGATGGGCTGACCGCGCGGACACGCTGGCCTCGCCGGCTGGTGGCGCTCGGCCTGCTCGTTCTCCTCATGGGCGTTGGTACCCTGTTGGGTTTTCTCGGACTACCGCCGCTGCTGCGTCAGGCGCAGGGCCTGCTGGGCAATCTGCATGGTGCCGTAACGGATTTCATGCGGGCGATCGTCGGCACGCATTCCGTTCAGCTGCTGGGCTCGACACTGGACGCGCAGCATCTGTCCGACCTGATCGTCGGCGGGCTCCAGCACGAGATGAGCGGAGCTCAGCTCGTCCGCCTGGTCGGCTGGGGCGCGGCGGGGTTCTTCGGCTTCATGCTCGTGTGGGTGCTGATCGGCTATTTTCTGCTCGACTCGCAGACAATCGCAGCGGGAATGCTGTGGCTCGTGCCACCGCGCCGGCGGGCCGAGGCCGAGCAGGTCTGGCACGAGCTCGATCCGCTCCTGCGGCGCTATTTCATCGGTGTGGCCGGCGTGGTCGCGTATGCGACGGTTGCCGCGTACTTCGGGCTGGGCCTGGTGCTCGGGCTACACCACGCGGTCATACTCGCACTGGCCACCGGCGTGCTCGAGGTCATACCGATGGTCGGTCCGCTCGCGGCGGCCGTGATCGCCGGGCTCGTGGCCGTGCAACAGGCCGCGACCTCCTGGGACATCTGGGCCTATGCCGGCTACGCGACCGCGCTGCGCCTTTCCATCGACCAGCTGGTCGGTCCCATCATGCTCGGGAATGCGGCGCGTGTGCATCCGGTCGTGGTGATCTTCTGCTTTCTCGCCGGCGGCGTGCTCTTCGGTATCGTCGGCATGATCCTCGCAGTGCCGATAGCGCTGCTCATCAAGGTGGCCCTGACGGTACGCTATCGCGAAGCGCGCTAGGCCGTTGATGCGATCGCCGGCACACAGCGTTCGATGAGTCACAGCGCGGCCAGATCTCCGTGTACCACGCGCCCACCGAAGAGCGTCACCACGGCCCGGGTGTGCGCGATCTCCGTCACCGGAATCGCGAACAGGTTGCGATCGAGCACGACGAGATCGGCGCGCTTGCCCACCTCGATGGATCCGGTTTCCTTCTCGAGGCGGTTGACCCAGGCCGCGTTGATCGTGAAAGCCGCGAGCGCTTCCGGCAATGCGATGCGCTCCTGCGGCAGGAAGGGCTCGGTGGTCGCGCCCGCCAGGTCCTTGCGCGTCACCGCAACCTGAAGCTCCTCCAGAGGGTTGGCGCTGGAGACGGACCAGTCGCTGCCGAAGGCCACGACCGCGCCACTGCGGTAGATGCTGCCGATCGGGTAGAGCCGGGCGGAACGCTCCGGGCCGAGGAACGGCATCGTCAGCTGCGTGATGTACTCGTCGGCGTACGCCCACAGCGGCTGGAAGTTCGCCGCCGCGCCGAGCTCGCGGAAGCGCGGTAGGTCAGCGGGGTCGATCAGCTCGAGGTGCGCGAGGTGATGGCGGTGGCCGAGGTCGCCGTTTTGCGCGCGCGCTGCGGCGATCGCATCGAGCGCCTCGCGCACGGCGCCATCGCCGATAGTGTGGAAGTGCACCTGGAATCCGGCGGCGTCGAGTCGCGTGACGGCCTCCCTGAGGAGTCCGGGCTCCACCATCGGGATGCCGCGGACTTCACCCGGCAGGTGATAAGGCTCCAGCAGCACCGCGGTGTAGTTTTCCATCACCCCGTCCTGCATGATCTTCACGGTGCCCGGATCGACGAGCGCCGAGCGGTACTCTCGTCGCAGCAGTTCGAAACGGGCGATCTGCTCGAGCCCCTCGGTGTGCTCCCACCAGAGCGCGGCGACCACGTGCAGGCTGAGCGCGCCGCGGCGTTCGAGCGCACGGTAGGTCTTGAGGTCATCCTCATACACCTGCGCGTCCTGGATGGCGGTGATGCCATAGCCGTTGAGGAGCCGCACCGCGTATTCGAGTCCCGCGATGCGCTGCGCGGCCGTCGGCGGAGGAAGTACGGCGTCGACCGGCGCGCTTGCACCTTCCTGCAGCGTGCCGAGCGGCTGGTGGGTCTCGGGATCGCGGTCGATGCGCCCATCGGGCGGGTCTGGAGTGTCCGCGGTGAGGTGCGCCAGCTCGAGGGCACGCGTGTTGACCCATGCCGTATGTCCGTCGGTGCTCGAGAGGTACACGGGTCGGTCAGGCACGGCGGCATCGAGCAGCTCGCGGCGCGCGCGGCCGCCGGGACCGAAGGCGGACATCAGCCAGCCGCCGCCGGTGATCCATGCCTCCTGCGGATGCGCCGCAGCGTACTTGCGCACCGCCTCGACGTACTCATCGACGGTCTTCAGCGCCGACAGATCGCAGCTGTTCGCCTGAATGCCGGAGCTGATCGGGTGAATGTGGGCGTCCTGAAAGCCCGGCAGCAGCATCCGACCGTGCAGATCGACGACGCGGGTGCGCGTGCCGAGATATGACGCGAGCCCCGCGTCGGTGCCGACATACACGATCCGTCCACCACGGATCGCGACCGCCTGCGCCCAGCTGCGCGCGCCGTCGAGTGTGTAGACTGCGCCGTCGCGCAGCGCCAGGTCGGCGGGGGCGGGCGGGATGCCTGCGGTCGCGATGCTGCTCAGCGCGCATAGTGCCGCGAGCGGGCGGAGTGGTCCGCAGCAATCAAAACGTGGCATGCATCCCCTGACCGAAGACAGTGTTGTTGTCGATTCGTCAATCGCTGCCGCGCGATGATACACCCCCTGCATGTTCGAGTTACTGACGGCGGCCGCGGGGCCAACACTGGGTGTTGAATCCTGCGCAGCCGACCGCCGCGATCGAGTCCGGGGCTGTTTATGCGACGATGAGCCGCTTCCCGAACATCGCTGGTGACCGCGGGAACGGCTGCGGTGCCATTCCGTGGGTCGTTGTCCCCGGCGAGCGACAGGTTGACTGCATATGTTGCAAGACGATCCAATCATGCGGTCGCTTGCTTGTCTCGGATGACTTGGGCGGTGACATGAGGCTCCCCGGCTGGTCAAGGATTGTCCGGCCGGGGACGTCCTCCTGTCCCGCCCCGGTTGGGTGAATCTTTCGTCGGCGTATGCTTCGGGAGCGCTGGAAGTTAGCTCCAACCGAAACTGTCGGCGCACGGGAAGGTCGAAGTTTTCTCACCCCTCATTTAGGGGGAGCGAACATGAGCAAGCCGATCTGGCCGCTTGCTGCCGCGCTTTCCCTCTTTGGCGCCACACCCGCCGTGGCGTACGGCGACGTTTACGCTTGCGACTATTGCGAGGAATTCCTCTATAAGCCTGTTCGCGTGCAGATCGAAGGCGGCCGCACGATCACACAGGGTTGGGGGGCTCAATACCTCGACAACGGCATGAATCTCGGCCTCGGGTTGACGTGGCAGCCGAAAGCGGAGTTGCCGCTCGCCTTGCGAGCCGATGGAATGTACCAGCACTTCGACGCGACCCAGCTGCTGATTACCCAGGCGGCGGCCAACTTCGGGAAGAACGTCGACGAGGGAAGCGTCAAGATGTGGGGCGTCGACATCGATGCGGAGCTCGACCTCAAGGTGATTAGCTCGGCAAGACTCTATTTTCTGGTCGGCGTCGGCTGGTACGACGAGCAGAACAGCTTCCACTATCAAGGCACTCTGGTCAGCCGGAATACCACCGGGGCGCACTTCGAGAGGAATGCAGGCCTCGGAATCGAGTTCGCCAACGGCGGATCGATGTTCTTTTTCGTCGATGCGCGATACATGCGCTTCAACATCAACGGGCAGAATCTCGACCTGATCCCGATACGTTTAGGCCTGCGCTTCTGAAACCGGGAACCCGCTGGGAACGATCCCCCGCCTGACGCTGACGCGCGATGGCGAATCGCAAATCGCAAAGGTGATGGCCTTCGCCGGCTTGCGCTGGCTGCGCTCCTGGCGCTCGCGGGCTGCGCCGGTTCGTCGACGCGCGCCACGGCGCCGGCGCCGCAAACAGCGGCGACGCCACAGCACTCTCAGGGCCTGGCGGTTGATTGCTCGATTTGAACTGCCCACCGGCCCTGAGATTGGGGTTGAAGCTCCGCTGCCTTACTGCAGCTCGGGAGCAGACCCATCAGCAGAATACCGGCAAAGAAGGCTGCCGATGAAAGCCAGAACTTCCAAGTATCGAACGACGGATCCAAGTCGGCAGCCTCCCCTCTATTTCTCGAGGGCGTAAGCTGCACTGACCCATCACGTAGCTGCCGTGATGCGCGTCACGCACCGCGCATTTCTGCTGGATTTGGCAGGCGGACCAGTCTTCCGGACCGCTTTCGATCAGGCGGCATCTGCGGGCAGCTCCGGCGAGATGGATCGGAAGCTGAAAATCGGAACGCAGCCGCCAATCGCCATGTAAAGAGAAAAGAGATGGCAGTCCACGTACTGGCGGTCAGCAGAAGAAGTTTCAGCATTGTCATTCCTTGGGAGATGGCATCCAAGGCAAACCTACGCATTGATCGGTGATATCTCAATTCGCAAGAGGGTCGAATATCGGTGACATTACCGCCGGCACGCTGAGAACCTCTCTCGGCGACGATGCCACTTACCAGCACGCAGAAGTCATTGCGCTTGCGCCTGCGGCACGGCGGCCTGGTAGACACCGATTGGCTTCCTTCATCACCCAGTCACGCGCTTGCAACAACAGCCTGTACTAATGCCAGCATCGGTTGCCCTGCCGTACTGCACTTAAACTGATAACAAAAACCGTGCGGTGATCCCGTAGTGAGCTGCCTAGTTGTTTCCGTCTTTGAACTGTCCCCGGCGAGAGGCAGGGACCCGCTGTCAGTCGAGATCCCCCACCCGATACGGTGCGTCTCGTCTGCTCGCCGGGGACGACCTGTAGCACGCTGACGCCGCCCCCAAAATGGGGCGGCGCACCTCGTTTTGCAGCCGCGCAGGCGTTTGCGACGTAATGCTGCGACGCGCCAGGCGTACGGTTATTTCGCGGCCTTCTCGCCCATCGACTTATAAATCTCGGCCATCTGCTTCAGGATCGCTGCCTCCCGTTCGCGCAACTTGGCGAGAGCCTGCTCGGCTTGCGAGGTATTCGCAGTCTGAATCGTGTACCGTGTCCGCACCACCTCGTCCCCGCGCGCCAGCGCCGCGCTCGACAACGCCAATGCGGCGATGACCAGAGCTGCTATTACCGCTGACCTTTTCATACTCATTGCTCCCTGCAGAGCAACTCCGTCGACGGGGCAGCAGCGTCCCGTCACACGTGGACTCTGCGTAGATCCTGCCGGCCAATATGATGGCTCCGTTCGTGACGTACGCGCATGCTTAGCCTTGGGCGCGACGCAGCCCGGCCTTGCCCGAGGTCATCGTGCTCAGTTGATGCTCGCGCCCGCGACAGGGGGAACGCTCAGGCTGCCGTGGCGGTCTATGCCACTCCTCGTGCTTCTTGAGTCATGCATTCGCAACAGCCGATGCCTAGACTGCGCGCCCGGTGACAACTCTCGAGGGATTCGCGAATCATGGAGCTGATTGTTGGCTCTTTCCTGTTGGTTGTTGTGTCTCTCTTCGGGCATATCGGCTTTGTGATTGACAGTTATCTGCAGCGCTCCAAGCCTGCAATCGCGGGGTGATCCGTAGCGCAACCGCCTGCTGATGGGGCGGTACGAGAGCACCGACGGCCGATCGGGCGGCGTTTTCGTTTGAGCGGAAAGAGCGTCCCCATGATTTGATGGCGCTTGCTTCGTACTGCGCTCTCCGCCAACATCGGTGCCGGGCCTGCCGAAACGGAGCGCCCCATGAACAACGATGAATTGCCCCCCGCCGTTCGGAAGCATCCGGAGCTTTCGAGGCTGCTGCGATTTGCAGAGAACAACCCCGAGGCGGAGAAGGTGCTGATGGAGTTCTTCCGAGCGTGCCTGCAGCTCACCCGGGCGGAGCTGGCCGAGGTTTTCGCCTATGGCGAGCGTTTGCTCCGTGGTCACTAAGCCATAGTCGGCGCCGTCGCGGCATCGATCGAACCGTCGCTACGCCGGCTTTACCTGTATTTTACTGGTAAGGCTCAAATGGCCGTGGCGCCGCCGCAGTCACGATGTAATCTGCGTCGGCTACAAAATAGGCAGACCGCTAAGGACGACGGCGATGGCAAAGAAAATACACGAGCTGCTGTGCAGGCTTCGCGAACAGACCGCGAACGAGATTTCGGAATTACAACAAAGCGAGATTGATGTTTGGCTCGAGGAGCAATCAGCACTAACGGCTGCTTACTCGAACGACGTCGCCACAGTGGTTCAACTTCTGGAGCAGGAACTGTCTGCCCGTGGGATATCGCTGAGGACTCATTAGCTGCCTAGAGGTCTCGGCCACTGCACGGACGACGCGTGACGTGCGCATTCTGGCGAGCGCACTTACACGGAGGCGGCATGATGGGTGACGCGGCATACATTGATCCGATTGAGCATGCCTGGCGGCATTGCAACCCACATTCACCGTTACCGCCCGCGTTGGTACAGCGCGCGGGGCCATCGGGTGTGACATTCAAGCTTCACTCGTCCGACGGCCAACTTGTGGCCGAATGGTCGGGGACCAGACAGGATGTTCAGGACGGTTTTTTTACCATCGCTACCTTGCCGCGAATCTCACCGCCCATAGCAGACTGAGCGCGAGCGGCGGGCGGCGGGCGGCGGGCGGCGTTATCTCTGCAGAACGTCAGAGGCTCTCAACATGCCGCCATCCTCGGGCCGACGCTACCTGACCGCCATCAACGTGCTACATAACACTCGGATCACGAAGCTGGTCTGCGACCGCGCATCGTACGCGGTTCACAGGTTCCCCGGGCGCATCGTGACGCCTGTCACGAATTACTCGCGTGGCGATGCCAGATGGTCAGTGACCGGCGCAACAATATGTCGTTATGAAGTGCGCATCGCTGGCTATGGTGGTCCTGATAGCGTTGTGCGGCTGCTCGCTCTTGGGCTCGAGCAAACCCGATGCGATGGATATGGGCGGTGGCCTGTATTCCGTCAGCGGCACTACTCTCAGTGGCAATCTTGGCTCCGCCCGTGAGGCCGCTGCTGAGGAAGCCAGTGAGTTCTGCGGTAACTCCTCGCGCCAGGCGGTTATCCAGAGTTTTCAGGACAAGGCCCGTGGCGACGCCTGGGGAGCACGTACCAGCAGCGCGATCTTCTACTGCAGATAGCGGCCTGTAGCGCTACCCGCACGATTTCACGACGATTCGCGTCGCCGGGCAGGCATTCGCATCGTGCCAATATGTCCCCTTGCTGAGATAAGCGGGGCGCTCGCGACAGTATCCGTGTGGACCAACCCGTGATGGCGCCGTCTGTCCCCGGGCGGCGCCATCGTTTTCCTCGTAGCCTCGCTACCGCCATCCGGTGTCGTCGGTCTATGGCGACGTCGGCGGCCGGCCTACGCGTATATCGAAACTTCGCCGATAGTTGTGACCGCACGCCAGGCTTAAATTCCCTGCCTGTGAGTCCAGCTATCGCGTTCCTGGCGACTTGCCCGCAGTGCAGGTGTGAGCAGCTGCAGGACCGCTTTACGGCCGCCGACCTCATGAGATTGCTCTACGGCGGCTACCCCGTCGAAGCGTACTGCGACTTTTGCGATGAGTTCTGGACTGTCAGCATTCAAAAACGCGTCGAACTTGGCGAGATTGTCGCGGCTGTTTGTGCACATGTGCCGCCGTCCGCGGGACCGGAGTTGAAGATCAATCACTGATTGAGGCGTGGCGTAAACCCGCGGAGTGCCGCCTTCGACAGGGCCGGACGTTTCGAGCCAGCCCTCACCCTCACATCGTGGGCGTACGCAATTATCGCGATGCGCCCCACAGCCTCTCGCGAGTAGCATTCTGCCCCGCCGGACTCCCGTGACGTTAACGGTTCGGTTACGGGGCCCCTATAAGGGAGGCAGGCAAGGAAACCGTTCGAAGCCTCAGCCTGCGGGCTCACCCGTAGGGTTTGGGCTTCGTTAATTTCAACGACGGCGCCGCCTGTGGGGGCGGCGTTATGTCTTCCAGCCTAGACAGATGCGGTGGGACTCGCGTGCTCTGTAAACGCCTGTGGCGGCAGGGCGGGCGGCAGGGCGGGTTCAAAGCTCCTGCCCGCCCGCGGGCTTGGGCGAGCCCCGGGCGCCCTGCCTGCGAGGGCGGCTTTCCCCTGGCGATGGCCCGCGGCGCGTCGGGTTACTGAGCTGGGCTGCCCTGGGCCTGCAGCCGACGCACTTTGGCCTTGAGGTCCGCGACCTCATCGTGCGACAGACTGACTTCATCGGTCGCCGCAGAGAGCTGCGCAGTGAGTGTGCGGTGCTGCACATAAGCGAAGTTGCCCAGGCTGAGGACAACAACGCCGAGCACCATTGTCGCAACCATCCATCGTTTCAATGCAGAGTCAGTCATATGCCACCTGGTCAAGTTTCTGTTGAGCATATGAGACGCTCATGCGCCGAGAGACGCAGTGATCCCAGTCTCGCCGACTTGGCGGACCGTGTGCGGCCCTTCGCTGTTCGCGGAGCCGGTCCGAAATCAGTCAAAACACAGCGTTTCGCGCGTGACGCCTGTCACGACAGCGGGGGATTCTTCGGCACTCCGTGCGGCCTCGGTCTCGCACGCAGGGTGTAGAATCCGCGCCGACTGTGGCGACGAGAAGCACAAGAACCATGCGTCTTCCGGCGATTACCCTGGCACTGTGTGTATCGCTGACAGGCTGCGCCAGTCGTGAATCGGCTCGAGACACCCAAGCCATGAACTCAGGAATTGTCACAGCGGACGAAGAGTGCAAGAGCGAGATGCTCGCGGCGGCCGACCTGGATCCAATTCGCAACAAGGTGGAGTTCTACAAACAGCTCTCGGATGGACCTCCACCGTTTGAGATCGCATCGAACGACACGTTTCCGACGGACAAGGAGCGGCCATTAATCGCTGAGTGGTCAGCCATCAGGGATTCGTGTCTCAAGCGCCAAGGAGCGTTCCTTGAGGTCCCAACATCCGCCAACGCGCAGCTGGCTGGCGTCCTCCAGCAGGAGGTTTCAATCTTCAAAGAGGCAACCGCCAACATTGGCGAACTTATCGTCTCGCTCTATCAGCAGAAGCTCACCTATGGCGAATTTGCGCAGAAGAGATACTGGATTAGCAGCCAGGCGTCTGCGGCGGAGCTGGCATACCGACAATCCGTCCTGGATCGAGATGAGCAGCGTCGGCTTCAGGCACAGCAGCAATTCGCCACCACGCTGGCTGCCTGGGGGAACTACATTCAAGCCCTCGAATCTCGGCAACCTCTGACGGTCTACATCAACGGCACAATTCGAGTTCAGTAGCAGGGGGTTGACGTGAAGCGCGAAACAAGCGGGCCGGGCTCCGCTTCATTTTGCGGATTCAGTTTTCACCGCTGCTTCTGTGCCTGCGCTATATGACCATCCGGTAATACGCCAACGCGGCCAACGCGCATGCGGTGAGGATCTGATTATACAGGACCGCCGGAGTTCTCCACGATGTACCTCAGGTCGCTTCGACGCTGACGGCAGCGGTTTAGAAAAAATCCGGTACGCCTTTCCGCCGAGCATCACGCCGAACAGAGCGAGTATCCCGGCGACGGTGCGCCGAAATCAGCCGACGACAAATGCAACACGCTCATGACGCGCAGATGGGTCGGCGCGCACCTATCAGTAGGTTGCTTCTCTGCGCTCGTGCACTTGGGCCTCCCTCGGCTCGGTCACACAGGACGCCCTCGTCGCGCTCTGCCCAGTCGCAATCGCGCACGCTATCAGGAGCCGCTCCTCAGTGCTGACCGGCCAGACAATGTCACACTCAAGGCAGTATGCGTCGATGATCCGGCGGGATTCGATCAACGTGATCAGGGCGCTGCGTGTGTGACCGTGCTGCGACCGCTGCTGTCCACAAGCAGGGCAAGCAGAGGCAAAAACGAGGGGGTTCTTCATGTGTTGTGCCAGTCAGTCCACGAGCTTTGCCGCCAGGTCGTCAAGCTCGTTGGTGTTGCCAGATTCTTGGCATACCACGCAGTAACCCTCGACCGGGTCATCGACGTGGATGGCGCTCCTCTCGATCCCGACGAAATGAGGCGCTGGTTTCAGCTGTTCTGAAACAAATACCGTGGATCTTGGAAAAAGTTGGTGCAGCGGCTCCGGTGGAGCGTTTTCGGAAGATTGGTTACAGGGAACGGACGGACTTTCACCGTTCGGTCACAAAACTGTAGTCTCCCTCGACGAGAGCCTCGAATCGTCCGCTGAAAGTCGCGGTCACAATGAGACGCGTAGGCCGCATCAATCTCCAGTGTGCACTGATTCCGTTCGCCCGCGACTCATTCCTTAGACTTGAGGTGGTCATTGTTGGCCTCGATGAAGGCCTTGATGTCATCAGCCATCGCGAGAAGCCTCAGCCATTGCTCCTTGTACAGGGTCACGGGGAATCGCCCCATCCCGTAGACTGACAGAGCGCCCTTCTCGCTGACCTTCATGGCGAGCTTGGCGTGCCTGGCCTGTTTGAGGCGCTCGTTTTCGGCTCGCAGGCGCTCAATCTCGGCTTGCTGATCATCGGACATTGGACACCTCGACGGACGCCCGGGCAGGCGGGGGATTATACGAGACGCGGACCCGCGTCGGCCTCTCGTCGCCAACCGCTCAGCGATTTCGCTGCAACGCACTGAGACCCGATCCGGCAGGTAGTGGCCCTACCCTCGATCACGCTTTCGCCTGCCAAGGTCTGGTTCCGCGGGATATGCAGTGAGACCCAAGCGCGCGTACATGCAGCAGCCTTGCGAGGCAGCTACTGTATGAATGGCGGGCTGGCTCCGAAAGGCTTTTGCGTCCCTGCTTCGCTTAGAGCATCTCCGCTCTTAGCAGCGCGTCGAGTATGAGAACCAGCACCGACACGGCCAACCCTGCCAGGGGTCCGATTATCGACCGTTTGAAGATAAACATAGCGCCTCCCTCGGCCACAGGCAGTGTAGGGAGCGCCGATGATGGGGGCGCCGCCTGCTGACCCGCGGCGTTGAGTCCGGCAAGGATCGACAATACCATCGACTAATTGGCGCTCTCCTCAGGTTGTGGTACCCGTATTGCATCCGCTGAGACTCATCCGGAGTACGGGCAGGTGAGTAGATCGCGATATATCCACAATCTGCGGGACGGCTTCAGTCGCGCGATCGCGCGATACGCCATCGCGGCCCTATTCGCCAACTCGTTGTTGATTCCGGCCTGGGTATTGGCGCAAGTCTATGTCAGCGGATACTACCTTCCGATGAAGGTAGCGCTGACAGCCGCAGAAACAGCGATTGATTCCTGTGCTGCTCACGGTTGGGACGTCACTGCAACCGTCGTCGATCCCGCCGGTCTCGTCATCGTACAGCTTCGTGGTGATCACGCGACGGTCCACACCAAGGATTCGTCCTATCGAAAGGCCTATACAATCGTTTCCATGGGCCCGGTCTTCGGCATCACGCGCACGAGCCAATTCGTCGCACTCCTCCAGAAGGCACCCCACGGCGCTGGACCAGAGCTCGCGGACTTGCCGGACGTCTTCGCCAATGCGGGCGGCGTTGCCATCAAGCATGGTTCTGAAATCGTGGGTGGCCTTGGTGTTGGCGGTTCCCCCGGAGGAGAGAGGGACGAGGCATGTGCTGCCGATGGCGTTGCAGCCATCGCCAACGACCTCAAATCAGCCGTGAAACCGGAGCGAATGAATCCCGACAATCCGCATTGATGGGTTTCACTCCCGGCGGCCTCGGGCCGGCAACCGCCACCAGCTCGGCAGCTGATGCTGGCGAGTCCTCGGCCTGGAACTAGGCGTTGAGGGTGTCGGCAGCCGCCTACGCGTGGACCGTCGATTTACCGACAGCGCGGCGCACTCGTGAAGCATACGTTCGCGGTGACCTCGGCGGCGAGTTCGCCCAGTGCGTGAAGCGACAGAATCAGTAATGGGGTTGAGTTTCTGGACGCCATTCTTGCTCGGCGTTCTTGTCGGTAGTATTTCCGTCGTCGTTCTGACGAGTGTAATTCTGGTGATATCCGCTCACACCTGAATTCCCGGTTGCTCGATCAGGCGTGTGCCCTGAGCCTGACCGGGTTTGCCTTCCTCTTGCGGCCAACTCGAGCTGCTGCTCGCTATGAAGGCAGCAGTCGATGCGGATTCTTCGGCACCTCCAGCGAATAGGGCGTCCATCTGCGAGCCCCGCTAAGCCTGCATAGCAGGCTCTGCGACGAAGTGGGCAGTCACATCGCGTCCGCCTGACAGGTTTGTCCAAAGACTTTGGAGAGTCCAGATCGGACGCCAGGGAACACCCCACCGTCCGGCAATAAGGGACGGTAGCGAGGAGCCGAAACGGGCGCCTGTGGAGCGCCGATCCGCCGCAACGAAATAGATGCCAGACCAGCGCTTGAAAGTGACTCAGAGCACGAACCCGGTCAAGCAGCGCCGCCTGCCGATGGGCGGCGTTTTCGTTTGTGACGGACGTCAGAGTTTGCGTGGCGGCCGCGTGAACTTCAGCAAAGCCCGGTGCAGCGCAACGGCGTCATTCTGCACTGCCATATGGTCGCCATTCCGCCCGCTCAAATCACCATGGAATGCATGGACTGTGGCCGACAGTACGTTGGTCCGCGCCCAGCAACGGCCCCGGTGGGGGCAGCACTCTACGTGGTCCACTGCGGCTGCAAAGTGCCAATCGCTGCCGATGAACCGTTTTACATAGATGGCGACGGCGAACGGATAGAGCAGCAAAGCGCCTGACGATGTCGTATCCACACACAGGACGTTTTGTCGGGGTGAGGTTCTGGACGGGATTCTGGCTCGGAATCCTCACTGGCATCATCTTCGGCAGCGCTCTCACGACGGCAATTCTGATGTTCGTTGCACACGCCTGAATCCGATCGGGCGGCGTTTTCGTTTGTCAGCCCGCTCACCAGTACCGCTCGCGGCAATGCCTGGTGCGCCGAGAGAAGCGCGACAATGGCGCATGCTGAAGCCGCCTGCCGAGTGGCGCGGCGTTTCGGCTTTGAACGGCTGGCGGATCACTGAGTCGAGCTGATCCGCGCCTGCAGAGTGCCCACCTTGGTCTTGAGGTTCGCGACCTCGTCATGCGAGACGCGGACCTCGTCAAGTGCCGCAGAGAGCTGCGCGGTGAGCATGCGATTCTGTACGTAGGCGAGGCCGCCATTCCATGCGGCGACGATGCCAAACACAACCGTCAGGACCATCCATTTCGATTTACCGTAAGCCATAAATAACCTCCGCTCAGTCCCTGTAGAGCTGCGTATATGAAACCCTCGCACGCTTGGAGCCGCCGTGATGACAGTCACGCGCACCAGCCGGGCCATGTGCGGGCATTCGCGGTTCGCGGAATCAGCCTGAAATCAGTCAAACCACGAGTCTCAGTGCCGCGCGCGTGTCCCCGGTTTTATGAGGTTATCTATCCACCTGGCATGCTTCTCAATCATGGCGTGCAGGCTCATCGTCGGCGCCTGTTAAGCGGATGCGTCAATCGCTCGCCGGCGTTGCGCCACGTTGCTCGTATGACGAAACGGTGGCGCCATAGTTGTTGTCCGTTCTGGACCGGACTTCGAGCCCGGCATGTTGCTGAGATTACCGAAGCAGCTGCGCGGCGCTTTCGATCGGCCCGCGCGCCGGATGCCGAGTTCGGCGTCGGTGAGGTCGAGGGCACAGTCTTTAGACGTCGTGTTTGGCATATCACCTGGAGTACGCCATGAACGCCCGAGTTTTAATTAGCGCAACCGGGACGGTTACCTTGTTAATGGCCTGCGTTTCTCTCGCTCCAGGCGCGGATAAGACGCTCAGGGTCAAGCCAATTCCCTAGACGTAGACACCGAATTTCGGAACCAGACTGTGGGCTTCGGCGGAACTACCGCGTTTGTCACTTCTACTGTCCTGGGTGGAGGGGTCCGTGAACGATGTCGGTAACGCGCTGCGGGTCAATTCTTTGGCACCCCTCGCAACCTCACCCTCGCAACGGCGATACCCTCAGTAGTCCTTCTGGCTCGATACTGTGGTCTCGTGCCACCACGGCGTTCAGTCTCTCGATGTGAGCGAGCACCTGCACGGGGGCATGTTGCGCAGGGCGGCCGAGCTCATCTATTCAGTGCGGGAAACTTTCGCGGGCTGTATGCTGCGCTGCAGCCACACCAGGTCCACCAGGAGAGGCAAGATGCCAAGAAATATCGGCCTGGCGCTTCTGTCCATCGCGATCGCTGCGTGCGCAGGCTATATGAACAACGAACAAGCGACGGATACTGTCCTGGTTTGTCCAATCACAATCACGCAGGGCACATCTGAAATCACTGTGAAGCGCCGTTTTGAGATCAACTACGACACGCACAAAGTTGCTGAATATATCGACGAAGGCAGCGGTTGGACCCCAGAAGCCACGCTAGAACTGCAGGTCGCCGACCACGACAGATTTGTTTTCGCAGGCGGTGGTATTCGGGCAAGCAACATCGATCAGCACACTGGCGAGTATCGCCAGGTTGATGACCGGGGGAAAGCTAGCGGAACGTGTGAGAGAACTGCTGGGAGGAGACTGCAAAAATCTTAACTCGAGATCGTCAATCTCACGGCAGGCGCCGTTGACCTGTACACGGTTAAGGAATTGCTCGGACACAGTGAAATCGGGATGACCGAGAGGTATTCGCACCTGACGCCGGACAACCTGCGCGCAGCCGTCGAGCAGATTACCGGTTGAGAAACTGGCACGTGCACTGCGATTGTCTCGGGCACATGGCCGCGGCACGTCGATGTGTGTGGCGCCCACTCGCTGCCCCGCCGCCAAAAAAATTCTGAGTTCCTGAGCGATCAGCGCTCATGTTCTCGACGCCCTTGCCTCGGTTCCGTAATGGACCGCAGGTTCAAATCGGGGGCCCGCTATCGCGTTGGAAGTCAATGAAAACGCGGGATATTCGCCTGCGATGATCCGGGACCGGGGCATGGGTCAGGCCGCAAACGCAGCGGCATCGCCTTGCAGGATCTCGAACGGGCTTCGGCAGATTGCCAAGTGAGCAGCGGTGATCCAAAGTAGCACTGCGAGAGTTCGATACGTCAGAGCGACTCGTCTCCGCCACTAAAACAGTTCCAAGGCGGAGACATCCGTCGGGTGCGTCATCAGGCAGCCGCCGAAGGGGGCACCGTGGTCGTGGAAGTCGGTCAGAACGTCGACGAGGCATCCCTTTCCCTGGGGTCCGTAAGTCGGGAGCAGTGGCGTGCCTTCTGGGCGGTATTTCTCGGCTGGCTGGTCGATGCGTTCGACTTCAACATGCTGGCTTTCATTCTGATTGATATCCAGAAGAGCTTCACGGTCGACCGCGCGCTCGCTGGTGCGCTCGGCACCATCACACTGCTGATGCGTCTCGTGGGTAGCAGCGGTGCCGGAGTACTGGCCGACAAGTATGGTCGCAAGCTCCCTTTGATGCTGTCGATACTGTGGTTCTCGGTGTTCGCTTTTCTCAGCGGCTTCTCGACCTCCTACGCCATGCTGTTCGGGCTGCGCGCGCTGTTTGGGATCGGCATGGGCGGGGAGTGGGCCGCTGGCATGCCGCTCGTGCTCGAGCACTGGCCGGCGCGGCTGCGCGGCCTGGCATCCGGGATGCTGCAGGGAGGCTGGTACTGGGGTTACCTGCTCGCCGCGGTTGTTTTCCAGTTCGTTTATCCCCTCTTCAGCGCTATCCCGGATCTCGGGTGGCGTGTGATGTTGTGGGCGGCAATCGTGCCGGCAATACTGGCCCTTTGGGTCAGGCGTCGGGTGAGGGAGAGCCCGGTCTGGCTCGAGCGTCAGCGCCTGCTGGCGAGCGCGGGGTCTGGGCGCGTTGCGCCCGCGAAGATATCTCTGGTCCGCATTTTCGAGCGCGGTCTGATCGGCTGTACCGCGCAGACCGCGGGGCTGATCGCGTCCTTCATGTGCATGTACTACGCGATCAACTTCTGGTACCCAACGCTGCTGCGCGATTCGGGACACACGACACTCCCCTACCTCGCGGCGATCAACGTTGGTGCGATCCTCGGCACCGCCGGATGGGGGCGGGTTTCGGAGACGAGGCTCGGACGTCGTGGCGCGGTGACACTGGCGATTCTGCTCGCAGCGGCCGTGCTGCCGCTATATCTATATGCCCGTGATCCGTGGTTGACAGCAGCGGGCGCACTGTCTATGGGGATGTTTGGTAACGGCGTGTGGGGCATGGCGCCGGCCTACACCACGGAACGTTTCCCGACCGCGGTGCGCGGTGTCGGCCCGGGATTCTGTTACCACTGTGGTGCGGCAGTCGGCGCGCCGATGCCTTGGCTGATCGGCAGGCTGCAGGACCTCGGCACGCCGATCGGCGCCGCGATGGGCAGCGCAATGCTCGTGTCAGGAGCGATCGCCCTCGCGTTCGTCTGGCTTGGACCTGAGACGCGAGGCCGGGTGTTCGTCGCCGACGCGAGCTAATCCGGGCCGAAGCAATGGAAAATCCCGCTTACGTCCTCGGGCATTCAGAGCAGGAACTACAACGCCTGCGCAGGCAAGCGCTATTGATCGAGCCAGCCACCCGGCTATTCCTCAGCGAGGGCGGCGTTGGCGCCGGCATGCGCGTGCTGGACGTCGGCAGTGGGGCCGGCGATGTAGCGTTTCTCGCCGCAGGGCTGGTGGGCGAGGCCGGCGAGGTGATCGGTACCGACAAGGCGCCAGCGGCAGTCGTCGCGGCAAGCATGCGCGCGCGGGAGCAGGGATTGCGACATGTTAGTTTTCGCGAGGGCGATCCCGCGCACATGAGATTCGAGCGGCCGTTCGACGCCGTGATCGGCAGGTACGTGCTGCTGTTTCAGTCAGATGCCACTGCCATGGTGCGTGGGCTCATGAAGCACCTGCGCCCGGGTGGACTGGTGCTCTTCCACGAGCCGGACTGGCAGAGCGCGCGCTCGATTCCCACCGTTTCAACGTACGATAGTTGTTGCCGGTGGATTCAGGAGACTTTCGCGCTGGCTGGTACCGATTCGAATATGGCGCGTAGGTTGTACAGGACTCTGGTCGGTGCGGGTTTCTCGACCCCGGCGATGCGCATGCAGACCTTCATCGGCGGTGGCGCGCAATGCGCTGACTACCTGCAAGCCGTCGCCGACCTGGTCGGCAGCATGCTCCCGTCGATCCTACAGCAGGGCGTGGCCAGCGCCGCAGAAGTGGGCTACGCGACCCTTGCCGAGCGTATGCAGCGGGAGACGATTGCCGGGGAGTGTTTAGTCATCGGGCGCTCCGAGATCGGAGCCTGGGCCCGGTTGCCGGTGGGGCCGGAATCGAAGTAACGCGGTCAGCGCGAACAACGAGAAGGTCTTAGCGCCGGCCCGCTGTGGCAATGGCCACGAACTTACCCCAGACAACCTGGTGCCCGGCGAGCGGGGCACTCGCTGGCCTTGCCGACAGTGCGGGGCGGAGCCCGCCGCCGCATGACGCTGCCGACATGAGTGCGACGCATTCATCCAAGGGAAGTCGCGATAATCCAATCTGCATTGACAGGTTCTAGGACGAGTGCTTACCTGTACCACTGCAAGAAGATCCTATGACGGGGTCGCGGCGCCGTCTCCACGCTGCCGCACCTGAGAAGTAGAAGTAAAGGATCAGGGAGGCTGTATGGTGCGAGCTCGCGTCAAGCGGACCGTTCAGTTTCGCTGCACCTCTGACGTTCTTCATCGCGCCTGTTCGTTCGCCCGCCAGGCGCGAACAGGACCGCCCGCGAGAGCCGCTTTCTAGTCAGCCTGGAGTCGAGCGTTTCTACGCACTAGGAGGTTAACGATATGCGCATCTATAAACGATTGATCGGGGCGATGTTCATGCTGTCCTTGCCCTTGTTGGCTGGCAACGCCTATGGAGATTCCAGGTACCGCTGGGACATCCCCGTTCTCAGCGTGTCACATGGGGTCATCACCGTCAGCGCCGGCGGAACCGCGTCTGCGCTGGCCGAAGATGGGTCCGAGATTACGGTCAAGGGTTTCGGCACCTTCGCGGTCGATGATGAGGACGTGACCGGTGGGGGAACCTGGACGACGTTCGCCGCTGATGGGGTCACGGTGAGCGGCATGGGGCACTTCGTGGTAACGGGGCTCATTCGCTTCGTGCCAGCGCCCGGCCAGCTTCCCCCCACCTTCAACGACACAATCGGTGACGTCACCAAGACTCACGCTGGGTTGGCGTATCTGCGCGTCGCCTACGATGATGGCAGCAAAGGAATCCTTATCGTCAGCTGCGCTGCTCCTGGTGCGCCCCCGTCGATGTTTGAGGGAATCACCGCGTCCAAGGGCTTTGTAGACTACTGGAACCACGTGGGGCCAACGGGGACCCCGGCTACTGCAAACACGGGGCGGACGCTCTTCCATCTGCTCAGCGAAGAAGACGAGGACTAGCCACGCTCCTGGCACACGGCACGGTGGGCCTGGTTCCCACCTTGCCTGTGTGTCTGAGCCGCCGCTCCCTGCAGCGGCAGACAGTTTCCGCTAACAACGAAGGAGGACATCATGGACCGTATGCGATTGCCTCTTGCACTGGCCGTTCTGTCGTTGAGCACCATCACTCCGGCGTGGGGTGACGAGGGAGGCAGAGCCGTGCAGGGAGGCGCCACGACGACCGTGGCGGGTGGAACCGGAGCGCCGTCTTTCAAGCCCGTGATCACGAAGCTCACTTTCCACTGGCGGGATGGCCAAGGGCATTTCGAGTGCCTGGCTCTCGCACCCAGTGCAGATGCCGGTAATCCAGGCAGTGGGAATTTCGATACCAACGTCATGTACGTGACCGGCGCCATAGCCGCAGTCGAGATCAAGGGATCAACCGCTGTCCTGACGGGCTCAGCCACCGTCACTGGCCTGGGCGGAGGCACGAACCTGCCCTTCACCGCGACCGCCGAACGTGGAGGCCCGGGCACGACTTTTGTGCTCTCGATTTCCGGGCTCACGTTTCACGAAACGATCCTGGAAGGGCAAATTTCCTTCTAGTCTCGGCTGATCTGGCGGCGCTGAGACGATTGGCGCGGGTCCGAGGTTATGTCGTCGATCCAAGGGGACCGACGCCGGCTCACTATGCGGCCGCGGCAAGCCTGCGCGTGCAAAAGGCATAAACCAATGACAAAGATTCCCTCACGACCCCGCCGCTGCCTGGCTGCCCTGTCTGCGACCTTCGTTGCTCTCACAGCAGCCGGGGAGAGCCCCAGCCCGCAACTCGGGCGTGAGGTCGCGATACCAGTTCATCTCCAGGACGGAGAGGAATTTACAACTCCGATCGAGCAGTTGATCCGCTACGGGGCCCGGCTGTTCAGTGCCAAATTCACCGTGCAGGAAGGTGCGGGGCGCCCCCAATCGAAGGGAACCGGCGCGCCCATCTCGGATCCGAGCTCACCGTTGGTGTTCCCCAGGAATTTCGACCGCCTGTCCTCACCCGACGCCAACTCGTGTTCCGGTTGCCACAACGCGCCGGTCGCGGGTGGCGGAGGCGACCGCGTGACGGAAGTCTTTGTGCTGGCGCAACGCTTCGATCATTTGTCGTTCGATCACAGCGACACCATTACGACCCGCGGTGCTGTGGACGAATCGGGAAAATTGGTGACTCTGGACAACGCCACTAACGACAGGAAGACGATCGGTATGAGCGGCTCCGGCTTCGTCGAGATGCTGGCCCGCCAGATGACGGCGGACTTGCGGGCCGAGCGCGACGCGACTCCTCCGGGAAACAGCTGTCAGCTGACATCGAAGGGAGTCAGTTTCGGCACGCTCACGCATAACGCGGACGGCACGTGGAACACTTCCCAGGTGCAAGGCCTGGCGGCTCCGAGCCTGTTGAGCAACGGAACCACTCCACCCAGTTTGATCATTCGGCCCTTACACCAGGTCGGCAACGTCGTTTCGCTGCGGCAGTTCAGCAACAATGCATTCAACCATCACCATGGCATGCAATCTGAAGAGCGCTTCGGGCTCAACGCTGACCCAGATGGGGATGGATTTACCAACGAGCTGACGGTCGCAGATCTCACCGCGGTTTCGTTATTCCAGGCCACGCTGGCCGTTCCGGGCCGCGTCATCCCAAACGATCCGGCAGTGGAGCGCGCAAACGTGCTGGGCGAAGCAGCGTTCAACAAGATCGGCTGCGCAACTTGCCATGCGACGCTGCCTCTTACCTCGGACAACAATCCGGGACTCCCCAGGCAACCGGGTTGGATCTACTTTGAGCCCAATCCGTACAACCCGGCCGCCGGTCCCAATTCACCGAACCTGCGGCTCGGACCCGCAAACTACCCGGTCAGTGCTCCTGCACTCGCAGTGGACCTGACGAGTGATGTCCTGCCGCTGCCGCGGCTCCGGGTCCACCATGGATTGGTTTTGGTTCCCGCGTACACCGATCTTAAGCTTCACGACATCAGTGCCACGAGCGACCCAAAGACCGATCCGGAATGCGAGCGTCTCGACCAGAACCAGCCGGCCGGGTCAACAGCATTTTTTGAGGGGAACTGCAGATTCATTACCCGCAAGCTGTGGGGCTTCTACAATCAGGGTGGCGCGTTTATGCATCATGGAAAGTTCACGACGGCCAGGGAAGCTGTTGAAGCGCACAGCGGAGAAGCTCGGTCCCAGCGCTTGGCATTCGACGCGCTGCCGATGGATCTGCAGAACGACCTCATTGAATTCCTGAAGTCCCTCCAAGTCTTACCGCCCGGCTCGCAGTCGCTCGTGGTTGACGAGCACGGCAAGGCAAAGCGTTGGCCTCCGTCAGCAGACTCTTCGGCTGGCGATCGGAACGATTGAGCAGATCTACTGAGAATGTGTCGAGCGCATGCGCTGCAGTGCGCAGACCCGGGCCCGCGGCTTTATTTTAGGTACCCGACTTCGTAATCCCGGCCTCTTAGTCATTGATGAGGGCATCAGCGCGCGGCGTAATTGGCGGGCAGTGATTCTTGTTCCTAAGTGATTGTGCGAAGCAACAACCCAAGCCGTTGACTGTCGTGCGGGTAACCCGAACTGTGACTTCCGGCGTCATGGTCAATCAAACGGGCACAAGTCTTAAAACGCTCAAACGGGAGAAGACCATGAACGTCACAAACTCACGGTTGTCGCGACTTTTGACCCTACTCTGCGCGCTGACCGCACCGCTCAGTCTCGAGGCGGCACCGAACCCTACTGCCTATAACATCACCGATCTTGGCACACTTGGAGGAACTTTTAGCCAAGCGTTCAGCATTAACAACAACGGCTCGGTCGTGGGGTTTGCAACCCTTCCCGGCGACACCGCCTTGCATGCTTTCCTTTGGCGCAGCGGAGTGATGACTGACCTCGGCACACTTGGAGGGCCATTGAGCCAGGCAACGCACGTAAACGACCGCGACGAGGTTGTGGGGTTCTCGGAAACCTCAGCACCAGACCCATTGGGAGAGGACTTTTGCGGTTTCGGCGATCACCTTGTGTGTCTCCCATTCGTATGGCGAGCTGGCGTGATGACCCCGCTTCCCGCACTGGGCGGCACCAATGGCATAGCACTCAGCATCAACAGCCGAGGTGAGGTGCTCGGGATTTCGGAGAATTCTATAGCGGATCCCACCTGCGTACCTCCGCAAGTCCTCCAATTTAAGCCTGTGATCTGGCACAAGATGAAGATCGAAGAACTCCCAACATTCCCCGGCGACCCGGACGGGGGTGTTGGAGCGATCAACGACGCTGGTGAAGCGACACTCCCGACGGGTAATTGCGTCTCTATAGGTCCCCCTACTGGGCACGACTCATTGCTGCGACACGGAATTCTGACTGATTTTGGCAGCTTCGAGGGACTTGGAATCGCTGCCAATGACATCAACAACAAAGGGCAAGTGGCCGGGGTGACAGTCGGCCCCAGCCCCTTCGGTTTCAGTGACGTACAAGCCGTCCTGTGGCAGGACGGTGTGGCCAGCGGACTTGGCTTCCTCCCAGGTGACGTTGTGAGCACTGACTCAGCGATCAGTGATACCGGCCAAATCGTTGGGCAATCGATCGAACCAAACGGCAACATCCGCGGTTTCGTGTGGCGCGACGGCGTTATGTCGGCCCTCGATACCCTCATTCCCGCGGATTCGACACTGGGCCCGTTCGACCCGGGAGGCATCAATTCCCGCGGGCAGATCGTAGGGACCGCATTTGTGAAGGGCACGTGTGTGAACGGCCCCCCCAATGTCAACGGCGTCAACTGTGAGTTGCATGCCTTCTTGTTAACCCCAACAAATACCGAAGCCGTCGGACAGAACGCCCTGGCTCCCCCGAATAACGTCAGTGAATCGCGGAAGGTCGTTATTTCTGAGAGTGTTCGCAAAGCGCTGCAACGGAGGCCGGTTTCACGGCGCGATCACATCCCGGGCATGGGGAGTTGACTGCGGTATGAGTTTCTTTGTAAGTGCTGGCGGATGTCAAACCGCGACGATGACGAAGACCAACTGAGCAGCGGCGCCGAGAGCGCCTGCCAATGGGGCAGCGTGCTCGTTTTCAGGGGATTCAGTCGTGCGGCGCTGCAGCGACTGATGGGCAGTGTCCGGAAGATAGTCTCCTCTTACAGCGAGAGTTGCCTAGTTTCGTTGTGCTCCTTTTTTGATGGGAGTAGATTCCAATTTGCCATGTCACGTGACGTTAACGGTTCGCTCACGGGATCCCTATAAGGGAGAGGGGCAAGGAAACCGTTCGGAGTCCCACCTCAGGCATCCCCTGAGGGTAGGGGCTTCGTTATTACGCTACTCGAGAGCGCCGCCTGCCGGCAACGGCGCCAAGCCACCGTCTCACCGCGGCAAGACCCACGAGATTGGCATCATGGTGGTGGCCGCCACCATGGCAGGCCTCCGTGTCTTAATCCTCGCCACCAGGACGCGGCTCGTGCGCCAGCTACACGAGCGCCTCGAGGCGTTCGGAGTCCGACATGGTGCTGTCGCAGCACGGCTCCCGGAGCTTCTCGACTACAGCGCCACGGTGCAAATCGCCTCGGTAGACACACTGCACCGCCGCGCGGTCGTGAATGAGCGCATACCGCTCCCTGGCGCAGACGTGGTTATCTTCGATGAGGCGCACCTGGCCACTGCCGAGACGCGCCTGCGAATCCTTCAGAGCTATCCCGAGGCGCTGCGCATCGGCTTCACGGCACCGTACCGAGAGTGAGGCATCAGCGAGCTCATGGGTTCACACACGGACGGTCCGCAATTACAGCGGCAGACCAACCTTCTTCAGCAGCGCCGCATAGCGCGGGTCTGACTTAATTTTCTGAAATAGCGGATCGCTCTTGATACTGGTGAGCGTCGCATCGCGCTCCTTGAGCGCACGCTCCAGCCATTGAAAGGCGGGATCGACCTCGCCGCGATAGCCGTAAACGGTGGCAATCACGTATGGCGATTCCTTTCGATACTTGTCCGTGAGCTCCGCCAGCGCAGCGTCAGATTCCGCACGCCGATGCATAGCCGAATAAACGAGCGCTTCACCTTCCAGGCGCCACATCTCGTCGGTCTCGCGCTTCATCTCCTCGAGCGCACCGTTCAAATCGCTCTTCCACAAGAGCACAAGGCCGAGGCCATTGTGTGTGTAACCGGCGTTGGGGCGCAGCTGGATCGACTCGCGGAAGGCTTCCTCGGCCTCTGGCAGGCGATCGTCCGCAAAATACGCCACACCGAGGTTGCTGTATGAGGAGGCGCGCAGCGGATCGCGCGCCAGGGCCGCAAGAAGCATTCTCACGCCGTCACTCACGCGGCCGAGCACCAGATCGAGGGTGCCCGCGGCGTGCAGAACGTCAGAACTTCCGGGTTCGAGCGCGAGTGCCTTGCCGATCTCCCCGTCCGCGGCGGTCCAGTTCCAGTCGTCGTTCATGTGCAGGTAGCCGAGTGCAATGTGTGCGCGCGCACTCTTCGAATTCAGCGCGATCGCCTGACGGACCGCGTCGCGGGCCTTGGTAAGCGCCTCTGCATTCGGCATGAAGCCGTGCGCGGCCATGCCTGCATAGACAAGCGACAGTTGCGTCCACAAGGGCTCGTAGCCTGGATCGAGCTTGACGGCGCGATCGAGATAGTCGAGCGACTGCTTGAATCCTTCCCGGGTGTACAGCCCGGCGAAGAATCGGCCCTGGAGGTAGAGGTCGTAAGCTTCCTGGCTAGCCGGAGCCTGGCGCACCGGCAGGCTGCCCCCGAGCAACTTTACCTGCAGGGCTTGAATTACCGCGCCTGCGATCTGATCTTGCAGCTTGAAGACACCATCAAGCGTGCGATCGTAGGTGTCCGACCACAGGTGATAGCCACTATCGGCCCGAATCAGCTGTGCTGTGATCCTTACGTGATTACCGTCCTTGCGTACGCTGCCTTCGAGAACGTATGCCACGTGAAGATCCCGCGCAATCGTGGAGATGTTTTCGGGCTTGTCCTTGAATGCAAACGAAGAGGTTCGTGCCGCGACCTGAAGCTCGTTGATGCGAGCAAGAGAGTTAAGCAGTTCTTCCGTCAAGCCGTCGGAAAAGTAGTCCTGTCCTTTGTCTCCGCTCATGTTCACGAACGGCAGCACTGCAATCGAGTGTGGCGGTGGGTTGACGGTGGCTCCGGTGCCGGAGGCGGGCAAAGCCGGCCGTTGAGCATCCGGGGCAGCGGAGTGAACTACCAGAGAGTGCCCAGAGATCCGTAGCCTGTCCAGGACCAAGTAGGTCAAGCTCAGCGCGGCCAGCGCCGCGATGATCGCCCCCCCTAGGACTGCAGTCGCGCGGGCACGGGACCTCTTGTCGGCGCCGAGCCCCTTGAGGAGCTTCTCCACCGAAGAGGTGCGCTCCTCGCGTTGAAAGGCGAGCGCTTTGGCAAGTGCTGCGTTCTGCCCTCGCGTCAGCATCTCAAGGGGCGCCACACGCGACCCCGCTTCGCGGGCCTCAACTGCGGTGAGCTCTCCAAACGGCCGCTCACCGGAGAGCATCTCGTAGATGACACACGCAAAGGAGTAGATGTCATCGCGGCGATCGGCTTCTTCGCCCGTGAGCATCTCGCAGCTGGCGTAGGTTGGAGTGAGCGCGCGCGGCCCCGACCGCTTGTGCAGCAGCGGACCGCGCGAGACGCGGGCAACCCCGAAGTCGAGCAGCTTCGTCCTGCCGGAGGTCGTCACAAAGACGTTCGCGGGTTTCAGATCACTGTGAATCACGTTGTGGTCGTGCGCGTAACCCAGCGCCGCTCCTACGTCTTCGATGATTGGCCAGGCATGACTGAAGGACATGCCTCGGCCAAACTCTTCATCCAGCAGCGCATTCAGTGACTTGCCCTCCAGGTACTCCATGAGCACGTAGAGCTTGGTGCCGTCCACATTCACCGAATGCACATCGACGATGTTCGGATGACTCAGTCTTCGGGTCTCGTGGACCTCCTCGCGCAACAGGGAGAGGGCCTCGGGGTGAAGGCGCTCTTTCAAGACCTTGATCGCAAAGGTCTCGCCTACGACCTGCTCATCGGTCGCTAGGTACACGACGCCCATGCCGCCCTCACCGAGCTCGCGCTCGATACGGTAGCGGCCCGAAATTGTCTGGCCGATTGCAAGCCTGTCACCGGCAGCCGCATCCACGGATGTGTGCACGCGCTCGACTTCCACTCCGCTGGTCCAGCAGACGGAGGGGTAGAGATCCACTTCACTCTCCGGAGGTGAGATCTCGGTCGATAGCGGTGCGCGGTCTTGTTCTGGTGCCATACGCGGCGCCGGCCCACGCACCAAGCATGCGCCCACGTTGCTAATCAGAGCAAATCCTCGCGGTTGCATCCTCAGCGCAACCGCCGAGGTCCGCTTTTCCACTATTTAAGGTCCGCTGCTAAGATCACGAGCAGGCCGCTTGGGGTCGAGTTGAGACAAATTGCCATTCGTCTTTGTGCGGCCACAAGCGGACATACCGCTCAATCAGGTACGTTTCCGCAAAGCAGACACTGAAATCGCCTTCGTGCGGGCGGCGGCAGGTTCAGTCGGGAAATTTCATGCCGGCGCGCACGACTCGCAACCAGTGGGAGAGGCCCGGGGACCATGCTGCACAATTGATCCATCGGGGCCTCCCACCAGGAATCACCGAGGCTAATCCACGGCGTCTACCCATACATCCGCGGGTCGGGACGCGATGCCATTCGCCACGACCTCAAGCTGGCTCGCTCCAGCTTCGATGTGCTGCGGCACGTCAAAATTCGTCCACACCTTCTTCTCGCCGGTTGCGACCCCCATCGTGCTGTGATCGTGAGTGCGCGCGTAGAAGACATGGTGCGTCGCCTTGTTGGTGATGCGCACGAGCGGATAGTTCTGCGCGGCCTGCTCCTCGTCGCCCAACGCCTGCGCCTGCGAGAGACCGTTGAACTGGCGTCCCCACACCCGGTACGTCGAGCCGGGATGCAGATCCTCGTCCTCGAGCCGCGTGATGACGGGCTCCCAGTCGCGATCGTGGCCGCCCGGTGAGGTGTAGAGTTGGGCGGGAAAGCCAAAGGGAGAGAACCCGCCGAACAACACTTCGCCCGTCGGCAACACGGTCAGGCTTCCTATGTAGACGGTGTACGGTACGGTCGTTACTAACTGGGTTCCGTCGAACTCGTAACCCGAGATAAGCCCTTCGACCAGCACCTTGCCATTGGGCAGCAGCACGGCAAAATTATCACCCGCGTTGTCGCCGTACAGCGTTCCGTTGACGTCCTGGATCGGGAAGTCGGGGCCCTGAGTCCAGGTGCCCGTATGCGTGTCGTAGATCGCCGTGTGTCCGGCGCTCGTGGGACTCAAGGTCGGATCGGCATTCGCATAGGACCCGGTGGCGAACACGGTGCCATCCGGGCGCAGCATGGCAGGGCCAATCTCCCCGGGCGGGTAATAGCACTGAGTGGGCGTCGGCCCGTATGGGACGCAGCCGACGACCGTCGTGGGGGAGTGCAGGTCGACGGGAACGTCGCGGAGGTGATCCCACTTCTGCCCCGACGTCGAGTATGCCTCGGCCTTGGGTGCGTCGAGCACGTCGAGGGTCAGTACGCTTCCGTCCGATAGTAAGGTCCAGCCTTCCTCGGCATTGAAGTCGTTCTTGTCCTTCGACTTCAGGTTCTTCCAGCGAAGAGTGCTGGGATCCAAGGCATGGACCCGCGTCGTGAGCTTGTCACCCAGGAGGAATCGCCCGTCCGGCAGCACGGCGCACGGCGAATCGCCGATGTTGTCGACGCCCGCGGGTGGCGCGAGCGGGGTCCAGGTGTCTGTGCGCGGATCGTAGATCGCGCCTTCATTCGTAAGCGTGAAATCCGAGTTGGGCCCGGAGTATTCACCGCCGACGACGACGACCCGCCCGTCCGCGAGCACGGCTTCCGCCGAGGCGAACGGCGAATAGGAGACCGGCAGACTCGCCAGCTGCGTCCAGGTGCCGTTCAAGTAGCTGCCATTGATGTCGGGCGTCAGCTTCCACCACTGGTTGTAATAGGTGCCGTCCTGCGCCATTACCGTCCCGTCAGTCAGCAGCAGCGTGAAAGTGATGCCGTTGGGCAATTGGTTAGCGAGCGGGGTGAGCGTTGATGCAGCCACGTTGGAGGTTGCGTTGATGCTCGAATGCTGCAGCGCGATCGGCGCGCTGTTGATGCGTGCCTTCTGCGATAACTTCAGTTGAACGGCACTACCTGGCGGCGCGGCGGCAGCTGCCGCCGACAGCGTGCTGAGTGCGAGCACGGACACACAAACTAACGAAAGCCGTTTGGTTCCCATAGACTATCCCCTGTAGTTGTTGTGTTACTGAGGCAAGCCCAGTCGGGTCGCACGATCCCCTGAGTCGTGGGCGACGCACCCAGTCGTTGCTGTTTCGCATCGCGGTTTGGTGGTGATCGCGAAGCGATGAAACGCCCATTTCGGGACTAATTCAAGGATAGTTTTGTTACCAAGTGGGCAGGGCGAGCGTTGCCAAGAACGTGACTGCCCGCGTACTCGCTCGGTTTGACGCTGCCGGCAAATCTCTATATGCGGCGGTTCGTATTGGGATGGAAGAAGCTCGGCCTTGAGGAGCGCCTCGGCTCTCGCATCGTGACCTATGCGGATGATCTCGTGATCCTGTGCACACGGGGCAACGCCGAGCAGGCGCTGATCCGGATGCGCGAGCTCATGGGGAGACTGAAGCTGACGGTCAACGAGGAGAAGACGCGAATCTGCACGGTCCCGGAAGGGACGTTCGACTTCCTGGGGTACACGTTCGGGCGGATGTATCAGCGGACGACCGGCCGAGCCTATCTGGGCATGCGGCCGTCCAAGAAGAGCATCCGGCGCACGGTCGAAAAGATCCATGCGCTCACGGGCAACTCGATGACGTGGCAAGACACCACAGAGCTGGTGGAACAGTTGAACCGCACGCTGCGCGGCTGGGCGAACTACTTCAAGGTAGGTACCGTCCGCCCCGCGTATCGGGCACTCGACAACAACACCGCTGTGCGGTTACGCCGGTGGCTGCGCCGCACGTACAAAACGCGCAGACGCCGGGGCGGGACTTATCCACTCTCGCACCTATACGGGTACTTCGGTCTCGTACGTCTCACACACCTTGGACGCGGCCCGTCGTGGGTGAAGGCGTGACGTTCTGTCCGAGAGCCGGATGCGGGAGATCCGCACGTCCGGTTCGATGAGCGTTGCGCCTTGAAGCGCACGTTGTACAGCGGCCTGAGATGGCCGCCGTGGCAAAGCCTAGCCAGCAGCCATGTACCGAGTCTTGCGTGGGCGGGTGGTAACACCCACTGCGAAGCGTAGACAGGGAAATCGTAGGCCGGAATGTAAATGAACGGAGTAAGTAGCCTCGAAATTGAACGTGATCGAAGCAGCCGACCCACTCGCTCAACGGGGAAGGCAGAAGTGCACGGCTCGCAAACGGTGAGAGCTGTGCACTGCTTCCGGGGTTCTCATCCACGGCATGCGGTTGAAGGGCAAGGTGCGAACAAGGGAGAGCCTGTGAGTCCAAGCGGAGCTTGTAAGGTCGAACAAGCCCATAAAGTGAGGACGATCTGACGGCTTACAGGCAGTCAGACTGGCTGACAGTACTCTGAGGTGGGGAAAGCCCACTGCATGGGGAAGCGGCCGGCGTTAGGGGAAACGTTCTAGGGCGACATGAACCTCATTCAATGGAGGGTTACGGACCACTATGCAAAGGGTGGAGCGACCAGTCATGACAACGGGACTAGAACGCGTAACAGCGAAAGCTCGACAAGAGGGGAAACTTCAGTTCACCTCACTGGCTCATCACATCACGAGCGAGCTTGTTTGGGACAGTCTTTGCGACATCCCCAACGGCTCGGCTCCGGGATGTGACGGGCAGACGGTGGGCGAAGCGAAGGAAAGCTTCCAGCAGTGGGTACCGGAGATGCTCCGCGCGATCCACGACGGAGGGTACCAGCCACCGCCGATTCGGCGGGTCTACATACCGAAGCCCGGCAAAACAGAGAAGCGGCCATTGGGCATTCCCTGTGTAGCCGATCGAGCGCTGCAGCGCAGCGTGGCTCGGGTATTGGCGGCAATCTATGAACAGGACTTCCTACCGTGTTCGTTCGGTGGCCGTCCGAGGCTCAGTGCCCATCACGCACTTGCAACCCTCACCGAGGTAATTGCAGGCACGTCTGTGAGCTATGTGTTGGAAGCTGATCTCAAAAATTTCTTCGGCAGTTTGGACCATGGTTGGCTCCTGCGCTTTCTCGACTGTCGAGTCGGAGATCCACGTATTACCCACCTCATCCGTCGTTGGCTGAAAGCTGGCATCTTGGAAGAGGGTAGGTTGACGCCGAATGAAACCGGTGCTCCGCAAGGTGGCTCGGTCAGCGTGTTGCTAAGTAATCTGTATCTGCATCAGGTTCTGGACCTGTGGTTCGAGCGGGTCGTCAAGCCTCGCCTTCGAGGCAAGGCATATCTGATACGGTATATCGACGACTTTGTAATATGCTTCCAGTACCGAGAAGACGCCGAGCGAGTGCAGGCGGTTCTGAGCAAGCGGCTGAAGAAATTTGCGCTTACCTTGGAACCGAGCAAGACCAAGCTGATCAGGTTTGGTCGCAGCGCGCAACGGGAAGCTCGTGCAGTCGGGAAGAGGCCGGAGACGTTCTCTTTCCTCGGCTTCCTCCATTACTGCACGCGCAACCGTAAGGGCAACTTCAAACTCGGGCGAAAGACGGAGAAGTCACGACTTCGCCGCAGTATCGCCGGGTTGACGGAGCTCATGCGCGAGATCCGGCACCGGTCACTGAAGGAACAGGCCGATGCGATCAACCAAGTCCTTCGCGGCCATTATGCGTATTACGGCTTGGCGGGAAACTTCTGGTCCTTACGGAAGGTGTACTGCCGTGTCGCCCGCTACTGGTACAAGATGCTGTGCAGCCGGAGCTGGCGAGGCAGTTTTCCGTGGGAGGTCTTTAACCGAGTGCTCGCGCGCTTTCCGTTACAGCGTCCACAGCTCCGGC
>Ga0306920_100000664_pt1 | contig 40700 bp, 34 predicted proteins | sample flu12Cox44000170_FD_204666 | JGI IMG/M metagenome (GOLD analysis project Ga0306920, IMG submission 204666) | Lab enrichment of tropical soil microbial communities from Luquillo Experimental Forest, Puerto Rico - flux4day.12C.oxic.44.000.170 (v2)... | ecosystem: Environmental > Terrestrial >... | reverse complement strand
GCCAGGCGACATTGGTTTCGCCGCGCAGGAACCACAGCAGCTCGTACACCACCGACGGCAGATGGATCTTCTTGGTCGTGACGAGCGGAAAGCCCGCGCCCAGGTCGAAGCGCATCTGCTGGGCGAAGAGCGAGAGCGTGCCGGTGCCGGTGCGGTCGGATTTGCGCACACCATCGCTGCGGATGCGCCGCATCAGCTCCAGATACGGCTTCATTGCGCGGGGGCGGGCACGAAGTTGCCCGAGGGTTGCCGTACGCGGTAGGCCCACGCCAGCATCGCAACACCGGCCAGGATCATCGGCAACGACAGCACCTGTCCTTCGGTGAGCCAGCCGCCCGCCAGGTAGCCGATGTGCTCATCCGGCACGCGCACGAACTCGATGAGGAAACGCGCTACCCCGTAGATGAGCAGAAACAACCCGGAGGGAGCGAGGCGCGGCCGCGGTCGCGAGGTGAACCACCACAGCACCACGAACAGCAACAACCCCTCGAGCCCCGCCTCGTAGAGCTGGGAAGGATGGCGCACCTCGCCGTTGACACGGAACCCCCACGGTACCGTGGTCACCTTGCCCCACAGCTCGCTGTTGATGAAGTTGCCGATACGCCCGAAGAACAGGCCCAGCGCCGGCAGCGGCGCGGTGAAGTCATAAACGTCGGCCACGTTGCGACCGCGCCGCCAGGCGAACAAGGTCAGCGCCACGATGACGCCGAGCAGGCCACCATGAAAGGACATGCCGCCTTCCCAGATCTTCAGCGGATACCAGGGGTCGGCGGCCCAGAAGCTGAGGCCGTAGAACAACACATAGCCGATACGCCCGCCGAAGATGACTCCAAGCATCGCGAAGAAAATCAGGTCGTCGACGTCGTTCGGCTTCCAGGTGGAGTCCGGCCGCGCCGCGCGCCGTCGCGCGAGCCACCAGGCCGCGGCAAAGCCCAGCAGGTACATGATGCCGTACCAGTGAACCTTGACACGGCCGATCTCGAAAGCGATGGGGTTGAATCCGGGGTAGACGATCATGGGGCGGGAAGTTTAGCCGACCGCGCCGGTCACGCGGCAGAAGAACGCCTTCAGGTAGCGGGTTTCCGGGATGGCCGGGTGCAGTGGATGGTCGGGGGACTGACCGGCGTGCTCGAGGATCTGCACGAAACGCCCGCTATGGCGCGCCGCCGCCTGGATCGCGACGAGCAGCTCCTCGGCGGCGAGGTGATAGGAACAGGAACAGGACACGAGCAACCCGCCTTCGCTCAGCAGCTCGAGCGCGAGCTGATTGAGCTTGCGGTAAGCGGCCTGCCCCTGGGGGATGTCCTTCTTACGCTTGATGAAGGCGGGTGGGTCGAGCACGACCACATCGAAGTGCTCGCCCTGCGCGCCGAGTGCCTTGAGGGCATCGAAGGCATCGGCGCGCAGCGCTTCGATGGTCATGCCGTTACGGCGGGCGTTGGCGGCGGCGTATTCCAACGCAGTCGGCGAAGAATCCACGCAGCAGGCACGCGCGGCGCCCCGCTGCAGCGCCGTGATCGCCCAGGCACCGACGTACGAGCACACATCGAGCACGCGCACGCCCGCGGCGACATAACGCTCGAGCCGTGCGCGGTTGGCGCTCTGGTCGTAGAACCATCCGGTCTTCTGGCCATCGGCGAGCGGCGCGGCGAAGGTCAACCCGCCCTCCACCACGCCAACCTCCCGGGGCAGCTCGCCGCAGGCCGCCTGCACCCGGTGCGGCAGCTCCTCGAGATCGCGCGCCGCGGAGTCGTTCTTCCAGATGAGCGCGCGCGGGTTCACCGTGCGGCGCACCGCGCTTTCGATCGACTCGCGCAACGCTTCCATGCCGGCCGTGGCAATCTGCCCGACGACGAGGTCGTCGTACCGATCGAGCACCAGCCCCGGCAACAGGTCCGACTCGCCGAACACCCAGCGGCAGTAGCGTGCGTCGCCGAGGCTGTCGCGCAGCGCCAGCGCAGCCGTGAGACGGCGCTCGATGAGCTCAGCACTCACCGGCTGTGCGGCATCGCGCGAGAGGATGCGGGCGCAGATGAGCGCGTGCGGGTTGACGTAGGCGTAACCGAGGAAGGCCTCGCGGTAGGAGCGCAGCTGCGCCACTTCACCCGGCGCGAAGGCGCCGAGCGGTGTGCGGTCGGTGTCGACCTCGTTGCTGAACACCCACAGGTGTCCTGCGAGCAGACGCCGCTCCTCGCCACGCTTGAGACGCAGCACGCGCACGGACTCATCGACAGGTTGCGCTGGGGAAGTTGCCGGCCGTGACATGGGATCGAGAGGGCGGAAAATGTGGAATCGGAGTATACAGAATCGATAGAAATGCCTCGCAGCAGGAAGCCTGCGGCCGCAGTCTCGACACCCCAGGACGCGCTATGATCGCACGGGAATAAACGCTACGCGTGAGGAGCGCAATGTCACCACGCAGGTCTCACGAGAATCCAACCTCATCGGGTATCTATCAGATCCGCTGTACGCAGAACGGCAAGATCTACGTCGGCAGTGCGGTCGATTTGCGAGCGCGCTGGGAGCTGCACCGTCGCTCGCTCAACATGAACCAACATCACAATCCGCATCTGCAGGCCGCTTGGAAGCTGTACGGGCCGACGAACTTCGAGTTCTCGGTCCTGCAGTACGTGGAGGACCACCAGCTTCTGGCCACAGAACAAGCTTGGATTGAGCGCACCCGCTGTACCGACCGCAGCATTGGTTTCAACATCAAGGCGTACGTAACAGGCGGCGGAGAGGGGCTCGGGTTGACGTGGGAGGGATTCCGTGACCCGGATGGCAACGTAGTCAAGATCACCAATTTGCACGACTTTTGTCGGCGCAACGGTCTTGATTTTCCCAGTATGCACCGGCTATGGAAGGGCCAAAGCAAGCTGAAATCCCACAAAGGGTGGACTCACACTAACAGTGTTCGCCAACGTGAGTTCATCAAGACACATGAAGGATTTGTCGATCCGAACGGAGAGCATGTAGGTCCGATCCGCAACCTGGCCGCCTTTTGTCGCGAGAACGGCCTCGACAACACGCACATGACCGCGGTTGCCAGCGGACGAATCCTGTCTCATCGGGGATGGACGCACGTGCGCGGCAAAAAGAGAGTAGCGGCTATCGTGCACAAAGGATTTATCGCGCCCGGCGGCGCGGCCGTCAGAATCACCAATCTCTCCGCCTTCTGCCGTGCTGCCGGACTGTGCACGGTCCACATGTTTGAGCTTAAGAACGGCAAGCGCCCAAGCCACAAGGGTTGGACATGGAAGTATGACGCAGACAAGGCATTTGAATAGCGACGGCACGCCGAAGTACACCAACCATCTCGCCTCCGAGACGAGTCCGTATCTCAGGAAGCACGCGCACAATCCCGTTGAATGGTATCCGTGGGGCCCGGAGGCACTGGAGCGCGCAAGTCGGGAAGGAAAGCCTATTCATCTGAGCGTAGGCTATTCTGCCTGCCACTGGTGCGGAGTACTCGAGAAAGAAAGCTTCGAAGACGAAGCCACCGCCAAGATCCTCAACGACAACTTCATCAACATCAAAGTCGATCGTGAGGAGCGTCCTGACATCGACCGCATCTACCAGATCGCGCAGCAGATGTTGACGCAGCGCGGCGGCGGCTGGCCGCTCACCATGTTTCTGACACCCGATGACCGGCGGCCGTTCTTTGGCGGCACCTACTTCCCGAAGGAAGCCCGCTACGGACTGCCGGCGTTCAGGGACATCCTGCAGCGCGTCGCCGCGTATTACCGCGACCATGCGTCCGAGCTCAGGAAACAGAACGACGCCCTCATGGCGGCGTTCGCCGAGCTCACACCCGCGCCCGCGGGGTCTGATACCGAGCTCACCGACGCGCCGCTCGCCGCCTGCCGCGCGCAGCTCGCGCGCAGCTTCGATACCCGCAACGGCGGCTTCGGCGGTGCGCCGAAATTCCCGCATGCGGAGTTGATCGAGTGGCTGCTGAGCTACTGGCGCGCAAGCGCCCGCGCGCCCGAGCCCGACCTGCAGGCCCTCTACATGGCGACGCTCACGCTGCGCCGTATGGCGGAAGGCGGCATCAACGATCAGTTGGGCGGCGGCTTCTGCCGCTACTCGGTCGATGAGTACTGGACGATCCCGCACTTCGAGAAGATGCTCTACGACAACGGCGCGCTGCTCGCGGTGTATGCGCACGCGGCGCTCGTCGGCGGCGATGCGCTCTACGGCCGCGTGGCGCACGAGACCGCGGACTGGGTACTGCGCGAGATGCAATCACCCCAGGGTGGCTACTACTCGAGCCTCGATGCCGATTCCGAAGGCGACGAGGGCAGGTTCTACGTCTGGGATCGCGAGGAGGTGAGTGCGGTGCTCGCCCCCGAGGAGTTTGCCGTCTTCGCAGCGCGCTTCGGACTCGACCGGCCGGCGAACTTCGAGGGTCACTGGAACCTCTACGTAGCCGCCTCCCCCGAGGAGATCGCCCGGCAAGTGAAGCGCACGCCCGGGGAAGTCGCGGCACTCATCGCGAGCGCGCGCGCGAAGCTGCTCGCGGTGCGCGCGACGCGAGTACGTCCGGCACGTGATGACAAGGTTCTCACTTCCTGGAACGCGCTCATGATCCGCGGCATGGCGGTCGCGGCGCGCGCGCTCAACCGCGAGGATCTTGCGGCTTCCGGCACGCGCGCGCTCAATTTCATACGCTCAACACTGTGGCGGGATGGCCGGCTGCTCGCAACCGCGATGGCGGACCGCGCGCACCTCAACGCCTACCTCGATGACTACGTGTACCTGGCCGACGCGATCCTCGAGCTGCAGCAGGTGCGCTTCCGTGCCGACGAGCTCGCCTTCGCACAGCAGCTCCTCGATGTCGTGCTGCGGCACTTCGTGGACGATGCGGCCGGCGGTTTCTATTTCACCTCGGACGATCACGAGGCGCTGATCCACCGCAGCAGGGTCTTGGGCGACGATGCGACGCCGGCGGGCAACGGCATTGTGGCCCGCGTGCTGCTGCGCTTCGGGCATCTCCTCGCAGAGCCGCGCTATCTCGCGGCCGCGGAGCGAACGCTGCGCGCGGCATGGGCGGTGACCACGCAGTATCCGCAGGGACACGTGAGCCTGCTCGCCGCGCTCGAAGAGCTGCTGACTCCGCCCGAGATCGTGGTGCTGCGCGGTGAGGCTCGGACCATCGAGGGCTGGGCGCTGGCGCTCGCTAAAACCTACGCCCCACACCGGATTGTGCTCGCGATCCCCGCGGAGGCCGCAGACCTGCCGCCTGCGCTCGCGGATAAAACGCCGCGTGCCGGGGCCGTCGCCTACCTCTGCCAGGGAAGCACCTGCTCGGCGCCGATCGACTCACTCGAAGCCCTGATCGAGCAACTGGGCGAGGACGACGCGCAGCCGCAGACGGCTGCCGCGCCTGCCTAGTGTGCCGGTACAGCACTCCGGCAGTGACTGTTCCGAGCCCTCCGATTACGAGAGCAGCTCGACATTACCGCCGATGGCGGCGGTGTTGATCGTGAGCGTTCGCTCGTTCGCGAAGCGCAGCAGGTAATGGGGGCCGCCGGCCTTGGGGCCAGTGCCGGACAGACCCTGGCCGCCGAAGGGCTGCACGCCCACCACGGCGCCGATCATGTTGCGGTTCACGTAGGTGTTGCCCACGGGAAGTGAGCGGAACACGTGCTCGGCGAGGCGCTCCACGCGCGTATGGATCCCGAGCGTGAGGCCGTAGCCGGTGCTGCGGATCGCTGCGAGCACCTGCGGGAGCTCACCGCTGCGGTAGCGCGCGACGTGCAGAATGGGCCCGAACTCCTCGGTCTGCAGCTGGTCGAGACGCCTGAGCTCGAACAGGTGCGGTGGAAAGAAATACCCCCGGGTGGCGAGCGCTGGATCGAGCTCGCAGGCATAGAGGAGCTTCGCCTCGCGGCGCATGCGCTCGACGTGCCGCCACAGGCGCGCCCGCGCTGCCTCCCCGATCACCGGTCCGACATCCGTCGACACTTCCGCCGGTGAGCCGATCTTCAGCTCCCGCATGGCGCCGATCAGCATCTCGATGACGCGGTCGGCGATCTCCTCCTGCAGGTACAGCACACGCAGCGCCGAGCATCGCTGACCGGCGCTGGTAAAGGCCGAAGTGAGGGCGTCATCGACCACCTGCTCGGGGAGTGCCGTAGCATCGACCACCATGGCGTTGACGCCGCCGGTCTCGGCGATCAGCGGCACGATGGGGCCTTCGCGGGCGGCGAGCGTGCGATTGATGGTGCTGGCGGTAAGGGTCGAGCCGGTGAAGGCTACGCCGGCGAGTGCCGGATGCTTGAGCGCAACCTCGCCGAAAGGCGGCCCGTCGGCAGGCGTGAGTTGCAGCACCGCGGGCGGTACGCCCGCCTCATGCAGCAGGCGTGTCATGGCATGCGCAATGAGCGGAGTCGCAGGTGCCGGCTTGGCGACTACCGCGTTGCCGGCGACCAGCGCCGCGGTGATCTGCCCGGTGAAGATTGCCAGCGGGAAGTTCCACGGACTGATGCACACGAACACCCCGCGGCCGGTGAGTGACAGCGTATTGCGCTCGCCGCTGGGCCCGGGCAACTGTTCGGGAGCGCCGAAAAGCTCGCGGGCACGCGCTGCGTAGTAACGGCAGAAGTCCACCGCCTCGCGCAGCTCCGCAACCGCGTCCGGAAGCGTCTTGCCGGCTTCCCGGATCAGGAGGCTGAGGAATGTGCCGCGCCGTTGCTCGAGCAGATCGGCGGCTTTGGCCAGGCAGGCCGCACGCGTCGCCGCCGGCGTTGCATCCCAATCGGGCTGCGCCGCAGCGGCTTCCTCCAGGGCGAGGCGGATCTCCTGCGCTGTCGCATCGCGGGTGAGGCCGACGACCTCGCTCGTGTCGGCGGGCGATGTGACCTTGACGCTCGCGTCGCGCGGCACACGGCCACTCAGTATCGGTCCGCCGGTGTAGCTCGCGCGCGCCTCCACGCGAACTTCCGTCTCGAGAGCGGCGAGCACCTCGGGATCGCCGAAATCCTCGCCGGCCGAGTTCTCGCGTTCGGCGCCGAATAGCGCCGGCGGCTCGCGTACGCGGCTCGTCGTACCCTCCTCGGTGGCGAGAGAGGCGATGGGATCGCGCACAACCTCCTCCACCGGGATCTGCGGATTCATGAACTGGTGGACGAAAGAGGTGTTGGCGCCGTTCTCGAGCAGCCGGCGCACGAGGTAGGGCAAAAGCTCCTCGTGAGTGCCGACGGGCGCATACACCCGAACCGGCGCGAGCTGCGCGAGCTCGGCGCGAACGGCCTCATAGAGCGCCTCGCCCATACCATGGAGACGCTGAAACTCGTACACCGCCCCGGCCGGGGCGAGCTCGAGAACCGCGGCGACGGTGTAAGCGTTGTGAGTGGCGAACTGCGGGTAGATCACATCGCGCACCGCGAACAGCGCCTGCACGCACTCGAGATAGCTGGCGTCGGTGGCGGCCTTGGAGGTGTAGACCGGGAAGCTCGCGAGACCGCGCTCCTGGGCACGCTTGATCTCGCTGTCCCAGTAAGCGCCCTTCACCAGCCGCACGCTCATGCGCCGGCCGGTCTCGCGGGCCAGCTGCGCGACCCAGGCGAGCACGAGCGGCGCGCGTCGGCCGTAGGCCTGCACCGCGAGGCCGAGACCCTCCCATTGGCGCGTGCGCGGATCGCGGGCGAGCGTCTCGACGATATCGAGCGACAGATCGAGCCGGTCGGCCTCTTCGGCATCGAGGGTGAAGCCGATATCGGCGCCTGCGGCGTCGAGCGCAAGCTGCAGCATCCGCGGTGCGAGACGCTCGTGGACGCGCGAGCTCTGCAGCAGCGTGTAGCGCGGCTCGAGGGCCGAGAGCTTCACGGAGATTCCCGAGCGCGCATGGGTACCGCGCGCCTCCTGACGTTGCAGCGTCGCGATGGCGTGGGCGTAGGCCTCGAAATAGCGCTGCGCGGCCGCCTCGGTGCGGGCCCCCTCGCCGAGCACGTCGTAGGAGCACAGCGCGAGCTCCGGATCGGAAGCGCCGCGCGCGAGCGCTTCGTCGATGGTCTCGCCGACGATGAAGGCATGGCCGAGAAGCTGCATCGACTGTCGCAGCGCTGCCCGCACGACCGGAGCGACCACCGGCCGCGTGAGACTCGCGGTGGAGAACTCACCCGACAGCTCAGTCAAGACGTCCGGCAGCAGCCGGCCTGCGGCACCGAGCAGAGTGAAGCCGGTGCGCAGCAGCAGATCGGTATCGCCCGGCACGCCGGCCTCGCGGATCGTGGCGAGGCGCTCGGCGATGAGCTGATCGGCGCGCTTGGGGTCCGGCGTGCGCAGCAGCGCCTCGGCGAGGCTCATGAGCGCCTTGCCCTGTGCGCTGTCGAGCGGAAACTGCTCGAGCATGCGCTCCACCAGTGGTCGCGAGCGCTGATCGTTACGCGCTGCTTCCACCCAGCGCGCGGCGCGCATCCGGGCGCGCTCGAGTGCGTCCTGAACAGCCGTCAGGTCGGCGAGCGCTTCCCCGGAAGCGGCAGCTTCCGGGCGCAGTGTCGCGGCGCGCAGCTCCACGCGCAGCTCGGCGAGCGCACCCGCCCCGTTCGATCTGTCGATCAACCCGCTCGTTGCCATGGTGCAGAAATCTCAAGCTCGTAGTGAATTACGCTTAGTTTAGACGTCCAACCAGAGAATAATTATCCATTTATAGGGTTTTATCAGTAAAATTCACTACCATGACCGCCAAAACGCATCCGGCCAAGGCTCCGCCCGCTCCCCCGCAGGCCGCGGAGCGCACCCTCGACCGCATCGACCGGCGACTGCTCGCGCGGCTGCAGCAGGACGGACGCACCGCGGTCTCGCAACTCGCGCGCGAGGTGCACCTCACCGTGACCCCGACGCTCGAGCGGGTACGGCGCCTCGAGTCGAACGGCTACATCGAGGGCTACTTCGCGCGGCTCAATCCGCGACGGCTTGGCCTCGGGCTCCTCGCATACGTCGAAGTCTCCCTCGATCGCACCACGCCGGATGCCTTCGAGCGCTTCAAGCAGGCCATGCTGGCGCACGATGAGGTGATGGAGTGCCACATGGTGGCGGGCGGCTTCGACTATCTGCTGAAGGTGCGCGTCACCAACATGGAGAGCTATCGGCGCTTTCTCGGTGATCGCATCGCGGCGCTGCGCGGTGTGCAGCAGACCCACACCTACTTCGTCATGGAGGAAGTGAAGTCGACCCACCGTATCATCGTCCCTGAGTGAACGGAACGCGGGCCGGAGGGCAATGGCATCTCGGTGCTGGTGGGGTCTGTTTTGCATCGCCGCCGGCGGGCCGGCGGTCGCGGCGGCTGCGGACGCGACGGTAGCCTCTCCGGTCAATCCGGCCACGCTGCACGAGCTGCCGCAGGTTACCGTAATCGCCAACACGCCGCTCGCAGGTCTCGGCCTGCCGCCCGAACAAATACCGGCCAATGTGCAGACCGCTGACAGCGAGGACATGCGGCGTCAGCTGACGCTCGATCTCGCCGACTACCTCAACAACAACTTCAGCGGCATCAATGTCAACGACAGCGCCGCCAACCCGCTGCAGCTGGATGTCACCTATCACGGCTTCACCGCTTCACCACTGCTCGGCACCCCCGAGGGCCTGTCGGTGTACGTGGACGGCGTACGCGTCAACGAGTCCTTCGGCGACGTCGTCAACTGGGATCTGATCCCACAATCGGCTGTTTCCACGGTCACGCTCATCTCAGGCTCCAGCCCGGTATTCGGACTGAACACTCTCGGTGGAGCACTTTCGGTGCGGACCAAGAGCGGTCACGACAACCCGGGGACCGAGCTCGAGGCATACGGCGGGTCCTTCGGGCGGCGCTCGTTCGAAGTCGCGACGGGTGGCGAGTACGGCAACTTCGACTACTTTCTGACGGCCAGCTACTTCGACGAGACCGGCTGGCGTGATTTCTCGCCTTCGCGTTTCTGGCAGGCTTTCGGCAAGGTCGGCTGGCAGAACGAGCGCACCGACATCGACCTCAGCTATACCTACGCCGATACCAGCCTGTACGGCAACGGCCCGACCCCGACGAGCATGCTCGCTTACCGGCGCGAGGCGAGCTATACGCCCGACTTCACCGAAAACCTGGTGAATTTCGTCAACCTCACTGCCACGCAGTTCCTGACGCCGCAGCTGCTGCTCTCGGGGAACGCCTACTATCGCAACCTGATCACGAGTAGTCTCAACGGCAACGTCAACGACGGTTATCTCGACACCAACTACAACGGGCCGCCACTGAGCTGCAGCGGGCCGGCGATGAGCGCGGCCGAGCTCATCTGGTGCTCGCCCGGCCAGAACGCTCTCGGGCGCCTGACGCAACGCACCACTGGCCTCGGTCTGCAGCTCACCGATTCCCACGCGCTGTTCGGCTGGCCGAACCAGGCGATCGTCGGCGTCGACTACAGCGACTCCTCAGACACCTTCACGCAGTCCTACCAGTATGGGCAACTGTCCACCGATCGCATGCTCATCTACGAGCAGAGCCACTTCAACGACCAGACGGTCGTCTCGCTGAGCGGCGACAACAGGATCTATGGCGTGTATGCGACCGACACACTGTCACCGAACCCGCTTCTGCATCTGACGCTGTCGGTGCGCTACAACCGCAGCACCGAGACACTCGACGGCTACAGCGTGGACAGCGATGTCGGTGATTTCGGCGCGGGTTTCGGTGCGACGCGCCCGCTCACCGGCGATCACACCTTCAGCCGCCTCAATCCGTCATTCGGTTTCACGGTGACGCCGCGGCCGGCGACGACCTTCTATTTCAACTACGGCGAGGCGAGTCGTGCGCCAACTGTCATCGAGCTCGGCTGTGCCAACCCCACCGCGCCCTGCGGGCTGCCCAACGATTTCGCCGGCGATCCGAATCTGCAGCAGGTGATCGCGCGCACCGCCGAGATCGGCGCACGCGGCGCCCTCGGCGATCAGGTGCTGGTATGGAGCGCAGACGCTTTCCGCACCGCCAACAGCAACGACATCCAGTTCGTCGCGACCGCAACCAACTCCGGTTACTTCGAGAACGTCGGCAGCACACGCCGCCAGGGACTCGACCTGGCACTCGGCGGGCGCCACGGCGGCCTGCGCTGGCAGCTGATCTACAGCCTCGTCGACGCCACCTTCGAGTCGAGCTTCACGGTGAACGCGCCTTCCAACAGCAGCGCCGATGCCGCCGGGAACATTCTGGTACGCCCCGGGGACCGCATCCCGCTGATCCCGCGGCATACCGGTCGTCTCATCCTCGACTATGCGCTCGGCGAGCGCTGGGAGGTCGGCGGCAACGTAGTCGCGGCGTCGGGCTCTTACCTGCACGGCAACGAAAACAACGCCAATCAGGCCGGTGTCACCAACGCCGCCGGCAGCCCGATCCTCGGCAGCGGCTGGATTGCGGGTTACGCCGTGGTGAACCTGCAAGCCACTTTCCACGTGAGCGATCACGCCGAGCTGTTCGCCCGGCTCGTGAATCTGTTCGACCGCCGCTACGCGACCGCGGGATTTCTCACCAGCAACGCCTTTCGGCCCGATGGATCGTTCATCGCGAATCCCGCGAACTGGAGCAACGAGGATGCGGTCTCGCCCGCGCAACCGTTGGCGATCTGGGCCGGAGCGCGTTTCCGCTGGCAGTGAGCTATCCCGCCAGCACCTGCGCCACGCCACGCGCGAAGTACTCGAGGTTCTCGCGCCGCAGGCCGGCGATGTTCATGCGGCTGTCATCGGTCATGTAGATGTGGTGGCGCTCGCGCAGCGCGCGTACCTGCGCGGTGTCGATACCGAAGAAGGAGAACATGCCCTTCTGGCGGGTGATGAAGCCGAAGTCGCGCTGCGGACAGTGCTCGCGCAGTTGCTGCAGGACCTCGCGGCGCAGGCCCTCGATGCGCCGGCGCATCGCCTCGAGCTCGGAGGCCCACTGCCGCCGCAGCGCCTCATCACCGAGGATCACGTGCACGATCGCGGCACCGTGATCCGGCGGCATCGACCAGATGCCGCGCGCGATGCGCACCAGTTGACTGAGCGCCGCGCTCGCCTCCGCGGTCGTGGAGCTGATCAGGTGCAGCAAGCCGGTGCGCTCGCGGTACAGGCCGAAGTTCTTCGAGCACGATACCGCGCACAGCACCTCCGGCAGCTCGGCGCAAAAGAGGCGCAGCCCGAAGGCATCGGCGTCCGCGCCTTCGCCGAGTCCCTGGTAGGCCATGTCGATGAATGGCAGCAGCTGCCGCCGCTTCACCAGCGCGAGCAGCTCGCGCCACTGCGGTGGCGAGAGATCGGCGCCGGTAGGGTTGTGGCAGGAAGCGTGCAGCAGAACCACGGCACGCGCCGGCAGCCGCTCGAGGGCCGCGGTCATCGCCTCGAACTGCACTCCACCGCTGGCCGGGTCGAAATAGGGATAGCGCTCGAGCCGCAGTCCGCTGCCGGCGAGGAGCGGCACGTGATTCGCCCAGGTGGGTGTGCTCACGTGCACCACGGCGTCCGGGTCGGCGGTGCGGATCAGCTCTGCACCGAGACGGAGGGCGCCACAGCCGCCCGGGGTCTGCACACTGCGTACCCGGCCCGCTGCGAGCGCCGGATGCTGTGGCCCGAGCACGAGCTGCTCCATGGCCTGATTGAATCCAGCGTTACCCGCCGGTCCGACGTACGTCTTGGTCGTCTGTCGCGCGAGCACGTCGGCCTCCGCGCGGCGCACCGCATCGGGCACCGGCGTATTGCCGTGCTCGTCACGATACACGCCGATGCCGAGGTCCACCTTGTGCGGATCCGTGTCGGCGCGAAATGCCGCCATCAGACCAAGAATGGGGTCGGGTACAACCGCAGCGAGATGCTCGAACATGTGCGTCTCCAGTGCTACGTGCCGCCCACCGCCGCGAGCGCCTGTTTGCGCGCCGCCTCGAATTCATCACCGGGCTTCCACGTCGGCAGCGCGTCCCTCTGCGCGATGAGCCAGGCCGACAGCATGGCGAGCTGTGCGTCCTCGATCATGCCGTCGAAGTTCCAGCTGCCATCGAGCCGGTCGGAAGGCTGATGGTACTTGTGCAGCTCCCACTGCTCGATCTGTTCACGGCCCCAACCGGCCGGCCGCCCGATGAAGTCGGTGCCGTCATCGAAGAACAGCGCCGGCACCCCGATGCGGGCGAAAGAGAACTGGTCGGAGCGATAGTAGTAGCCGCGGTCGGGAAACTGATCGGCCTTCACCACGCGACCCTGCGCGGCGGCCACGCGCGCCGCGATCTCATCGAGCGAGGACTTGCCGAGCGCGATTGAAGTCGCATCGCGCGTGCGCCCGAAGATGTTGCCACCATCGACGTTGATGTCGGCGGCGATGCGCCCCGGCGCAAAGGTCGGATGCTGCACGTAGTACTTCGAGCCGATGAGTCCCCGCTCCTCGCCCGCGACGAACAGCGCGAGCACCGAGCGGCGCGGCCGCTCGGGCAGCGCCACAAGCGCCTGCGCCATCGCCAGTACCTGCGCGCAGCCAGAGGCGTTGTCGACCGCTCCGTGGTAGATGCGATCGCCGCTGGCGTCCGGCTCACCGACACCGAAGTGGTCGTGGTGCGCGGACAGCACCACGACCTGGGCGGCGAGCTTCGCGTCACTGCCGGGCAGCACTCCGCCGACGTTGGCGGTCTGCACGCTCGCGAGCCTGTTGGTGAAGGCGATGGAGGTTCGGATGCCGAGCGGTACCGGATGGAAATCGCGCGTGCGTGCCGCGGCGGTAAGCTTCTCCAGGTCGTAGCCGCCCGCCTTCATCAGCCGCCGTACCGCATCCTCAGTGGCCCATGCCTCCAGCTTGAGGTGCGGCTCGTTGCCGGCCGGTAGTGCGAACTGCTCGCCGCCCCAGGAGCTCTGCACCACCTGCCACGGGTATCCGGCAGAGGGCGTGGTGTGGATGATGATCGCTCCGGCCGCCCCCTGGCGCGCCGCGCTCTCGTACTTGTAGTCCCAGCGGCCGTAGTAGAGGCGGCGCTTGCCGGCGAACAGGTTCGGGTCCCAGTCGGGATCGTTGTTCATCATCACGAGAATCTTCCCCGTGAGATTCGTGCCCTTGAAGTCGTCCCAGTGGAATTCCGGCGCCTGCATGCCGTAGCCGACGAACACCAGCTCGGCGTCATCGACCGACACGCTCTCACTCTGCAAACCGCTCACGGCGATGTAGTCCTCGCGCCAGGCGAGATCGACGCGCTCGCTGCGGCCCTGGAAGCTCCAGCTCTTCGGAAACTGTCCCTTGATGCCGACGATATCGAAGGGCTGCTGCCAGGCGCCGTTGGCGAAGGCCGGCTGATAGCCCATGCCTTCGAGGCGGCTCTGCAGGTAAAGCCGTGCGAGCTGGTCGCCGCGCGTGGCGGGTCCGCGGCCCTCGAGCAGATCTGAGGAGAGGAAGCGGATCGGCGCCTCGAGCGCGGCGCGCGTGATGGTGCGGCGCGCCACCTGCTCGACGGCAGCTGGAAGCGGCGCGTCCTCCGCACGCACAACCCCGGCGAGCGCGAGCGCCGCGAGCAACAAACCCAATCGCCCGGTGTCACGAACAGTGGTCACGGTCGTTGTCCCGAATGCCGCGGTGAGCGCGTGAACGGTAGCATGCCCGGCGCGGTGGCCGACATTTTCTTAACACCGTTTGGCCTATCGTCGGATCTCCAGCTGCGTAGGATGACGGGCCCGCCCGGCGTGCGACCGCCCGGCATGGTTCGAGGGACATAACCCATGAGATGGCCAACAAAATGGATCCCGGCGGCGGCACTGATCGTACTCGCCGCGGCGCTGCCCGCCGCGCGCGCGGCCGAGCTGGGCGCGATCGTCGGCCGGCTCACGACGCCAGCCGGCGCGCCGATAGCCAACGCCACCGTCACGGCCACTCGCTCCGATGGCGGCGCGATCCGCGCGACCCTCTCCGGGAGCGATGGCGTCTATTCGTTTGGCGACCTCACGCCAGGAACCTGGACCGTGACCGCGGAGGTCCCCGGGCTTCCGGGTGTCAGCAAGCCGTCGATCGCAGTGGTGACCGGCAAGGCGACGCGCTCGGATCTGGTCATGAACGTCGCGCCACCCGCGGCGGCACCGGCGCCCCCTGCGGTCGCTGCGGTTCCCGCGCCCGCGCCGGCCCCTGCGGTCTCTCCCGAGATGGCCGCTGCAGCCTCGGCCGCTGTCGCCGCCGTCGTGCCCGAGGCACTGCAGGCACCGCCGCCGGCTCCGCAGCCGGATACGCAGACGCCCTTCGCGGTCGGCGACCTGGGCTGGATGAACGGCACGAGCCGCGCGACCACACCGGTATTCGACACCAACTTCTTCACGCCGGAAGTGCGCTTCGACGTGAACTATCTGCAGAGCTTCAATCACCCGGTCGATCACACCATCGTCGGCTCGACCGAGGAGTTCCGCTCGGGCGAGTTCCAGATCACCCAGGTGAGCCTCGGCGGGAATTTCCACTGGCACAACGTGCAGGCCCGCTTCCTGTCGATGTTCGGGCTGTTCGCCGTGACCACCCCGCGCAACGACGCGAGCCTCGGCGTCGGTCAGTGGGACCTGCAGGGCGCCTACAAGTACTTCTCGGAAGCCAACGCCGGCTATCACTGGGATGTCAACCACGGGTTGAACCTCGATGCAGGCATCTTCGTGTCCTACATCGGACTCTTCAGCTACTACAACTTCGATAACTGGACCTACCAGCCCTCGTTCGTGTCATCCAACACGCCGTGGTTCTTCAACGGGCTGCGCGTGCAGTGGTTCCCGACGCAGACGCTGAAGATCGAGCCGTGGCTCATCAACGGCTGGCAGTCCTACGCCAAGTACAACAGCCACCCCGGCTTCGGCGGACAGATCCTGTGGATCCCGAACGACTCGTTCAAGCTGGTCTTCAACACCTACACGATCGGCCAGGATAACCTGGCGAGCGGCAGCGGCTATCCCGCCAACGGCGGCAACCCCAACGCCTCTATCGGCCAGCCCAACCCGCCCCCCGGCGGCACCTACATCAACTACGCCAACGTCACCCGTGTCCACGAGGACGACAGTGTCCTGTGGAGGTACTACAACAATCCGGATACGGCGATCTCGAAGATGGCGATGTCGCTTACCGTGGATCTCGGCTGCGAGTACGGCGGCGGCGTGCACTGCTCGCGCAATCCGAACAAGGCCAACTTCTTCGGCGCGATGCTCTACAACCGCCTCTGGTTCAATCATAACGTGTATGCGGTGACACTCGGCGGCGGCTTCATGAACAACCCCGGCAGGTACCTCGCGCTCACGCCGCCGATCAACGCAGCGACAGCCGCGAGCGGTACGCCGTACTTCACCCAGAATCCCGGGCAGAAGCTCTACCAGTGGGACACGCAGCTCAATTTCCAGTACATGCCGAAGGACTGGATCACCTGGTGGACCGAGGTCACGTTCCGTCATTCGGACGTCCCCTACTGGTCCGGGCCGGGCGGAGTGACGCCGCCGGCGGGCAACACGGGATCACCGGCGTTGCCCGTATGCAGTAACGGCAGCATCAGCGGGGCGGATGCCTGCGCCAACGAAGGTGGCGTCTGGTATCCGGATCTGCGCACGCGCGAAGTGATCTGGGGCGCGGGCGTGATGGTGAAGTTCTGACGCCACACGGGCCGCGGGCCGCGGCCCGCTTCACGGCTCTGCGACGACGCCCCAGGGTCCGCGCCCCGTGCGCACCTTGCCGGTGACGCGGAGCGATTGGGTGTCGACGACGGATACGTCCCCGGAGGGCCCGTTGGCGGTGACGAGGCGCGTGCCGTGCTCGGTGAGTGCAATGCCCCACGGTCGCGCCCCGACGGCGATCTCGGTCACGAGACTTGCATCGGCCACCGCGACCACCGCAACGGTGCCGCCTCGACCGGTCGTGACGTACAGCCGCCCGCCGCGTGCATCGAGCGCCACGCCCATGGGCCGCGCCTCGGTGCGCAGCTGCAGCAGGCGCGCTGCAGGCGCGCCGGAGGGTATCGCGACCTGGTACACCGAGGCATCGCCCTCACCGGACACGTAAGCCGTGCGGCTGTCAGGGGTGATCGCGATGTCGCGTGGGCGCTTGCCAACGTTCACCGTCGAGTGCCGCGTGTATGTGTGTGCGTCGACGATGGCGAGGGTGTTGTCCTCTTCGCTCGTCACCAGTACCCAGCGGCCGTCCGCCGAGGCGCGTACGCCCTCGGGCTCGCGCCCCACGGCCACCGTGGCCCGCACCTTCGCGCGGCCGACATCGAGCACCGCAAGGCGTGCCGCATCCTCTTCGCTGACGTACAGCGTGCGGTCATCGTGGCTCACCTCGACGCGTTCCGGATCGGAGACCCCGCGCAGCACCGGGAGCGGCCGCAGCGTCGCCGTATCGATCACGGCGATGCCGTCGGCCTGGGGATCGCGGGGGAGCCGCGCGCAGTCCTCATCCGTCATGGGCGGCGGACATTTCGGTAGTCCGCTCACCGCGACGTACAGCCGTGTGCCATCGTGACTCAGGGCCAGCCCACGCGGGCGCTTACCGACCGGGAGCGTCGCGAGCGCCGTCAGGCGCTGCGTGTCCACGACCGTGACCGTGCCGTCGTCCTCGTTCGAGACGTACGCGCGGGCGGCGTGGGCCACAGGCGCGAGCGCCAGCCATGCGCCGGCAAGCAAGACCGCGGCCTCAGGCGTCCCGCGGCGCAGCACGTTCCGTCGGGGGAATGCGCGGAACCCCGTCACTGTTCTCATTCTCATTTGCGCTGTTGAGAGTCGAGTCTCGGGCCGGGCAGCATACTCAAAAACGACGACACCAGCCCCACATCGCCTCAGCAGGCGTGCTAAGTTACGGCCCCTCTCTTGAGGATGGGCGCGGGGGCCCCATTGAGCCTCCCGCCGCGACTCCCAAACCCAAGGATCCGTACACGCGCATGGCCGATAATCCACGTCCCGAGACGTACGCCCCGATCATCTGGCCGAATGCCCTGATGTTCGGGCTCACCTTCGCGGCGGCTGCGATCCTCGTGCCGTGGTACGGCCTGACACACGGCTTCAGCGTGGCCGATTGGAGCGTCTTCGCCTTCTTCCTCGTCGCGAACGGCATGGCGATCACCGCCGGCTATCACCGCCTGTGGGCGCACCGTACCTATGACGCCCACTGGACGCTGCGGCTCGCCTACCTGGTCTTCGGCACCATGGCGCTGCAGAACAGCGTCTTCGGCTGGTGCAGCGGCCACCGCACCCATCACCTGTACGTCGATGATGAGGACCGCGACCCGTATTCGGCGCGGCGCGGGTTCTGGTTCTCGCACATCGGCTGGATGCTGCGCGCCTACCCGAGCGGCAAGGACGACTTCCGCAACATCCCGGACCTGAAGAAAGATCCGATGCTGGTATTCCAGCACCGCTATTACGTGCCGCTGGCGATCGCGGCGAACTTCGGCCTGCCGCTCGCCGCCGGGCTGCTGTTTCACGACGTCTGGGGCATGCTGATTCTCGCCGGCGTGCTGCGCCTGGTATGGAGCCACCACGTCACCTTCTTCATCAACTCGCTCGCTCACATGTGGGGCACCCGTCCCTACACCGACGAGAATTCCGCGCGCGACAACCCGGTGCTGGCGGTGATCACGTACGGCGAGGGCTATCACAACTTCCACCACATCTTCGCGCACGACTATCGCAACGGCGTGCGCTGGTGGCAGTGGGATCCCACCAAGTGGCTGATCGCCTCATTGCAGGTCATCGGCCTCACACGCCGCCTGAAGCGCACCCCCGTGTTCCAGATCCAGCGGGCGCTGCTCGCCATGCAGTTCAAGCGCGCGCAGGCGCGTCTCGCGCGGCTGCCGACCACAGGAGCCGCGGCACACATCGAGTCGTTGCGCGCACGCGTGGCGCACGAATACGACAGCTTCCTGGCCGCCGTGGCCGAATGGGCCCGCGTCAAGGAGCAGTGGCTCGGTGAGAAGAAGCGCGCGGTGCTCGAGCAATGGGAGCACGTGCAGCTGCAGCGGGGCCTGCAGGAGATCGAGCGGCGCCTCAGCCTGCAACTGCGGCGCATGCGGTTGCTACAGGCGCAGCTCGTGTGATCAATTGGCCAAAACGGCCTGCGGCCGTTTTGGCGGACTAACCCATCAACTGCGTCGCGCTCGCCGGCAAAGGCGCGACTTTGCCGGCGAAAAGATCACCCATTTAGGTGCGGCGCTTTCGGCGGCCCATCCGCTTGGCACCGCCCGTGCCGTTCGTGCACCATGCACCCATGGGGCGCATCTTCGAAGTCCGCAAGCACACGATGTTCGCGCGGTGGAACCGCATGGCGAAGCAGTTCGCCCGCATCGCCAAGGACATCACCATGGCCGTGAAGGCCGGCGGCCCGGACCCTTCCTCGAATCCCACGTTGCGGCGGGTCATCCAGAACGCGCGCGCCGTCAACATGCCGAAGGACAGGATCGAGGCGGCCATCAAGCGCGCCTCCGGCCGTGACGCGACCAACTACCAGGAAGTGCTTTACGAGGGCTACGCCCCGTACGGTGTGGCACTGCTGGTGGAGACGGCCACTGACAATCCGACGCGCACCGTAGCAGCGGTACGCAACATCATCACCAAGGGCGGCGGCAACCTCGCCACCAGTGGCAGTGTCAGCTTCATGTTCCGCAAGATGGGCGTGTTCCGCCTGAATCCGCAGGGGCTCGATCAGGACGACCTCGAGCTGTACCTGATCGATCACGGTCTCGAGGAGATGGGCGAGAGCACCGGCGAGAAGGGAGAAGCGCAGCTGGTGATCCGCGGCGGGTTCGCCGACTTCGGCCGGCTGCAGGAAGCGCTCGAGGCGCGCGGCCTCACTGCTTTGTCGGCGGAGCACGAGTACATTTGCACCGTGCCGAGCGAGTTGCCCGAGGACAAGGCAACCGAGGTGCTGACGCTGATCGATCGCCTCGAGCAGGATGACGACGTGCAGAAGGTCTTCCACACTCTCGCCTGAATCGGCGCGAACCATGCCCGGCCGCGAGTACCCGTACCGCCTCGAGCCCGCCCGTGTCGCCGATGCGGCGCTGCTCGCAGCGATGTCACAGGCGCACGTCGAGGCGGGCCTCAAGCCGGCGTGGGGGGCGGCACGCATCCGCTGGCACGTGCGCGACGCCGAGAGTGTCGTGCTCACCGCGCGCCTTCACGCCATCGTGGTGGGCTTTGCGATCATGCGCTACGGCGACGACGTTGCGCATCTCAACCTGCTCGCGGTCGATCCCGCACACCGGCGCCGTGGCATCGCCCGGGCTCTGGTGCGGTGGCTCGAAGAGACCGCACTCACCGCCGGAACCTTCATCATCGGTCTCGAGCTGCGCGCGGGCAACGAGGCCGCACGCGCTCTCTATCGCTCGCTCGGTTACCACGAGCTCGGGCAGATCCCCGGGTACTACCAGGGCGTGGAGTCGGCCATCCGCATGGTGCGCGACCTGCGGGCCCGCAGCGAGAGCGCTCCGGGAGCCCGTGAGCAGACACCCTGAGCCGCGCCTGCCGCTACGAGTCGATCTTGTACTCGAATTCGTAGGAGTGTGAGCCGTCCGCGCCGACCGTGATGGTCATCGTGCCGCTGATGCCCTGCAGCTCACCGGTGCCCGAATCCGGTACGACGGAGATGGTGGCCTTCTGCGTGCCACGGGTCATGGTGGCGCTGTGCTGCAGCACAAAGCTGCCGGGGCGCCCCTTCAGCGCGCCGGTCACGCGCTCCATCGCTACATAGCCGGCCGACCCGGGCGTGTCGGTCTGCGTCGCCAGCATCTCACCCTTGCTGATGCCCTCGAGATCGCCGTGAAAGCGCTTGTCGATGGTGAGGCGCCCGAGGTTCGCCGCCCGAGCGATCTGGGTGTCGGGCTTCTGCGGGGTCACCTTCACGTCGAATGCTCCGGCGGCGAGCTGGCTCATCATCGTCTCCCTGTCAGTCCGGCATCGGCGTCATCTGTCCGGCGAGTGCGTCCTCGAAGCCGAAATCACGCAGGTCGCGCACCCGCTGCGGGAACAGGATGCCGTCGAGATGATCGACCTCGTGCTGCACCACGCGGGCATGGAAGCCTTCCACGGTCCGCTCGAGCGGCGCACCGTACTGATCGAAACCGCGGTAGCGCAGCCGGCGAAAGCGCGGTACCAGACCCCGCATTCCGGGCACGGAGAGACAGCCTTCCCAACCGTCATCCTGCTCGGCCGTGAGCGGGGTGACAAGTGGATTCACCAGCACGGTGTAGGGCACCGGTGCGATGTGCGGGTAGCGTGGGTTGTCCTTGAGCTCGAAGATCACGACGCGGGCACTGACACCGATCTGCGGCGCTGCGATACCGGCGCCGCTCAGCGCGCGCATGGTGTCGTCCATGTCGGCGACCAGCGCGGCGAGCTCCTCGTCGAAGCGGGTCACGGGGGAGGCCACTGCGCGCAGCAGCGGCTCACCCATCTTCAGTACGCGCCGCACGGCCATCGGGTGCATTCTCCGTCACGACCGGGATCGAGATGCGGTGATCGCGGAACACGAGCACGTGCTCGGCAGGCCCAGTCGCTGCGGCCGCGCGCTCGGCACGTGCTACCGCCTCCGTCACCGTGTGGTGGTGCGGAGAGAGATCACAGACCGGGTCGGTGTTGGTGGCGTCGCCTGTCAGCAGGTACGCCTGGCAGCGGCAGCCGCCGAAATCTTTCACCCGCTCGGGACAGCTGCGGCAGGGCTCCTTCATCCACGCCTCGCCGCGGAAGCGATTGAAGGCTTCAGAGTCGTACCAGATGGTGCGCAGGTCCGCGCTGCGCACACTCGGGAGCTCGAGATCCGGCAGCATGCGTGCGGCATGACAGGGCATCGCCGTGCCATCGGGGGCAATGCCGAGGAACACCGAACCCAGGCCCCCCATACACGCCTTGGGACGCCGCTCGAAGTAGTCCGGGACGACGAAATACACCTGGATCCTGCCCGCAACGCGCTCGCGGAAGCGCTGCGTTACCGCCTCTGCCCGCTCGAGCTGCGCGCGGCTCGGCAACAGCTGCTGGCGGTTGAGCCACGCCCAGCCGTAATACTGCGTGTTCGCGAGCTCGACATACTGCGCCCCGATTCTTTCCGCCATCTCGAGGATCTCGCCGACATGCTCGATGTTCAGCCGGTGCAGCACGACATTCAGCACCATCGGGTACTCGTGCGCGCGGATCAGCGCGGCGACCTTCGCCTTCAGCTCGAAAGTGCGCGTGCTGCTCAAGAAATCGTTCAGCTCGCGCGTGCTGTCCTGGAAAGAAAGCTGGATGTGATCGAGCCCCGCGCTCTTCAGCGCCGCGATACGCGTCTCGTTCAGCCCGACTCCCGAGGTGATGAGGTTGATGTAGTAGCCAAGCGCATGGGCCTCGGCCACGATGGTCTCGAGATCCTCGCGTTCGAGGGGCTCACCGCCCGAGAGCCCGAGCTGCACCGCACCGAGCGCGCGCCCCTCGCGCAGCACCCGGACCCAGTCGGCCGTCGGCAGCTCCGCACCGGTGCGCGCAAACTCGGTGGGGTTGTAGCAGAACACACAGTGGAGCGGACAGCGGTAGGTCAGCTCGAGCAGCAGCCAGAGCGGAGGACCAACTACGTGCGACGTCTCCAGCGGTGGCCCGGTCACGCCCGCAGCTCCAGCCAGCGCTTTTCCAACGCCATCGTCACGAATGCGCGCACATCCTCGGCGAGGCCGCTGGTCTCGTACGCGCGCTCGAGGTCCGCCACGATCTCAGCGAGCGTGCGCACACCGTCGCAGCGGCTGAGTATCGCGCCCGCACTGCCATTCAACTTCACCATGCCTTCCGGATAAAGGAGCACGTGCGCTTCCTGCGCCGGCTCCCACTGCAACCGCATGCCGCGTGCGATCGCCGGTCTCACCGTGTCGGCCAGCTCGCTCATTGCGTCACGCCGTAGGCGAGCGCCATCGCGTCATTCATCTGCCACAGCACGTCCAGCTTGAACTGCAGCACCTGCAGTGCGCGCTCCTGCGCGGCGCGCGTCTGAAAGCGCTCGAGCGTCAGTGCGAGTGCGAATTCGACATCGCGCCGGGCGCGGCTCATGCGGCTCTGGAAGTAGCCCAAGCCCGCCGGATCGATCCACGGGTAGTGCCCGGGCCAGCCCGCGAGCCGCTGCCGGTGAATTTCCGGTGCGAAGAGCTCCGTGAGCGACGCACACACCCCCTCCTGCCAGGGCGCACGGCGCGCGAAGTTCACGTAGGCATCGACCGCGAAGCGCACCCCGGGCAGAACCTGCGTGAGGCTCTCGACCTGCGCACGGGCGAGGCCGACCGCTTCGGCGAGCCGCAGCCAGGATTCGATGCCGCCGGGATCGTCGCCGTAGCCGTCGTGGTCGAGTATCCGTTGCACCCAGTGACGGCGTACGGCGCGCTCATCGCAGTTGGCGAGGATCGCGCCGTCCTTCACCGGGATATTGATCTGATAGTAGAAGCGGTTCGCCACCCAGCCGCGGATCTGCTGCGGCGTGGCCCGACCGCTGTTCAGCATCAGGTTAAAGGGGTGGTGAACGTGGTAGGCACGGCCGCGCTCGCGCAGCTGCTGCTCGAACTCCGCGCGCGTCCAGGCGGGCGATGACACGCACGCCGCCGTCACGGTGCAATCTCCAGGCCGTCCCAGGCGACCTCGATGCCGCGGCGGGCGAGCTCGGCGCGCTGCGCGGAATCCTCATCGAGGATCGGGTTGGTGTTGTTCACGTGAATGAGGAAGCGGCGGGTCGCGTGCGGCAACCGCCCGAGCCACTCGAGCATTCCGCCCGGACCGCTTTGCGGCAGGTGGCCGAGGTCACGGGCGCGTTTGTGCGATACGCCGAGAGCCGCCATCTCGTCATCGCTCCAGAACGTGCCGTCGATGAGCACGCAGGACGCGGCCTGCATCACCTGCCACAGCGCCTCATGCATCGCGCCGACGCCCGGCGCATACACCAGAGTCCGCCCACTCGCTTCGTCGCCGATGACGAGCGCGACGTTGTCGCCGGTCACCGATGATTCCCGGTGCGGCGAATAGGGCGCGGCCTTGCCGGCCACCGCGATCGCGCGCCAGATGACGCCGACGAGACCGGGAATCGCAAATTCACGACCGTCAGGGATCAGGGCGTGCCGCTCCACCCCACAATAATGCGCGAGGACACCGAAGATCGGATTGCCGTGACTGAGATCGGCGCCGACTTCCTCGGTGCACCAGACCGGCAGCGCGCGGCGGGACTCGCGCAGCATGAGCATTCCCGCGGTGTGGTCGACCTGTCCGTCGACCAGCACGATGCCGGCGATCGTGCTGTCGCGCACCGCGCGCGCACCGTGGAGGGCCGGGTTGGCCCGCAGCTGCGCGAGGATGTCCGGAGAAGCGTTCACGAGCACCCAGCTCGTGCTGTCATGGCCGCACACGGCGATCGAGGACTGGGTACGGGCCGCCGCCCGCAGCGTCCCGTCGCGAACGCCCGAGCAGTTGCGGCAATTGCAGTTCCATTGGGGAAAGCCGCCGCCCGCAGCCGAACCCAGGACGCGGATCCTCACGGCGCCCTCAGCGAGCCGAGCTCAGGGAGCGGCGACCGCAGCCCCCCGCGCGTGAGTCAGCGGCGGGCGATGTACAGGGTGATCTCCATGCCAAGACGGAGGTCGATCGCCCGCGGTACTTCCCAGCGCATGTTTGGATCTCCTTAGAAACTCCTCCGAAAAGATACCGGATATGCGGCGCGAGGCAAAGCTCGGCAGTCAGAACAGGCTCTGCGGCAGCCTACGGGGCTCGGGACGGTGCGCGCCCCGGGGTCAGCTCTCGAGCGCGCGGCTGACGGCGACGCGCCGGGTCAGGCGCTCGAGCGAGCGTCGCGCCGCGGCCTTGGCGATGTGCTTGCACCACAGGGGCTCGCGCTGACCGTTCTGGCGGCGGAACTTCTCGCAGTCGCAGGTCCAGAGGATGCGGTCGTCTTCGGTGCGCAGTACCTGCACCGTCCGGCTGGGGAAGCTGTATGTCCCGATGACTTCGTTCTGCGCCTGGGGGCGCCGCCGGAAGCGGATGGCCATGGCGCGAGCCTAACGCAGCTCAGCTGTGGATTGCTTGTGGATTACTTGTGCACAGGTGCCGATCGTGGTGTTGAAAGTTTGCCGCGTCGCGAATCTTCAGGAAGAGGCGCGAACTTTCAGGAGGAGATGATCTTCGCTTTGATCGCCTCGTACTCTGCATCGCTGATGAGGTGAGCATCCAGCAGTTGCCTTGCCTCCTGCAACCGGCGCACCGCATCAGACTCTGTCGCACCGCCGAGCGCCAGCGTACCCGGGCTCACCTGGATTCCGCCCGAGCGCGCGCGCAACTCCTCGAGCTCGCGGATACGGCGCTTTTCGCGCCATGCCTGGTCCTGGCTCTGACAGATCCGGTACACGGCCTGCGCTTCGCCGCGGCGCAACCCGCGGAACTCGACGCGCTGCGAGCCGGCGGCACCGAGGGAGGTGAGGTCGGTTGCCTTGCCGGCCCGCACCGAGAGATCGGCGCTCAGCATGCCGACGCGCAGCGTGACTTCCTCGAGATCCTGCCAGCGGATGCTGGTGACGTCGAAGCCGCCGAGGAGCTTGCGGCTCAGCACGATGAGGCGCCCGCTGGTCGCAGCGACCAGGAGCCTGCGCTGCAGCAGCGCGAACAGGCGCATCTGGATAGCCCAGGCGTCGACCGTCTCACCGGGTATCAACACCGAGCGCAGCTGCGCGAGCGGCCGCTCGAGCCCTGCCTCGTTCGTCGCGGGAGCATCGTTCATGTCGATCCTTCGGCCGCGCCCTCCCGATGCGAGCTATTTCTTGTTGACGATCTCGGCACGAAACTCGCGCAGCTTCGCTTTGATGATGCGTGCGTTCTGCGGACCCATGCGGATCAGCAGCTTCTGTCCCGCCGAGCGGTTCTCGAGGCTGGCGTCGGCGTACTCCCAGAAGACCTTCGGCTGCACCACCGGGATCGGGGCTGGCACCTCAGGCGTCTGCAAGAGGTGATCGATCACTTCCACCAGCCGATCGTTGAAGTACTTTCCCGGGTAACCGAGATCCTCGTACGCCTGTTGGAACAGCGGATACAGCCGCTCGTAGACCACTGCCAGCGCCTTGACGTCGCTCCCCTGCACCACGCGCGCAAGCGGCGCGTAACGCTCGAAGTTGGCCTGCCCGAGTGTGGTCACCTCGCCTTGTGCCGTGGTCGCGGCCTGCCCGCCGGTCGGCTTCACGGGCCGCAGCTCCACCGCCACTTTGTGTCGCGGCAGGTTGTCGACCGTGACCACGATGTGGCGCACGATGTTCTGCGGTACCAGGTACTGCTCGACCGCAGCGCGGCCAAACACGCCCACGAGGGAATCGTGTACCACCGGATCGCTGTAGTTGAGGGCCGGCAGCGCCGTGGGAGTGCCTTCACCCGGGATCGGATTTGAGATCGGCGGCGCGGTGTTCGCCGCCGGCTGTGGCGCCGCCGGGCGCACGGGCGGAGGTTCAGCCGTCGGGCGCGCCCGACCCGAGTACCAGTACCAGCCGCCGGCGGCCACCGCGGCGGCAACCACGGCTGCGGCTATCCACGCGAACTTGCGGCGCGACGCATCCTCGAGATCTTGATCCCACATCCTCCGTCCCCAAGATTACAGGGCCGAAACCGCGACTTTACTCCCCTTTCGCTGGCAGCGCGCCGCCGGGGCCGGCCGGTGTACAGGTGTCCTGCGGAGCCCGCGCTGTACGCAGTGTGAATTCGGCGCGCAACGTCTCCTCGTCACGCGAGCGGTGTGATTCAATCGTGTCAATGCCCGCCGACTTCCATCCTGCGGTCACCAACTGGTTCGATCGCACCTTCGATGCGCCCACTCCGGCGCAGAGTGCGGCGTGGCCCGCGATCATCGCGCAGCGCCATGTCCTGATTGCCGCTCCTACGGGCTCCGGCAAGACCCTCGCCGCCTTCCTCGCAGTGATCGATGAGTTGGTGCGCGAGGGGGCCGCGAGTGGCCTGCCCGATGAGACGCGCGTCGTCTACGTCTCCCCGCTCAAGGCGCTTTCCAACGACATCCAGCGCAATCTCGAATCCCCGCTCACCGGCATACGTGATGAGCTCGCCGCGCTCGGACTGCCGCAGGTCGACATCCGCACCTTCGTCCGCACCGGCGACACTCCGCAGCACGAGCGCACCGCGATGCGCAAACGCCCGCCACACATCGTGGTGACCACACCCGAGTCGCTCTACATCCTCATGGGCTCGGAGTCCGGCCGGCAGATGCTCGAGAGCACGCGCACCGTTATCGTCGATGAGATCCACGCCATGGTGGCTTCCAAGCGTGGTGTGCACCTCGCGCTCACGCTCGAGCGTCTCGAGGCGCTCACGGGGCGCCGGCTGCGGCGCATCGGGCTGTCCGCCACGCAAAAGCCGATCGAGGAGGTGGCGCGCTTTCTCGTCGGGACGCGCAACCTGCGCGATGACGGCAGCGCCGACTGCACCATCGTCGATTCCGGTCACGTGCGCGAGCGCGATCTGCAGCTCGAGATCCCGGCCGCACCTCTCGAGGCGGTGATGTCCGGAGAGGTGTGGACACAGGTGTACGACCGTCTCGCCGAGCTCGTGAGCGAGCATCGCACCACGCTGGTGTTCGTCAACACCCGCCGCCAGGCCGAGCGTCTGGCGCGTCACCTCTCCGAGCGGCTGCCTGCCGGACAGGTGACGGCGCATCACGGCAGCATGGCGAAGGAATCGCGGCTCGATGCCGAAGCGCGCCTGAAACGCGGCGAGCTGCGGGCGCTCGTCGCCACCGCCTCACTCGAGCTCGGCATCGATATCGGTGAGGTGGACCTGGTGTGCCAGATCGCCTCGCCGCGCTCGATTGCCGCCTTCCTGCAGCGTGTCGGCCGCTCCGGTCACTCGGTCGGCGGCACGCCGAAGGGGCGGCTGTTCCCGCTGTCGCGCGACGACCTGGTCGAATGCACCGCATTGCTCATGGCCGTGCGGCGCGGCGAGCTCGACCTTCTCCGACTGCCGGCCAGGCCACTCGATGTACTCGCACAGCAGATCGTGGCGGAAGTCGCAGCGCGGGAGTGGGAAACGGACGCGTTGCATACCTTGCTGCGCGGAGCTTATCCGTACCGCGAGCTGGCGCGCGCTGAGTTCGACGAGGTCGTGCGCATGCTGGCCGAGGGGTTCTCGACGCGTCGCGGCCGTCACGGCGCGCTCATCCATCACGACGCGGTCAACGGGCGGTTGAAAGGCCGGCGCAGCGCGCGCCTCACCGCCATCACCTCCGGCGGCACGATTCCCGACACCGCCGACTACCAGGTGATCCTCGAGCCGCAGGCGCAGTTCGTCGGTACGGTGAACGAGGATTTCGCCGTTGAGAGCCTGCAGGGCGATATCTTCCAGCTCGGCAACGTGTCGTATCGCATTCTGCGGGTCGAGCAGGGGCGCATCCGCGTCGAGGATGCGCACGGCGAGCCGCCCTCCATCCCCTTCTGGCTGGGTGAAGCTCCGGGGCGGAGCGATGAGCTGTCGGTGAGCGTGTCGCGGCTGCGCAGCGAGGCGGAAATACACCTCGAGCAGGGCATCGAAGCTACCACCGCGTGGCTCGCCTCCGAGGCGCGGATCGCAGGCCCGGCGGCGCTGCAGCTGGTCAACTACCTCGCCGCCGCGCGCATGACGCTCGGCGCGCTGCCGACGCAGCAAACGGTAGTGTTCGAGCGCTTCTTCGATGAGGCGGGCGGCATGCAGCTCGTCATCCACTCGCCTTTCGGCAGCCGCATCAATCGTGCCTGGGGTCTGGCACTCCGCAAGCGCTTCTGTCGCTCCTTCAACTTCGAGCTGCAGGCGGCGGCGACGGAAGACACCATCGTGCTGTCGCTCACCACCGCCCACAGCTTCGAGCTCGCCGAGGTCGCCCGCTACCTGCATTCCAACAGCGTACGCCCGCTGCTGGTGCAGGCACTGTGCGCCGCGCCCATGTTCCCGGTACGCTTCCGCTGGAGCGCCGCCATCGCACTCGCGCTGCCGCGCTTTCGCGGCGGCAAGAAGGTGCCCGCGCCGCTTGCACGCATGGCGGCGGAAGATCTGCTCGCGGCGGTATTTCCCGATCAGGTGGCGTGCGCCGAGAACCTTCCGGGAGAACTCGAGATCCCGGACCACCCGCTCGTGAGTCAGTCGATTCGCGACTGTCTCGAGGACGCCATGGATGCCGCGGGGCTCGAGCGGCTGCTGCGCTCGCTCGAGTCCGGCAGCGTCCGCGTCATTGCGCGCGATCTCACCGAGCCCTCGCCGCTCGCGCTCGAGGTGCTCTCCGCGCGACCCTACGCATACCTCGATGATGCGCCGCTCGAGGAGCGTCGCACTCAGGCCGTCATGAGCCGTCGCTGGCTCGATCCGCAGAGCGCCGCCGACATTGGTCAGCTCGATGGCGATGCGATCCGGCGCGTGCGCGAGGAGGCATGGCCTGACGCCACGAATCCCGACGAACTCCACGATGCGCTGTCGTGGCTCACCTTCCTCACCGCGGCCGAGGCGGCCGCCGGTCCGGGCTGGCCCGAATTCCTCACTGCGCTCGCCGCGCAGCGGCGCGTGACGCTGCTCGACGCACGTGGCGTGCGGCTGTGGGTGAGCGCCGAACGCCTGCCGCTCTTTCAGGCCCTCTGCCCAGGTGCGCACTGTGAGCCCGCCGTGGCGACACCCGCCGCGCAGCAGCGGCAGTGGGACGCTGAAAGCGCGCTCATCGAGGTCGTGCGCGGGCGGCTCGAGGGTTCGGGTCCCATCACCGCCGCGGCACTCGCCGGCTGGCTCGGTCTTGCAGTGTCACGCATCGATTCCGCTCTCGCCGCGCTGCAGGCAGAGGGCTTTGCCATGCGCGGAGCCTTCACTCCGCCCGGCAACAACACGAACGAGTGGTGTGAGCGGCGCCTGCTGGCGCGCATCCACCGGTACACGGTCAAGCGGCTGCGCGCGGAGATCGAGCCCATCGAGGCGCGCGACTTCCTGCGGTTCCTCTTCGAGTGGCAGCGCGTCACCCCGACCGGGCGCATGGAGGGGCCGGACGCGGTCGGCGCCATCCTCGCGCAGCTCGAGGGCTTCGAGGCACCGGCGAGCGCTTGGGAGACGGAGATCCTGCCGAGCCGCATCAGCGAGTACGAGCCCGCGTGGCTCGATGAGCAGTGTCTCGCGGGACGTTTCCTGTGGACGCGCCTGTCCTCGCGACGCAGTGATCCCGAGCGCGGCGCCGCGCCGGTGCGTGCCACACCGATCGTGCTGCTGGCGCGGCGCAACCTGCGGCTGTGGTCGACGCTGACTGCGGCAGCGGATCCTGTGCACCTCTCGGCGAGTGCCCAACGCACCGCCGGCTTTCTTGCCACGCACGGTGCGTCATTCTTCGACGAGATCACCGGCGGCAGCGGACTGCTGCCCGCACAGGCGGAAGAGGCGCTGGCGGAGCTGGTCGCGCTGGGGCTCGTCAACTCCGACAGCTTCGCGGGCCTGCGCGCGCTACTCGTGCCTCCTGATCGGCGCAGGCCGGCAACGGGTGGCCGCCGCCGCCGGCGTATCGCGCTCTTCGGCATGGATGCCGCGGGGCGCTGGTCGCGGATCGCGCGGCCCGCGGCCGCGGCCGCGGCCGGAAGCGAGGAGACGAGCGCCGCGGCGCGCGCGCTTGACGATGAGACGGTCGAGCACGTGGTGCGGACGCTGCTACGGCGCTGGGGGGTGATCTTCTGGCGGCTCCTGGCACGCGAGGCAGCGTGGCTGCCGCCCTGGCGCGACCTGCTGATGTGCTGCCGACGTCTGGAGGCTCGCGGCGAGATCCGCGGCGGGCGCTTCGTCGCCGGGTTCAGCGGCGAGCAGTACGCCGCGCCGGAGGCGATTGCGCTGCTGCGCGAGGCGCGGCGCCGCCCGCAGGAGGGGCACTACGTTTCGCTCTCGGGCGCCGATCCGCTGAACCTTGCCGGCATACTCACTCCGGGCGCGCGGTTGCCATCGCTCAGCGGTAATCGTCTCCTGTATCGCGATGGCGTGCCCGTCGCGCTGCTCTCCGGCGGCGAGGTGAGCTTCCTCGTGGAGTTGCCGCCCCAGCAGCAGTGGGAGGCGCGCAACCTGCTGCTGCGCCGGCACGTGCCGGCGGTGCTCGCAGATCTGGCCTGAGGCACGCGCGGGGTACCCCTGAAAAGCGACGGCGCCCTGATGAGGGCGCCGTCTACGGACTGAACCGGCTTTCTAAAGGGGAGTCAGGACCGCCGACGCCGCGTCAACCCAAGGCCCAAAAGCCCGAGGCCGAAGAGAGACAGACTCGCCGGCTCCGGCACCAGGTGCTCTGTTTGCTCGGAGAAAATGTCGGTCAGCGAACTTACGGCGGCGCCCCCAAGGATGGTGGTGGTGTTCTTGGCATCAATAGTCGAGACACCCGGAAGACCGAACTTGACGTCCCCCGTTTGGCTATTGCTGAGAGGAGACGGCGTCGTCGCGATACCATTAAACGTGGTAACGGTCCAAGTAGTAGGGGTCATGGTCGCAACATCAATCCCGACACCGGCCTCGAGAAGCGTCTTGGGTGCCGCCTCTGTGACCATGAAATTAAACGTGACTGTGCCAGGCGCGAAAGTCCCTCCGTCCCTGGAAAGAGTTACCCCATCCATCGTTGGACTAAACGCTGCGAATTCCACCACCGCGGAGCCCGCGTTACTTGCGGAAAACGCGCTGAACGTCGAATCGCCAAGCGTGCAGGTAAACCCAGGGGTGAGAACCGTCGCGAGCGATACGGTAGTCCCGCAGGCTGGTGCCGCATTGGCCTGACCGCCCGCCATCAAGAGCACCGCTGCAACACCACCCAGCCCGATTTTGAGCGCCTTCTTATCCAGTCCTTTCATGATCCTCACTCCTGTCGTTTCGCCGGCTCGCACCACGCGCATCAATAGCGCGTCATCCCGTTGTGCTTGTTTATTCCTTCAGCTGCTGACAAATACGATGACGCGGTGATTATGCTCCCTTCCGTGGCGGGCCGCCTCTGCCGGTTTTTCTTACGGTCGAGGTGTCGGAACCGCCTGCTGCAGCGGCCCCGCCAGAGTTTTATTGCTAAGCTCTCGTGTCAGCTCTACCCCTGCGTGCCACGCCAGAAGCGCCCGCAGCCGCAAGCATGGCAGTGCTCCTTCGATGCAGGCCAGCTCTTCGATGTCGACGAGTCCTTTGCTGAGCGCGTCCCGGAGCGCGTCCATTCCGGCCTCAGCACCCGCTTGCCGCGCGAGCCGGAAGCAGTCTGCGATCGTGCGGGCGGGGGAAGTGATATAGGTAGGCACACCGTCAATCTCTGTCGCGTTGACGCGAAAGCTCCATGCTGTGGCGCTGAAGCGCACGATATGCAGAGGGATGTGCGGCATTCGCGGCTGCCGCGAATCGCGCGGGATCGCGAGCCACACAACCGGTGGCGCGCGCGATCTGAGCCCGTGCACTCGCAGCGCCGAATGAAGACACAGGATGCTGCCAGGGCTGCGTGTGCACGCTTCCGCGACGAGATCGTGTTTCCCGCGACCCTCTCTGACCACGCGGTACAGGCCGCGGCCAACATGCTCAACTGCGCCGCATCGGACCAGCGCGGGCAAGTGAGCCGGAGTCAGTCCGAAGTCCCTTATCTGCTGAGGTCGAAAGTAAGGGGGAACGCCTTTAATCCGGAACCAGTCGAAAGCGCCACTGCGCAGGCGATGCAGAGTGTCGAAGTCGAGCTCGGCGAGGGGATCAAGTGCTCCACCCCGCAGCTGATGCAAAATGTCCACGTCTTGCTCGGACATGTGGACATTTTGCATCACGCGGCGAAGGGGTGATGTACCAACAGCCTGCGCGAATGGCGACAAACACGCGACGGTCAGCCGCTCCCCAGATTGGGCGCGCCGGCCAGACGCTCTTCAGCTCTTCTTGTGCTCGTCCTGCCACTTCTTCACAGCCGCCATGGTGTTATCCACGTGCTGGTCCGGGTTCATGGCGGTGTATGAATAGATGATCTCGCCCGTGGGAGCGATCACGTAGGAGGTACGGTTGGCGTACTCCGGATGACTCTCGAGCACAGAGTCGTAGGCCTTCATGATGCTGCCGTCCGTATCCGCGGCGACGGCAAACTTGTTGCGGCACTCGCTCACCGAGAATTTATCGAGCTTCTCGATCGGATCATGTGACACGCCGATGACCGTCGCGCCGAGCGCCTGGAACTGCGGTGTCGCCTCGGCGAACAGGTGCGCCTCCTTGGTGCATCCCGGCGTGAAGGCCGCCGGATAGAAATACAGCACCACCGGACCCTTCTTCAGCGCATCGGCGAGGGAGAACTTGAACTCCTTGCCTGCCAGGGTCGCCTCGGTATTGATGTCGGGAGCCTTGGTCCCATTGGGCAGGGCCGCATAGACCGGAAGTGCGACCAGCAGCGTGGTTGCAGCGCACACGAGGACACGTCGCATGTTCGTCTCCGAGCCACCGGGGGCCGTCATCTTGAGACAAGGCGTGTATAGACGCCAGCAGCGGAAGGCCGTCAGCGTTCCTGCGCGTAGCCGACCAACTCAACATAGCCGCGCCCGCCCAGGCGCGTCCCGGCGCGCTCGCCGCTGACATCCACCGCGCCCTCCCAGTAACGTGGCGTTGTCTGTAGCTCCTGGTCCGCCAGCACCGGACGTACGTTGAGATCGAGCGAAAGTGCCGGCACGCGGATACGCCAACCCGCCGGGTAGCGATCCCCGGCGCCGTTGCGCCACTCGCCCTCGACTGCGATGCTCACGTCCGCGTCTGTCAGCGTCCGCACGTTGCCGTCGGCTGCGACCCAGGTTCCGGCGCTGTGTGCATCGCGGCGACCGTCCCGGTCGCGCAGCGCGTAAAACATGAGCGCCGAGCCATCACTGAGTTGCAGTCCAAACCAGTCCCAACCAACCTCGGAGGGACCGAGTCCACCGCTCCCCCACTCACGGTCGAGCCAGGCGAGGCCGCGGACCTCGATGGATCGACCGTCGCACAGCAGCCGTCCCCGTACATCGAGTCGGGGCATCGAGTAGTAGTAGGTCGCATCCGCCGCCTGGTCTGACTTCCGTGACAGTCCTGCTTCGCCGTTGAGCACCGGCGCACTCTGCGGCTCGAGCGTGAGATCGATGGAATAGCCGGGTTGCGTGGCATGCAACTCCCATGACGAACCGCTCCCCTTCAGCGCCCAGTCATCGAGCCACACGTGCAACGGTACGGCCTGTGCACCCGCGAGTCCCAGGGCCGCGCGCGAGAGTTTCTGCTCGGAGCGAAAGCGCTGGCGCGCGACATCCGTCACAGCGAAATGCGCCACGTAGATCTCGCGGGCGCGCCACGCGGAGGCGGACGACGCCGTCGTCGTCGCGGGCAGCGCCGCGGATTCCACCGTCCGCGGAGGCACGAGCGCCACTCGGAAGAACGTCAGCTCAAAGCCGAAGCGCTCCCCATCCGTCGCATCGAGATTGCCAGTCACGTACCACCACTCCTGACGGAATTCAGGGTGCGGTCCATGATCGCGCGGAAACGCGAAGCTGCGCGGCTCGAGCGCGTCGGCGAACCCCGCCGCGGACGGGCTGCCGCCAGGGATCACTGTCGCCGGTGGTGCGGCGACGGCGTGCCCGAGCTGCGCGCACGACGCCACGACCAGCAGCAGCGCGCGAATCCGACCTGCTACCCGGCGCATCACTCTTCCCGCAGCCCGGCGGCGAGGGGCATTCGGGCGCTGCGCCAGGCGGGATACAGCGCCGCCGCGAGTGCCGCCGCGAGCGCCAGCAGGAGCGCCTGGCTGAACGGTGCCGCGCGCAGATGCAACGCGATCTGCCAGCCGAACGCGCGTCGGTTGATGACCTCGGTCAGCACCAGCGCGGTGAGCACGCCCGCGGGGATCGCGGCGAGGAACGCGACCAGTCCCATGAACGTCGTCTGCGCAGCAGTCAGCAGCGCACTCGCAACGGGTGTGAGGCCGAGCGTCCTCAGCAGCGCCAGCTCCCGCGAGCGCTCGAGCTCCCAGGCGAGCAGTGAGCTCAGGAGGCCCACCGCTGCCACGCCGGCGGCGAGCCAGTAGAGGACCCGGGTGATGACGAACGTGCGCTCGAAGATGCGCATCGACAGCGCGCGGATATCGGCGTTGGAGCGAATCAGCAGTGCCTGTCGCCCCTGTGCGGCACTCCGCAGCTCACTCACCGCCTGCGCCGTGGAAGTTCCAGGCGACAGATACAAACCGAGCGCGGCGATACCGTCATCCTGCCACCCGCGCCGATACGTCCCGAGATCCATGAGCACCTCACCGCGATCGTTGCCGTATTCGCGGTACACGCCGGCCACCGTGAAGTCCCGCAGTCCCGCGACGGTCTCGAGAGTGAGTGCTTCCCCGACACGGCGGGACAACCGCCACGCGAGGGGTTCGGAGATGAGGATGGCGCCATTCTGGAACTGCGGCCAGGCACGTGCCGGGTCGCCCTGGGTGAAACGAAAACCTGCGTAGCTCGCCGCTACGAGCCGCACCGCATTCACATCCACCGGGCCCTGCGGGGACGAGACCGTCACGCGCCGACCCTCGCTGTGCGCGGCGACGCCCGGTACCGCGAGCAGCGCGGCGATCACCTGCGGGTCGAGCCGCCGCTCCAGGCTATCGGAAACTCCGGGCGCGTTCACATAGATATCGGCCCGCATGGTCTGCGCCAGCCAGTCTCGCAATGATTCGCGAAAGCTCTCCACCATGATGGCAACACCGATCATCGCCGTGAGCGCCATGCCGAGGGCGGCGATCGCGACCCCGGTGCGACTGAGCGACGCCGCGACGTCAGCAAAGGCAAGCCGCGCCGCCGGGCCGTAGCGGGCACCGAGCCGCGCGGCGGCGGTGGCAAACGCCTGCAGTGCCGCGGGGGTCGCGGCTGCTATGCTCAGCAGCAGCAGGAACAATGCGGCAAATCCCGCGAGGAGACTGCGGCTCGAGGTGGCGATTGCGAGTGCCGCCCCGAGCGCCAGCAGCAGGCTTACGATCAGCAGCGCCCGCGCCGAGTAGCGCGCGCGATGCTCGAGGACCGAGCGCGCCAGCGCGAGTCGTGGCACGCTCGTCACGACCTCGAGCGCCGGCAGCAGTGCCGCGGCGAGTGCTGTCGCGAGACCTGCTACCAGTGCCTTGATGAGTGTCGCCGCCGGCACGCTCACGGCCCTCACCGCCACCACGAAGTACAGGTCGTTGATGGTCTGCGACACGAGCCCTACCAGGCCGCGCCCGATGAGTAGCCCCAGGAGTGCTCCACAGACCGCTCCGGCGAGACCCAGCACCGCCGCCTCACCGAGCACGATCACGACCACCTCGCGGCGCGTCGCGCCGAGCGCGCGCAGGACGCCGATGATGGCGCGCCGCTGCACCACGGCGAAGCTCACCGCTCCATAGATGAGGAGCGTGCCGACCAGTAGCGCGAGCAAACTCATGGCCTTGAGATTGACGGTGAACGCGTCGGTCATTGCGAAAGTCTCGCGCGCCTCTGCCCGGGTGCTGCGCACGGTGAGATCCGCGGGCAGATGGGCGCGCAGCTGTGCCACGAATTCTGACGCGGGCACGTTTGCGGGCGCCGCTACATCGATACGCGTCAACCGCCCGATGACACCGAGCCACTCCTGTGCCTGAGCGATATCGGTGAGCAGCAGCCCATCGAAGCCCGCGCCGGCATCGGCATCCGCGATGCGCGCGATCAGGCTGGCGCGGTGGCGCACGCCGCCGACCGCGAGCTCGAATTCGTCGTCGACTGCGATGCCGAGCTCGCGTGCGAGCGCATCGCTCATGACCACGGCTCCTGGCCGCGTGAACCATTCACGCACCTGCCCGGCACCGCGAATTGCGAGCGCCGGTGCGCCGCGCGCCGCACCGCCATCGAGCGCGGCGCTCGCGAACGGATCCACGCCGATCAGTTGCAGCACCCGTTCACCGACGGTCACGTAGCCACTCGCCAGCGGGGCGAACAGTGCGCCCGCGGCGGCCCCGCCAGGTGGCGCGGTCCTGAGTTGCACGTACCAGCGCTCGTCGATCCCGCGCGGGCCGCCGACGATCTGTTGGGTAGCCGACCCGTTCACGGCCTGCAGCGACAGCTCGAACGCGCGTTGTGCGCTCGCCGTGGCGATATCGACCGCCACGATCGTGCCGACCCCGAGCGCCAGTCCGACGAGCGCCAGGGCCAGCTGCGCCGGATGGCGCAACAGGTGGCGCACACTCGCTGCGCGCAGCGTTCTCATCGCACTGCCGCCGTCTGCGGCCGGTAGCGCTCGTGCAAACGACCCTCGCGCAGCTCGAGCACGCGATCGGCCGCGCCCGCGAGTGCCTCATCGTGGGTCACGATCACGAGCGTCGTGCCGCGCGCGCGGGTGAGCCCGAGCAGTGCCGGCAACACCTCTTGCGCGGTGGCATCGTCGAGATTGCCGGTCGGCTCGTCCGCGAGCAGCAGCTTCGGTGCGTGCACCAGTGCGCGCGCGATGGCGACGCGCTGTTGCTCGCCGCCGGAGAGGGCATCGATCGCGCTATGGGTGCGGTCGCGCAGGCCGACATCGGCGAGGGCTGCGAGGCTGCGCTCACGGGCCGGGCGCCCCCGTACACCATTCAGCTCGAGCACCAGGCGCACGTTCTCGGCGACATCGAGGGTCGGAATGAGATTGAAGAACTGGTAGACGAAGCCGATGTGGGCGCGACGGAAGAGCGTGCGCGCCGGCTCGCCGAGCGCCGTCACCTCCAACTCATCGACATGTACCGTGCCGCTGTCGGCGCGATCGATGCCGCTGATCAGGTTGAGCAGTGTCGATTTGCCCGAGCCGCTGCGGCCCATGACCGCGACGCGCTCGCCGGAGCCGATCTCCGCGTCGAGTCCCTCGAGAACGCGGTGGATGCGCTCGCCCTCGCGGAAGTTGCGACACAGTTGGCGGATGCTGAGCACATCTGGCAGTGTACCGGGATGTCTGAATCCGAATGGCGCCTGCTCACGACCTTCCCGGACCTGCCCTCGGCGCAGGCGCTGGCCGGGATCCTGAGTGCCGAGGGCATTCCCGTGCGGGTGAGCTCGGATGCCGGTGTGCTCGGGCAAGCCGCGCCGTCGCGCCTGTATGTCGGCGCAGCGGATTTTTACCGCGCGAAGCACTCGATGGCGCAGCGCCAGTTCACCGACGAAGAGCTCGCGGTGCTGTCCGCCGCAGCGCCGCCGGCCGACGTTCACGACCCCTGAAGGAAGCTCCATGACACCACCAGCACCGTTCCGCGTCTCGATCCTCATCAGTGCCGCCGCAGCGCTCGTCGCTGGCGCAGGGTCGGCGCAGGCGCAGCAGCCCTCCCCGGGTGCACCGCCGACGCCGCCGGCCTCCGCCGCCCCGAAGAAGCCCGCGGCCGAGGGGACCGAGGCGGCGGCGAGCGACAAGGATGCCGCCAGTTACAGTCTCGGCGTATCGATGGGTGAGCAGCTGCGCACCAACGGCGTCACGCCGGATGCCGTCAACACGCAGCGCCTGGCACAAGGTGTGCGCGATGCACTGTCTGGCAAGGCGAAGGTAAGCGAGGCCGACCAGAAGAACATCCAACAGCTGGTGCGCAACGCCCACGAGGGAGCAGCCGAGGCCAACCATCGCGCCGCGGCCAAATTCCTGGCCGAGAACGCCAAGAAGCCGGGGGTCGTCACGACAGCGAGCGGCCTCGAGTACCAGGTGCTGACCCCAGGCAGCGGTGAGTCGCCCAAGGCGAGCGACGAGGTCACGGTCAACTACCGCGGCACGCTCCTCGATGGCTCGGAGTTCGACAGCAGTTACAAGCGCGGCGAGCCGGCAACCTTCCCGCTCGGGCGCGTGATCCCGGGCTGGACCGAGGGACTGCAGCTCATGAAGCCCGGCGCGAAGTACAAGCTGTTCGTGCCGCCGCAGCTCGCCTACGACATGCGGCCGCGGCCGGGAATTCCGCCCGGCTCGATGTTGATCTTCGAGGTGGAGTTGCTGGGCGTCAAACCCGCACCGGCGGCCGGGGCGGCCGGGGCGGCCGCGCCGCTACCGCCCGGAGCAACACCGCCGCACGAGGCGGCGTCGCCGTCTACGCCGGCGCCGAAGTAGCCCGGCAAACGTGCCGGCGGCGCGTCACTCAGCGGCGTTGGCGCCGGGATCGTAGCGCATCGGCTTGGTGACGCCGAGACGGGTCAGCTCGCGTAGCAGGCTGCCCGCAAGCTCCTGATACGTGGCGCGCTCGAACGATGGCGCCGCCGACCAGTCGTAGGCCCATGGCTGTGCGCTGCGCAGCGCTTCAGGCTCATCCCCATAGCGCGGGATGACGTGAGCATGCAGCGCCGGCTCCTGGTTACCGAAGATCGCGTAGTTGATGCGCGCGGCGCCAGTGACCTTGAGCAACGCATCGCCGAGCCGGGACATGTCCGAGAGGAAAGCGATGCGCTCGCGCGCACCGAGTGCGTTGAGATTGGGCACCACGGGATCCGGCAGCAGCAGTGCGTAGCCGCGCACGAACTGCTGCTCGCCGAACACCGCCCAGCCGGAGAACAGCCGCGCGATCACCCGCGGATCGCGTCCCTCGCGCGCCGCGATCACCTGGGTGTGAATGGCGGTGAACGGTTCCGCTGCGACTTCATTCTTCATCAAGCGGCGCCTGGCGAACGGAAGACGAAATATACCGCACCGTACCAACCCCGAGGGCCTCGAGGCCGGCCACCGTGCTGCCCTGATCGCGGTGCACGATTCCGTGCCAGCCGCGCCCGCGGGCGGTCGCGACGTTCGCGGCGAGATCGTCGATGAACACCGTGGCTGCCGGCTCGAGCGCGAAGCGCCGCTCGGCCTCGGCATAGATCCCGGGGTGCGGCTTCATCACGCCGGCGACGTAGGAGGGAAGCGCGCCATGACCGATGGCGTGCAGGCGGTACTCGCGCGCGAGGTGTGTCCAGTGCAGATCGCCGATGTTCGAGAGCAGAAAGACCCGATAGCGCTCGCTCAGGCGATGCGCGAGCTCGATCATCGCCGGCTCGAGCTCGAACATGTCGAGCCACTTCGCCCGCATCTCCTCGAGCGACACGCTCTCGCGGGTGAGGGCGCACAGCCGCTCGAGGAGCCCATGCCCCGACAGCCGTCCGGTCTCGTGGTCCTCGAGCCGGATGCCCGTCATCACCGCATTACGATCCGCGAGCTGAGCACCATGTGCCTGCAGCAGCTCGAGCAGCGGACGATAGTTGAGGCGAACCAACACCCAGCCGATGTCGAATACGACGTTGCGGAGGCGCTCAGGTGCCGCCATGCACTACGGCTGCAGCGCGAGCGGCGCCACGCCGCCCGCATCCCCGGGTCGCCGGTTGACCGTCACCACGGTCGGCTTGGGAAAGAAATTGAACTCGGTGGCGCTCGCCCACGTGTAAGCGCCCATGGCGCGCCCGACGACCAGGTCGCCCACCTTCAGCAGTGGCAGCATGAGATTCTCCGCGATCACATCGATGCTGTCGCAGGTGGGGCCGGCGAGCACCGAGGGCAGCCGCTCCACCGCGTCGCGCAGGGGCTCGACCGGATAGCGCGCATGATCGAACAGCTGTCCGCTGTAGGCGCCATACAGGCCATCATCGAGGTAATACCACCAGTGCCCTTCGCGCTGTGCCCGTCCCATGACGGAGGCGACACCGATGGCGCTGGGGCCGACGATGTAGCGGCCGGGCTCGGCGATGACCCGCACCCGTCGCGGGACCTTCGCCAGCGCCGCGCGCAGCGGAGCACAGAAACGGCTGATGTCCTGCACCGGCTCGGCGTAATCGATCGGGAAGCCGCCACCGATGTCGAGCGTGTCGAAGACACCGAGC
>Ga0306920_100000663_pt1 | contig 40726 bp, 35 predicted proteins | sample flu12Cox44000170_FD_204666 | JGI IMG/M metagenome (GOLD analysis project Ga0306920, IMG submission 204666) | Lab enrichment of tropical soil microbial communities from Luquillo Experimental Forest, Puerto Rico - flux4day.12C.oxic.44.000.170 (v2)... | ecosystem: Environmental > Terrestrial >... | reverse complement strand
CTCAGCGGTGAGCCTTCCCCCCTTATGACGTAGAGTCGCACGGATCATAAGCAGCGCTCATTGCGGACTGACGATTCCAGAGGTTCAGCGAGTTCCATAGACTGTGCTAGCCGCCTGAGGGTGATGGCGGTACCTTCTGGACTTTAGGACACGTTTTATCGCAGAGACCAGTTCGGCGCGATACGCACAAATGCTTAGTTTTGTCCCAATTATGCCGGCAATCTCATGCGCATTGCGTACGCGTTGGCCAGTACCACTCGGATGTCTGAGGATCAGGGGATCCCGCCTATGAGATTCTGCAAGGCTTTCTACTGCCTGCACCGTTGCGCCGGATACCACTCTAAAAACGATCCGCTATTAGTTCAGCCATCACGCGGCACCCAGATGGGGCCATCGATAGTACCGTTGTGGGTTCCGGCGGTATCGACTGCGATGTCCTGGCCAAGCAGATACTCGGCCACGAGACCATCCGGTGATGCGAGGCCGGTGTTGTAAAGCTCGTTTACTTCGGATTCGCTGAGCAGCCGATTCCAGATCCGTAGCTCGCGGATCTGACCCTGAAAATAGCTGCTGAAGTCTCGCGTCCCTATACGGAGCGGTGCATTGCCGTTCTGCGGAATAATCTGCTCAACATAAACGTCGCTATCGATGAGAGTCCCGTTTATGAAGATATAGGTCTTTTCGTTATCGGCGGCACCGACTACATGCAGCCATACCCCCGCCTGGACCGGGTTGCCAGGGTCTTGGAAATGGCTCCCGACTCCTTCTCCGCCTTTAAGATTGAAGACATAAAAGCTGATGCGATTTGCGCGCCCGACCCCGTTGTCCTGACTGTAAATTCGAAAGACCCATTCCTGCTGACCCCTTTCCCCTTTGCCCGCGAAGTGTACGTATTTCTCGTCACCGCCCTCGGTACTCGGAAAGATCAACACCGCTGGTCTGATCCAAAGGGAAACGGTTAGAGCCCCGCCGGTGGCGACGCTGAAGTCACTGCTGCTGGGAATCTCGATGTAGTCGTCGATTCCATCGAACTGCAGGTATGAATTATCGCCGTTCATCTGATCGTCATCCTCATTGCTCATTGAGCGTTGGACTTCGGCACGGAATGTTCGTTTACATTCCTATTGGGTGAACTCTTCCCAAGCTCTTCCCCAACCATAGGCGTAGCATCTCGCGTTACCGCTCGAAACACCACGAATTCGAGACCGATTGTGGGCCAAGCGCAGTAATCATCGGACTTGAATCCTTTGCCCGAAGGATCGTGCCTTAATCCCCCGGTATCGCTTATTATTGGAGGCGAATCGCAAAGCGCGTATTCGGCTGCTGGGACCGCCAGAGAGGACCGATGAAAACTTCAGCTTTCCGTTTCGGTTCGTGCACATTGAACTTCTCAAGACGTTGTTCAGCAGCCCTTGAACCATCGGCGCAACAGCATCCGCCCCTGTAGGTCTCACTCCTGCGTTCGAAGAAGCATCAAGCCACACCGCCGAGGCAGGATACGGGTGACAATGTCACCTGTATAGTCCGCGGCCTGGAAAGTAGATAATCAAATCAGCGCCTTTCGAGCCAAGCTGGTGCATTGATGGAATGGTCATTGATCAATACCACACTGATTACCCTCTTGGGCGTCCTGATCGCTTATGTCTTTCGAGGATTTCAGTCGGGTTTGACTGAGCACATTCGCACATCCGAGCATCGGATCGGCAGGATTGAAGCTGACGTTGTGATATTGCGTGAGGACCGCGAAAGACACACGCAACTGGTAGGCGTAGTGAATGCTTTGACCGAGCGGTTGTCCGTATTGCAGGAGCATGACCGCGATCACGGAGCCACCCTCATTCTGATGCTGCAAAAGATCGCGCGCATCGAAGAAGCGCTAAAGCTGCCCGAAGACCCGCCACCGTGGCAAAGGAGAGGGGGTGGCGATGGCTGAGTCGCCCAGAGATAACCAACATCATCACTGACGGACTGCGAGAAGCCTCACCGATGCCGCCTGGAAGTTATAAATGCGGGAAGGGTCGAACCCTGTTAGGAAGGCTCACCGGGGCCGAAAACTGAATGCCACCGAAGGGAGAGCCCCGAAAGATTCCTAAATCGAACTGACTAGGATTAGGTCCTATTGCTGGCATCCCCGAGCGCGCTGGCTGCGCGGGGTCCACGGTTGTGGACACGTTGCGTGGGGGTCGGCGAATGCTAGCATCAAACGAGAGTCGCTTTTCCGGGACGAAGAACGCTACGCTCTCCGAGCGAAAGCCTCACTCGAGCATAAACAGAAAGAGTTATCCTCGCAGAAGTAGCGACCGTCGAGCCGAAAACTTCCCGCTGTTAACAAGCGGCCGACCCGACGGCCGTGTGGCACGAACTCTTCAGGCCGTCACAATCCCCTGCATTTGACGCACCGCTGTCAGCCGATATTGGTGATATCTGTGCTCCCGTTTCGAGAGTACTGCTTTCCGATGTACGCCGAATGACCGCTCGAAGCAGCGCTCACGCTGCCCGTCTCGTTGCCTGAGCTGAAATCGTGGGCACCCTCGAGTGTGAGACTCTGAGGCGGATTGGTCGCTCCGAGGAAGAAAAGAGTCGTGGTTACCGCCGCCGTGTTCTGACCGCTTTGATCCGTCCCCTTGTAAGTGACTCGCTTAACACTGGCGTAATTGGCCAGATGCTCTCTACCTTGAAGAACCTGACCTCCCTCAAACTGCCACCGCCCCGCTGGATCGTCCACATTGGTGAGCGCCAGTCGATTGAGTTTAAGTACGAGTGCCATAAAGAACCCCCTTTTCAATGTTTGTCCGCGGTGATTTGACGGCGCCGAGAGTTAAACGTGCGCCTAACATGAGGTGCAAGCCCCATGCCGCGAACCAGTAGACGGAATGCTCGGTGTGACACTGATAAGAACAATCCTAAGAGCCATTCATCAGGCCCTCGAACGGCGACTGCAGAGGCCGGGATCACGCTCCCGTCAGCAGTGGCGACATGTCTTCATGGCGTACAGTCGCGCTGCGGTCGAGCTCGCTGCGATCGGCCGGGGCAGAGGCAGTGACGTTACACGCGTACTTTGGTGACGAACTTCAACACGTAGAGGCGTCGCGGGCGTACCACGCTGGGACAGACGTGCAGCGAATTGCGACGGTCGTTGACAGCGTAGATCGGCATATCCTGGATCTCTTTATCGGTGCAGGACCGCCCTTAGCAGCATCCCAAAAGGAACGGGCGAAGTAGGCCGCCAGTGCATCCTCGTAGAGTTTCCGGTTGTGCAGGCGATCGACGTCGACGATGTTCTTCAAGCCCGTCAATTCGTAAATATCCAGGCTGCCTTTGCGTGCTGCCTTTGAGCAGGCACGAGTTGCCCACGGGATGTTGGCTCGCAGACCACCCAAAAGCGGCAAGATTGTTTTGAAGATTTCGGAGTAACGCCACGGGCGTCCTATAGATTGGGGGTCACTGCCCTCGCCCACAAGGATGAAGCCCGGTGTGCCCGTGGTAAGGATGGAAACATCACCGACATGGCCGTAATACACTTCCGGCATCAGCGAGCCTGAGCTTACAGGTTCAATTCGTCGAGCAGCGCCTTCGCCTCTTTCAGATCGGCGGTATCGAAGCCCTCGGTGAACCAGTTGTAAATCTCGATGAGCACGGTGCGCGCCTCATCACGACGGCCATCTCTCTGGAGCAGCCGCGCGAGGCTGGTGGTTGCCCGTAACTCCAGAAGTCTTGCACTTTGTTGGCGTGCCACCTCAATGGCACACCGGAAACAGTTCTCCGCTCGGTTCGCATCCGGACTGCCGCTCTTCAGACGAAGTTCGCCTGACAGGCGATGCAATTCGCTTTCATAGAATCGCGCTTCGGTTCGATTTGCCCTGAGTAGTGCCTCGGCCAGGAGCTCCAATGCACGCTCGACCTCCCCCATTCTCCCATATCCGTCCGCAAGCATACCTACGAACATTGTCCTGGGAATCTCGTCACGCATACTGTCCAGGAGAGAAATGCCATCGGACAAATCGGCGATTCCCTGACTGATTTCGCCTGTCTCGATCAGAGCCCATCCTAGCCAGCATTTTGCCCAAGCAAGCATCTCGCTGAACCCCTGTTCCATGGAGACCACAACGGCTCGCTCTGCCACCTTTTTCATCTCGTGCACGTCGCGACGGAACGCGACACTCCATTCAAAGCCCAGTGGCGCGTAAACGCGTGTTAACGGATGAGACAGGGAGTGCGCATGCTGCAGGGCGGCGCGACCTCGTTTTAGTGCCTGATCCGGCCTGCCCAGCAGACTTTCGGCGCCTGCTGTCATCGTTAGGGACAGTACCAATAAATCGGCGCCGTAAACCGATGCCAGCGAGGCGTGCACCCTAGGCTCGTAGAGCCGGCAAGCCCGCTCGAAGTACTCCAGCGACCGAGTTGGCGCACATATCCAAAAATATATTTCGCCCAAGTTGTAATGAGCCGCGAGAATGAAGCTTGAATCCTGAAGGCGCTCGGCAAGATCCAGTCCTTCGTGTGCCAGTTCCCGTGCTGGCAGCAAATCTGCTCGCTGGATATTCAACTGACACAGGTTGAAGAGCGCGGGGAAGAGCTCGCGATCCCCCTGCAGGCTGCGACACAGCTCGATGGCCCTATTGTATGCAGCCTCCCTCTCTGCAGACCCGAAGCCCATCACACCCGCGGAGGCTGCTCCGAGTGTCATCTGCAGGGCTAGTTCGCGTCGGTTTCGTTCCTCGCCTGCTGGTAATCTGCGCATCAATTCGAGCGCGTTATTCAGGTGGTCGGTTGCCTCACGATAAGACGAGCGCGCAACCGCCAGTTCGGCGGACTGCTGCAGGTATTCAATCGCCTTGGGAACATTCCCGCTATTCACATAGTGGCGCGCGAGTTGTTCAACAAACTCGGCACGATCTTCGGTGTGAAGTGCCTCTAGCGCTCGCGCGGCGCGCTCATGAATCTGTTGGCGCCGTTCGGCCAAAATCGACTTGTAAGCAACCTCCTGTGTGAGGGCGTGTTTGAAGGTGTATTCGACGTCAGCTGCTATCGGTTGCTGGTAGATGAACTCCACTGCTTGCAGGCTAGCAAGTCTTCGCTCCAATTCGGAATCGCTGTCGGTCGCGGTTGCTCTGAGCTGGCGAAAGGTGAATTGCTTACCGAGCACCGCAAGCGTCTGTAGTAGTTCCTTCTCTTCCCGCGGTAATCGATCGATGCGTGCTGCCAGCATCGCTTGTACGGTCGGCGGGATTTGGATGCTCTCCAGGGGTTGAGTCAGCTTGACTTCTCCGTTACGAACCAACGTCCCCGCTTCCAACAGGGCCTGAATAATCTCTTCGATGAAGAACGGGTTACCGCCGGTCCGCTCGATGATTAACCGCTTGAGCGGTGCCAGTTCATCAGCGCGTCCGAGAAGGGACGCAAGCATCTCTTGTGCGTTTTCTACGCCGAGCGGATCGAGTCTCAGCTGCGTGTAATAGGATTTGTGGCCCCATTCATGGCGGTATTCAGGGCGATAATCGACCAGCAACAAAAACTTTGCCGTGCCGATGGAATCAACTAGCAAATTGAGGAATTCCTGAGTTTGCTCGTCGATCCAGTGCAGATCCTCGAACGTCACCATCAACGGTTGGTTAAGGGCTTCCTGCAGCAACACCCGTTTGATGGCCTCCAGCGTCCGCCGCTTCTTGACATGGCCATCCATCTGGGCCAGCGGGTCAGGCGTATCGGCAATACCCAACAAGGAAAAGAGATAGGGCAGCACGTCCTCAAGCTTGCGCTCGAGCATCAGGACTTTGCCGCCGACCTTCTCCCGTCGCTTGCGGCCGTCATCTTCAGAGCTGATTTGGAAATAGCCATGTAACAGATCGATGACCGGAAGGTACGCGCTGGCCTTGCCATGTGAAACCGACAACGTCTCCACTGTCATCCACTCCGATTGAGAAATGAGTTTGAATTCGTGGAACAGGCGCGACTTGCCGGAGCCCGGATCGCCCACCGCTGCCACTAGTTGCCCGTGCCCCATCCGAGCTAATCCTGCCGCGTGCCTGAGTGCCTCCATTTCCCGCTCGCGGCCGACAAACTTCGTCAGCCCGCGTCGAGCCGCTACCTGCAAGCGCGTTCGCAAACGACCGAGCCCGGTGACTTCGAACACCTCTACCGGATCACTGACACCTTTGACACGAGTAGGTCCGAGTGTCCGGAAAGTAAAATAGCCTTCGCACAGCTTGCGCGTGCTATCAGTCACGGCAATCGATCCGGTTGGTGCGATAGCCTGCATCCTCGCCGCCAAGCTAATCGAATGGCCGATCGGCGTATATTCCGTATGGCCGTCGCTGGTCGCAATCGAACGTACCACCACTTCGCCGGTATTCACTCCAACGCGCGCCTCGATCGGAAGTTTCCCGTCCTCGCGCAACCGAGCCGAGTAACCGCGTATCCCATCTTGCATCCGAAGAGCTGCATAGAGTGCACGTTGAGGATGGTCCTCATGCGCAACCGGCGCCCCGAAGAGCGTAAAGATGCCGTCGCCGGTGGACTGCACGATATAACCGCCGTAGCGACGAGCAGCATCAATCATCAGCTGGAGCGCGGGATCGACCATGGCACGCGCCTCTTCCGGGTCGAGGTCCTCCATCAACTCCATCGAGCCCTTGAGGTCGGCGAACAGCGCGGTGACGGTTTTGCGCTCACCGTCCGGTACGTTGGCAGCAGTTTTCTCCGCTAATAAGGGAAGCCCGGTTCCCAACGATGGACCGGTCGGAATTGCCTCCGAGTAAGTCGGGGTGGCGCTTAGACTACTTCCACATTTTCTGCAGAACCGTGCGCCGGCACTAACCGGTGCTTTGCAGCCAGGACAAAGCGATTCAAGCTTTCGCCCGCATTGTTCACAGAAGGCGGAATCGGAAAGGTTCTCGCTCCCGCAATTCGGGCACCGCATCGGCACACCCCATAAGCAGCTACACGGGCTGTTTGTAGCACCCAACGGCGGGTGAAGACTATCAGCTGGAAATGAAAAGCAGGAAAACGTGGCAACAGCCGTCTACATCACCATCATCTGGCAGAAGGTGCGTCTTGCTCAGGTCCTCATGAGCAACCTCCTTGTTGATCGGGAAATCTTCGACCACTATGCGGGGAAGGGTGTTCGAGGTTGTGGGGGCGATGATGTCGACTCACATTGTCGCGGTGCTTGCGGGGTGCGGACCTTCCTCCCGCCTAGGTGGAGGACGACCCAGCATTTGAACGCCATGCGGTGACGGGAAAAGAGTAACGTCGTGGTAACGGTGGCGGTGCTAACCGCACGAGTACTCGCGTACAACGTCGCTTAAAACGGTTATCGGCCTTTCCTGGTGGGCAGGGGCAGAATCGAACTGCCGACACGAAGATTTTCAGTCTTCTGCTCTACCGACTGAGCTACCTGCCCACCTCGCGGATTTCTATTGCTACCCATCCCCCGGGATGGTTGCAAGTGGGGTCATTTGACGCGCCGCGTTTGCCCCGCGCCGCGCCTGAACGTGCTCATAGCTGCCTATTGTGAGGCTCTGGATAAACCGTTGGGGGGCGATGACGCAGCCCCCGGCGGCTGCGATAATCATCCGAGCCAGACGAGCCTTTAGCTCAGGTGCCGCTAATTCATGAGAACTCAGCGCATGTTACCCGACCGCGCGACGGTGCTTGCTTCGTTGCAAGACTATATTGAGCAATTGCGTGAAGAGGGGCTCGATGGTTTGCCGGCCGTAAATCAGCCATCGGCGGCGTCCGCCGGCCTTCAGCCACGGACTGCGGACGTAGCGGCGGCCACCGCAACGATGAAACCGGCAACAATGGCAGACTCCCCTGACGAGAAAAAGCTCACGGTCAAGCGTGATGACAGCGCCCGGCAGGCGCAATCTCCGGTGAACACGCCGGCGAATACCGCCACTGAGCTTTTCTATCGTTACCCGGGCCTTGAAAGGGTTGCCGACCTCGACACGCTGCGCGAGTTCATCGGCGCTTGCACTCGTTGCAAGCTTGCTCCTGGCCGTACCAAGCTGGTCTTTGGCGTCGGCAATCCCAACGCCGAATTGATGTTCGTCGGAGAGGCGCCCGGCGCCGATGAGGACCTCCAGGGTGAGCCGTTCGTGGGCCGCGCCGGGCAATTGTTGACCGATATCATCGAGCGCGGGATGGGCATGTCGCGCAACGACGTTTATATCTGCAACGTCATCAAATGCCGGCCGCCCGAAAACCGCAACCCTGAACCGGATGAGGTGAGTAACTGCGAACCGTTCTTGTTCCGTCAAATCGATCTTGTGCGGCCCAAAGCGATAGTGGGCCTGGGGACATTTGCGGTGCAGGCGCTACTCAAGGTCAAGACTCCGATCAGCAAGTTACGCGGGAACTGGCATCAAGTGCGAGGAATCAAAATGATGCCCACCTTCCATCCCGCTTATCTACTGCGCAATCCGGCTGACAAGCGCCTAGTATGGGCCGATATCCAGGAAGTGATGAAGTTGCTGGGGCAGCCGATTCCGCCCAGCCGCTCCCGGCGCTAAGATCGGGCTCACTTGGGTGCAGGCCGGATCCGCAGAGCCGAAAACCCCGGGCGTTGAGCATGTGAAGCCAAGTGCAAAATCCTTCGATCGGATCGCTATCGAGGCGGGGCGTCGTGGGTCTGGCCTGATGCTGCTGGTGGCGGTCTTGGTGCCCGCAATTATGTGCTGTGATACGCGGGCGCTGGCTGCGGGCGTCGAATGGGCCAGCTCACGGTCACACGTGGATGCCATCGAAGTCGCGGGCCCAATAAATCCGGCATCGGCGGACTTCATTGCAGATTCGATTGCGCAGGCGCAAACCGACGCGGCGGCCGCGCTCATAATCCAGATCGATACGCCAGGTGGACTACTCAGTTCCGCGCGCGATATCGTCAAGGCCGTGCTGAACTCGCCAGTGCCGGTTATCGCATACGTTGCCCCCGCCGGAGCCAGTGCCGCATCAGCTGGGACCTTCGTGGTCGAAGCGGCCAACGTTGCAGCAATGGCCCCGGGCACGACAATCGGCGCGGCTCATCCGATCGAAATGGGCGGCGGCAACATCGAGGGCACGCTGGGCCAAAAGATGGAAAATTTCACAGCGTCCTTTGCGAAAACAATCGCGCATCAGCGTGGCCGCAATGAAGCCTGGATGGAACAGGCCGTCCGCAAGAGCAGCGCTCTCGACGATCGCGAAGCGCTAAAGCTGCATGTTATCGACCTCGTTGCGCCCAATCTGCCGACCCTGCTCAAACAGGTAACCGGCCGGCAGCTCTCGCTTCCGGGCGGGCGCACAGTGACGCTCCAGGTTGCGGGCGCAACGATAAACAACCGGAGTATGCGCTTCGGCCAGAATGTGCTCAACCGGCTGGCCGATCCAAATTTGATGTACCTGCTGATGCTGGCCGGTTTGTTGGGATTGTACTTTGAATTCGCGCATCCGGGTGTGTACCTGCCCGGGGTGGTTGGCGCGATATGTTTGCTGCTGGCGCTGGCCTCGTTCGAAGTAATTCCGATCAATCTGGCCGGCTTTCTGCTGATCCTGCTTGGCGCAGCGCTGCTGGTCTCGGAATTGTTCGTGACCAGCTATGGCGTACTGGGCATTGGAGGCGTCATCGCGTTCGTGCTTGGCTCGCTGTTTCTGGTGGATACGTCGCAGACCAATCTCGCCGTGGGTCGCACAACGATCGCGGGCGCTGCTGTGGCGTTCAGCGCTCTCGTGCTGGGGCTCGGTTATGTCGTGATGCGCGAAAGGCGTCGGCCGGCAACGACCGGCCGTGAAGGTCTGATTGGGGAAATTGGGGAGGTCCGAGAAGCAATTCAGCCTGGGAGTGCAGGCCGTGTGCTGGTGCATGGCGAACTCTGGCGGGCCGTCAGCAATACGTCGCTGGCACCGGGGACTCCAGTACGGGTGATGGCGGTGCGCGGCCTCGAGATTAACGTGGCCGATATGGGGAGCCTTTCGCGATAAAACGCGAGAACACTGGCGGGGAGTTTGGGAGGACAAGCATCATGGCAACTGGATTCGGAATCGCAGTTCTGGTCGTGGCGGCGGTAATTCTTAGTGCGATCAAAGTGCTCAATGAGTACGAGCGCGGCGTGGTTTTCCGGCTGGGCCGCCTGATGCCGGAACGCGGCCCCGGCCTCATCCTCATAATCCCGATCCTCGAACGTTGGGTGCGCGTCGACCTTCGTGTTAATACACTGGAAATTGCGGCGCAGGATGTTATTACCCGTGACAACATCAGCGCCAAATTGAGCGCCGTGCTCTATTTCCGGGTAATTGGCGCAGCGCTCGCGGTGACTGAAGTGGCGGATTACCGCTACGCCACGCGTGAGCTAGCCTTAACCACGCTCCGCGCCACCGCCGGCCAACACGAACTCGACGAAATACTCAGCCAGCGCGAAGCTATCAGCCTGACCGTCCAGAAGATCATCGACCAGCACACCGAGCCATGGGGTATCAAGGTGGTGCTGGTGGAGCTACGCAATATCGATTTGCCTCAGGACATGCAACGGGCAATAGCGCGCCAGGCCGAAGCAGAACGCGAGCGGCGGGCTAAAGTCATTGCGGCGGAGGGTGAGTTTCAGGCAGCACAACGGCTAGCGGACGCCGCGCAAGTCATGAGCAGCAATCCGATGACGCTGCAGTTACGCTATTTGCAGACCTTGGCCGAGATCGCGGTCGAGAAAAACTCGACGACAATTTTTCCGTTACCCATCGATTTAGTCGAGCCGTTTATCCATTTGCGCCAGATGGCGGCAGGTCCGGTGCAGCCGCCGCCCGGCAGTATCGACGCCAAGCCAACCAGCGATTGAAGACCGCGCACGCCCGGTACGCGAGCCACTGATTGCTCAGGTGTCACGCGACGAATTGTAACCCAGCAGACCAAGAACCGCGCTCGCATCCACGTCGCTGGCTATCGCAGCGCTAACCACCTGCACGCGGCTGTCGGCCCGCGTCGATGCGGTCGGCTTCTCCTGGTCTGGGTCAAACAGCAGCGGTTCGTCGGGTCCCGGGTCGCGGCCAAAGCGTTCGCGAAACAGCGCGAACCGTACCTTGGCAATTTCCAACAGGGCAGCGACCAAAGGGTCTGAAACTTGTGGTGTGCGCATAAGATGATGTTCAGGTCAGCAACCGCTATGCCACTTTTTGGGTGGACGTTTAGCGACGCATACCGTAGTCTTACGGCTCCTATACGGAAATTGATTACGGACGTTACCGACTTTTGTGTATCATTGTGTTAACAGTGAACATTGAAAAGATGCACTGGTGTCACGCGGCTGGTTCACTGCGGCACAACTCTGCGCGCAAAAGGAAATGGCGAATGCTCAAGAAGGTCGGCGGACAAGAAAAGATAGACCTATGGTTCTGCGAGCAAAGGCAACAGAGCTCAGAAACTCAGCGCAGGCCGTATTCTTTGATTTTACGCTGAAGTTGAACGCGCGAGATTCCCATTAACTTGGCCGCGCGTGAGATATTACCGTCGCAGCGCGCGAGGGAGTCATTGATAAAACGCGCCTCGAAAACCGCACGCGCCTCTCGGAAAGTAGTGCCGCCATTGGAGCTTGGAGCGTGCTCGTTGGAAATTGAGCCGCCCGTCGTTGACGGCAAGTCGGCCCCCACCGCGGATGCCTGTTGCGCGTTGCCTGCGACGTTACCAGAATCGCGAATCGAACTGGATATATGTGGAAGGCCAAGCAGACCATCGTCGCGGGCTAAAGCCACCGCCCGCTCGACCTCGTTTTGCAGCTCCCGGATATTTCCAGGCCAATTGTAGGCTGCCAACACTGCCAAGGCTGCTTCATCAAAACCTGGGACAGGCTTGTGTTGTCGTTCAGCGGCGCGTTTGAGGAATCGCTGTGCGAGAATCGGAATGTCCTCGCGCCGATCACGCAAAGGCGGCAACTTTATTGGAAAGACCGCTATCCGATAGAAGAGATCGCTCCTGAATGTCCCCTTTTGAACGTCGGAGCGCAACTGGCGGTTAGTCGCCGATAGCACGCGTACGTCGACCTTGGAGGGTACGCTTTCACCTAGCGGCACAATTTCTCCCTGTTCGAGCACGCGCAGCAACTTGACTTGCATCGACGACGGCATCTCACCAACTTCATCGAGGAAAACGGTCCCGCCCGCGGCTGATCTGAATAATCCCGGCTGGTCGCGAATCGCGCCGGTAAAGGCGCCTCGACGATGGCCGAACAGTTCGGATTCCAACAGCGTCTCGGGCATCGCCGCACAATTCATCGCCAGGAAAGGGCCGTCGGCGCGTGCGCTCGCGCGATGGATGCCGCGCGCGACCAATTCTTTGCCGGTGCCGGTCTCGCCTTCAATTAGGACGGTGATTGAAGACGCCGCTGCGGTTTCCATCAATTGGAAGACCTCAGCCATCGTTGGTCCCGTGCCTACCATCTCGTCGAACCGCAGTTGACTGGCCAGGTCACGCCGCAAGACGCCTACCTGGGTCCGCAATCTGGCCTCGGCCTGTCGAGCTTCGGCGTACAACCGAGCATTGTCCAGTGCGATAGCGATACTGCCGGACAATGCTTCCAGGAAATGGAGATCTTCATCGGAGAACGTCAAACCGCCGCGCCGATTGACGACCTCGACGACGCCGATTGGGCCTTGAAGTGAATTGAGCGGCGTGGCAATGAGATTACGCGTTGCCAGTCCCGTGGTCTTGTCGGTGCCGGGATAATGACGCGGATCATTCTGCACGTCAGCTATCTTCAGCGACTTGCCGGTAGTCACAGCGAGGCTGGCGAAGCCGAGGGTAGCGGAAAAGCGATGGCCGGAAAGGCGCCGGGCGACTTCCGAATCTGTATCCGCGACGTACGGAAAATAGAATTCATTGCGCGCGCGATCCAGCAGCAGGACCGCGACACCCTCCGCGGCCAAGGCGTCGCGGCATTTTTCGATAATAAACGGCAATAAATCGTTCAACTCGATGCGTGCGGTAAAGGCACACCCGAGGTCGTACAGCAAGCGCAAGCGGGCACTATTCGCTTCAACGGCCATGCAAGCTGAATTAGCGGTTTTTGCTTGCCAGCGCGATACCTGGTGGAAAAGCGGTTAGAGCGGTCTGTGCTACTTTGCTCTCAGCCTCTAAATGCCGAGCTTTCTTAACTCATCGTATCAGTCTAGCCTCGCCCACCGGAGATTCGGAGGAATACTTGCAGATAGAAGCAGTCAGACTGCCTGTTTTCTCACTCTCGCGCCTGGCTCTTTTACTGGGCCTTCTCCATGCCGAGCCGTTTTTCGAGTGCGCGCAAGCGGCGGGCGAGTTCTGGCAGGCGCGGCTCAACAGCCACCATTCGGCGAAACACTCGCAGATCGATTGCGGGCGCGCCGCCCACCAATGCATCATCAGGTAAATCATTGTGGACGCCAGCCTGCGCAATCACGCGCGCACGATCTCCAACCTGGAGATGGTCTGCGCACCCGGACTGACCTCCGAATTGACACCATTTGCCGACCTTAACCGAGCCAGCCAGGCCAGATTGAGCCGCCATCCGCGTGGAGGTTCCGACCTCGCAGTTGTGACCGACCTGAATTAAGTTATCCAGTTTTACCGCCCGGCCGATAACGGTGGCGCCCATGGTTGCGCGATCAACAGTGGTGTTCGCGCCAATTTCGACATCGTCCTCAATGATCACGCTGCCGACCTGGGGGATTTTGATCAATTGGCCTTCGTGCTCGACAAAGCCAAAGCCGTCGCCGCCGATTACCGCGCCGTTTAATAGTGTGACCCGATTTCCTATAGTGACCCCTTCGCGAATCGAGACCTGGCTATGGCAGGTGAAGTCCTCGCCGATATGGACTCCGGGGTAGATGATCACGTGGGGATGGATCACGGCGTTGCGTCCGATCGTCACCCCACTTCCGATTACGCAATAGGCGCCGATCGAGGAGTCTTCCCCAACGCGCGCATCGGCAGCGATAATCGCTGTGGGATGGATTTCGCGCGGCGGGCGATAAGGCGGGAAGAAAATCTCGAGTACCCGGGCAAAATCGAATGCCGGATCAGCGCTCACCAGCACTGCGCAGTTCGCATCACCGCTCATTTCATTAGGAACGATCGCGGCTGAGGCCCGCGATGAGCGCAATGCCGCGCCATATTTCGGCCCGACCGCAAAAGTGATCATTCCGCCAGCAGCCGCCTCGATTGGAGCCGGCGCTGCTATCTCAAGCTCGCCATCGCCGCGTAGTTCGAGTCCCAGCCTCAAGGCCAATTCACTCAGCTTCATTCCTGTGCTCCAGAGGGTTGTCGGATTCCAGGCAGATTGCGAAGACGATCGGGAATGGCCGCGGTTTTTCTCTAATCGGCGTTTGCGAAGGCGCCAAGCCGAGTCAGGGCCGCCGCAATCTCTGCCGCTGCGATGCCCTGCAGACATTGATAATGGCCGAAGCGGCAAGTCCGTTTGAGGCACGGACTGCAGTCGACAGAGTGGTAGATTGCCGTCGCCTTGGCTCCGACTGGACCGGTGCGGGCGGGATCGGTCGAGCCAAAGATTCCGACCGCCGGTATGCCGAGTGCTGAGGCCAGATGCATCGCACCCGAGTCATTGCCGGCAAACCCGTCGCAAAGTGAAAGCAATGCTTTCAATTCGGCAACATCGGTGTCGCCGGCGGCGACCAACGCGCCGCGTCGGCTCATCGAGGCCATCTTCTGGCATTTGATTCGGTCGGAATGAGTTCCGATCAGTACGCATTCCGCGCCTGCTAGCTCGCCGAGTAGATCGATTAGCTCTGCATAACGAGGTGGCGGCCACTCTTTGGCGGGGCCATATGCTGCGGCCGGTGAAATGGCGATGAGTGGCGCATCGCGATTCCGTCGCTGAGAGGCGAGCCACGCTCTCACCCGTGCGACACTCTGCTGCGAGACCTCGAGCCGCTCAGGCTCGCTATTGGGAATCGCAGGTGAAATGCCCAAAGTATCGCTGACCATTTCAAGCCAGTAGAATCTCTGATGACCTTGCTTCGCGGACGCCTTCGGAGCCGTATGGTTGGTGAGCAAAAACCGGCGGCCATCGGAGGCGTATCCCGCCCGGCGCGGCACGCCCGCGAGCATCGCCCACAGCGCTGATCTGAAGCTGTTCGGAAAAATAACGGCCAAGTCGAACCGGCGTACACGAACCGCAGCGACGATCTTCTGCTGATCGGCCCATCCCCGAATTCCGCCGCGCATGGTGTAGGGAATGACCTCGTCGATCCAATTGATCCCGTCGAAGAACCCGGCCAGTTCCTGGCGAATCAACACGGATAATGTAGCGCCGGCGAACGCTGCCCGTAGCGCACGCAGCGCGGAAAGACTCAGGACCAGGTCGCCCAGCCAGTTGACTTCTTTCACCAGCACCCGCTTTGTCCCCGACCAGGCGCCGGAGCGCACCTGGTCATTATCACAAGAAGCCCCGCTGCCCGGCGACGCCTCATGGATGCCTGACGCTCGAGAAACGCGCGGCAATGACACGTCGGACGCTATCTCACTAGCGGTAGGCATCGCGTATGGCGTGCGAACACCCTTGGACTTTGCCAAGCGTCAACACGATAACAGCTCTATCTGATGACCGGCGGCAAGGGTGGAATATTAGCCAACGGCTACTCGGCAAACGCAGGGTCCGCGGCCGCTGAGAGGCCGTCGCTGCTCGGGGCGCCCTCGGAAGCTTCGCTGTTGGCAGCTGGCTCCACGATCACCTCGCCTACCATTCTCGCAGCTTCGTGACTCCGGCAAAAATAGCGGTAGCGCCCCGGCTCAGTAAAGGTGTGGCGAAATCGCCCTCCCGGCAATATGTTGCCGGAGGTGAACGGCCGGGCACCCAGCGGACGCATGGCATCAATTGGATCCCCAGCCCCTGCGGGATCGTCGCTCACGGAATGACTTACCTGACCCTCATTTTTCCACTCGATGGTCTGGCCCGAAACGATCTGGATTGTACTCGGCTGGTACATCGGGTCGTCGTCGTGCATCTTCACTACCCTGAGCGGGACTCCAGGTCCGCCTTTGGAAGGGGGCATTCGGCGGCTGGGTTTCGCCAACTGCTCTTGTGGCGGTGGCGCCGAAGGGCCGACGATTACCTCGCCAATCATCCGGTCTCCTTCGTGGGTCAGACAAAAATAGCGGTAACGCCCGGGCTTGCTAAAGGTGTGGCGGAAGCTGCCGCCTGGCATCACGTTGCCCGAGTTGAACGCCGTGACGCCCAACGGCAGCAATGCGTCACCAGGCTTGTTGGCGCGCGCCGGGTCGTCGGTCACCGAGTGGCTCACCTGGCCATCGTTTTCCCATTCGACAGTTTCCCCGGCGTTGATTCGGACGCTGTTCGGCCGATACATCGGGTCATCGTCGTTCATCCTGATGATTTGAACCGGGGCCGCACTGCTGACGTCGGAAGGTGTAAGCGACGGCGCAACCGCAGGACGAGATCGAGCGACCCGCGTTGGAGGCGGTGCGGCCTCCGGTGCGACGATGACCTCGCCGATCATCTTGTCGCCCTCATGAGTCAGGCAAAAGTAGCGGTAGCGTCCTGGTTGGGTAAAGGTATGGCGGTAACGGCCGCCCGGCATTACGTTGCCCGAATTGAAGGGCTTAACCCCTGCTGGTAGCAAAGCGTCAGCCGGCTTGTTGGCGCGCCCGGGATCGTCCGTTACCGAATGGCTGACCTGACCGTCATTTTGCCATTCGACGGTTTGACCGACCTGGATTTCGACGGTGCTCGGCCGATACATAGGATCATCATCGCTCATCTTGACGATCCAGATGGGAGCGGCGCTTGTGCTTTCAGAAAAGGAAATTGGAGTGATTTCGGCGGCCGCCGCGGGCGCCTCACCTGACGGGTTGGCCGCAGCGTAGACAGGAATCAACACGAGTGTCGCGAACAGGCCAGCGCCTGTCCCCATGCGCTTGACCCTCACGGCGACTCCGGATCCCCCGACGGAGATGCGCCCGTGTTTTCGCACCGTCTCTCATAGTATGAAAGATGGAAGCCAATCTGCAATCAAATTGTGCGGTTCGATGAATTCAATTGCACAGCCCTCGTCTTTTGCTGCCTCTTCCTGCGGGTTTCGCTGGAAGCAGACGGGGGTCGGGTTCGCTATTCGCCGGCGAGTCGCTGACGCAGGATTTCGTTGACTATCCTGGGGTTGCCTTTACCGCCCATCGCCTTCATCACCTGACCGACGAAAAAGCCAAACAACTTGTCGCGACCGGAACGATACTCGGCCACTTTACCCGCTTCCGCGGCAATCACCTTGTCGCATGCAGCCGCGATCTGAGCCTCGTCCGAAACCTGGATAAGCCCCATTTCGTCGACTGTCGTGACTGCCCCCCGGCCCGACTTGCACATCGCCGCGAATGCGGTCTTGGCCGCATTGAGACTGATGCTCCCGTCCTGCACCATCTTCAGCAAAGCAGCGGTCTCCGCGGCCGGCGGCACCGCCTGGTTGAGTGGTTTGCCGGTCTCGTTCATCACGCGCAGGACTTCGGTCATCGTCCAATTGGCGGCAGTCTTGGGGTTGCTGAGTCCCGCCTGAAGCAAAGACTCGAAGTAATCAGCGATTTCGCGATCCTCGGTAAGGATGGCGGCCTCATAACTACCAAGCCCGAATTCGCGCTGGAAACGCTCGCGCCGCTGGGCCGGCAATTCGGGCATTGACGCGCGCACCTGCTCAATCGTCTCAGCATCGAGCCGAAGTGGCGGCAGGTCCGGCTCCGGGAAATAGCGGTAGTCGTTGGCAAACTCTTTGGAACGCATCGGGCGGGTTTCTTCGCGAATCGGATCCCAGAGATGCGTCTCCTGGACGATCCGGCCGCCCGCTTCCAATATCTCAATTTGGCGCGCGACCTCATAGGCGATAGCTTTTTCGACGAAGCGGAACGAGTTCAGGTTTTTGATTTCGCTCTTGGTGCCTAATTCGGAGGAACCCTTGCGCCGCACCGACACGTTTACATCGCAGCGGAAATTACCTTCCTCCATCCGTCCCTCCGAGGCACCGACGTAACGCAGGATAGCCCGCAACTCCCGTAGGTAGGCCCCCGCCTCCTCGGCGGAGCGGATGTCCGGCTCGCTCACGATTTCCACCAGCGGCACACCGGAGCGGTTGAAATCAACGAGACTGGAATCGGCCTCATGAATGTTCTTACCCGCATCCTCTTCCATGTGGATGCGAACCAGGCGAATCCGCCGTGGCGTGCCGCCGCCGTTGCCGATTTCAATGTAGCCGCCTTTGCACAACGGCAGCTCGTACTGGCTTATCTGATAACCCTTGGGCAGGTCAGGATAGAAGTAGCTCTTGCGGGCGAAGACTGAAAAATGCTGCACCTCCGAATGCGCTGCGAGCGCCATCCGAAGCGCCAGTTCGACTGCATAGCGGTTAAGCACCGGCAAAACTCCAGGCATCCCCATGCAAACCGGGCAAACATTCTCGTTGGGACCGGCGCCAAAGCTCGCCGCGCATCCGCAAAACAACTTCGAGCGCGTCAGCAGATGAGTATGGACTTCAAGTCCGATGACGGCTTCGTACGCGTCACTGACCATATGCGCTCCTGAGAAAACCTAAAGCACTGGTTGAATTTATAATCGCAGCGGGCGGCGCTCAATCGCAGCGGAATTTTCGTAGGCATCGCCGGCACGCAGAATCATTTCTTCGCCGAAAGGCGGCCCAATCAATTGCAATCCGATCGGCAAGCCCAGACCATCATAACCACACGGCACCGACAGTCCAGGCAATCCGGCCAGATTGACCGAGATCGTAAAAATGTCAGACAGATACATCTGAAGCGGATCTGCAGTCTTCTCGCCGAGCTTGAATGCGGTGGTTGGCGCAACCGGTGTCACGATTATATCGCAATGCTCGAAGGCATGTTCGAAATCCTGTCGAATCAGCGTGCGCACCTTCTGCGCTTTCAGATAGTAGGCGTCGTAATAACCCGCCGACAGCGCAAAGGTCCCCAGCATGATTCGCCGCTTCACTTCGGCGCCGAAGCCACGATCGCGGGTGCGATTGTAAAGGTCAAGCGTATTGTCGGCCTCAACCCGCGATCCGTAGCGGATACCGTCGTAGCGCGCGAGATTGGCGCTGGCCTCTGCGGTCGCAATCAGATAATAGGCCGCGATGGCGTAATCGGTGTGCGGCAGGGAGATTTCCAGTACCTGAGCCCCCAATGACTCGAACAATTTGAGGGCCGCTTGCACCGCCGCTTCAACCTCCGGCTCCATCCCTTCGATAAAAAATTCACGCGGCACACCTATCCGCATCGCTTCGACCTGACCGGTGAGCGCAAGCTCATAGTCCGGCACGCCGCGCGCCGAGCAGGTCGAGTCGCAGTGATCGACACCCGCGATTTCCCGCAGCAGGATTGCCCCATCGCGCACTGTCTTGGCGAAGGGCCCGACCTGGTCGAGCGACGATGCATAAGCGATCACTCCGAAGCGGCTGACTCGGCTGTAGGTCGGCTTAAGGCCGAGCACGCCGCAAAATGAGGCGGGCTCGCGAATTGAGCCGCCGGTATCTGTGCCCAGTGCTCCCAGGCATTCGTCGGCCGCAACCGCAGCCGCTGAACCACCCGAGGAACCGCCGGCGACACGCGCCAAATCATACGGATTGCGAGTGGGACCGAAGGCCGAATTTTCGGTCGAGGAGCCCATCGCAAATTCGTCCATATTGGCTTTGCCGATGAAAACCGCGCCGGCCGCCCGCAGCTTCGCGATTACCGTGGCGTCGTAGGGCGGTACGAACCGCTCGAGAATCTTCGACGCGCAGGTCGTGCGCACGCCGCGCACCGCAAAAATATCCTTGATGGCGAGTGGAATGCCGGTCAGCGCTGACGCATTACCGGCAGCAAGACGCTGGTCGGCGCTTTCAGCCTGCTCCATCGCCTCGCGGGCGCACAACGTGATAAACGCGTTCAGCCTGGATTCCGCCGCGGCAGCGCGGTCGAGACAGGCGCGCGTCAACTCAACCGCCGAAATCTCCCGCCGGGCTAAGCGCTCACGTGCTTCGGCGATCGTCAATGCGAACAATTCACCGCTCATCGTTAAAGTAAATTACAGAGTCTGCAAGCCAGGCGCGAACCGTCGCCGACGACCTTCTTGGCGAACTATGTATTGCGCCGGTTCCTGCCCGCTCTGATTCGGCCAGGTTGCACGATCGTGAAGTGAGCGGACAGTCCTTCAGCAGGCTGACTCGCGACTGTTTAGCCGCGCGTCCGTCATTGTCGCTCGCGTGCCTGCGGGGAAGCGAAAGAGGACGACGCCGCAGCTATCCAAGCCTCGCGCATACACGAGCTCGCCGAAGTCTTTGTCCTCAGTGAGCAAAACTCTTTCGTCTTCATGTGCGAGCCTGAGAACCTCGTCGTCGCCAACGCGAGGAGAAATTTCAGCGACGGCCACAACATCGTAACCTGCAGAGCGAAGGGCTCTAACCACGGCAAAGTCGCAGCTTTCGTCCGCGACAAAACGCATTTTTATGGCTTCGAGCCCGATTGAGGAGCTGCGAGCAAAATAATTTCTTCGTGTGCAATCGTATCCGCGGCGTAGGCAATCGCCGCCCGGATGTCCTCCCGCTTTAGCCGCGGGTACGCGTCGAGCAGGTCAGCTTCAGCCGCCCCTTCTGCGAGCTTCCGCAGAATGAGCTCGACGGTAATTCGGGTTCCTCTGATAATAGGCTTGCCCATCATTACGTTCGGATCTACCTCGATTCGATCAGCTGTCATTGGTCTTCTCGCCATCAGTATAGACGTCTCCGAAGCCCGCCTCTATGACGGACAAGTTCAGGATACTTTCGAGCATACGGTCGGCGGAAATAGAACCTATAAAGACGACCGACGCCTTGCCTTTCGTTTCCTTCGCGCCAAAATACGTTGAGGCGAAAAGCGAATGGATGTCGAAGATTGAAGAGGTGGCGGTTGATGGATGGCGAGGAGCGGAGCTTTGAATCGGGCGCTAACGGCAACGGCTCAGCCTTCGGAGGAAGAGGGACGGATCAAGCGCGGGGCTGGCAGCAGAAGCTGTCGTTGTGGCCGGCTCGGGTTGCCTCGGGCAGTGCTAAAGAGAAACTGTACGGCTACCTGAGCGCACATCCGGCTGGAGCGAATCCGCCCGAGCTGCTCGCACTGCTGTTCAGCGGAGCCGGCTCCGATCCGGAACTTGGCTGGCGAATCATCGACGGCATCCTCGGCGGCGACCCTAACTTCATGTTTGATGCGGCGACCGGCTTGTGGTCGCTGAGCCGGACTTCGCTACTGCGCGTCCCGCTCGATCAAGCAGATTTTGTTGTCGTGGATTTGGAAACCGCGAGCCCCCGTCCAGTCCCAGGCTCCATCATCGAGATCGGCGCATACCGTATGCGGGGCCGCCAAATCCTCGAACCGTTTGAGAACCTGGTAAAGCCACGGATGCGGATTCCGAGGTTCGTCGCCCGGCTTACCTCAATCAGCGACGAAATGGTCGCTGCAGCGCCCCGAATCGAAGAGGTTCTACCGCGTTTTCGCGCATTCCTGGGTGATGCGGTGATGGTAGCGCACAACGCGCAGTTCGATCATTCATTTCTTGATTCCGAATTCAGGCGATTGTTCGGAATCGGCTTGTTAAATCCAGTGCTGTGCACGCTGCGGATGGCACGCCGGCTGCTGCCGTCGGTACGCCGCCGCCGGCTCGATTTGCTGGCCGAACATTTCGGGCTCTCAACCGCCGGCCGCCATCGCGGGCTGGGCGATGCGCGCATGGCGGCGGAGTTGTTGTCGATCTTTCTCGAGATCGCATCTCAGAGGGGGCTGAACCGACTCGACCGCCTGCTCGACCATTATTCGCGTGGAGTTGCGGGCCGGCGCCTAGAACGGCACGTCGCGCCCGAGGTAATCGCCGCGATGCCGCAGCGGCCGGGCGTTTATCTCATGCGCAATCAACATCGTGATTTGCTGTACGTTGGCAAAGCGACGCGGCTGCGCGACCGCGTGGGGTCATACTTCAATGGCGATACTTATTTGAGCGGAAAGGTTGCCGAACTGGTTAATCACGTCTGGCATATCGAAACGAGGCCGATGCGTTCAGGATTAGAGGCCGCATTGCTCGAAGCCCGGCTGATTCGCGAATTGAAACCGCCGTACAACCGGATGCTGAAATCGGCCGCCCCCGCCTGGTTCATCCGAATCGATTTGAGCGACCCGTTCCCGCGTTTGCAGGCGGTACAGAGACTTACCGCAAGGACCGGAGTACTCCAGCTCGGTCCGTTCATTGGCCGGCGCAATATAGAGTATTCGCTCAGAGCGTTGTCGCGAATACTGGGGCTGCGGTCTTGTGCCGGACGGCTCGAACCGCGCGAAGATTTTTCCCCCTGTATCTCCGGTCAGATTGGCCATTGTGCAGCCCCCTGCAATCTGAGCGTGAGCGAAGACGGATACAACAATGAGGCGTCACGAGCGATTAGCTTCCTGCGCGGGCGCAGCGGACCGATCCTCAGCGAACTCGTGCGCGCGCGTGAACAAGCCGCGGCTGCGATGCGTTTTGAGGAAGCCAGGCGTCACCATAGGAACCTGGAAGCGCTGGCGACGCTGGCGGAACGGACTACGCGGCTCAGCCGCGTAGTGACCGAGAACAACCTCGTGATCGTTCTGGGCAAGCAGTGCGCAGAAGCTTCTGCCGATCCTAACGGTGACGATGGGGCGGAGGCGGTCCCTGCTGAATGTCCTGTTGCGTACGTGGTTTTGAGCGGCAGGCTTGCGTTCGTGCATGAGGTCGATTCGCCGCAAGCGGAATCCGATACCGCGCAATTCGTCGCCCAGAATTATGAGCTATACAAACAGCGCCCGGTCGAACGCGCCGAACTCGAGGCAATGATGATCGTGGCCCGTTGGCTCAAGGAACGCGCATCCACTGACGGCCGGGTCATCCCCATCAACGGAGCCAAGTTCAATCCGGCTTGGCTCAACGCCGTTTCATCCGCCATTCCTTCACATGGGGGAGGATGAAGGAGGGAGTGCTGAGTCCCGGCGCTTCGTCCGGCGACCCTTCGCGACGTTTCTTGTGCGCGAAATGGGAGAATCTGTTTGACCCGGTGCGCCTAGCACCCGTGATGCCGCCATGGCGGTCTTGGAATCGAGGGGACGCGGTTCCAAGGGCACACCCTTCCCCAGTCGGTCGGCGAGGATACTCAACGCGGCGAGCCGCGCGAATGGCTTGTTGTTGGCCGGCACCAGGTACCAGCACGAGCGCTTGGTCGAGGTCCGCCAGATCATCTCCTCTATAGCGACTTCATAATCTTTCCATCGATCCCGGTTGCGAAAGTCTTCATATGATAGCTTCCACCGCTTGCGCGGATTGGTCAGCCGATCCCGGAAGCGGCGAACCTGTTCGTCCGGGGTGATGTGGAGGAAGATTTTCACCAGCCGGATGCCGTCGGCTACCAGCGTGCGCTCGAATTCGTTGATCTCCCGGTATGCTCTTTTCCACTCGTGCGCCGCGGCGAGCTCCTCGACCCGTTCCACCAGCACGCGGCCGTACCAGGAACGATCGAACACCACGATCTGGCCCTGCTGCGGCAGCTTTTCCCAAAAGCGCTGAAGATAATGTTGGGACTTCTCATGCGAGGAGGGTGCAGCGATCGGGTGGACCTTGAAGCTTCTTGGATCCAGCGCCCATCCCAGACGCCGAACGACCCCGCCTTTGCCTGCTGTGTCCCATCCCTCGAGCACAACCACCGCGCGCTCCGCGGTTCCCAGGTATGCTTGCTGCACCAGTTGCAGGCGCTCCTGCAATGCCCTGAGCCGCCGCTCGAAATTGGCAACCGAGATCTCAGGAAAGTCTCGGATCTCGGCCAGGCGGGGACGCTTCGAAACGATAAAGTCTTCGGTCTTCACCCTGGTGCGACGCTATCCACGATCTTTGCGAGCTTTCGCGGAATAATCAGGCTTGGGAACGCGCATCCCAAAACCGTTTCGCAGGCTCCGCGCCATTTCGCTTATTGCCTTAACCGCTCGGCCAGGCGGCTGAAGCGGCGGCGTTCGTCTTCGTTGCGCACCGCTTGTACGAGTGCGCTGCGCGTACCCACCAGCACGCATACGCGTTCGGCCCTTGTAACCGCGGTGTAGAGCAAGTTGCGCCGCAACATCAGGTAATGGGTTTGATGAATTGGTATGACGACGGCCGGGTACTGGCTGCCCTGGCTCTTGTGGATCGAAATAGCGTAGCCGAGACCGAGTTCATCGAGCTCGGATAGGTCGTACTCGGCGGCACCCTCTTCAAATGCGACACCGAGCCGGCCGCGCGCCGGATCGACCGAGATTAGGCGGCCGATTGTGCCATTGAAGACCATTTTGTCGTAATTGTTGCGCAATTGGATCACGCGGTCGCCTTCGTGGAAGCGGCGGTCGCCGGCGCGAAGTTCGCGCCCGCGTGGATTCAACAGTTCCTGCAACTCGTGATTGAGGAGCTGGCTGCCCAGCGGCCCGCGGTTCATCGGGGTCAACACCTGGATTTCGCGCGAGTCCTCAATCCCAAAACGCCCGACCAGCCGCGTATGCACCAGTTGCTTTATCGTTGCGAGTACATCCTCGGGTGCGTTGCGTTCGAAGAAAAAGAAATCGCCCTTCGGATCGTTGTGAGTTTCCGGCATTTCCCCGCGATTGATGCGATGGGCGTTGGCTACAATCAGGCTCTGGCGTGCCTGCCTGTGAACCTCGCGTAATTGCGCCACCGGGGCAATATCCGAGGCGATGACGTCCTTGAGCACGCTGCCGGGTCCAACCGACGGCAACTGGTCGCGGTCCCCGACCAGGAGCAGCGATGAATTGGGCAGCATCGCGCGCAGGAGACTGGACGCCAGCTCGATATCCATCATCGAGGCCTCGTCAATCACGAGGTAGTTAGTGCGCAACGGCAGGGTTTCGGAGCGCACGAAGCTTTGCGTTTCCGGCGAATACTCCAGCAGCCGATGGATGGTTTTGGCGTCGCGCCCGCACGCATCCGCAAGCCGGCGCGCGGCCCTGCCGGTGGGCGCAGCGAGGGTCGGCTTCAATCCCGCCGAATCCAACGCCGCAAGCAGCCACCGCAGCAGGGTAGTCTTGCCGGTGCCCGGTCCGCCGGTGATGACCGAAGTTTTGCTCTTTAGCACGAAGGTCAGCGCGCGATGCTGCTCCGCCGTCAGCACCACGCCGCCCGACGCATCAGCTGCCGCCCTGAGCCCACGTGCAATTATGCTGTCCCCCATTGCTCGCCCCGTCGAGAGCATGCGAATACGATCGGCGACGGCGACCTCGGCCTGATGCAATCGATTAAGATAGATAGCCGTGCAGTCATCCGCCGGCTCGCTGCGAATCTCGCCACCCTGCTGCAGTTCATCCAGCGCTGCGCTCGCCAAACCAGGGTCCATGTCGAGCACCGACTCAAACTGGCCAGCGAGATACTCAAATGGCGCAAATACGTGGCCGTCTTCGGCCATCCGTTCCAGCAGGTACAACAGTGCAGCGCGTGCACGCTGAATCGAATTGTGCGGAATCCCCAATTTCTCCGCGACTGCATCGGCGGTGCGGAAGCCAATCCCACTAATCGTGCGGGCCAGGATATAAGGGTCGCTGCGCACCGTTGCCAGCGAATCCCGTCCGTAGACCTTGTGTATCCGGCGCGCCTGAGCGCCGCCGATGCCGTGTCCGCGCAGGAAGACCGAAAGCTCACGTAAGCCCGACGAATCCTGCCAGGCGGCAGCGATCCCGCGGACAGTGCGCCGGGGCAAGCCGGGCACTTCCAGCAACCGCTCCGGGGCAGTATCGAGCACTGCGGTGATTGAGTCGCCAAAATGGGTCACGATACGGCGGGCAAAGACCGGCCCCACGCCCTTGATTTCGGAGGCTAGGTAGCGTTCGAGCGCGGCGACGCCGGCCGGGCGGAGCGTCTCGTAATCCTCGACGCGGAACTGTTCGCCGTATCTTGGATGCTGTTCAAAGTGACCGGAGAAACGGAGCGCGGCTCCCACCTCGATGCCACCAAGGGTGCCGACGACCGTGATACGGCGGCGCGTATTGCCCTCACCGGTGCTCTCGACCAGCCCCACCACATAACCGTTCGCGTCGTTGACAAAGAGGATCTGCTCAAGCGTGCCTTCGAGGTCTTGATGCTGTTGGGCGGCTTGATTCACGGCCGTGACAGTGTTGCCAGGTACACGCTGCATTCCTTACGCATTGGCTTCGTGGCGGAACCATTCCATCGCCATTACGGTGCCCTCTCTCAGCGATATCTTCGGTTCCACGCCGAGCAGCTTGCGCATTTTGGTGTTGTCGGGTACGCGCCGGGGAATATCCTCGTAGCTATTGCCGTAGATTTCTTCCTGCGTAACGAAGCGGATTTTTGACTTCGCCCCTCGGTACAGTTCAACCATCAGTTTGGCGAATTCGAGCACCGAGGTTTCCACCTCCACCCCAATATTTAGTGCGTGACCGTCGGCCGCGCTCTTCAAGCCTGCCGCGACCGTGGCGGCCACCGCGTCGCTGACGAAGGTGAAGCAACGGGTCTGCGAACCATCGCCGATGACGGTCAGGTCGGCGCCGCGCAGCAACTGTCCCATAAAGATCGTGAATAGCCGTCCCACGTCTATCCGGTCGAGCCGCGGACCGTAAACGTTGAAATAGCGCAACACCACGACCGGCAACCCGAGCTTGTGATACGCGAAACAGAAATGCTCGCCGACAGCTTTGGAAGTCGAATAGCACCAGCGATCAATCGTGGTCGCGCCCAGCACGCGATCGTCATCCTCGCGCCACGGCACTTTCGGATTGCGTCCGTAAATCTCCGAGGTCGAGCTGAAGACGACTTTGCGGTTGTACTTGTAAGCAGCCTTCAATACGTTCTGGGTACCATTCACATTGACGTTGAGCGTTTCGTAAGGATCGGCGACGTAGTACTCGACACCCACTACGGCCGCCAGATGGTAAATCAGGTCGACTTTGGCGGCGAGCCCATCCAGCAATTCAAGGTTGAAGATCGTGTCGTGGATGTAATGGAAACGCGGTTGATCGAGCAGATGGCGCACCTTCGCGATTGAGCCGGTATCAAGCACGAATACGTCGTCGCCGCGCGCGATGAACGCATCGGATAGATGTGAGCCAAGAAAACCGGCGCCGCCTGTAATTAGAACCCGCATGCAGAACCCTTACCCTTTTGGACCTAAGCACCTCGCCGACTCGTTAGCTCGCTTCGCCTCCGGCTCCGCTGGTGCCCCTCCCACAACCAACTGCGCGAGGGTCTCGTTGCTTCATTTGCTCTTTCTTCCTGCGATGGCGGAGCCGCGGAGCCCCTTTCGTGTGCGAGACCCGGCTCATTCCAGCCGCTGCGCTGTTGCCAAAGCTGTCTCTGATAGCACCGTTGCTGCGTCAGCTTCCGCTTCACCCTCCAGCTGGCCGCGCAGGATCAGGAGACTGCCCTCGCCTGCTGCGACCTCGACGGCATCGCCGAGGGCTCGGATTATGCACCCGCTCTCAGCCCATTTCCCCTTCTCCTGCGCAACCCTCGCCTCCCACACCGTCAGCTTGCGTCCCCCGATGAAACCGAAGGCGCCCGGGTAAGGATGGGTTACGCCCCGAACCAGGTTGAAGATGCGCCGTGCCGGCCAATTCCAGTCGATCCGCCCGTCTTCGGGCCGCCGCCGGCCGTAATAGCTGCCCGCGCGCAAGTCCTGGACTTTGCGCGGGGCAAGCCCGGCGACTATCAGGGGGTGATATTCGCGGATGAGCGCGGCACCAAGTGGAACGAGCTTACGATAGAGAGTCAGTGCGGTGTCGTCCTCGGCAATTTCGACTGCGCGTTGAGCAACGATATCGCCCGCATCGGCGCGCGCGGTCATATGATGGAGCGTGACACCGGCCTCGCGCTCTCCGTTGACAATCATCCAGTTAACCGGGGACCGCCCGCGGTATTTGGGCAGCAGCGAAGTATGCAAGTTGAAACTGCCTAGCGGGGCGATCTTTAACACCTCTTCCGGCAGAAGACTTCGATAGAAAAAAGAATACAGAATTGAGGGTTGCATGGCGGCGATTCTCGCTCGCCAAAGCTCATCGAAGCTATCCGCCATGAACACCGCAATCTCGTGTCGACGCGCGAGTTCACGGCATGGCCGCCACCAGATTTCTTCGGCGGGATTATCGTCGTGAGTGAAGAGGGCCGCGATCGGTGCGCCGAGCTTCAATAATTCGCTCATGCACGCATAGCCCACCTCGTGGTAGGCGAATACCACGCAGCGCGCCTTTCCCAGCGGCGTCGTTGCGGCTTGTACCCCGGCAGCAGACCCAGATTCCGTCGCCATCAATCGCCGCCACTGCCCCGCGTTGCCGCCACATCTTCGTAGTTTTCGCTTTGCGAGTCTTCGCCGTGGACCGCCCGCACGATATAGGTCGGACGCCGACGGACCTCCAGGTAAATGCGCCCGATATACTCGCCCATCAGCCCGAGCGCCAGCATTACCAGCCCCAGCAACGCGAACGTGAAAGCGAATAGCACCCACAGCGCACCTTCCTGCTGCGGACCGTAAACCAGGCGATGGGCCAATAAAATCACGACGAACAGTGCGTCCAGCAAGAAGATTCCAACGGCGGCTAGGCTCATCGCCTGGATCGGAAAATTCGAGAATCCGGTAATCAGGTTGAGACTCAGATGCGCCAGCTGGAAAAGATTGTACTTCGACTCGCCATCGTGCCGCTCAGCATGTGCCACCCGGATTTCGGCGACGCGCTTGGCGAATGAATTCGCCAGCGCCGGCACAAACGCGGCCTTTTCGTCGCAGGCGACCACGGTCTCGACGATATGCCGCCGGTAAGCGCGCAGCATACAGCCGTAATCGTGCATCGGCACCCCGACAATTGCCGAGGTGATGCGGTTGTGCATCTGCGACGCAATCCTGCGGTAATTGCGGTCCTGTCGTTCTTCGCGCCAGCCACCGACCACGTCATTGCCCTCGGCGATCGCCTCGAGCAGCCGCGGAATCTCCTCCGGCGGATTCTGCAAATCGGCGTCCAGCGTCACCACCACGTCACCGCAGGAGTTGCGAAACCCGGCGAGCAAGGCTGAATGCTGTCCAAAGTTGCGCGCCAGCTCGACCACCCGGACCCGTGCGTCCTCCTGGCTGTATTCGCGCAGGATTTCCAGTGAATCGTCATTCGAGCCGTCGTCAACGAAAACGACTTCCCATTCCCGCATCGAATCACTGAGAATCGGGCGGAGCCGCGCCCACAGCAGGGGCAGGTTCGCGGCTTCGTTGTAAACGGGAATTACGATCGAGACTAACTCACGTTTGAGTGTCGCGGTGCTGCCGAAGAGGTTGGATAGTTTTGCGGAAGAACTCAATTTACTCTGCTTGAAGCTAATCGTGAGCATTTTGGCAAATGGATGCCGATTATTAAAGCAGGGTGCCCGGCGAACGATTCAACCCCACTTCAGCTCCGTCCCGACGCTTCCCCAAACATGTCGGTTGGCCAAATGCCTAATTTTAATCCAAACCAGCGCGCGGTACGCTGAAGAAACCTAGTGGGGGAACGCATGGCGGTAAGTGGCTGGATTCGGCGTTATCGCCAGTTGATATGCGCCGGCCTGGCGCTTTTGCTCTATCTTGCCGGCTTGGGCCGGCCGCCGTTATGGGAACCCGACGAAGGCCGCTACGCGGAAGTCGCGCGCGAGATGGTGGTAACGAATGATTACATCACGCCGCGAAACAACTTCGTTCGCTATTTCGAGAAGCCGCCGCTGGTCTATTGGGTCACCGCGACCGCGCTGAAGGTTTTCGGGCGCAATGAGTTCGCGGTTCGCCTGCAGGCGGCAATCGCGAGCGTCGGGCAGGTAGCCATCGCCGGTGCTCTATCCGAGACGATGTTCGGCCCAACCGCCGGCCTGTTGGCGGCGCTGGCGCTGGCGCTGAGTCCGTTATTCTTCGCCTTTGCGCGATGTGCGACTCCGGATCCCGCGCTCGCCTTCTTTCTGACCGCCGCGATGGCGTGCTTTTACAAGGGCGTGCAATCCTCTCAGCTACCCCGCGGCATTGACGATAGGTGGATGCTTGCGGCGGCCGCGATGCTGGCGCTTGGCACATTGACAAAGGGCCCGGTCGCGCTGTTGCTGGGCGGTGCTATCGCAATGCTATGGCTGCTCTTGGAAGGCCGGAGCCGCGGTGGATTGCGAATACCCTGGCTCAAGTGTGCCGGGCTCTATCTGGCGCTGACGTTGCCGTGGTTCATCGCCGTCGCACGGCGGAATCCCGGTTTTCTCCACTTCTTCATCATCCACGAACATTTTGAGCGTTATATCGCGAGCACGGAGCATGGCTGGGGTCCCTGGTTCTTTGTTCCCATCACCATCGCTGGAACCTGGCCATGGTCCTATTTCGCTCCCCTCGCATTGACCAGCTCGGCCGTTCACTTCCGGTTATCTCTCTGGCCCTTTCGCAGAAAACCGTTCGCAGCACAGGCGGCCGTCATCGATCCCGAAGACGAGAGCGGGCGCGATGCTGTGCACTTCCTGCTCATCTGGTTTGCGGTAATCCTGGTTTTTTTCTCGATACCGCGCTCAAAGCTCGGCCAGTATATTCTTCCTGCTTTGCCGCCAATCGCGATCCTTGCAGGCCGCGGCCTCGCACGGATCGAGGAACTCCCTGGTGCGCAACGGCGCCTCCTGTTCATCATCTTCGCCGGGTTGAACGCGGCCGCCGCGATTACGATAACCGCCGGCATTCTGATTGAGCCTTTACGCGGGTTCAGCCACGCCCTCGCCGGCAACGCGTTTATCGCCGCTGCCGCGCTGCTCGCGGGCGGCGTGGCGCCACTCTTCCTCGCCGGCCGCAACGTCGGAACTGTCATGGTGCCGCTGGCTGTTAGCGTGATCGTAGCAATCGGGGCCGGGCTAGACGCTCGCGAAAGAGTTGCTCCGTTTGTCTCTTATCGAAAGCTTGGCGGAATCGTCGCCCCGTACACCAACCGCGGTTGCAGGTTGATGTCATACGGGCACTTCGAGCAGGCGCTGCCCTTTTACACCGGCGTGCGGGAAACCTTGGTGAATTACCGCGGCGAATTGGAGCCTTTCGGCCCGTTGCGCGATCGCGACGGTAAGGTGTTTGCAACGGTCGCACAGTTGAAAACAGCCTGGGCCGCCGAACAATGCGCGGTCCTCGTTGCTAATCGCTCGGACCTTCCCACGCTTGTTAACCTGCTTTCTCCTGCGCCGACTCTCATCGGATGCGAAGGGAAGAAGTTGGCGCTGTATAACCGCCCTCTCGACGCTGCTCCGCCAACGGAGTGCCTGAGCGCGGTCAGCGGGAATCCCAATAGCGGCCAAAAGTCCTGATCAACGCCATACCGATTGGTCCGAACTGGCTATATCTATCCTGCATCTACAGGTATCATTAAAGCGTCCGTTTGGAACTCTTACTGGAACGCGGCCCACTGGAGCAGGGGTGAGGAGCAGGAGCGTGGACGACAGCCAGTTAGAAGCAGCGACGTCGAGCCAGGCGAGCAAAGCGAGCCTCGGCGAGTTCCTAGTGGCCGCCCGTGAACGGCGCGGACTGTCACTTGAGACTGTCGTGCGGGAGACTCATATCCCCGCATATTACCTGCGAATGCTGGAGGACGGTGACTATCGGCTGATCTCCGATCGGCTTTATCTGCTGCCGTTTCTCCGCAGATACGCAGGTTTCCTCGATATCGATCCGGACGAAACGGCGATGCGCTTATTGCGCGATGTCCAGCGGGTTGACAATAGCCCTTCGCCGATCCGGCTGGACGAGCCGCTCGACGATGGCCGGCGTTCCCGGCGGCGCAACTGGAGCAAAGCGATAATGTTCGGCGGACTCATCGCAGTCATTATCGGTGCCTATATTGCTCAATCGCGCCACAAGGACGCCGACACCATCCCTGCGCCAACCCTTGAGACGTCGCAGGCATCTGTTTGCTCACCATCGTCGTTCCCCTCCATCGGTGCAGTTGACTCTCTTCCGGCCGCCGCACCAACCAGCGCCGTCTCTGCGAACAGGCCGGATTCGATCGCCGGACAACGATCGACGTCGGGAACGACAACCTCTACGAGGGGAGACAAACAGGCTGCGAGCCGGGCAATGATGGTGCCGGTCATGAGTCGAGGCGAATCTCCCAACTCCACCCGGGGAAGCGCTCAACGGGCTCGTAGAGTTCCGAGCCACTAACGGACGACAACCACGCCGCTGCATAGATCAAGGCCCGAGGCGGGGCGGGACCGGCTTTCGATTCGCGAATTCTGCATTCAATAAAGCCGGATCGTTTTGCTCAATTCTTGAAACGGAGATCAAACAACGGGCGCTTGCCGAAACTGCCGCAGTGATTAACTTTTGTCCGGCAGGATTCTGAAGGAGGGAGCAAACGTCATGGCGAATGAGCCCCAGGCATGGTCGCCTTTTCGGGAATTGGACCGGTTCCGGCGTGATTTCGATGATCTCTTCGATCGCTTCCTGGGTGGCCGGCCCTCGCGCCAGCCACCTGGCAGCGGACCCGCGCTGGAGTCTTATGTCGATGGCGGGAAACTCGTTGTCCGGGCGGATTTGCCGGGCATCGATCCTAAAGATGTCGAGATCACGGCGACGGGGGACCAACTGACGATTCGCGGAAAGCGCGAGCAGCAACTTGAAGAGAAGGGCCGCGACTTTATCCATCGCGAAGTCGCTTACGGCAGCTTCGAGCGAGTGGTGAAATTGCCGGGTGGAGTCAATCCGGACCAGATTAAAGCTTCATACAGTAACGGCGTGCTCGAATTGACAGTGCCCTTGCCTGAGCAGTCACTCACGCGCAAGGTTCCGATTCAATCGGTCTAGGGAACTCAAGGCTCGACCGCAGCCAAATCATAAGTATGGTCTGCCGATTGCCTCGCCGGTTCGCCGTGGTGATCGGCGCGGCGATCCGTCCGCGAACCGGGAATCAGTGCAGGATGCTATTGGCGATTCGCTCGGCGATATGTTTTTTCGCTTCGTCTACATCTTCGCCCGGATGAGAAACGGCGACCAGCGTCATTTCCTCCGGCGCACCGCTCACTGACGCGCGCGCGACCACCACGGTATCGTAATCATTGTTGTCCCCGGAACTGAACAAGCTCTGCGCCTGCTTTCGACGCGCGATATAACTCTGAACGTCGCCCATAGACTGAGTGGCCGCGGCCGATGGGCTCGTTTGCGGCACGGGTGCACATCCTGGCCTCGCCACGCTCTGGGCAGCGCAGGGAAGTGGAATGGGTGGACCCAAACCCTCGGAATAACTCCCCGCGTTTGAGATCGAATTAATCAACCGGTCGCTCTGGGTATCCCTCGGCATGTAGTCTCGCGCCGCCATGCGCCGTGCCAGCGCTGCCTCATCGTATTGACTCCCGGTATCGCCCAATGGAGGCGGACTAGCCCCCGCAGCCCTCATCAAGTCCGCGACTTGCGGATCGCCGGGTGCAAGTTGAGTCAGGGAAACACCGGGTCTGAGCATCTGCTGAGTGACGTTAACCGAAATCGTCACAGTCGCGCCCCTGCCCGTATCCGCACTCCGCGAGGCCGCGCTGAAATCCTGGCTGAGGATTTCCTGGATCGTCGGGTCGGTAGAGAACGCGAAAAGCTGCGCTTCATGCGAGACCTGGAGTTTGCCCGCCTGCTTAATTTCGAAAGCAATGCTCGAAGAGGGCAGAATCAACAGCGCCACCAGGGCGCTGCCAGAGGCCAGTCGCAGGAGCCGGTTATGGTTTGGAATTTCGGCTCGCGCATCGCGGCTCCCGGCCAAAAGCTGCGCGCTATCCTCTTTTCGACGCGGCAGAGGTCGAGAAGAAGGAACCGGGCCGGAGAGTAGGTTGCAGTTGGCTTCGGTCATGGAAGCTTTTGCTCCAGTACCTCACGTGCGCGGGCCGCGCGCCATTCTCGAAGCCGCTCCCCAAGCCGGGCATCTCCAAGCGCGATGATTGCGGCAGCGAACAGTCCGGCATTTGCTGCCCCCGCCTTTCCTATCGCCATGGTTGCGACCGGCACGCCTCTTGGCATCTGTACGATTGAAAGCAATGAATCGATACCGTTAAGCATCGTCCCCGGCATTGGCACACCAATAACCGGCAAAATAGTCTTGGCCGCGATCACCCCTGCCAGATGGGCCGCACCGCCCGCCCCTGCAATTATGGTTTTGAGCCCCCGGCCGCTCGCCGCAGCTGCATATTCAAGCGTCTGTTCGGGTGTACGATGCGCCGACAACACTCGAAGTTCATGCGCAACCTGAAGTTCATCCATCACCTCAGCAGCCGCAGCCATGTATTCCCAGTCGCTTCTGCTGCCCATGATGACACCGACCAGTGGCATGCTTCCCGTGGCCATAAAGCACACGCTCCGTCGTATTTGCTACAATCGCCGACTGCGGGGGGCGTCGCGACCGGCCCACCAACGCTTACAGCTTATTGCACCGAGGTCGATTGAGCCATACGGAATAGACCGGGGAAGGACGCGTTAAGAAAAATCAAGCGTGGGCGGGGCGGCGACACGATCTTTTCGGTCTTGCCTGCGCCCCAAACGCGGATGAACGTCGCGACAACCCAGGCCCGACGCCGGTGAGATAGCGCGAAGAGACAAACTGATTAGGCATGATTACGGAATCTTAGATGGCGACACCGATTCCACTGAACCGATGTGTTTTCGATGCCGGCGAGATTATCCGCGCGACCGGGGCCGTCTTTTCCGGCGATCGGGGTCTTCGCTTCGACGGTGTCAGTATTGACACGCGCAACATCCGGCCCTGTATGGTCTTCATTGCACTGCGCGGTGTGCACGACGGTCACGAATTCATCGGCGCTGCCGCGCGCGCGAAGGCAGCCGCGGCAATCGTCGAGCGCGGACGCCACCACGACGCCCTGCCCTGCTTCGAGGTTGACGATACACTTTGCGCGTTGGGCGCACTCGCGCGTCATCACCTCGAACGCGTCCGCGCTCTGCGTGCGCTGCCCATAGTGGCGGTCGGTGGCGCAGCGGGCAAGACCACGACGAAGGAACTCACTGCGGCGCTGATGCGCGCGCTCTTCGGTGAAATCCTGGCGACGCCCGGCAATCTGAATAATCTGATTGGAGTGCCGATGACTCTGCTGACGCTGGCCGACGGACATCGGGCGGCGGTGCTCGAATGCGGCACCAATCAGCGTGGCGAGATTGGGCGGCTCGGAGACATTGTGAGACCTGATATCGCCCTGGTGCTGAACGTCGACATCGAGCACACCGAAGGGCTTGGTTCGCTGGATGGCGTGGCCGACGAGGAAGCGGTGCTGTTTTCTCAGGCGCATTGCGCGATCGTCTCTATCTCGGAGGAATTACTAGTTGCACGCGTTCCGGCGGGGATGAGGAAGATAACGTTCGGCACTGACAAGCCCGCCGACGTGAGGCTTGTTGCTCGCCAGGTAATTGCGCCCGGCCGCCAACAAATTAAGTTGGAGCTGGCGCCGTGGATGGTTGAGACGGTGCTGCCGCACCATCTGGAGGCGACGTTGAACCTGCTTGGTGGGCCGATCGCAGAAAACGCCGCGGCCGCGGTTGCCGCGGCTGCAGCAGCATGGGGCCGGCCCTTCGGACGGGATCAAATCGCAGCGCTCGGCCCCGCCTTGAGTTCGGTACCGGGCGTGCCGGGCCGCCTGTCGACCCGTGAATTGAATGGCATCGTAGTAATCGACGATACCTACAATGCGAACCCCCGCTCGGTCCGTGCTGCGCTGGCCGCCGCTCGCGAGACTGCGGACGTCTTGCATACCCGCCTGGTGGTCGCGTTGGGCGACATGTTGGAACTTGGCGAACTGTCACCGAAGATGCACGCGGCTGCAGTGCGCGACGTGGTTGCCGCCCGCCCCGAACAATTCCTTGCGGTCGGCCGCGAGTTCATCGCGGCGCTCAAAGACTTGCCGGAAGCCGGCGGCACGTGGCCGAAAGTTCATATCGCCCACGACAGCCCGGCAGCGGCGGCTGTCCTGCGCGGTATCATTCGTCGCGGTGATGTGCTGCTGGTGAAGGGCTCACGCGGGATCGGGATGGAGCGGGTGATCGACAGTCTGTCAGGAGCCTGAGCAAAGCTTGTAGCTACCCGCATCAGCACAACAACGCTATACTGAAAGAGAGTTATCAGCCGAGGGCAATTTCCAGCGTGGATTTAAACCAGGCACGGGAACGGATGGTGATCGAGCAGCTGGAACGGCGAGGAATCAAAGACCGCCGCGTGCTGGCTGCGATGCGTTCAGTCGAACGCGATCGCTTTATTCCCGCCGAGTACGCCGAGCACGCTTATGATGACGGTCCCCTGCCGATAGGCTCATCGCAAACGATTTCCCAGCCCTACATCGTCGCCCTGATGAGCGAGGTCGCGGCGCTTAACGGAAACGAGCGCGTGCTGGAAATCGGCACTGGCTCGGGTTATCAGGCCGCGATTCTTTCTTGTTTGGCGGCAGAAGTTTACTCGATCGAGTCCATTCCCTCGCTGCATGATCATGCACGGCTGATCCTGTACGCAATGGGAATCCAAAATGTGCATCTGAGTTGCGGCGACGGTTCCGTGGGATGGCCTGAAGAGGTGGCTTTCGATGTGATCCTGGTGACTGCGGCGATGCCGGGAGTTGCGCGTCCGCTACTTGGGCAATTGCGTCCTGGCGGGAGACTGGTCGCACCTATCGGCGATGAGGAGTTGCAGACACTGGTTCGGATTCAGCGGATCAACAACTCCTGGCAGGAAGAGTATTTCGGCGAATGCCGTTTTGTCAGGATGACCGGCAAGCACGGATTTTGATCGATGGCGCGAATGAACAAGCGCTAGCCACGGTGCGGAAGACGGTGCGGAGGCGGGGTGGTTGGGCAACTAGCAAAGTCACGTGCAAGACTATGTGCGAGTGTGGCTATTTTCGCGCTTGCAGCGATGTCACTCGAAGCCTGCTTTAGTCCGAGCCCGCCGCCGGCTCCAATAGATTCGGGCGCCGCAGCGGCTCATCTTCTGAGCCACACTGTGCAGCCCGGCGAGACCATCTACCGTATCGCGCACATTTACGCCGTAAGCCCCGCGCGCTTGATGGCTGCCAACGCGATCAGCGACCCGCGCCAGCTGGAGGCCGGCCAGACCTTGATCATTCCGCTGAGTCGCGAAGCCGCAACAATGGTAAGCTTTTCCCCATGGCAGGTGCCGCGAGCTGCTCGGCAATTCGCATGGCCGGTGACAGCCGGCTTGGTCTCCTCGCCCTTCGGCATCCGCAACGGGGTCATGCATGACGGGGTGGATATAGTGGCCGGGATGGGAACGGCAGTGCGCGCCGCCGACGACGGCACCGTGATCTTCGCCGGCCATTTGCGCGGCTATGGCAACGCCGTGATTCTCCAGCATTCAGGTGGCTATGTTACGGTTTACGGACATAACCAGCGTAATCTCGTGCGTTACGGAGCGGCGGTGGTGCGCGGTCAGGTAATCGCCGAGTTGGGCTCGACCGGGCGGGCGACTGGCCCGAACCTGCATTTCGAGGTGCGCTTTGAAGGGCAACCGCAAAACCCCCTCGCCTATCTGCCGCTGCCGCCACCCGCCAGCGGTATCAGTTTCGCCCGCAACGGTGGCTCGTAGTGTGCAGTCGCAAAAATCTCAGTAACAAAAAAACGCTGTCGGTCGTCCTGAGCGACGTGAGCACCGCGAACCTAGAGGGATCTCGGACACCTTCACGCTTTAGCGTGAAGGTGGTGCCGGATTCTGCGTCCGCGAAGCGCTCCAAAATTATTCCTAGCGTTTCTGTGATAGGAGACTAGTATCCTTGCCGGCCACGATTCCAACCAAGTAGCTAATTGGGCCAAATATGACTGCCGAAGAAATCAAAAAAATGATTCGCGATATCCCGGATTTCCCTCAACCCGGGATTCTTTTCCGCGACATCACCCCGCTTATCAGCGATGCGCACGGACTGGCCGCGATCGTAGATCAGGTGGCCGAGCCATGGCTGGGTAAGGTTGACCAGGTGCTGGGAATCGAGTCGCGCGGCTTCATAATCGGAGCGCCGGTCGCCTATCGGCTCGGCGTCGGATTAACGATCGCGCGTAAACCGGGCAAGCTGCCCTATGCGACGATTGCGGAAACTTATGAGCTGGAATACGGCACCGCAGCCCTCCACGTGCATCAGGACGGACTCAGTGGCCGCTCTCGCATTCTGATCGTCGATGACCTTCTCGCCACCGGCGGAACCGCGCTGGCCGCCGTCAGGCTGGTACAGAAACTCGGTGGAGAAGTGCCCGGATGTGCCTTTGTGGTCGAATTGACCGCGCTGCGCGGTCGGCAACGACTCGAACCGGTCACCTGCTTTTCTCTGGTTCAATATGATTAGTTAGCTGCCATCTTCTTGAGCTTGAGCGGGGAGCCAGAGCCCGCGTCCGCAATCTTGCAGGTAGCAAGTCCTGACTTTCAGGCGAACCTTGGAATCGACTTACTCTCACTCTCTGCTCAATGAGCAACGGCGGCGACTGCAGCTCGTTCTGACTATTACCGCTTTGTATTTTGCGGCTGAATTAGCAGGTGGCTGGTTGGCCAATAGCCTGGCGCTGCTCAGCGACGCAGTACACATGTTGACCGATATTGCCGCGTTATGCCTTGGACTATTCACACTCTGGATTTCCTCGCGGCCGGCTACGGCGGGTAAGACGTACGGTTATCAGCGCGCGGAAATTCTGGGTGCGCTGTTCAATGGACTCTTGCTCTGGCTGCTGGTTGCCTTCCTTTGGTTCGAGGCAGTTGGGCGGCTGCGCAATCCACCGGCGGTCAATGGCTTGCCCGTCATGATGATTGCAGCTGTCGGAATTGTGATGAACCTGGCGTTTGCCTGGATGACCCTGGAGTCGCGCAACCGGTCCGGCGGAATGGCACTACGTGCGGTGTTCGCGCACGTTGTTTCAGACCTGGTCGGCTCTGTTGGGGTTTTGTTAGCGGGCGCCCTCACCTGTCTCGGATGGCATCAGGCAGACCCGGGCGTGAGTTTCCTGATAGGATGCCTGATTATTTATGGATCGTGGGGACTAGTTCGCGACGGTGTAGATATCTTGATGGAATCGGTGCCGGCGGACGTCAACCTCGACGAGCTGCGCAGAGACCTGCTTGCCATCAGCGGAACCCGCGAGCTGCACGATTTGCACGTGTGGTGCTTGACCAGCCATCAGTTTGCATTATCGGCCCACGCAGTAGTTACGGCAGATGCTGATCAGGATCGAGTCTTATCCGACATATCGGTACTGCTCGAGCGCAAATTCAAAATCCGGCATATGACCGTGCAACTTGAGCGAGACAACCGTCGAGAGCGCGAACCCGAACATTTCTGATGTTGAATGAACAGCATCAGCTCGCTGTGCTTGCCCGCGACGCGTGCAGCATCTGCCGTCGGTTTTTAGGTGTTGGCTTCAAGATTTCCATCCGATGGGCAAACAACTCCGTGGGAGAGGCCCGTTCAGATGTCCTTAATCGTTCACTGACCCAGCTTCTGTAATTGACGCCGCGGTGGAAATACTAGATGCAGGCGAGACAGCGAGAACCTTGCCAGTTTGCGTCACAGTAATTGAACCCGAGGCGTTAGCGAACTTCCCCGTTCCCCCGAACACGGTGTGAGTTTCGCTTAAGACGAAAACAGCGGTGCTCGTGCTAATGCAGCCGCTCCCGGGGCCCACCCCAGAGAAATACAACTGCCCTTGATTATAGGTTACAGCTCCAGCTGCCTCGACGAGTTCCAAGCTTACTCCATCGGTGCCATCAGGCGCGGTGCACCTGATCGAGAAATCAAGAGCATACTCGCCAATGTTTTCGCCAGTGAATGGCCCGCCGATATTGTCGTTACCCGTAAGGAGTTCCTGCACCGCAGTGCCATTAGGATTCCCAGGGTGCCCGGTCCCATCAAAGCTGAAATTAACCGTGACAGAAGTGTACGATCCCGACCCTTTGACGTTTACTGTTCCAGCAAATGCCGTGGGGTTCGACACGATGGTGACGGCGATTACCCAAGCCACGACTGAGAGCTTGGCACAGAGACTTTTAACAATTCCATATGTCTTTTCCCCTTTTGCGATAGTGTTGAGTAGCCGCGGATCGATGAAGACCCATCTTCGGTTTTTCATATCGTCTCCTCCCTGTACGGCGAGGAGAGTACTCATGGCGGGCAGCGCAGTCTTATAAAAACCGTATAATTTATATTTAATTTTCTGCCGAGACTAATGCGCTGTTCCGCAAATAATTAAACAAGAAAGGCCCTATCTGTCATCCTGAACGCAGAGAGCAACGCGAACGTAGTGGCAGGATCTCGGACAGCTTCACGCGTAAGCGCGAAGCCGGTACCGGATTCTGCGTCCGCGAAGCGCTCCACAGCACTTAAGGTATTTACGGGACATCACACTAAATGTTTGCTTGTATGCCCTTTCGCAGATGTATTGCGAAACCCTGCCATTTATTGAGATCAAGCACTGAACACTCGACCACTTCATCGTTACGGCGCTTGGGCGAAAGTGTCGCCTACTGAATTCGCATGCGGCGAAGACCACCGCGCGGGGGGCGTCCATTCAGATTGGCGGCGACTGCCTGGTTTTGGCCTAATTCTTCCAGCAGGGTCTTTGCTTCGATTAAATCAGCGGTGTCGAATCCCTCGGTAAACCAGTTGTAAATGTCGGATAGCAGTGCGTGCGCTTCATCGCGATCGCCGCGCGATGCGAGCAATCGCGCCAGGCCGGTGGCTGCCTGCAGCTCGGTCATTTTGTCGTTGAACTTGGG
>Ga0306920_100000662_pt1 | contig 40739 bp, 41 predicted proteins | sample flu12Cox44000170_FD_204666 | JGI IMG/M metagenome (GOLD analysis project Ga0306920, IMG submission 204666) | Lab enrichment of tropical soil microbial communities from Luquillo Experimental Forest, Puerto Rico - flux4day.12C.oxic.44.000.170 (v2)... | ecosystem: Environmental > Terrestrial >... | reverse complement strand
CGGCGATCGGGGCATGGGCTGCGCTGCTGAAACAAGTCCTGACGGCCATCGCGCTCTATGACGAAAAGATTGACGAGCTCGCCCGCGTGCATCCGGACTATGCCCTCATGAACTCCTTCCCCGGCGCCGGATCCGCCTTAGCGCCGCGGTTGATTGCCGCCATGGGGAGCCAGCGGGAGCGATACCAAACCGCCCAAGAGATCCAGTGCTACAGCGGGATTGCTCCCGTTGTTGTCAGCAGTGGTCAGCAACGATGGGTGCACTGGCGTTGGGCTTGCCCCAAGTTTCTTCGCCAAACCTTTCACGAGTGGGCGCTCCATTCCATCGCCTACTGCCCGTGGGCCCGAGAATATTACGAACAGCAGCGAGCCAAAGGGAAACTGCACAACACCGCGATCCGTGCAGTGGCTTTCAAATGGATTCGCATCCTATTTCGCTGCTGGAAGGAGCGCAAACCTTATGACGAGGCGATCTACCAACGTGCGCTCGATGCCCGCCACCCGAAGACGCAGCTCGCCGCTCCAGCTGAGGAACTTCAGTGGAAAAACGTTGCCGGCTTCTTGAAAATCGCGATCAAAGAGGCTTGACAGAAAAGCTCAGATGTCTACGGACAATGCATGGAGCCCGCCGGTACGATGGAATACCTGCTGACGGGATCGAAGGAGCTCCGGCAAGCGGTAAATCAAATCCGAGTCGACCACGGCCGATCAGCAGCCACATTTGGACAGCCAACTGTCTCGAGTGCCTGGATGGACGCCTTTCCGCAGACGCCGCAGCTGGAACTCAAATAGAAGTGACGTTCGAGCCGACCGAGATCGACGCCCGAGTCGCCCGCGAGCGAGACGGTTACTTGATTCTCTCCCGTAATTGCGATGCCAGCGATCTGGCTGCGGTCGCGCAGGATGCCTTCCGTGAACAGAAATCCGGCGGCGAGTTCCTCATCATTGCAAGGCGTTCGGATGGTGATTGACACGTTACGCTCGCCGAGCAGAATTTCTAGAGGCTCTTAAACCGCCAGCGCATCGTCGCGCTCCGAAACCGAGCCAATATCGACTCTCCGGACCGGAACTTTGGCGATGTTCACCCCCAACCCCGCCTCACCCCTTCTGAACCATCACCTCTGTTGACTTGATGACGACGCGGACGGCATCGCCCTTTTTGAGCGCAAGCTCTTCCGCGCTTGTGCGTGTGATTACGCTTTCGATAACGTTCTCACCGACTTTCACGACTACGTGGGCCATGATCTCGCCCAATCGTACCTCTTGCACCGTTCCCTGCAACTGGTTTCGAGGTGAAACTGCCATGCCTCTGTCTTACCAGAAAACGAACGCCGCCGCTAAGGGCTATCGGCTGTCCTCGCGCCTGGCGCTTCCCCATGGGTCGCTCCAACGTGGATCATGCAGCAGCTCGTCGTCGGTCAGGGACTTGAGGAATTCGATCAGGTCGTGCTTCTCGGCTTCGGTCAAACGAAAGGGCCGCAGGATGCGAGTTTTGTTGGGGTAATCCGTTTTGCCGCCGGAGGCATAATGATCGATGACTTCCTCAAGCGTGGCTATGCTGCCGTCATGCATGTACGGCGCCGTGAGCGCGATGTTCCGGAGCGTGGGCGGTCGAAACTTGCCGACGTCTTCGGAACGCATCGTATGCTCATAGACGCCGCGGTTCGGCGGCAGGTATTTCGACACGCCGGTGTTGAAGAAACCACGCGCAGCTCCGTCGCCGTTGGGATCCTGACCTTCAAATCGGACCGCGCTGAAGTTCCAGCCCCATGGCACTGGAAGCAGCCTGCGCGCTCGCTGGAGGAAAATAGGATCTCTCCACGTTTGGCCGAATCAGAAATTGCGGACATGTCACCACCCCATCGATACCGGTCATACGGCGATCTCACGGAGACGATGGAGCGCTCGAACACAGCAATTGCCTTGGTCATGTTTTGAAGGGTGTAAATCTCGCCTCCTGCCGGGAAGCCACGAGAAAACAGGTCCCTGTAGATGGGATCACTCTTAATCACGTTCAGGAACGTCGCCTCACGTCCTTTCAGGCCGAGTTCGATGGGATCTTCGCCAAGCATCGGGACGAGCGCCTGCTCTTCGAGGGAGTCGAGAGTCGGATTGGCCCGTGTCAGTGCGGGTGCGTATGCCACATTCACCAGACTCATCGCGCTGCGCGGATGTATTTGGCCGGTTGTTCCTTCTGCACGAGCCCGGCCGTCCGTGAAGGCGAGCTCCTGTCGGTGACAACTTGCACAGGACTCCTTCGCATTCAACGACATCCGTTTGTCGTAGAAGAGGTATCGGCCGACTCCCACCTTCGCAGCACTCATGGGGTTGTCGGACGGGACGGCGGGCTTGGGGAATCCGTTGGGCAGATTCCAATCGAAATCTGTGCCGAACAAACCCAATGTGATCACAAACGCCAGAGCAATCGTTTTAAGCAACAATCGTCCCCGTCTGTGAAGTGTCGTATCCCGCGAGCACTTCCAGTTTCCGTCGCAGCGTAGCTCGCTGCAATACGTCAAAAAAAGCTTTGGCCGCTGGCATGTCAGCGGTGCGCTTACGCATCACCAAGTCATAGCGTTCGCTCTTGAGCGGAATGAAATCCAATCCAAAAGTTTGGGCCGCGGAACGGGTCGCCAGGCATGCGTCGGCGTCTCCCGAAACTACGGAATAGGCTGCAGCGAGATGACCGTAAGCAATCCGATCATAGCCTTGGACTCTGTGCGCCTCCATCCCAGCCTTCTGAAGTAGTCTGTCGATGAGCGCTCGGCTCCCCGAACCTGGCTCCCGGTTCACGAACCTGACGTTCTTTCGAGCCAGGTCCTCAACCTTGCGCACACGCTTGGGGTTTCCGGATGCGATGACGAGCCCTTCTTCCCACTGCGCGAAAGTCACGACGCTAAAGTCTCCGTCCGGAAATGCTTTCCGAATAAAAGGGAGATTAAACTCTCCGGTTTTCGGATCTTCCAGATGCGACCCGGCGATGTGCACCTTTCCTTCGCTCAGCCACGTGAGCGCGAGCTTGCTCGACGCCGCCGCCGAGACAATCTCGACGCCGCTAATCTTCTCCACCATTCGGGAAAGGAGTGCCGTAGCCGGATCGCATCCAGCTAGAACAAGTCGTTTCTGGGCCGCTTCCTCTTTTGCGAACACGATCAGGTTCGCGACGCTACTATTACGTCCAGCCCTTTTGATGATGCCGTCCGCTTCAGGAAGGTAGTAGGGAGAAGCACTGACCGGGACGCTTACCCAGCGAGATCCGATCTGGCAAATCCGAACGGGCTGACCTTTGGCGGGAGCGGCCGGACTCAGCACCTCTGCCGCGAGCGATTCCGGCGACTTCGGAGATCCTGCATGAAGCGAGAATAACTCGTCGAACGGCACCTCCAACTCGCGGGCAAGGTGCAAGGCCAGTTCCGTATTGGGAACGTACATGCCAACCTCGATCGCATAAATCGTCTGGCGGGTCACTTGCGTTCGACGTGCCAATTCAGAAACGGTCACGCCGCGGCTCCTCCGTACCTGCCCCAGTCGGCTCTCAACGCGCGTCTTCACAGAAGCTACTTTCTTAGCTGAACGACTTCAAGTTTGGTCAGCATGCGAACTGAGCGGGCTCCCGGCTTGTCCTTTGGGACTACCAGACGAAAGCGGCCTTGCGCACCGAACAGCGGCTTGCCGTTGGCCGTATCCGCCAGAAGGATCTCATTGTCGATGAAGGAAGGGTCCAGTTCGCCCAGCGAAAAAACGACCTCGTAGCCATCCCGCGCTTCGGCGAGGACGTAGCCGGCTAACGCTTTTCCACGCAGTTCACTCCCTTGTGGAACGCCAGCCTTCTTCAATACCTCATGCAACCAGACGCCTTCGTACACGGTTTCCATCCCGTTATTTATGGTGCGGACGGTGGCACGAGGCATTTTCGCGAGATCGTCCGCGGTCAGGGTGAGTGGCTGCTTGACGGCACCCGTAACCTCAAAGGATGATTGCGATTCCTGGGCGGCAAGAAAGCCGGTGGCAAGAATTCCCACGAATAAGAACCGTCGTGTGTACATAACCACCTCACATTGTAGCTTCCGTTTCAAAAATGGATTTTGCCGACGAACTCAAAATCGCGCGGATTGCCCGCGCTCGTGATCGAGCCAAATGCCGAGCTGCCAAAACTTCCGTTCGGGTCATTTAACGGGGGAGTATTGGAGACGTTGAAGGCTTCGGCGCGAAATTCCAGATTCACACGTTCGGTGATCCGAAACGTCTTGCCAATCATCAAGTCGGCCTCCTGAAGCCCCGGCCCCCGAACCGGGTTTCGTGAGCTGGTGCCGATCACAAACTGCGGGGCTGCGCTGAACGCCGCCGTGTTGAAATATTTCGCCACCGTTCGATTCGCAAAATCGTTGGGGTTGCTGGTCCGATTGGGCCGTTGCACGGCGTAACCCAGACTCGAATTGTTATTCGTGGCCTGGGTGACGGCCACCGCGTCGCCGGATTGGAGACGAACAAGACCGCCGATCTGCCAGCCAGAGATTTTCCAGAGCCGAGGAATGTCGTAGACCCAGCCCAAGGCGAACACTGCCGGGATATCGCCACTGGATACATCCTTTTCCAGGTGACGGTTGCTGGCATCCGCCGCGCCGGTGTTATTGAGAACCGGCCCCGTGAATATAGTCTGCGAGAACACGCTCGAGGCGTCATCCAGGAGTTTGGAAAACGTGAATGAAGCATTCACGGTTAATCCGTGCGACAGCCGCTTTTCCAGTTTGGCCGCCACGGCATTGTAATCCGAGTTGCCGATGTTGTCCCGAAACAAGGCCACGGTAGTAAAACGCGGGAACGGCCGCAGCAGCTGTTGCTGCGCGACCGTCGGTCGACCGATCGACGAGGATGCCGGAATCTGCCCAAAATACGGATTTGTTACACGGGTGAGAAGGGCCGAACCCATGGACAAGTATTGGGCGGGGAGTTGGTTGATGTTCCAATCCGGGATACCCAGCCGTGTGTTCTTGGAGCCCAGGTAAGCAACTTCCACGTTCCAGTTGCTTGCTATGGTCTTTTGAACCGTGAAGTTCCATTGCTGCGAATAGCCTGACCCATTGTGCCCGTCCACGCTAAACACTCCCTGCCCCAGGCCGGAATTCGGATTGGGCTGGGTGACCTGAACCGTAGGTCCGGTGGAGAGTGCAAACGCGCCGTTGAGGTTGTCTTGCGACTGTTGGCCAATCGTCTGCACGAATGGGAACTGCGGGATCGTGAAAGGCGTCGTAATGCCGGATTGCTCGAAGTACATCAGGCCGTAGCCCGAGCGCACAACCCAACTGTCGCTAATCCGGTATGCCAGGCCGATGCGTGGGCCGAAGTCACAGCACTCCAGATCCCGAGCCGTGTGTGGGAAATCGAGCACCTGTGTGCCGAGATTGAAGATGGCGCCTTGATTGTGCACTTCTGTCGAGGGGAAGTTGAGGGTGTATCGAGTACCAATGTTTAAGGTCAGACGCGACGAAACCTTCCAGTCATCGCCCACGAAGAATTCGGCAATGTGAGCTCGGGGTTGGATCACATTCCGTTGCACGTCGATGGTGAACGCGTTAACCTGCCCCAGCAGAAGGGAGGCGAATGGGTTGCCGCTTCCGGTAACGGTCGGGCTGTTTGTTCCGGTTGTGGTAAAGGCAAAGGACCCAGTGGGATTCGGCGGGTTCAGAACGTCCAGCGCCTCCCGGCGGATATCAAAACCGAACTTGATGGTGTGACGCCGCCGCACGATGGTAAAAGTGTCAAGGAATTCGGTGACGGACGTCGTGAACCTTGAATTCGCAGCGGTGGTTGGGCCGATTTGTTGGTAGCCGGCGACCGTGAAGATCGGCAGAACCGACGCGAAGGAATTGGCCGGCAGTCCCGGCACGCTGAAGCCGCCGTTTTGCAACGAGGTTTGGTTCAGGTCGCGCCGAGAATAGCCGACTCGAAACTGGTTGAGAGCGGAAGGAGAAAACATCAAGTTGTAGTCGCCTACGAACGCGTCACCATGCGTAATGGCATGGCCGATAACCCCGGAAGTTAAGCTCCCACTGCCATCTGGCAATGGCGTGACGGGTGTGTCGTCATCGCGGAAGAAGGTGTAGCGGCCCAAGATCCGGTGCTTGTCGCCAAAATAGCGGTCCAGGCGGAAGTCCGCCTGATCCTGATTGTCAGGCTCGGTAGCCGTGCGGACGAAGTTGTTCGCTCCAGGTGTGTTAGGCAGCGGGTAATGTTGGAGGACCTGGAGCGCGACGGAGTCGAATCGTGTCCCCGGGATGGTATTGTTCGCGAACTGGGTGCGGGGCGACGTCGTCGGGTCGAAGATCGCCTGAGTGAAGATGCCCTGCCGCTGGGCAAGGGTGGGAACTACGCTGAATCGAGTGATACCCGTTCGAAGCTGAGTCCCCTGCCAATCAACAAAAAAGAAAGTCTTGTTCGTCTGGATCGGTCCTCCGAACGTCAGGCCGTACTGGTTGCGGCGGAACTCCGGTTTCGGACCCGGTTGCGCGAACAGATTCCGCGCATTGAGGGCCTCGTTCCTGAAGAATTCGAAAACATCCCCGTGAAACTGGTTGCTCCCGGACTTGCCAATCACCATCACGGTGCCGCCGTTCGACCGGCCGTATTCCGGAGAAAAGGCGTTCACGTTGAGCTTAAACTCCTCCATCCCGTCAATGATCGGATAGTAGACCACCTGCCCCGGTTCGGGCTGAAGAACACTGATACCGTCGTAAAGGTACTCGTTGGTTCGTGGGCGGCTGCCGTTGATTCGGGGAAGAAATTGCCCATTCGGCAGTGCGACTCCGGGAGAAAGCGTCACCAGCGGGATGAAGTTACGCCCGTCCAGGGGCAACGCCGAGATCTTCTCCTGGTCCACGTTCAAGCCGACTGCTCCACTCGCTGTCTGGAGCAGCGGTGTGGCGGCGGTAACCGTGATCGCTTCTGCGGCCTGGCCGACTTCGAGCTTTACATTGAGCGACACCTGGTCCGCCAGCCGAAGAACGATTCCTTCCTGCCGGTACGTGCGGAATCCTGGCTGCTCAACCGTTAGCACGTATTGGCTGGCGGGCAACCCGAGGATGTGGTATTCGCCCTGCTCATCGGATATCGCAGAATACCGGACCATTGTCGCCTGGTCTTCCGCGCTGACTTTTGCATTGGGGACCGCGAGCCCTGTTGGATCCAGGATGGCACCAAAGAGTTCCGCGCGCCCTGCCTGTGCGAAGCAGATGCCGGAGGCAAAGACCAACCCGGCGGAAAAAAGCAGCATGCCTCTAATCATGGTTGTTTTGTGGAAACGACTCCGTTATGTTAACACAACACCTCTCTATCTTGTTAGCGAGACAGAATCTGCCAAACACGACGAACGAGGTTAAAAGCTGTAACGAAGATTGAGGAACCAGTTTCTTCCCTCTTCGGGAAAGCCGGGCTGTAGAAGTAGTTCCGGTCGAAGACATTCTTCACCCTACCTGTGCGGTGGCTCCCTTCCTGACGGGAACGATCACCCCGAGATCGGAGGCCGAGAGCGCCTCGCGGTAAGGGGCAAACAGCGGGGATGTAGTCGCATAGGTGGTGTCTTGCAGCGTGAGACCACCCTCGTAACGGAAGTTCACAATCCCCAGCACTTGCCGGAAGGCGCGTACCGTTGCTGTTCCGACCAACTTGTTTTTCGGAAGGATGGGCAGGATGCTGATATTGGTGTTGGCGGGGCTGACACCGGGAAGGCTGGAAGAGTCGTATTGGATGCGCCGATTCAAGTAGCTATAGCTCGCGGTCACCGTGATGCGCGGCAGCGGCGTGCTCCGAACTTCAAATTCGACTCCTTCGTGCACCTCTTTTCCGATGTTCGCCATTTCGCTGCAGAATCCGATGATTCGGCTGTTCGGGCAAAAGGCTGCCGGCGCGGAAGCCCCTCCGGGATCGGCGACGTAGACCGATTCGATGGCGTCCCGCAAATCGCTTCGGAACACCACCAACTGCGCGAGCGTCCTGGAACCGAACGGTTGAGAATAGCTCAGATTCCAGCTCTGGCCGTGCTCGGGTTGCAAATTGGGGTTCGGAAGACTCGCACCGAGACTCGCGGAGTAGATGTCCTTCAGCATCGGAAGCGGGCTCGGTCGGCAAACGTCAAAAAGAGACTGCCACCCCGCAGGAGAGGGAAGCCTGCGGATTGAAGTTCCACACATGAGCTGTGCAGCCAGCAAACGACGTGTTAGTCGGAGCCGCAACACAGGTGAAGGGCATAAGACCCTTCTCAGAATTGGCGAAAAATGACCGATTTTGTGTCACTGCTCGACAGTGCTCGACGCATCCAAGCAGAAATGGGAATGCCAGCGAAGCTCCTCAAATCAAGAGAGCTTCGCCGGCACTCGCGACCATCGCGGCTCACTGCCTCACACACCACCCGGCCAATTCACACGCAGGAGGTCCACGGTTCGAGTCCGTGCGCGCCCACCAATCAAAATAAATACCTCAATCGACTTTGTATGCCTCGTTTGTCGCTGCGATTGCGCTGCGATAAGCGCTCCCAACACTTCCACCTCGGATTCCCGAAGCTCAACGGAAAGTTGGGCCGCTCTCAAGGCGGGAGCCACGGCTTAAACGGCCCCGACGACGCCGGACAAGGAAGCTTTTTCTGTTGAGCCCACATCCCTTTGTGGACGCATGATATCCATCATGGAGAGCGGCAAAGGTAGCCTCGGCCTTGGGCCGGACCTTGCCCGGTCGGCAGCCAGCCTGTAAGCGACATAGTACTTGTAGATATTTCTAACGTAGATAACGGTTTCCTCGCCGATGTCTTCCGCCGCCACCAGTTCGACGTTGCCGAACCAGACATTCGGGTCAAGGTTCATCTCTACTGCCTTTTTGCGTAGCCTTGAGATACGGTTTGGCCCCGCGTTATAACTGGCAAATGTGAACAATGTTTTGTCCACGTGGTTTATCTCGGGATCGTTGAAACGGGTGTCCGCGATGTGGCGCAACATCTTGGCGCCGGCATGGATATTGCCATCTGCCTTCGTGACATCGCGAATGCTGATTGGGGGCGCCGCGGCAAACTTTGGGATCACCTGCATAATGCCTACGGCGCCGCGGTGACTTATCATCGCCTGATTCAGCATGGATTCCTGATAGCCTTGAGCGGCCAGCATCAGGAAATCGAAGTCGTATTGGGTGGCGTATTTCTTGAAGATCTTAGCGGTAGCCCGGAACTTTTCCATTGCAGCCCCTGAAGTCGAATTGGTTACCCACTTCGTGTTTTGCAGATAGCGGCGCAGCAGAATGTTTCCGAAGGTCGTTCCTTCCTTATGACGCATGACGAATTGGTCTAGGAGATGTTTTAGTTGCGGATTGTCTTTCCGTGTTGCCCACGCCAAGTTTCCTTCATTGGCTATTACACATTCCGGATGCGGCTTCAAGTTCGGGAGCACCTGCGACCAGAGGCTTGCTCGTCGTTTGGTCGTGATGGTCGCCGGGATCAATCCGGCATTCACCATTTCGATCAGGTCGTCCTGATCAAGGCTTCTGTCGGCCTCTCTGACCTCGATGGGAGTCTCCTTATTTTTCTTCAAAAAGTCGTTGACCTTCTGAAGGTTGTTGTAATAGTTGGTAAGTGGGTTGACGAAGACCTGTTTCCCTCCAAATCCCTCCAGCGTCGAAACCGCGGCGTATTCAGGCCCGCTTACGATAATTTCGGTCACCCCGGTCAGGAGTGGCACAGAAAATGCGACGCGCTTTCCCCGCTCCGAGGTCACCGTGACGGGCAATGCGATGAAGTCCCCGATGCCTTGTTTCAGCGCCGCCTCTAATTGGTCGATACGCACCGGAATGAATGTGACTCTTACGCCGACCTTACCGGTTTTAAGGGTCCTGTTGGCGAACTTCTGGAATTCTTCCAATGTTTCGTAAACGAGTCCCCTTGGCACGCCGTTGTCATAGAAGAATCCGATGGGATTGATGGTGACGATTGCGCGGATGGCATGGCGCTTAACCATCGCATCGAGGTCGTCTGTGTAGTGATGGTACAGAGGTAAGACCAGAGTATTGGACGCGGGAGGCGGTTCATCCGGGGAGAGCTGTGGAAGCGATAGTCCCTCCCGCTCGGCAAAACCCTGAGGGTTGGCCTTTTGAGTGGCAACTGAAGGGTCCGAAGTTTCCCCGCAACCGGTCACCGATAGCACGCCAAATAGCGCAATCATGGGGACCAGCGGACCACGGTATAACCCGGTGAATGTAGACATACCATTCACCCTTTGAGCCTTTAGCGCTTTCTCTATACTTATTGTAGCTCTGTAGTTAACGGGCGAGTTTGACGGAGAATGAAGCGAAATTCGAGTCGGGCCGGATGACCCAACCCATACGAGCCGACATGGAGGGTGGATCATGAATCGAAAGCAGGTTATCGCCGCGGCCGCTGCCGGCCTGGCGCTCTGCGCCGCGTGGATGATGAGAAGCAGCGATGTCGTTTTCGGACAGCCGCAGCCGAGTGTCCAAGTCCCAAAGTTTCGATACGATCCGACGTTTCCGCAGCCGCTGCCCGAAAAGTGGGCGATTGGCGCGATCGGCGGGATGGCCGTCGACAGCCACGATCACATCTGGGTGCTGCACAGGCCCAGCCCTTTGCAGAAGAACGAACGTTTCGCGGGCGCGGCCATGACGCCGCCGAGAGCGGAATGCTGCATCCCCGGGCCGCCGGTGCTCGAGTTTGATCAGGACGGCAAGTTGCTCGCCTCATGGGGCGGGCCCGGGCAGGGATACGAGTGGCCGACGACCGAGCATGGCATCTTTGTGGATGCAAATGACAACGTGTGGCTGGCGGGAAGCGGTGACAAGGACGCTCAAGTCCTCAAGTTCACGACGCAGGGCAAGTTCCTGGCGCAGTTCGGGCATCAAGGCAAGAGCGGCGGCAGCTCCGACACGCAGAATCTCGGCGGCCCCGCCAACCTGACAGTGGATTCGGTAAACCATGAGCTGTACGTCGGTGACGGTTACCGGAACCACCGCGTCATCGTGATCGACACCGAGACGCTGACCTTCAAGCGCATGTGGGGCGCCTACGGCAATAAGCCGGACGACCAAGACCTCGGCCCGTACAAGCCCGACGCGCCGCCCGTGCGGCAGTTCCGTCTGCCGCACAACGTTACGCTGTCGAAAGACGGCTTCGTGTACGTCGCGGACCGCGTTAACGACCGCATCCAGGTTTTCAATAGGGACGGTACGTTTGTGCGGGAGGGATTCATCGCGCCGAGAACACTGCTCGCCGGGTCGGCCTCCGGGCTTGCGTTCTCGCCCGATCAGCGCTTTCTATACGTGATCGACGGCGCGAACCACCACGTCTGGATTCTTCTGCGTGAGACCCTCCAGGTGGTCGACCACATCGGACAGCAGGGGGTCTTCGGCGGATCGTTGAACGTTCCGCATGCCCTCGCGGTTGACAGCAGCGGGAACCTCTACGTGGGTGAAAACTTCGATGGACGGCGCTTCCAACGATTCGTTTACAAGGGCATGGGGGCGCCTACCGGCCAAACTCTTCCTCCTCCGAAACCATAGCCTGTGGTTCTGTGACCCGCGATCCGTAATGGCAAAATGAAGCCGCGATTCAGGTCCGGCCATCTGGAGGTCCTCACGATGTTATCCCTGAGAGTAAATCGGAAAGCCTACAACGTGGATGTGGAACCCGAGACCCCTCTGCTCTGGGTCATCCGCGACACAATCGGCCTGACAGGAACCAAGTCGGATGCGGCGGAGCCTTTTGCGAGGCGTGCACCGTGCATGTGAACGGGAGACCGGTTCGATCCTGCGTCATATAGGCAGCAACGTGGCTGGAAAACCATTTCCTCCCAGTCTTGTTTCCGTTCCAGACGTTGAGGAAATCGGAATCCGGCTGCCCGAGTTTTCTACGGAACAGTCTGGTGCAGGAGGCATTTGGGGCTTTGAGATTTAGAGTCTGTTATAGAGTTCGTACCGCGTCCTCGCCAATGGGCATCCCGTAGTGGCTCGGCCAACACCGGCTGAAATGGCACCGTTTCTCTCCGGCCCCAACAATGGGGTGTATACTTGCATCGGCTCGGACGCTCGATCCTGAACCAAGGAGGCAAACCATGAAAAAGCTTGCAGCGGCGATTCTGTTTGTATTGTTGATAAACCGTGCACAAGCCCAGAAACTCGAATGGACCAATCCCGACGGCCTAGGCAAGAACCCGGCATACTCGCAGCTGGTGAGGGTAGGAAAGCTGCTCTTCATCGCGGGACAGACCGGCGTTACGGCTGACGGAAAGGTTCTTGGTCCGGGGATGAAGCAACAGTATGAGCAGGCATTGAACAATCTGGTCACGGCGCTGAAATCACAAGGCACCGATCTGGCTCACGTCGCCAAGATAACCACCTACGTAACGTCTATCGACGAATTTCGTACGCCGGCGATGGTGGACCTCCGCGTGAAACGCTTCGGCAGCCACCCGCCAGCGAGCACACTCGTGCAGGTCGTACGGTTAGCCGATCTAGCCTATAAGATAGAGGTTGATGCCATCGCTGTCGTGCCGTAGCCCACGCGGAGAAACGAGGCCTCCGGCGGATTCAGTTCGCGTACCGGCTCTTTGAGCCGGCGGTTAGAGGGCCCATTGGCCCAGGCGCTCTTCCTGCGTTCGCGCACGCGAAACGCCCGCGTCGTGCCCATCGCGACGATCGAGATTTCCTCGGCGCAGCCTCCCGCCGGATCTCGGTAAATCCGTTTGAGCCGTGCGCGGCTGTAAACGGCGTCGTCCTCTACTGGGAACTGTTTGCCGCTTTGCCCCGTTATTACAGGGAAAATACCATGAGCGTTCCGCCCAGATTGGTATGGTCCGCCAGCGAGGTGGTCAGCCCCACGGCGCCCAGCCCTTCGGTCCCCTTCGTCAAACCTTCCGCAAGGCCGATCGCCGCCCATCCGCCAACGCCGGAGAGCACCGCGACGTACTGCTTGCCCTGGTATGCGTACGTGATCGGGTTCCCGATAATGCCGGAAGGCGCGTGAAACCTGTACAGCTCTTTTCCGGTTGCTTCATCCACCGCTTTGAACCAGCCGTCCAGAGTCCCGTAAAAAACGACGTCACCATCGGTGGTCAACGGCCCGCTGTAGACCTGAAAGGTGTCGTCGACTGACCATTTGGTTTGTCCCGAAATCGAATCGTACGCGATGAGCCTGCCCCGCGTGTTGCCGTGGTCCGCCGGATACATGCTCAAGATGGCGCCCACATAGGGAAAGCCACCTTTGTATTTGACCCCAAACGCCTGGTAGTCCATGCAGATGTGATTGGTCCCTACGTAGAAGAGCTTGGTCCGGGGATCGTAGGATGCAGGCTGGTGATTCTTCGCTCCCTGGGCCGCCGGACAAATCTCCTTCACGTTGACATCCTCATGGGTTTCCTTGTTCGGGTCGAGTACGGGCCGGCCGGTCTTCAGGTCGATCTCTTTCGCCCAATTGGTGGACGGGTCGAATTTGTTCGCTCTCAAAAGCTTGCCATTGCGGCGGTCGAGCACGTAGGCGAAGCCGTTGCGATCGAAATGCGTCAGCGTCGGGATGGTCTGGCCATCGATGGTGCTGTCGGTAAGCACTCCCTCGTTGATACCGTCGTAGTCCCATTCGTCGTGTGGCGTCATTTGGTACGCCCACGCCGCCACCCCGGTATCAGGATTGCGCGCGAATATCGAGGTCGACCACTTGTTGTCGCCCGGCCGCTGCGTGGGATTCCAAGTGCCGGGGTTGCCGCTGCCGTAGTAGATCAGGTTGAGTTGCGGATCGTAAGTTAGCCATCCCCAGGTGGTGCCGCCGCCGAGCTTCCACTCGTCGCCGCGCCAGGTCTTCAAACTGGAGCCCTCGCCAACCGGCTGTTCGGTGGCGCCGTCGATCGTCTTCTGCGGGTCGACTAGAATTTCCTGGTCGGGGCCGACGTTGTACGCCCGCCAAGCCTGTTTGCCGGTATTGAGATCATACGCCGTGATGTACCCGCGTACGCCGTATTCTCCGCCGGCGATCCCGACAATCACCTTGTCACGAACCACCAGCGGCGCGCTGGTCATGGTTTGACCTATCTTCGGGTCGCCATTGATGGCAGTCCACAGCACCTTCCCGGTTTTGGCATCCAGCGCATAGAGCTTGGTGTCCAGCGCGGAGGACAGGATTTTTCCGTCGGCATAAGCAACTCCTCGGTTCACAACGTCACAACAAGCGACCGACGGGGCAAACTTATCCTGCTCCGGAGAGAACTTCCAGACAATCTTCCCGACGTCGTCCAGATTGACCGCATAGACGTAGTTGGGATAAGAGCTTTCGAAGTACATCATGTTCCCAACCACGAGCGGCTGCCCTTCCTGCCCCCGCAGTGTACCTGTCGACATCGACCAGGCCATTTTCATTTTGGCTGCATTCGTCTTATCGATCTGCTTCAGAGAGCTGTGGCGGATCGCGCTATAACTTCCCAGAGGAATCGTCCAGTCCGCATTCGCCGGGGCCGCCGGTCCGCACCCCGACAGCAAAACCAGCAAACACCCGAGGGACAAACCGCAAAGATACAAATAGCAGGTGGGCATTACGTGCTTCATTTCGACTCTCCTTTCCGTGTCTTCTCAATCCTACTCGGATGACGGCCTGCCGGAAGGCACGAGATCCAGGCTCCGGCCCTTCACGTACCGGTACACTTTGATCATGTCTTCCTGGCTGAGGAAACCCGCCCAACTCGGCATGCCCTTGGCTTGCTTGCCGGCCATGGCCACCGACAGAAACGTTCGCTGGCTCATTCCGGTAACCAGCGACATTCTTAAATCCGGCGCCAGTTCCCCACCGGTTGCATCCGTGCCGTGGCAGCGGTAGCAGTACGAGTTGTAGAGCGCATACCCTTTGAAGATGTCTTTCGTGACGTTAGGCGCTTTTCCGTCTGTGTACACCGGGAAATCCAACTGGCGGGTGGAGCCGTTCTTGAGTTTGTAGGTGTAGACCTGGCCGGCGGGTTTTGCCGCCGGCGAACCGGCCTTGAGCGAAAAAATCCAGCTCAGCATCTGCCTGGCCTGGGAATCGGTCAATTCGGGATGTGGGGGCATGGCGACGTCACCCCAATCGCCTGAACCGCCCTTCCGAATTTGTGCCGACAGCTGGCTTACGGAACTCGCCTGTCCGGCGTAGCGCCGGGCAATCGCGGCAAACGAGGGGCCGACCGACTGCCCGTTCTGGGCGTGGCAGGAGAAGCAGTCGCCTTCCTTCACCAGCTTCTCACCGACGCTTGTCTGCTGCGCGGCCACCACAGTTACCGCCAACATGGAAATCAGGATCCGCACTACTACTTTTCCTGCGAAGCAAACAGCCTGACGCCGCTCTGACTCAGCACGGATTCGAGTTCGGTCCGGTGCCTTTCGATCACGCCGTCCAGCGTCTTTTTCATCGCCTGGTCATCCGCGCGCATTCCCATTGACATCGGGAACGAAAACTGTTCAGGAGCTCCCAGGGTTCGCGTATTCGGGATCGGGACCAAATTGAGGTTCGGGTAATTGCGCAAGAAGGCCCCGATGGAAGGCTGCCACGTGATCAGAACATCGATCTTGCCTGCGGTCAAAGCCTTCAACATGACGGCTGGGGATTCTTCCGGGTCATCCGCTACATTGAAGCCCAAAGCCTTCGGGATCATGCCGCGCAACTTTACCGCTTGCTCGGCGGGTGTGTCGCGCTCAAATCCAATTCTTAGGCCCTTGAGCACTGGCGAGTCCATACTCGAGATCGAGTAGTTTCGGGCCTTGGGAAAAATGAAGACGTACGAGGAAATGTAGTAGGGCTGCGTCGTCAGCTCATCGCGGCTTCCGTACGGTATGCTCATGACCACGTCGCACCTTTTGGCGTCGAGAGTCGACGAGAGGAACTGAGGAAATCCGCCGTGGCCGCGATAACTTGCCCAGGTGTAGGAGACGGTCTCACCGAGTGCGCTCGCCACCGCCGCCGCCACCTTGTTCTCGAAGCCTTCGCCCGTGCGATTCGAATACGGAAGATAATCGGGATCCGCGCACACTCTCAAGACACGGGGCGCCGCGGAAACGGCAACCGAGCAAACCAACATCGCGGATGTCACCAGAGAAAGACGCTGCATTCCCGCGCCCGTATGACAATACATCCTGTTGCTGGCTAAGTCAATGGTCTGAGATCCATCCCAAGACCGGCATCGCACCTGGTCGCGCACAGTAGCCGTGAGCCGCGGATGGAATGCGGTTGCCAGCCAGTCGCCTTCATCAGTTCCGGGAGAGTCGCGCGATGAGGCCGCTTCAGCAGTTCCAAGACCTTCGATGTTTTGCCGACCTTGCGAGAGCTCCCGGTGAGTCGCGCCGGTTTTGGCCTTCTGGAGGCTTTTCTGTGCCGTGGCCTTGTCTGGCGGGTGACGTCAGAATCCCTTATGGTCAAAAATCCAAAGCACTGATGGTGCAAGGAATTATGGGCGCTCGGAATGAAGGATAAAAAGTGGCTGCGCCTTCTGGCGTACGTGACCGGCCTAGTCAATCAGGAATTACTCCTCCAGAACGAGTACCTGGCGGCGGAAAACCGGATCCGGCGGGCACACCTGCCGGTGCGGCTCCGGCTCTCCGATGCGGAGAGGTCCGCTCTGGCCGAGATCGGTAACCGACTCGGACGCAAGGCGCAGGCACAGGAAGCCTGCGTGGCCAAGCCAGACACAATCCTGGCCTCGTACCGGCGGCTGATCGCCGGCAAATTCGACGGTTCCTGAGACCGCACCTATCCCGGCCGTCCGCGAATCGGGCCTCAGATCGACGCTTTGATTGTTCGGATGGCCAGGGAGAACTCGGGCTGGGGATGATCGGATCGTGGGAGCGCTCGCCAATCTGGGTCACCCCGAGTCTGACCAGACGGTAGGCAACGACCTGCGGCGGCACGGGATCCCAGCTGGCACCCCAGAGGAGCCAGAACACGACCGGGCGGGGGCTCATCGGAGTCTCATCTGGCGGTTCTAGCCAGGATCGATTTCTGCACCGTGGAAGTGGCTCACCTGGCGAGGGTTAGTGACCCAGTATGTGTTGTTCTTCATCCACCTGGAGAGCCGGCGCGTCTGCTTAGCGGGGAGCATCCGGACGAGTCCTGGATGGAGCAAATGGCGCGCAACGCGACGGGCGAAAGCCGGGGAAACCTGGAGCGCAGGCGATACGCGCTGCACGATCGGGACACCAAGTTCTGCGATTCGTTTCGAGCGACGCTAACATCGGGCGGAATCAGACCGATCCAGTTGCCGAAGCGCAGTCCGAATCTGAACGCTTTCGCGAAGAGATGGGTGCGTTCGGTGAAACAGGAGTGCCTGTCGAAACTTATCTTGTTCGGCGAAGCTTCTTGCGACGTGCGCTGAACAAGTTCATCGAGCGCTATCACGCCGAACGAAATCACCAAGGGCAACGTTCTGCTGTTCCCCACGCAGAGGCAGACCTGCTCACCTTCAACCGTGGCACTCCTCGGTCGTTAGATAACGACGGACCGGTCCGGATCACGTTTTTCGCTACCCAGTGGTACTGGCGCGTCAGGAGCAGGGTACGTTCTCAACAAGGGGAAAACAGTGATCAAAAAGACGACTGGCGAATCTAATCCAGTCTGCGTGCGGATGGCATTCTCGTTAACAACAAGGGCGATTTTCGACAACCTATGTATGACTCCTGACCCTCACCATCAGTACAACTACGCCTGATAAAGACAGTGCTGCCGCCACAGCCCAAAGGCCGCCAGCGTAGCTACCCATTTTGTCGCTCAACCAACCGATGGTGTACGGCCCGAAGAAACCACCCAGGTTGCCCACGGAGTTGATCAGCCCGATGCTGGCCGCGGCCCCGCTTGCGCCCAAAAAACTGGTCGGGATCGCCCACAACGACGGGTAGGCCGCAACCACACCCCCAAAAGCCATCGAAAACAGAACCAGCGCCGCAGGGAGATTCACGCTGACGAGAGCTACCCCGGCCATCGCCGCGGCTCCAGCGAAGCGCGGGATTGCGGTATGCCACTTGCGCTATCCGGTGCGATCCGAGTGCCAGCCACAGATCAGCATCAGCGGAACTGCCGCCAGCGCTGGAAAGGCAGTGTACCACGAAGTCTGAACCGCACTCAGATGCCCCACCTTCTGCAGCATCTTCGGCATCCAGAGACCCAAGCCATACGTTCCGCTTGTGCCGCCGAAATACACGAAGCACAGAAGGAGTACGTTCAGGTTGCCGAGCGCACGGTACCAGGGTATCCGGCCCGCCGCCGCTTTCCTGCTGCCTTCCCGTTGGAGTTCCCCGGTGAGCCATTCCCGCTCCTCCGGATGAAGCCATTTCGCCTCGCGCGGCCAGTCGGTCAGATAGAACCAACTGATGATGCCGCAGACAACCGCAGGCGCGCCTTCCAAAATCAGCAACCAGCGCCAGCCCGACAAACCTAGCCAATGCACCCTCAGCAAAAGCGCCGATATGGGGGCGGCGATCACTTGCGACATCGGTATCGCTGCCATGAACATGGCGACGGCCTTTCCGCGGTCTTTGGGGCAATACCAATGGGTGAGGTAGGTGATCATCCCCGGAAAGAAACCGGCCTCTGTCACGCCGAGCACGAATCGCATGCCATAGAATTCCGGCTTCGTATGGATGAGTCCGGTTGCCGCCGCCACGCAGCCCCAGACGAGCATCGTGGAGGCCATGGCCTTCCGCGCGCTCCACTTCTCGACGATAATGGCGCCGGGAATGCCGAGCAACACATACCCGATAAAGAAGATGCCGGAGCCGAAGCCGAAGACCGAGTTGGAAAAACCGAGCTCGCCAGTCATCTGCAGCCCGGCGAAGCCGACGTTGATCCGGTCGATATAGGAGACGACGTACAAGAAGAACAAAAACGGCATCAGGCGTCGCGTGACATGACGCCGGGTGGAATCGGCGAGATCGACGCGGATCGCAGCCGGATGAGCCATCCGGAGAAGCATATCACGTGCGCCACAGAACCGCGACCTCCATGGTAACGACTGCTCGTATACCGCCCTCTGCGAATCTATAACGTACGGTCTAAGCCTTCGACGACGCTGTGCCAATTACTGTGCGCTGGTCTCTTCCCGTTCTGCACGAAATACTCAAACGAAGGCTGATGTCTGACCGTCGCTATGATGGACGTTCCACCATGCGCGATCGATTCCACTGGGCACGCCTCCTGGTGTTCTGAAAGGGCTGGTGAATCAGGATCTGTTGCTCCGCAACGAGTACCTGATCGCAGAGAATCGGATTCTGCGAGCCATCTTCGATGCGGCTGCGGCTTGCGGTTCTGGAGCGAGTCAGGTTTGGCCGAGACTTCCAAACGGCTTGGACGCAAAGCGGTGAAACAAGTCGCGCAAGGGGCCAAGCCGGATACCATTCTGGCCTGGTACCGGCGCCTGATTGCACAGAAATTTGACGGATCCCTCCATCGTGGTTATCCCGGGCGTCCGCGGGTCTCATCGGAAATCGAGGCGTTAGTAGTCCGGATGGCGCGCGAAAACCGGACCTGGGGCTATGATCGCATCGTGGGCGCGCTCTGCAACCTGGGCCATCGGATCTACAGACCAAACTGTGGGCAACATTTTCCGTCGATACCCGATCGCACCAGCGCCGGAATGGAGTAGCACGACCACCTGGAAGGAGTTCATCCGGTCGCACATGGACGTGCTCGCTGGCACAGACTTCTTCACGGTCGAAGTACTGACCTGGCGAGGGTTCATCACGTACTACATTCTGTTCTTCATCGAGATCGGCAGTCGCCGGGCGTGCTGGGTGGCATCACCCGATACTCGGATTCGTGTTGGATGGAGCAACTGGCGCGGAACGCGACGATCGAAGGCACCGGATACCTGAACCGCTGTCGGTATCTACTGCATGATCGGGACACGAAGTTCTGCCGTGAGTTCCGGGGGACGCTGGCTGCGGGAGGCGCGAAATGCAGCCCTGACAGCACGGAGCCCAAATTTGAATTCCTACGCGGAGTTCTGGGTACGTTCGGTAAAAGAGGAGTGCCTAGATTGATCTTGTTCGGAGAACGCAATCATCAGGGCAGGGGCAATCTGCTCTTATTCCCCAACGGCACGACTGCATCTGCAACTCAAGCTACCGCCGTTCGCTGTCACGAGCGGCTCGGTGGCTTGCTCAAGTACTACAGCCGCGCCGCATGAATTCTTTGGCCATATGGGAATCGGCCACCGATTTCAGGGGAACTTGAGTCTAATCCGGCCTGTTTATGTCAGCGAGGCTCCGCCTGCAGACCGTAGACCGACGCGCGAACCTTCCAGCGCACTACCAGGGCAAACACGACGCTACCGCCGAGGGTTAATGCTGCCGTCGCAGCGTGAAGGCCGCTGGTTACGATCACTACAGTCGGCTCGACGTCCAGCGACCGCATGGTCTGTAACGCGAAGCCGAGGAGCAGCTGTACGATGGTGACCGTCAGCAGAGCTCTTCCGGCTCCACGTATCGAGCTGTACTCCGGGCGATAGATCACAAGCATGCACGGAACCAAAATGAAAAACACCACGACAACTGCGCCCATGAGGTGGGGCATCACCTCCATGAAACCGTGACGGAATGCCGTGCCGAGCGCGACTTGGGCCCCGATGAAAATAGGGGCCAGAGTCGCCAGCCGTCGCAAGTGTGAGGCGTCTTCTAACACTTCGGCGTTCGACTTCCACTGGCTCGCGGTGACGACGACCTGGACCACTGTAATTCCGAAGAACAGCTGCGCCAGAAACGCATGCGAGAGCCGCACAGCCGGCAGCGGATCCTCCGAAAGGCCGAGTACCGTTAGTGTGACCACAGCCGCCGCCGCGATCCATCCCAACCAGCGCAGCCGCGCGCCGTCGTCCATTCGGGTCAGCCAAAGGGTCAACCCGATCGTCAGGACGTCCACCGCTACGCCGAGCACACGGTGAAGCTCGCCCAGTGAGTACAGCGGCCGCTCCGGATTGGTTGTCACAAACGCGCCAATCAGGATTTGGGCCAGAGTACACGTCGAGAGCAAAACGGTGTAGCGGTGCAACCACGTGCGTCTCATAGCTGTTTCACGCGGCTCGCGAGCGCGCGAATTTCGCTGGCCGTTCACTTTCGTCATTTCAGGAGCGTTAGTCCGATAGATCGTATCACACCAATTCTGGCGGTGTGGAAAGGCCCAGCGACACGCCTCCCGAAGAGCCCCAGCTCCATCGCTTGGCTGCCAGTCTCCAGGACGCGAGCGACAGGTCCAGATCGGCCAGGTGGCGGTGGTTTTTTAACCAATCGGTCCCACTGCTGGGCCAAGTAATCTGTGACGGGTCAATCCGATCCAGTTTGGTTACGAGTATGCACAGGTCCCAGATCTGCACAACAGAGCGAACAAAGCGGACTCTCGGGATGGCAACTCCGGCAGTGCGTTCATAAGCAGGAGCGGTGATCTTCGATACTGAAGGACGCGAGAATCAGTCACCAGCCTTTGAAGCCTAGCTCCGAACTTATCGCACGCGGTTAAAGCAAGCCTGCAGTGGCCCGAACTCACCGTGCCATTCGACAAGAGCGAATCCTGACCGTTGAACAGGCCCGTTGATTGCCCGAATCAACCCGGCCGCGTTCCTATGTAATTGAAATTGGGGTATCGCGCAACTTCCCAAGCTGGACATGCGCTGCCGTCACCAGCTTGCCGATTTCAAGCGCCGGTTTTGCGGAGATCTTTGAGGCGGTAAGCCGGACACTTGGCCAAGAAACCGCGCGACCGAGGAGCCGCTCTTTTGAGGACTGGCACGGACCGGCCGTCGTCGCCTATGAACCTGGGGGCCCAGCTCTAGCAGTTGGACGTTGACGGCGCCGGGATGTGATTATAGCCGTATTCATGCCGATGGTGTTGAGGCCACCGAAGAAGCGAGCGTGCTCGATTTTCATGCACCGGTCCATCACCACTTCCAAGCCGGCACCGAGCGCCCGTTCGGCAGCCTCTTCGTGGATCACCCCTAGTTGCATCCAAATGACTCTCGCGCCGATGTCAATCGCTTCCTCAACGATGGCAGGCACGGCGGCACGCTCGCGGAAGATGTCTACCACCTCAACGCGACCGGGAATGTCGCGGAGCGACGGATAGCATTTGAGACCGAACACCTGAGATTCTCGCGGGTTCACGGGGATGACGTCATAGCCTTCGGCCATCAGGTAAATCCCCGCAAAATGGCTCGGACGGAAGGGATTTGCCGACAAACCAATCATAGCGATGTGCTGATAGGTTTCCAGGATGCGCAGGCGGTCGAAGGCCGTGGTGGCGAAACGGCTGGAATTGACGGGCGAGTTGCCGCCGACGCCTTCTTGGGAACAATCCGGGAATGAAACGGCGCGTTGCTTCATGCATTGGCCCTCAGAGCTTGATCCAGATCCCATAAAATGTCGTCCGTTTCCTCTAATCCTACAGAAAGGCGAATCAGATCGTCGGTGATGCCCCCGGCGAGTTTTTCTTCGGTTGTCAATTGCTGGTGTGTGGTCGACGCCGGATGGATGACCAGGCTCTTGGCGTCACCCACATTTGCCAGGTGTGAGAACAATTGGAGCGTCTCGATGAAGCGGCGGCCGGCTTCAAGCCCGCCACAGATGCCGAAGCTAAGGATGCCTCCAGCGCCTCGCGGCAGGTAACGCTGGGCCAGCGCGTAATCCCCGCTGGACGGGAGGCCGGGATAGTTGACCCAGGCCACCTTCTCGTGAGTCTCCAGGAACTGAGCAACGGCAAGCGCATTGGCCGAATGACATTCCATGCGCAGCTTCAGCGTTTCCAGTCCTTGCAGGAACAAGAAGGAGTTAAACGGACTCAACGCGGGCCCAAAATCCCGCAACCCCTCCACACGCGCTTTCATGATATAGGCGAAGTCACCGAATGTCTCGTAAAAGCGGATTCCATGGTAGCCTTTGCTCGGCTCCAGCAGTTGTGGGAAGCGGCCTCGGTCCCACGGAAAGCGACCGCTATCCACGATGATTCCTCCAATCGAAGTGCCGTGGCCACCGATGAACTTGGTCGCCGAGTGCAGCACGATGTCCGCGCCATGCTCGATCGGACGGCACAGGTACGGCGAGGCGAACGTATTGTCAATGACCAGGGGAAGGTTATTTTCATGCGCGATGCCTGCAACCGCCGCGATGTCTAACAAGTTCATCCGTGGATTACCGATGGTTTCGGCGTAGAGCGCGCGCGTACGGGGGGTGATGGCGCCGCGGAAATTTTCGGGATCGTCGGGATCGACAAAAGTGGTCTGGATTCCCAAGCGGCGGAAGCTGACGTCAAATTGAGTATAGGTGCCGCCGTAGAGCGTCTTGGCGGCCACAACCTCGTCACCCGCTTCGAGCAGGCTGGCCAACGCAATAAACTGCGCGGCCTGTCCGCTGCCCACGGCCAGAGCGCCGACGCCGCGCTCGAGCGCCGCCATCCGCTCCTCGAAGGCCGCGGTGGTCGGGTTCATGATGCGGGTATAAATATTCCCAAACCGCTGCAGGTTGAACAAAGCAGCGGCGTGCGCGGTGTCTTCGAAGACATAGGACGTTGTTTGATAAATCGGAACGGCGCGAGCGCCCGTGTCACTATCGGGGCGCTGCCCAGAGTGCAACGCCTGGGTGGCGAAGCCGAACGCGCGGTCGGGTATCGTAGTCATGCCTTTCAAAATAGCTAACGGCCTGCGCGAGGCACAACGCAGCGCTACGGCCACTCATCACCGGGCTTTCCTGCGGAATCTGGACGTCATTGCTCTAGAACCCTATTCCTCGCGCAAGGCGTGCATCGGATCGAGGCGGGATGCGGAGCGTGCCGGCGAATAGCTTGCCACCACGCCGACGCCGGCCAGCGCTGCGCACGCGGTGACGAGCGTCGCGGGTCGTACGGCTTGAGACCGAATAGCAGAGTGGAGGCGGCGCGCGCCGTCCAGAGCCAGGGCCGTTCCAGCGATCAAGCCGATCATCAGCAAGAAGCTCGCTTCGCACATCACGAGACCGATCACTCTGCCCCGATCGGCCCCGAGCGCCATGCGTACACCAATTTCATTGCGTCGCTGCGCCGCCATGTACGAGCTCCTTCAACGGCGAGCTGTGCGTCCGCTGCATCACCTGGGAATTTGTCCAGTCGAGACCAATCGGCTTCAAGCTGGCAGGAGGCTCAAACACAGGGCGACAAGCCAGGAACAGATTTGCTGGCTCACACCCGAGCCTGGTTGCCTGCGACGGCGGCTCGAACCTGCCTCCGATACCTTCGGCTGATCGGGAGAGCAGTTCCGTTATGGAGGAGGACCTCGTATTCGCCGTCGCGATTGGATTGGATCGCACAGACCCGGGCGAGGTTCACAATGACGGATCGGTGAATTCGGCAAAACACATTCGGATCGAGGTCCTGTTCCAGTTCCGACATACTGCGACGCACCAAATGAGTTTTGGCCTCGATGTGCAGGCAGGCGTAGTAATTCGCGGCCTCGATCCAGTCGATGTCGGCGGGCTGAAGGAATAGGATCTGGCCGGCGGTCTTTACAGCGAGCCGCGTGAGTTTTGGGGAGGCTGACTGATGATGCTGAATTTTGTCGTTCGCGCGGCTCAGAGCGCGTTCGAATCGAGTATCGTCGAAAGGCTTTAGCAAGTAATCGAGTGCGCCTGCTTCAAAGGCTCGGAGAGCATATTGATCGTAGGCTGTAACGAAAATCACGGCGGGTGGCACATCGCTACCCAGCATCTCGAGAACGTCAAATCCGTCGCATTCGGGCATTTGCACGTCGAGAAACACGAGATCTGGCTTCGTCCTGCGAATCTCGGCAAGCGCCTCAAGCCCCGATCCAGGCTCGCCCACAATCTTGATCTGAGGGTGGCGCTGTAAAAGGATCTTCAGGTTCGTGCGAGCCAGAGGCTCGTCGTCCACAATAACAGCACGGATCGCAAGGGGTGATTCTCCCGAAGACACCGATCAGTTCTCCCGAAAGGGCAAGGTCACAGAAACCTCTACCCCCGATGAGGCCTGGTTCCGCAGCGTCAGAGTGAACGCATCCCCGTAAAGGCTCCGCAGCCGCGTTCGCATGTTAGAAATTCCAGTGCCAACCGGAGAAGAAACACTCTCCGACAGGAATGGGGGTCCGTCATTGTATACATTGAGGACCAGCATTTTGTCGCAGCGAAGCGCCGCGATCCGAATTTGTCCGCCATGAGCCCGTTTCGCGATCCCGTGTTTGATCGAGTTTTCGACGATCGGCTGAAGAAGCAGACTAGGAACCTGGGCGGCATGAAGCTCTTCGGGAACATCCACGCTCAGTCGAAGCCGATCGGCGAAGCGGACTTTCTGGATATCCAGGTATTTCTGCAAAAACTCCATCTCCTCCCCGAGCGCGACCTCCTGCCTGCCTGACGCCTCCAGAGTGCGGCGCAGAAAATCGCTGAGCCCAGTGATCATCCTTATTGCGGCGTCGCTTCTGCCTTCGCGGACCAGAGCGGCGATGCCGTGCAAGGTATTAAAAAGAAAGTGCGGCTCGATCTGCCTTCGAAGCGCGTCGAGTTGCGCCCGCGCCAGCATCTCATTGAGGCGGACAGTTTCCGTTTCGTGAAGCGCCAGGCGATGCCTGGAATCGAGCACGTACCCGATCGCGACTATCGAGCCATACAGGACCCCAAACGAGACGAAGCGATTAAGGAACTTGGCCAGCGTCAGACCCAGAAAGGGAGCAGGAGCCGGAGCTTGAAGCCATGGGTTGAGAAATTCCTCTAAACCAGCGGTCCAAGCCGCAAAGGCCAGGCCGGTAGCAGCGCATCCTCCCAGGTGACATAACCACGCAGAGACGGATTTCAAGTCCACTGGATGCCGCTGGCCCATGTCTAGAATCAGCGGGGTTGCCAATGCCCATGGCAGCCACGAAAGCAGCAGAGTCACAAATAGGCTGAGCCACGCATGGTGGTGACCTTCGGCGCGCATGGAAAAGACCGTATCCGAGGCATCGAACATGCCAATGGAGAGCCAGATCAAAGTGATCCAACGCCATCTCGAAGATCCTCGGGAACGGCCGGCTGAAGCACCCATGATGAAATCCTAATACAGCACTCACGGCCGACGGGGAGCTTTGCAGCCAGCGGTCCAAACTGTGCAGCGAACGGAATGGCGAAAATATCTGGCTGTTCGTGATACTAAAGCCATGCAAATAGCGAAGAAGTTCTCGATCATTGCGGCGGCGATTTTGCTTGCCTGGATCATGCTGGCACAAACGGCTGGTACAGGGAGATCCAGCCCGGAGTATACCAGGGATGGCGACCTCCGGCTTCCGGCGAACTACCGTGAGTGGGTGTACCTGTCATCAGGATTCGATATGAGCTACAACCCGGCGATCCAAATGGATCACCACATGTTCGATAACGTTTTTGTGAATCCCGAAGCTTGGCGGGCATTCGCGGCGAGCGGCCGGTGGCCGGATCAGACGATGCTCGTTCTGGAAGTCCGAGGTGCTCAGAGCAGAGGCTCGATCAACCAGAAAGGGAATTTTCAAGACGCGGCTGTGATGGGTTTGGAGGTGCACGTGAAGGACCAGGCGCGCTTCTCAGGGTGGGCGTTCTTCCAATTTCCGAGTGACGCCGCGACGGCAAAAATAATTCCCCAAACAGAGAACTGCTATAGCTGTCACAGGGATCATGGTGCCGTGGATACTACGTTTGTACAGTTTTACCCAACGGCGCTGCCGATTGCGAAGGGAAAGGGTACTCTCGCAGCTGCCTATCAGAAAGAGTCGGAAAGCCACTAGACTCCGCATCCACGACTCCGCATCCACGGTGGCCAGGTAAGACGTTAGCGCAGCCACCGATCGTACGCCACTGGCGATCTCGTCCACGCAGCCTTATAGGGAGACTCCAGTCGGACTCGACCGACCTGTCCAACAGATAGAGGATGGTACTGTGCGCCGCAGTGTCTTTCATTGCTGAGGTCCGGGTCACGAATGCATCTGCAACTCAACCTATCGCCGTTCGCTGCCACGAGGGGCTCGGTGGCTTGCTCAAATACAGCCGCGCCGCATGAATTCTTTGGCCATATGGGTATCCAGGTGTGACCAAATGGAATATTCAGGAACTGGATGCTGACGCTCGGGGCAGGGGCCACCGCCTAGGCTTAGGCTAGGCTAGTCACCACTCCGGCTACTTCTTCTTCGTGGCCCCTACCTTCTAGACCGTTACTGTGTCGCGTCCACGTGCCCTGTCAGTTGCACGGATTCGCCAACTGCTTTTTGAAATGCGGGCAGGTCCTTGTTGATAACCTTCCCCTCCGAAACGAAACCGTATTTTCCACCGCCCCTTGCCGCAAGCACGCGTACAGTCGCGATCCGTCCTCTTGGTCTCTTTGTGCATGTCCCCCTATTTCGGGTGGCTGGCTCCGCACATGCCGTCGATGCTCATCCCTGTCATCGTCATAGTCGCCGCGGGCGGGACAATCTACTTAGGACATGCCGATCGATTGGCTAGAACTCGAATCGGGCGGTCAACTGCATTGTTCTCGGATTGCTGCTGAATACCTGATCTGGTTTACCAAAGACCGCATTACCCGGGATCAAATTAATATTCGTGCTATTGCTGTTGTGAAACTGGACGTTGCTGAGATACCCAGAAACATACTGCGGATGATTGAACAGGTTGAACGCCTGAGCGGCAAGCTGGAACTTGTATCGCTCTTTGAATGCGAACTCCTTTTTGCCCTGGATATCCCAGTTGTTAATGGGTCGGAGCGCCATGGTGTTGCGGCCACCGTTTGCCAAAGCGCCGAGACCAGCAACGATGTACTGAGCATTGGGGTTGATCGCGACGTAAGCGACCGTACATGCCGCGCCCCTCTTGGGTGCTCCCCCGACAGTACAGGCCGTGCTGGAATTCACGACGCTCCCATCTCGAGCCAGCGGGGTCACGCCACTACCCGTATTTGGAACGCCATTAACGTTGATGATTGCCCGGTCGCCCGCCGAGTCGCCATTTAGATTCGAATCGACGCTGCTTTGTACTGTAGCGTACTGCGGTGTCTCATAAGTGTACGTACCGCTCAGGATGTATCCGCCCAAAACAAATCGAAAGAACTTGTTGTCGCTCCTGCTGTACCAGGGAGTTTCGTAGACCCACGTAACCGTGACACGGTGACGCCGGTCTAGGAATGACGCAGACTTTTCAGCAGCCATGTTCTGAAAGTCCTGCGGGCGCCGGGGCGAAAGCAGGGTCGAGAACAAATCAGCCGTGCTGTCATCTATGTTGTGACTCCAGGTATAAGCGCCTTTGAATAGCAGGTTGTGAGAGAAGCGGCGTGTCATTTCAATTGCCAACCCGTGGTATTCGGAGTTACCACGACTCGGGAATCCGACCAAGTTAGAGGAAAAACCCGCGGCCAGAAATGGAGCTGCGATGTTGGGCAAAGCTTGGATGTCTCCCAGCTGATACTGCAAACCGGCCAGCGTGGCCAGACTGGGCGTCTGAAGATAAGTCGGTATATACTCGTTCGGCGTCACCCTGGCTATTTTGTTGAGCCGATTTTGAGAAAACAGGTGTACGCCCTTGGTCCCAACATAACGAGCCTCAAAAGTATAATCGTTGTGGAAGACGTGCTGCACGCCAAAATTCCACGTGATGGCATAAGGCAGTTGTTGGTCTGGCATGTAACCAGAGGTGATTGCGCGACATTCAAGCGCCGTCGTGCACGCTGGGCCGGCCGACGCGCGCGCCGGAATCCCACCATTCAACAGATATCCGGCAATCGGATCACCCAGCGATGGGGCGTCAACAGTCGTCGATATCTGAGGCGGCCGGTTATTCGTTCCAAAGTTTTCGAAAATCTTGTCATAAGCCAGACCGAAACCAGCCCGAATCGATGTTTTGCCACTGATGCCAGGCGAGTACGCCAAACCCACGCGTGGCGCAAATGCAGTCTTTTGCGCCTTCTGCGCACGAAACTCAATCAATCCGGGCACATTGGAGATCGCGTTCAAAGCCCATTGTTGGTCGTCGTGTGGAATACCTTCATACTGCCAGCGGAGTCCGATGTTAACTGTAAAATTCGGTTTTAGACGGAAGCTGTCGTTGGCAAAGATCGACGTATTGATCGCGTTGCCCGAGTATGGCGCCACGCCGACATTTCGTTCTGCCAACTGATCCGGAATGTAATCGAGAATGTACTGCCCTAAAGTTGAATATTGATAGTCGCCACGCACTCGTTGGACGGCCAACGTCCCGTCGATATACTTACGGCCCTCCCAGCCGAACTTGAGATTATGGCGTCCTTTGGTCCAACTAAGGTTATCTATGAGCTGGTACGTGTTAATTATTGTGGACTGGGGTGTGGTCCGGTACGGACCCAGCTGCACGTTCAGATCGTTTGCGATCACTATGTTCGGAAAGGCGTCCAATCCTGGGAACCTGTAGTTCCCGGCGGGGATGTTGTCATTGTACCGCTGGTAGCCAAATCGAAATTCGTTCAGCACAGTTGGTGCGAAACTGTGAAATTCAGAAAACGCCAGCAGCTTCGATGTTGTGTCGCGCGATTGGAAAAAGCTGGGAAGCGCTGGCAGCGTCGAGGGATCAAACCCGCTGTGCGCATCATTGATCCACCGGCCGCGAATCTGGTCGGATGGGGATGCAACGTAATCGACGCTCACTAAATAAGTTTTTATGTTAAGGAAGCTTGGCAACGTCACAGGGTATATACCGATCGGGACATTAAACGCACCCAGCGTCGTGCTCTTGCAACTGGAAGTCGGCAGACCTGGACACACAGGTGTGGTCGTGTTGGCGGACGGGGCGGCGGGAAGATACTGCTTCAATATGTTGAGATTGTTGGTTGATACACCAGGTATCGTCGCCAATTGGGAATAGCCAGCCGCTGTAGGCGAATATATTGCGCCTTGAGAAGAGGCCGGAGCCTGACCTGTAGGGTTATATTGATAGAGTCCGTAGTAGAACAGCTTATCCTTAATAATCGGTCCGCCAATCGAGCCGCCGACCGTGTTCTGATCGTATCGCGGAGGAGAGAGAATGCCGCTGAGCGCGTTCAGGTTATCATTCGCGTTGAAGTTGCGATTCTGAAGGTATTCAAAAGCCGATCCGTGAAGCTGATTTCCGCCGCTTTTCACGACGGTGTTGAACTGTCCACCGGTACTATCTCCGAACTCAGCTGAAAACTGGTTCTGCAACATGGAAAATTGAGCGACTGCCTCATTCGGCACTGCGATATTGTGGCCGGTAACGTCACGGCGATCGTCGTTGACGCCTTCGATATTAAAACTATTATTCCTAGGCCGCTGGCCACCGACCGACGGGCCATCGCCCAAGCCGATGCCGCCTGGATTCGCCACACCGCTTTCAAGTAAGGCCAGATTGAGGACTCCCAAGGGCAGCGACGAAGCCGGGACGTCGATCGCCTCTCTAGATTCGAAGGTTGCGCCTACTTGGGCAGTCGTGGTGTCGAGGGTTGTGGCGGCTTCGGTGACTTCGACCGTCGAGCTCACCGCTCCCAGTTGTAGAGTTAGGTTCGCCGTAGCGGTCTTGTTCAACTCCACATCCAGGTTCGACACCGTTGCAAGTGCAAAGCCGGAAGCCATGGCGCTGAGTTGATATTTGCCCACAGGAATATTGTTAAATCGGTAGTCGCCTCCACCGGTAGTCGTTGTATCCGTCTTTACACCAGTGGCAGTGTTGGTAATGGTAACAGTGGCGCCCGGAACACCTGCCCCGGAGACGTCGCTGATTGTGCCCACCAGATTTCCATCACTAGCCTGACCGTAAGCAAGGGACGCAGTGAGCGCCAACAATCCGCCGCCTATCGTGGCCGTTAAGAACAGTGCAAGAGCTCTGTGCCTCATCTTTCCTCCAAAAGTCACCCCGGTGTTGTCTTGAGGTTCGTTTGTTCTCGGCCCCCGCACGCGAAAGGCCACACTAACCAAATGATGATAAACGGCTGATAAGAAGGAGCTCGGGAGTCGACCCGATTGTTTCTGTCATTTGACGATATTCCAGACCATGTAGGTCTCTTTGCAGTCATAGAGCTGAATCCGGAGCACCACTTACTGAAAGTGACAGAACAACACTGCAGGTGCACAGAAGGAGAGGCGTAACAATTAAGATTCTGCAGAGCGCAAACACCCTAAGGATCGAATCGACCGGCTTGTTAATTTTTCAGAGCTGCTAGCGTTTCAGTGTGTCAGCCGTCCGAGACGGTATGGCAGAGCTCCCAAACCTCTCTTGCGTTCGTTGTGGCCACAACTGGATCGCACGTCGCCACCGTCGGCCTTTTGCGTGCCCCAGGTGCCAGTCTACCTGCTGGGACGAGCCCGCCGTTGCACTGAGTCGGCTCCGAGTGTCAAAGCGACTATCTTCGACGAACGGCTCGTCAAGTTTGCGAATACCCGGGTCGTTCTCGCGCACTCCCCGGACTTGTAGATCGGGATTATTGCAATGAAGCGCGAGCGCCTAATTCGGAACACCACGTATAGAAAGTGACAAGGTTGGGAGCCCAAAGTGCATCGTGAATGGCCGCTATGAAATATTACAGCGTCGGATACTTTTTTCAGGAGTACGACTCGTGGTTTCCGCGACTGAAGGTTGGGGGAAGTATGTTGCGGACAGGTTGGTCGTTCTTGGGTGATGCCCTGTTTTGACTTCAAAACCCATGTCTTCAATCCGGCGCGCGGAGCCCTTTAATGTCTGCCGGTATTTTTCCGTCTCCGGGACACAAGATGCTGTGGCGGTCCGGGAAGAGCGCTTGGACCGGGATCTAAAAGCGGTACTCCTGGGAGGGGGTCGGTAACCCTAATCAAGTGTTCAGCATGGCCGTTTAATTTTCGTGCGCGCGGTTTACTCCGCTCTCGAAAGCGGGTCTGCTCCCCTTCACTCTGCCGATCGAACACGCCGGGCAACAGCCTTCGCAGAAGCATCCAGTGTGGGCCGTCGGAACGTGGAGAGCCTCAGTCACCTGGCCGCATATCTTGCATTTCCTCGGCCGCGTCCATTTCGGATTGAGCTTATAACATGAATTCCGCATCAGCGTTTGTTTTAATGTCCGGCCGATCTCACTACGAATCGCTTCCGTACTAATGGAGCAGACGGCCTTGGAGCGATTCCGTCACATGCCCGTTCAGCCAAAAATACTCGAGCGAAGGATGATCTCTGACCGTCGTTATGATGGACGTTCCCCCAAGCGCGATCGATTCGACTAGACACGCCTCCTGGAGTTCGTAAAGGGGTTGGTGAATCAGGATCTGTTGCTCCGCAACGAGTACCTGATCGCAGAGAATCGGATTCTGCGAGGCCATCTGTCGATGCGGCTGCGGCTTGCGGATCCGGAGGGAGTCACGCTGGCCGAGATTGCCAAACGGCTTGGACGCAAAGCGCTGAAAGACTTTGAGCAAGTGGCTCCAATCCAGTGATGTGACGTGACCGGTCAGTTACATCACTAGTTGGGTCCGGACCGGCGACAGACAATTTGGACCGGGAACATCATTGACACCTTTTCGACTGAAGCGAAGCTTCCGAAACAATGGGCAAAGGAGAAACCTTGCCCTGGAGAGAGAGAGAGAGAGAGAGAGAAGCCTTTGGACGAGAAGAGAGGCTTCATCGCCGAATGGGAGCGGCAGGAAGAGAGTCTGGCGGAGCTGTGCCGACGCTATGAAATCAGCCGGCAGACCGGCTACAAGTGGCTGGAACGATATCACCAAGAAGGCGAGTCTGGGTTGGAGGAACACAGCCGGGCTCCGCTCAATCACCCGCAAGCCATACCGCCCAAGGGTAAGGGAAGCATTGGTTGGTCTGCGAAGTCGGTATCCCAACTGGGGGCCACGGATACTGCGTGCCTATCTGCAACGCGAAACGCCCAAGATCCGCTGGCCAGCCCCAAGCACTATTGGAAACCTGCTTCGGCGGGAAGGGTTGGCCCATCCACGCAGGAAACGAAAACGGACGCCTCCCTACACCGAGCCGTTGAAACATGCCGAAGCCCCGAATCAGGTTTGGTGCGCGGATTTCAAGGATGGTTTCTTACCCAGGATGGCTCGCGCTGTGATCCGCTGACGATCACGGATGCCTGCAGTCGATACTTGTTGCGTTGTTGTGCCGTAAAGCGAACCGACGGCGAGCACGCCTGGGCGGTATTCGAAGCCGCCTTTCGCGAGTTCGGATTGCCGGAAGCGATTCGCACTGACACCAGAAGTCCCTTCGCCAGTAGAGCACCCGGAGGATTGAGTCAGCTCTCGATGTTGTGGCTGCGATTGGGGCACGAACGGATCGAGCCAGGCCAGCCGCAGCAGGCCTTCGGCGTAACGCGCCTCGCCGCCACGCGCGAGGTCAAAGCGGGTCGCGCCCCAGGCGGCGGCGCCGCAGTTCGTTAACTCAGGGAGGCTCTAAGAAAGAATGACGTGGTTACGGGACGGAAGGGGCGGACTTTTCATCGCCAAACACAACCTCTAATACCTCTGACCGTGGATACCACTCCAGGTGATCAGCGACAAGAAAACTGATTACGCTACCATCGGTTGACCACCACCGTCCAGTCACCCGCTTGCCGTTGCGTAGAATCAGGGTGTCAGCGTGGACAGACACACAAAGCATAAAGAACAGTATGGTTGACCACATCCTCATCTCGCTGCCTCTTCGTGATTAATAGCGACTGACTGCGTTAGCCGATAGGTGAAGCGAGTCTCGGGAGCAATTTCTACGCCTTTGCCGGCAAGCTTTCCGATGACTGTTCCGGCCGCGGCGCCCACTCCCGCTCCGAGTGCAGCCCCCGCTCCGCCGCCGGCCGCCGCTCCAATTGCAGCTCCGGCGCCTGCGCCTGCAGCTGTGCCGGTCAGCGTTCGCTTTGCCTGCGATCCGGCTTTGGAATCGACCTTGGCGGTCTCCACTTTTACCCTCTGTCCGTCAACGATTATTGCAACCAGGACGGTAGCGAGAGAAGCGCGATGGGTCAGTCCCGGGCCCTGCGCATCGATTACTCTCAGCACGGCGTTCGCGTTCGCTGGTACGACTTCGGCGCTGTCCACGACGATGGGGTCGTCCAGGCTGCCCGCATATTCGCGAGATAGGTCTGCTTTCTTCGAATCGATTCGGTCGATGGTGCGCACGGCGATTTCTGTGCCGATCGGAAGGATGATGCGGTGCGAAACGGTCGGCGAGGAAGGTGCGGCCGGTGGAGGCGCCGATTGCGAGGCTGTACGCACCACGGCCGCCGGTGGAGGCGGTTGGGTTGAAGGCCGGGGGGGCGCTTCCGCCTGCGGTCCGAACCGGATGGATCGAATCTGGTCGACCGCAATGACCTCAGTCCGGCCTTCCGTCTGGACGCGAACCTCCTGTGTGTTGCCGGACGTAATCAACCCTGAGACCTGCTGGCCGTCGTTTAGTGTGACGACGTCGCCAAATGCGCCAACTCCCGTCAGCATACCGAACTGCCATAGCAGAACAAACGAGGTTCTTTTCATTGCGTCCTCACAGACTATGGAAGGATTCTCCAATGCACAACACAGCGTTTCTGAGGGCCAGAACTTTTGTTTTTGAGGATCAGCCTTTGGCTCTGGTTTTCACCAGGAGCTAATCTCGCCTCCCAGACGCTTTTGTCATAATCGAGTTGTAGTTTCAGAGGCGGTAGGTTGCGGAAAACGTACTCCGCGTTTTGCGGGACCGGACCGCCGTTGCATTCCAGAGTCCCGGAAATCGGCCCGTTGTATTGCTGAGAGACAGCCGGGACCGAAGAAACGGCTGGCGGCTGAACGGGCAGTGAGTTGGTGGCTGGCGGTATGGAGACACCGCCCGCTAATGGCTGAGCGGACGGAGGATTAGAAACGACGGACGGGGACGGTTGAGCCGACGGGTTGCTAGCTGTGGCCTCGGGCGTCTGATTCGCGGTAGTGTCCGAAGTAGTGTTCGAAGATGAAGCAGCCGATAGCGGATAGACCAACGGACCGTTGTTGTGATCCAGCGTCTGGGAAACGGCCCTTCTGCGCGCTATCGACGGAGAGTTAATGGAGCCGGGTGTCTCTCCCCGGAGTTCGGCCAGCCATATCTGCGCACGATATCTCTTCTCTTGATCGTTCCCTTCCCTATCCTGAATTAGTAAACGCTCGGCTATGGCACGATAGCGGGGAAGAATTTTGAGGGCGCTTTCGTTCCAAGTTCCGATGTCGGGCATATCTAACAGAATTCTGCAAACCGTCTCGATCTGCGTTGGTGACAGTTCCGGCGGCATTGGTCCGACTAAATCGGAGAGAAACGCCGTGCCGCTCTCCGGATACCGCGCCATCAGATCTCCAAGCATTGATGCATATGTTGTATTGAGCGTGGCATCCGTCCGCGTGCGCCAGGAAAACTCGACCACTGCTGCCGCCACGCGGGCGTCAGCGAACGGTTCCATCAGCAACACCAACCGCTCCCGGCTGTCTCTTTGCCAACCGGCCGCAAGCTCTTCATCGAGAACATTTCTGAACCAGGGAGTGAGGCTGTTCAGTTTGTCTATGGTCTGCTGGCGGTTGGCTGGCTCTACTTGATTCAGCAATGCTCGAATCCTCTGGTGCGCGACAGCGGTCGAAAACGGAGGGGGTCCGATTTCTTTGAACTGCGCATGGGCAGGTGGGCCGAAGGTGTGAAGTAGGAGATACACCAAGACCGTGAGATCCGCTTTTCGCGGAAACCTCACCATCATTCTTTCATTCTCCAATCTCTGCCATGCTGTCATGCATTTCTATTTAGAGTCAAGGATATATTCTCGTGACCTGTCCAACAAATTGTAATGATTCTCACGCCTTATGATTGTTCCACCGTTGCGGGACGAACTTCATCAAATCGAAACGAAAATCAGGACTCTGCTTTCGGAAATTGATTCTGCTGCGGAGGATTACGTGAATCTTGTGCAACTCCGGTAAGCTCCTCACCATCATCGGCGCACCCGCACGTTTCCCAAAAACCTGACCCGTCCCGGCAGGTTGGATTGATTTTGTAACCGAGTTTTCATTTGACGCGAGGCGCACCGGATCACGAGGGCGGGATTCGATTTGGGCCACGGACAAAGTCACAGAAGATATCGTCGCCCTGCTAGTTTTTATGACATCCGCCTTAAGGTCCGAGTGGGCGGTCTCTGGTTACAGGGTGAGTATCCCACGGAAGTCAGCTTCTTTTAGCCTGTGCCGCCGGCCGCGCTCGAGTCCGCGATGCAATCGGATTTGCAGGTACACCGGATATCAGACACGCATGTGATTAGATCTGCAGTGATGACAAGCTAGTCGCGGGTGGGAACACGGCGGCGTTAACTGAGAATATCGGTAGCGGGATACCGGAGGGGAGTCGACGGAGTCAATTTCCGGCTACACCGACGATCCGCTCGGGAGAGAACTGGAATATCAAACCCTTTGCTGGCCAACCTGCAGGAGGTGCAATCATCTGCCTCTGCCGGAGGGTGCCCACTCCGACCCGGGCCTGTGCGCTAATCACGCACGAGGTGCCCACTTACGGAGGTCGGCCACTCTTCGAGGACACGACGACTCGTGCGCGGGGTCCTCGGTTTTCCGGATTCGAATAGCCGAGGACAAACAATATTCAGTTGTGAAACAGTCGAAAGGCTCGCCGGTCGCGGCGCTACCCGAGACCACACCACAACGCAAAGCGCGTGCGGCCCCGAAACACAAAGCCAAAACCTACACCGGTGCGCGAAACGAGCGGGTGAGGCAAACACACTTCGAATCGGCGGTGCGTCGAGCCAAAACCAGCCGCCGACGCCAGTCTGATTTCGCTGCCGCGCCTGAGCGGCCTCCACAATCGGTATGTGTGGCGCCGAGCGGCATAGAAGACCATCGCGGTCGGATTCCAAGCCTGCCCGACGATGTGCCGCGAACCTGTCCCAGGCGGTTCCGCGACCAAACGGACTATGGCGCATTTACGTAGGAGCGGTGCTGGCTAACCAAGAGTTTACGATTCGCGCTCGCCCAGCGACCACGCCACCCGCCGAGACCTGTCGCCTAGGATCACTATAGTCGTCGGGTCGATCGTCCGCTGCCGCGGACCCGGTTCTGGCTAGAGACAGGGCGGGAAGTCGTTGCGAAGCAACAGATCCTGATTCACCAACTCCGTTACGCACGCAGCGAGGTGCTCGGTTGGGAGCGACGGTACAAGATTAAGCTCGGCAGTCGCGCTACGGGGTTGAACTTGAACTAGAACACTGGGCCAGGCGCTACACTGAATGTCGGGAGGCTGCAGCGCAACCCCGGCGGGACGTTGAACGCGTGGCTGACGTCCTCAAAAGGGGATTGCCACAGATCCTCATACCTCCGTAACGTGCAGACATCTGCTCCTGCGCCTCGCGCCAGACTCACACACGCCGCGTACAAGCGGGGCACCAAGACGCCGATCCCGTTTTGGTAACGATGAAACACCTGAACGCAAAAGCAATCGGGGGTCTCCTGGGAACTCTCCTCGTCATGGCAGCGGCACTCTTCCTGTCGGCGGGGACGCTCCGGTACTCTCAGGCGTGGATATACCTGGCCTTGTTCGGCGTCTCTTCGCTCGCGATCACCCTCTACCTCATGAAAAAGGACCCCGGACTTCTGGAGCGGCGGGTGCGCGGAGGACCGACTGCCGAGAAGGAGACGAGCCAAAAGATCATCCAATCCCTCACCGCGGTCGCGTTCATCGCGATGCTCGTGGTGCCGGGACTCGATTATCGCTTTGCGTGGTCGAAGGTGCCGCTATACGCGGAGGCGGCAGGGGATGTCCTCGTGGCACTCGCGTTCATCATCATCTTCTTTGTATACAAGGAAAACACTTTCACCTCCGCGACCATCGATGTCTACGCCGGGCAGACCGTCATATCGACAGGGCCATACGCGCTCGTTCGCCATCCCATGTATGTAGGTGGCTTCTTAATGTTCTTGGGGATGTCTCTGGCGCTCGGCTCATGGTGGGGACTGCCCGTTTTGGCCCTCATGATGCCTGCGCTCATCTGGAGACTGCTCGATGAGGAAAAGCTTCTTACCGAAAAACTGCCGGGCTACGCGGAATACAAGAACAAGGTGACGTGGCGCCTGGTCCCCCTCGTCTGGTAACAAGCCGCTCCAGGTTCCGAAGACATCACCGTCCCCATGAATATGGGCATCCCTAAGCGCTTCCGCGCCTCTTATTGATCTGGCCCAGGTTGCGAAGTCGGCTTTCGGGGCGCCCGCGGGCGGCCCCCTTCGCCATTTCGGCGCTTTAGTCGCGCTCCGGCCCAGCCTGCCCCCCGCGGCTCGGTGATTCGCCAAATCAATGGCTTGGGACCGGATCATGTCACCTTGTTTTATCAATAGAAAAATGGCAGCCGTATGGGCATTCTTCAGGAAGGTGATGTTTTACAGGCGAACCGGGCGATGCCGGCGCCGCTTGGATGAATCAGAAGCGAGTTTCCCTTGCAGACAGAAATCGGTCATACTGCATTTGAATGAGATACGTACGCCCCAATTCTCTCGTCAAGGCTCTTTTCGCGGCAGCCATCGCCGCGATTTTCCCGTTGAGTTTCACTGTCGCCGCCCAGCAGGCACGTGTGGTGGACGCGAATATACTCAAGGCCGCCGGAACGCCGAACGACTCCATGGCTGGCTCGTGGCTTACTTATGGCTTGACCCAGGGCGAAACCCGCTTCAGCCCGTTGAAACAAATCGACACATCCAATGTTGGCAAGCTAGGGCTGTCCTGGTCCTATAAACTGGGCGCGGGCGGCGGCAATCAGGAGGCGACGCCGCTGGTTTGGAACAACACCATCTACGGAATCACCACCTGGAGCGTCGTATTCGCAGTCGATGCCCGCAGCGGCAAGCAGTTGTGGCGTTGGGATCCGGAGGTGAACCAGTCGACGGTCCGCCTGAAGATGTGTTGTGGGGTGCTCAACCGTGGCTTGGCGCTCGCGAGCGGACTCGTCTTCGCACCGGTCAATGACGGCCGCCTGGTCGCGCTGGATGCGCTGACCGGCAAGGTTAGTTGGGAAGCGCGAGTCGCCTACCCGCAAGATTGGTACTCGCTGACGATCGCTCCGCGCATCGCGGGCAACAAGGTTGTCGTCGGCGTAGCCGGCGGCGATCATCCGATCCGGGGGTTCATCGACGCCTACGAGATTGCCACTGGAAAGCGCGCGTGGCGCTTCTACACGGTGCCCGGCGATCCCTCCAAAGGATTCGAAGACGACTCGCAGCGCGCCGCGGCGAAAACCTGGGGCGGCGACTGGTGGAAGATGGGCGGCGGCGGATCGGTATGGGACGGTATGGCGTACGATTTCGAAACCAACACGGTGTATGCCGGCACGGGAAACGCAGAACCGTGGCCGGAGAAATTCCGCGGCGCAAAGGGCCTCGACAATCTGTACACTTGCTCCATCGTCGCGCTGGACGCGAACACTGGCAAACTCAAGTGGCACTACCAGGAGGTCCCCAACGACAACTGGGATCTCGACGCCGTCGGGGGCTTTATCCTGACGGACCTCAAGATCAAGGGCCGCACGCGCAAGGTGATCATGCAGGCGCCTAAGGACGGCGTCTTCTACGTGCTCGATCGCGTCACGGGCGAGTTCATCTCCGCGGCGCCGTTCGTGCAGGTGAACTGGACTAAAGGCTTCGACGAGAAAACAGGCCGGCCTTTCATTAATCCGGAAGCTCTTTACGACAACAAGACCCCCGTGCAGATCTACCCGACCGGCGGCGGCGCCCACAACTGGGCGCCCATGTCTTACAACCCGGCCGCCGGCCTCGTCTATCTCCCGGCCTCCTTTGGAAACTACATTTTTCTTGCGGCCGACGAGGTGATAGGGTACCCCTTTGGGCACCCCGGGGTAGCCTTCCCAGCCGCGGGGGTCAAGCCGGTCGTACCGCCCATCATCGGTCCGGAGCCGTTAGCCGGGCAGCGCGGCGTTCTGGAAGCGTGGGACCCGGTGAACCAGAAGCTGGTGTGGCAGACGCCTGGCGGCGGCGCCATGGGCGGCGGTACGGTCACCACGGCGGGCAACTTGGTGTTTCAAGTGATCGGTGACGGGCGCCTGCTGGCCTACGGCGCCGACAAGGGGGAAAAGCTCTTGGAGATCCGCACTAACCGGAATGGCGCGGCTCCTCCGATTACGTACATGGTGGACGGGAAGCAGTACGTCGCATTCATGGCCGGCGTAGGCCGGCCGCCGCAAACCGTGGGACCAACGGACGCTAAGGTCGACAATCCTCCGATGCTGTTCGTGTTTGAGGTCGGGGGCACTGCCACGCTGCCTCCATCCCCCGCGGCTGGGCCAACGCTGGGTCCACCGCCGGCCCCAGAGCTGCACAAGTAGGCCCACGTGTGCGCTCGGCCGTCTACGAGGATTCTCTGAATCACGCGGGCTGATGCGCGCCCATTCCTTCCGCCAGACGCTGCGTCAACCTGAGATTCGATCGAACCGGCAAGGATCAGGGTGCAGACGTTGATCATCCGCCTGCGGATTAACATAATCGCTTGGGTTGCCATCTTTGTCGACAGGCTAATGGACGGTAACCCCACGTCCACTAGGGCGGCCGTAGCTTAATCTGGTCGGGTAGAATACGCGATTCGCTGCACGATTGTAGCGGCTACCGTTTCCTTCATTCGTTTGTGCGAGACTGGTTGGAACCGTGAGACGGACGGCGATAGCAGGACCGGGTTGCGGTTATGAGGAGATCACGATGATCAGGTCTATACTTTGTCTGACAGCCGCTCTCGCGATGGCGGTCGCCGCGTTTGGCGCTGACATCTCGGGCACGTGGACAGCATCGT
>Ga0306920_100000660_pt1 | contig 40770 bp, 39 predicted proteins | sample flu12Cox44000170_FD_204666 | JGI IMG/M metagenome (GOLD analysis project Ga0306920, IMG submission 204666) | Lab enrichment of tropical soil microbial communities from Luquillo Experimental Forest, Puerto Rico - flux4day.12C.oxic.44.000.170 (v2)... | ecosystem: Environmental > Terrestrial >... | reverse complement strand
CGTGCGCCGCGGCCACCCGCTGCTGCGCAAGCGGCGGCTCACGCTGAGCGATCTCGCGAACGAAGCATGGCTGCTGCCGCTGCCGGAAACCGCCCTGCGCCGCCAGATCGAGCGCGCCTTCCTCGATGCCAACGCCCCGCTGCCGCGCAACGTCATCGAATCGGTCTCGATCCTCACGAATCGCGTGCTGCTGCGCAAGTCCGACAGCATCGCTGTCATGCCCTACCACGTGGCGCTCGATGACGTGGAGCATGGGCTGCTCGCGATCCTGCCCGTGAAGCTCAAATCGATCGAGAGCCCGGTCGGCGCGATCCTGCGAGCACCGGGGACGCTGCCACCGGCGGCGAGCGCTCTTCTCGAGTGTCTGCGCGTTGCCGCGCGCGAGGTGCCCTCACCACGCTTGAACCGCCGCTGATCGCGGCGCGCCGGTCAGCCGCCGCCGCGAGATGAGCTCGGCGTTGGCGCCGAGGCCGGCTGCCTGGCGCGATCCTTGCGCAGCAGACGCCGCGCGAGGCGCACGGCGAACCAGCAAAACAGCGCCACGAGCCCCACGGCCGCGAGCGGGGCAGCGAGCGCAAGCAGCGACAACAGCAGCGCGCCGCCGAGCTCGCCCGTGGCGACGACGGGGTTGGCCAACCCGCCCGTCGTCAGTGTGGACTTCGCCCGCAGGAGCGAGGTGAGTCCCTGGGTGAGACCCGCGGCGCCGCCGCCGGCAATGACCGCCGTCGTCCATTTCACCAGTGGTGGCACGTCGGTCATCACGGCCGCGGAGACGACCGTGCCGGCAATGAGCGCGGCAGGGGTGGCGATCGTGTCGAGCAGGTTGTCGACGCCAGGGATGTAGTACGCGAGAATCTCGAGCACCGTGGCGACACTCAGCATCAGGAGTGCAGCAGGCGTCGCCAGCCAGGCAAACCCGCTGCCGAGCGTGAGATGCCCGGTGGCGGCAGCGATGCTCACTACCAGCATCGGCAGGAACACCCTGAAGCCGACCGCGGCGGCGAGGCCAATGCCGAGGGCGATGGAGAGGGCGAGGTCGAGGCCGCTCAGGTGGGGAAAAGGAATCACGCGGGTTACGATAGAGTTCCCGATTCGTGCTGTCGAGCTGGATCCTGCGAAGCTCCCATGGTCGCGCTGGTCAGAGAAGTCAGTCCGCAGCTCGCGCGATGCGAGCTCACGCACCTCGAGCGCGTGGCTATCGATGTACAGCGCGCCGTGGGGCAGCACCGTGCGTACACGCAGGCGTTGCAGTCGCTTGGCTGCACTGTCGAATGGCTGCCGCCGCTGCCGCACTGTGCCGACGGCGTGTTCGTCGAGGATACGGCCGTGGTACTGCCCGAGATTGCGGTGGTGACGCGGCCGGGAGCCAGCTCCAGGCGCGCTGAAACCCCCTCAGTCGCGGCAGCTCTCGCACGGCGTGCCCCGGTATCGCCGATCGTGGCGCCCGGATGCCTCGACGGCGGTGATGTGCTGCACATCGGTCGCACGCTTCACGTCGGAGCCTCCCACCGCACGAATGAGGCGGGCATCACGCAGCTCGCGGCGCTCCTCCTGCCTTACGGTTATCGCATCGCGACGGTGCCGCTGGCGGGCTGTCTGCACCTGAAGAGCGCCTGCAGTTTCATTCCGCCGGACATCGTGCTCGTGAACCTCTCCTGGGTCGATAGAACGACCTTCGGCGAATTGCGGCCGATCGCGGTCGATGAGCGCGAGCCTCACGCCGCCAACACGCTCACCATCGACGGCACGACACTCGTGAGCGCCGCCTACCCGCACACCCGCCGCCGGCTCGAGGCGGCGGGCGTGAGGACGCGTGCCGTCGATGTGAGCGAGCTGCACAAGGCGGAGGGCGGGCTCACATGCATGAGCCTGCTGCTGGCATGAGCCTGCTCCTTGCGCGAGAGGATGCTGCCTGCGTCGCGGTTGTGCGCGTGGCGCCGTGCGGGCGCGGGGCGCCGCCTCAGGCGCTCGACCGCACCTCGCGCAGCGCGCCGAGAAATGCCGTGACTTCGGGCTCGGTGCCGATCGTGATCCGGCACCAGGTGTCGTACGGCGGAAACAAGCGGCCGACCAGGATATTGCGCTGGCGCATGAGATCGCCGAAGCGCGCGAGCGGCATGCCGGTGTCGAAGAACACGAAGTTGCCCTGGGGCTCGGCGTAACGCAGCTTGAGGCGCGTCAGCTCCGCGGTGATACGCGCGCGGCTGGCGAGGATGCGCTGCCGGCAATCCGCCAGGAACGCCCGGTCGGCGAGGCTCGCACGTGCGGCACGTACGGCGAAGATGTTGGGCGTCGTCATGCACGCGGCGGCGAGCTGCGCGGCGATGTCGGGAGGCGCGACCGCATAGCCACAGCGCAGACCGGCCATGCCGTGTATCTTCGAGAAGGTCCGCAGCACCACCACCCGCTGCCCCTGCGGCACGAGGCCGGCGACGGAGGCGGTCTCTCCGGCTGCGGCGAAATCCAGGTAGGCCTCATCCACGATGGCGACGACGCTCGGAGGCAACGAGCGCACGAACTCGCGGATTTGCGCGGCGGGAAGCGCGGTACCGGTGGGGTTGTTCGGGTTGCAGATGTAGATCGCCCGTGTGTGCGGGGAGAGGGCGGCGTGCATGGCGGGCAGGTCGTGGCGCAGCTGTGCGTCGACCGGCACGAACTTCATCGCCGCACCCCAGTGCTGCGCGTAGCCCGTCAGCTCCTCGTAGGTCGGGTGGGCAGCGATGATCTCGCCGCCATCGCGCCCGTACAGCAGTCCGAGCGCGCGCAGCAGCTCGCCGGAGCCGGTGCCGATCACGATGTGATTGGCACTGATGTCTTCGTGCGCAGCGAGTGCGGCACCGAGCGCGGCAATTTCCTCATCCGTGGGATAGCGGCAACCCGCGGCTAAGGACTGGCTGATAGCCGCGCGCGCTGCGGGCGAGGGTCCATAGGGGTTCTCGTTCCAACACAGCACCACAGGGCCGCCCCCCTCGTTGGCTGGCGTTTCCCCGGCCGCCGCACGCAGCATGGCCGAAGGCCCCGCCAGCAGCAATGCCGAAGCGCCCAGCAGATCGCGGCGGCTGACGCTCATGATTGGCTCCCCCTTTGGTGTCTCGAGAACGATACACCGTGCCCGTGAGCGCGACTACTTCGCGGGTTGGTCGGCGCGCCGGAGCGAGCAGGCGCTGTGCTATGTTGAGTGAGCCATGCACGACCTGACGATCGGCTGGGACGACATCCTGCGACATCTGCACCCCGACACCCTGATCGGGGCACTGGTCTATCTGCTCCTCTTCGTGCTGATCGCACAGCTGCTGTCGCGCGCACTGCGGATTGCCGTGCGCGGGGCGCTGGCGGGCAAGTCCCATCTCGATCGCACCACCGTGATCTTCCTGCAGCAGTTCGGCGTCGCAGTCATCTGGGTGGTGATGCTGATTCTCTATGCGCACCTGATCCCGGTGCTGCGCTCGCTCGGAACCGCGCTGCTGACCGGTGCCAGCATCGCCTCCGTGGTGATCGGCCTCGCCGCACAGAGCACGCTCGGCAACCTCGTGGCGGGAGTTGCCATCCTGCTCTATCGACCGTTCGGTCTCGGTGACCGGCTGCAGGTCGGCGCGCCGACCGGCACGGAAACCGGCAACGTCGAGACGATCTCGCTCGGCTACACCACCCTGCGCACCGATGACGGGCGCTTCGTGGTCCTGCCCAACAGCATTGCCGCGAGCCAGGTCACCATAAACCTCAGCGCCCCCCAGGTGCATACGCCTGCACCTCTCGCCATCGTCATTCGCGTCGGCCGCGAGACCGATATCGAGGCCGCACGGCAGGCGGCCCTCAGCAGCGCACGGGACGTAGCGGGGGACGCGGCGGTCGTGGGCTGCTTCGTGACCCGGATGGATGCGACCGGCACGACACTCGAGCTGCGCGTCCGCAGTCCGTCGGCCGCCGAGCGGGATACGCTCCACTCGAGACTGCTGGAGCAATTGGCGCAACGCTTCGCGTCGAGCGGCCTCGACTCCAGGGACGGCCGGCGTGCGAGTTTCACCTGAAATGACGCGCGCGCCGGACGTGGACACCGATTCCGCGGCGACGCTAGACTTCGGCCATGAGCAGGATCGTGAGCTTTCGGCGTATGGAGGACGGCACTCGCGAGGACTACCTGTTGCTCGATGAGTCCGAGCGCCGTTATGCCGAGGGCCTCGGCGAGCGGGTGCTGGAGAGCCTGAAGAAGCTGGATCATTTGCTCTACGGCTATCCGGTGAGCCGTCTGCAGCATTCGCTGCAGGCTGCGACACGTGCGGCGCGCGCTGGCGCTGACGATGAGCTGATCGCCGCCGCGCTGCTCCACGACATCGGCGATGAGCTCGCCCCCTACAACCATGCGGAGATGGCGGCGGCGATCCTGCGACCGTACGTGCGGCCCGAGGTGAGCTGGATCGTCGCGCACCACGGCCTGTTCCAGAACTACTACTACGTGCATCACCTGGGCGGTGATCGCCACGCGCGCGATCGCCTGCGCGATCACCCCTGGTTCGACGCCTGCGTGCACTTCTGCGCGGCCTGGGACCAATGCTCGTTCGATCCCGACTACAGCCATGAGAGCCTGGAGTACTTCGAGCCGCTCGTGCGCCGCACGTTCTCACGCACTCCGCACGATCCGCGCTATCCGGCGGCATCCGGCTGAGCCGCGCGCTCCAGCATTTTCCAGTACACCGCGTAGCGCTCATCGAAGATCCGGTTGAGCGGCTCGAGAGTCACGGTCTGCGCCTGACCGGTGGTACGGAATGCGAGCGGACGACCCGGGAGCGGCTCCAGCCAGCTCGCCGGATCGAGCGCAGCAGTGGTGAAGATCGGCGCAGAGACGGGCGGCAGCGGGTATTCGGGGACCTTACGCGGCCGCGTGGGCTCGGCGCGCAAATGAGCCGCGTCGAGACCGGCACTCCCCAGCCGTCCGGCGAGCACCAGCGGACCGTACATCACGGCGAGGAGCCTTGGATCATCCGGCGTGGGCGCGGCGTGCAGGCGCAGCGGCAAGCGCACGGTGAGCACATCGCCATCGCGCCAGCGACGCTCGAGGGCGAGATAGCTGCCGGGCGAGGCAAGGTCCGGCAACACCGCACCATTCAGTCGTGCGCTGCTGCCGGCTGCCCATTGCGGTACACGCACCCGCAGCACCATGCGCTGGGGGTGCACCGTGTGCACCGTCAGCCGCAGCGTATCTTCCAGCGGAAAGCGCGTGTCGAGCTCGAGTCGCAGACCCCGCTCCGCCCAGTCGAGCTCCGACGCGATGAAGAGGTTGACGTAAACACCGGCACCGTCCTGGAAATAGATGCTGTCGCCGAGCTTGGCGAAGGATTCCGCCATGCTGCCGGTGCAGCACCAGAAGTCGTGTAACGGTGTGCCGAATAGCTTCCAGTAGCCGCTCTCGAGCGGCAGGTAGTAGAGCTTGTCACCGTCGCTCGGGTGCTGTACGCCGAGTATGCCGTTATAGAGAGTGCGCTCGTAGTAGTCGGCGAGGCGCGGATCGGCGCTCCAGCCGTACAGCAACCGCGTCAGCTTCTGCATGTTGTAGGTGACGCACGACTCCTCGGTGTATCCGGAAAGCTCGTGCGCCAGCATCCCGGGTGGCGCGTTCCAGCTCTCGCCGTTGCTCGTTCCGCCGGTGCAGTAGGCGCGGTGCTGCGTGACCGTCTCCCAGAAGGTCTCGGCCGCCTGCCGCTGCGCACGGTCTCCGGTGAGCTCGTAGCCGCGCGCGGCGCCGATGATCTGCGGGATGGTGGTGTTGGCGTGCAGACCCTGCAGCTCATCGCGACCGGCCGCGAGCGGTGTCAGGATGCGCTGGCGGTCGAAGCGTTGCGCCAGCTGCCGCCAGCGCGCGTCGCCTGTCACCGCCGCGAGGTTGTAAAGCAATTCGTTCATGCCGCCGTATTCGCGCTCGAGCACCTGCGCCATCGCGGCCTCGTTCAGCGGCTGAACCCAGCGCTCGGTCCAGCGCGCCATACCGAGCAGAGTGTCGAGTGCCCCGCGATCGCTGCTCAGCGTGTAGGTGTCGAGCAGCCCGGCCATGATCTTGTGCAGGGTGTAGAAGGGTGCCCAGGCCGGCTGGCCGGCACGCAGCCGGTCGAAGAGATCGACGGGAAAGGCGCTCAGGTAGCCAGTGCCGATGGCTGCCTGGCAGCGGGCGAGCTCCGCCGCCAGGTGCGTGCCGCGGCCGCGCACCGCCACATCTCCGCTCTGCGCCGCCAGCAATGCGCAGGCCGACAGGTAGTGTCCGCTGAAGTGTCCGCGCAGCTCGTTGTCGGGTGCCTCCCAGCCGCCGAGCGGTTGCGCGGTGCTCGGCAGACCCGCCGTGACGCGAAACATGTGGAGCAGCCGGTCGGTGTCGAGAGCCATGAGATAGCGACGATTCACCTCCAGCGCCTCGAGCGCAGCGCCCTCCCGCAGTCGCACTGCCGAGAGCGGGAAGGGTCGCACGCGAACGCCGCCGGGCCGCTGCGCGTCACGGCCGCCCAGCGCTGCGAGCGCGGTGCGCGCCGCGCGCGTCGACGCGGCCGCGCACAGTGCCGTCATCGACAGGAAGGTGCGCCGTGCGAATCGCCGCGGCATCGGGTCTCCGTGTTGGCTCCTGCTATCCTACTCCCTGATCGCGCAACCAACCTGTGAAAGGGGAGGATGAGGAACGAGCGCCGCGCCGTACTGCGCCTGGGTCCGGGTCTCATCACCGGCGCCTGCAACGACGATCCGAGCAGCGTCGGCACCTACTCACAGGTTGGCGCACAGTTCGGCTTCGGACTCGCGTGGACGCTGCCGTTCAGCTTCCCGCTGCTGGTCGCGATTCAGGAGATCAGCGCGCGCATCGCGCGCGTGAGCGGCTGCGGCATCGCCGGCAATCTGCGGCGCCACACTCCGCGGTGGGTCGCCGCGGCGCTCGTGCTGCTCCTCTCGATGGCCAACGTGTTCAACCTGGCGGCGAACCTCGGCGCAATGAGTGCCGTCCTGCGCCTGCTGCTCGCCGCGCCGGCGCTGCTGTACGTCGCCCTGCTGGGTACCGCCGCGGTGCTGTTCGAGATGTTCACTCACTACGCGCGCTACGTGCAGCTGCTGCGATGGCTGTCCCTGTCGTTGCTGAGTTACGTGGCGTGCGCCTTCGTGGTCCACGTGCCCTGGCATCAGGTTGTGCGCGCGTTGCTGTGGCCGCCGCTCTCGGCGAGCTCGCCGTACGTGCTCGCGGTGCTCGCGGCCCTCGGGACCACCCTCAGTCCGTATCTGCTGTTCTGGCAGGCGCAGCAGGAGGTCGAGGACGGCCGCTACCAGCGCGGTGCGGCCGCGTTGCTCGATTCGGTGGAGGAGGCGCCGCCCGAGTTCGCACGCATCCGCCTCGACACGCTGATCGGCATGGGGCTTTCGGGCGTGGTGGCGCTCTTCATCGTGATCACCACGGCGAGCACGCTGCACGCGCACGGAGTGCACACGATTCAGACTGCGGCCGAGGCGGCCGAAGCTTTGCGCGCCTTCGGTGGCCGCTTCACTTTCATCCTCTTCGCTCTCGGGATCATCGGCGCCGGGCTGCTGACGATGCCGGCGCTGTCGACCTCGACCGCTTACGCGGTGGGCGAGCTGATGTCGTGGCGTGTCGGCCGGCGCTACCCGCCCAGCCAGGCGCGAGGTTTCTATGCGACGACCGCGCTCGCCATCGCGCTCGCCGTAGCGCTGAACTTCACCCCTTTCAATCCGATGCGGGCGCTCTACTGGAGCGCCGTGCTGAATGGCGTTATCGCGGTGCCAGTGCTCGCCGCGGTGATGTACCTGGCGACGCGCGCGAGCGTCATGGGGCCGCTGCAGTTGCCGCCCGGGCTGCGCACGCTCGGTTGGGCGGCGACTGCAGTCATGGCTACGAGCGTCGCGTCACTCGCCATTGCCTGGCTCGTGTCGCCGTGAGCGACGCCGTCCACGGCTTCCTCAGGAAGCCGCCGCGCGACCCGGAAATTGCGTGAACATCTTCGTTACCGCGGCCGAGACAGCCGCCTCGGGGTTCTGCATGACATCGCTGGTGAGCTCCTGTTCGGCGATGCCTTCCCACACGACCACCTTCCGCTTGGCATCCACTACGTCGATGTTGGCGGTGCCCACCTTGTAGCGCACGGTCTGCACCTCGGGACCGGCGTACAGGCCACCACGGTAGCCGTAATAGCCGTAGCCGTAATAGGGCCCGGCTCCGGGCGTCGACTGAATGTCCGCCTTCTCGGTGACGCGCGCGTTGAAATTGATCATCAGGTCGCCGCCGCTTTCAACCTGTTGATAACCGCGGGCATTCATCTCGCGCGTGATTGCGGTCTCGAAGAAAGTGGTGAGCGGCGTGACATTGCCGCCACGGTTGGTACCCGGTGTTGCCGCGAACGAGTAGGTGCGGTAGCTCGCGAGGTTCGCTCCCGGCTCGGAAACCGAGCGTACCTGCGCACCGGTCTCGCAGCCCGCCACTACCACAGCTGCGATGGCGATGAGACTCAGGCGCGCGCATGTGTCCTTTGTTTTCATACAAGGTTCCCCGGATTCGTAGAGTGGGCGTCTGGGTCAGGAGGCAGCTGAGCCACGCGCGCTGTCGGCGCGCGTCTCCGCGCGCGACAGAAGTCCGACCAGCGCGGTAGCCGTGCGGACCTGCATCTTCTCCATGATCCGACCGCGATGGACCTTGATGGTCTTCTCGGCCGCGCCGAGCTCGGCCGCGATCTGCTTGTTCAGCATCCCCGTCGCAACCAGATCGAGCACCTGGCGCTCGCGCGGAGTGAGACTGGCCAGGCGGCGTGCGAAATCCTCGCGCTCGCGATGCTGTGCACGCCCGGACGCATCCCGCAGCAACGCCTCGCGCACGGCGGCGACGAGCTCGGCGCGGCGCACCGGCTTCGAGAGGAAGGTGACGGCGCCGGCTTTCATGGCCTGCACCGTCGTTGGGATGTCGCCCTGCCCGGTGACGAAAATGATGGCCCGGTCGACGCCGCGCGCGAGCAATGTGCGCTGCAGCTCGAGGCCGTTCATTCCAGGCATGCGAACGTCGGCGACCAGACAACCGGGTATTTGCGCATCATGTGCCGCGAGGAAATCGTCGGCCGAGGTGTATGGGATCACCGTGAAGCCGCTGCTCTGCAGCATGCGCGCGAGTGCCACGAGCACGGCTTCTTCATCATCCAGAAGAAAGACGATTGGGTTGGGCTCAGGCATGACCAGTTCCCTTCGTCATCAAAACGATCCTAGACCCCCGAGCCCTTCCGCTCTTCATTCTTCTCGAGACGACCCGAGCAACTCGAGCCTTGTAGGATTATGCCTGCCGCGTTGCACCCGCCGCCACCACGCGGTAACAACATTCTGACCCCCAGCTGAAGCGGTGCCGTTGGCCACGCCCGCAGTGGACGCCGATTCAGGGCGCGGAGCCCAGCCTGATCGCGTCGTTGATCACGCCGATGAGACGCTCGCGTTGCAGCGGCTTGGCGAGATAGGCCACCGCGCCGTCTGCCAGGCACTGCTCGCGCATCGCCGGCTGGTCGTGAGCGGTTACGACGATGATCGGCACCCGGGTCTGCGCCAGCGTCAGCTGGCGCTGTACATCGCGGCCGGTGAGCCCGCGCATCTGATAGTCGAGGATGACGCATTCAGGCAGCCGAGTCCGCAAGGAATCCAGAAACTCCTGGCCTGAGGCAAACACGTCGACCTCGAAGTGCGAGGCGCCCAGCATGCGCGCGAGCGCGCGGCGGACCGATTCCTCATCGTCCACCACTGCGATCAGCGGCCGCACCGATGCCATGACCCCACATTGGGCGACGGCGGAGCGCTCTCGGGTAGTGGACCTTCGTCTTACGCACCAATACTGGCGGTAAATCGAAATACTGCGCCGCAGCCATCGACGGCGTTCTCTGCCCACAGCCGCCCACCGTGCGCCTCGACAATGGACCGGCAGATCGCGAGGCCGAGCCCCAACCCCTGCTTCTTGCTGGTCACGAAGGGCTGAAAGATACGCTCGGTGTCGCCGGATGCAATTCCGCTGCCGCAGTCGGCGACCGAGCATTCGAGCTCGCGCCCCTCCTCGACGGGTCGCGTGACGATCGTCAACCGGCGTTCGCTCGGGGGACTTCCCGACATCGCCTCGCAGGCATTGACGATGAGGTTGAGCAGCACCTGCTGCAGTTGCACCGGATCGGCGAGCACCAGTGCCGCATGCGGATCGAGCTGCGTGACCACCGCGACGTTGCGTGTAATCAGGTCGCTGCGGGCGAGCGACAGCACCTCGCGCACGACCCGGTTGAGGTCGACCGGCCGCCGCTGGATCTCGCCCTGCGTCAGCATCGAGCGCAGGCGCTGGATCACTTCGGCGGCGCGTACGTCGTCCTTGATGATGTCGCGCAGGATGTCGCGGATCTCAGCGAGGCCCGGAGTGTCAGGCGGCAGCAGCTCGAGCGCTGCTTCGGCGTTGCCGAGGATCGAAGTGAGCGGTTGGGCGAGCTCGTGCGCGAAGGCGCCCGACAGCTCCCCGAGAACCGCAGCGCGCCCCAGGTGCGCGAGCTGCTGTCGCTGCTCACGCGCCTGGGTGATGGCGTTCTTGTGGGCCGTGATATCGCTGCGTGTGATGACCGCTCCGCCTTCCGGGCGGTGCAGCCGCTCGATGGAGATCTCGTACCACACCATTCCGTCCGGCGACTCGCGCGAGAACTCGAGCCGGCGTTGCACGCTGACGCCGCCCAGCACATCGCGGATACACGCCAGCAGCTCCCGGGCGACCGCGTCGCCCTCCTGAGCAGCACTGGCGCAGGCTTGCAGATAGTGCTCGCCGACGTAGCCGCGCTCGAACGGCCGGCGCGCCGCATGCTCGGCGAAGCGCCGCCACGACTCGTTCGTTTCGATGATCACCCCAACCTGATCGAGCACCACGATCTGGTCGTGAATCGAAGCGAGCACCGCGGAGTGCAGCATCTCGACCTGGCGGCGCTGCGATTCGGCGCGACGGAGCGAAGAGAGATCGAAGACGTACGCGGTGCCCTCGGTGCCAGATCCCGGGAAGCGGCAGCCGCCTACCAGCACCGGGATGCGCCGCCCATCGCGCAGCAGCAGCTCGCGCTCGAGCGGCACCTCGGTATTGAGGTCGGGCACGGCGCGCAGCGGATCCGGCACGCCCACACTGCCGGCGCGCGTGATCAGATCGCGAGTCGACAGGCGGCCGGAGTGCAGGTCGCCCGGGTCATAGCCGGTCAGCCTGAAGAACGACTCATTCGCATCGAGGATACGGCCGTCGGCATGCCAGATGACGGTCGGCATGATGCTGTGTGCAAATATGGTGCGAAAGCGCGCCTCGCTCGCGGTACCGGCCTTTTCGAGCGATTGGCGCTCCTCGAGCACGGCAGCGAGCAGCAGAAGCGAGCCGCTGGTGATCACCAGGAACAGCAGCAGAGCCACGGTATTGTCGGCGCGTGAATGGGAGGCGAAGGGACCGGTCTGGTTGAGCGCGCCCCAGGTGGCCAACACGCCTAGCAGCAGTACCGGGCCGCACGCCCCCGGGACGCCAAAACGTACCGTCCCCCACAGCAGGACGGCGAAAGCCCCGTACAGCAGTGCGGGAGAGAGCTCGTTGGAGTGCTCGGGAGCGACGAACGCCAGGATCCCGAGCGCTGCGAGAGTGATCGTCAGCACCGACGCCTCGGCGGCACGGGCGGCATGAATCGCCGCACGGCCCTGGCGGAGCCACGCCGCGCCGTGAAGGATCAGCGGCACCAGGGTAAGGATGGCGAAAGCGTTGGTCAGCGAGCGTGCGATCGCCGTCCACCAGAAGGTCGTGATGACGCCCACCGCAACGGCTGCCGCTGCGACCAGGAGACTGGTGCACAGCGGGGCGACGAGGCCGGCGAGCAGTATGAATGCGATCGCGGTGCGCAGGCTGTCGATGCGGCGGATGCCGGGGACGAAAGCCGAGAGCGCCAGGGCCCCGACCGCCGCCGTGGCACAGTTGCCGACGTACCCGATTACCCCGCGCCCGGGGGGGACGTCCACCAGCAACGGCAACACCAGGAAGTGGGCGGGCAGAGCGAGCGCCAGATAGATCCACCAGTCCCGCCGGCGTGAGAGCAGCAGAGCGGCAAGGAGGATCGCGTTCGGGAACCAGAGCGCGGAGACCCGGGCGCCGGGAAACATGTAGGCCTTGCCGAGCCACGCCGTCGCGGTGTAGCTCAGCGCTACGAAGGTCGCCGCGAGCAGCGTGCGGGACAGATGCGCTTCGAAGAGCCGGGTCAGGGACCCGCCGAGCCCGGCGGGCGATCCAACTTCGGCGGTCCGAACCGATGACCACGCATCCGAAGCCCTGTTCATCTCTGGCGAATCCCTCCGACGAGTCGCACGAGGCATCAAACGAGCGAAACCGCGCGCCTAGTGTGCACTGCAGCCCGGTACGCGGGCCACCGACGACGGCGACCTAACCTGGAGATCGGGGGACGCGAGCGTCAACGGCAACGCTGCGGCTCACGTTCCCGGAGGCTTGCAACCTCGGCCCGCCTAGGACTTTGGGCCCATGGTCGCGGCCGAAGGGTGTAGAGACAATCGATCCAGAGTCACTACAGGCGCCGTCATGACCGAGGCAATCGAGCACAAATTCCCACCGCTCGCTGGGGTTGAGCGCCGTGAGCGTAGCGCCGATCCGATCCACCCCGGGATGGTCCGCGTGGCCGGCGGCGCTTTCCTCATGGGCTCGGATCAACACTACCCCGAGGAGCGCCCGGTACACCGTGTCCGCGTCGATGGCTTCTGGATGGACCCGACTCCGGTCACCAACCGTGAGTTCCGGCGCTTCATCGAGGCGACCGGCTACGTGACCTTCGCAGAAATTCCTCCTGACCCGAAGGACTATCCCGGCGCGCTGCCCCACATGCTGAAAGCCGGCTCACTGGTATTCACTCCGCCCCGGCGAGCCGTCGACCTCAGCGACTGGAGTCAGTGGTGGCAGTTCAGATTCGGGGCGTTCTGGCGCCGTCCCTACGGGCCAGGGAGCTCGCTCGCCGGCCTCGAGGAACATCCGGTCGTGCACATCGCCTACCGCGACGCCGAGGCCTATGCCCGCTGGGCCGGCAAGGAGCTGCCGACGGAGGCGGAGTGGGAATTCGCGGCGCGCGGCGGGCTCGAGGGCACGGAGTACGCCTGGGGCGATGAATTCACGCCGCAGCAGCGTCACATGGCCAACACCTGGCAGGGAGAATTCCCGCAGGAGAATACCCGCGCCGACGGCTATGCGCGCACTTCCCCCGTCACCGCGTATCCCCCGAACGGTTACGGGCTCTACGACATGATCGGCAACGTCTGGGAGTGGACGACCGACTGGTATGGCACGCACCATGAGGTCACGGCGACGAGCCCCTGCTGCGCGTCCGAGAATCCACGCGGCGCGGCGCAGGAGGGCAGCTACGACAGCTGCCAGCCCAACATCCGCATCCCACGCAAGGTGCTGAAGGGCGGCTCGCATCTGTGTGCCCCGAATTACTGCCGCCGCTATCGCCCGGCGGCGCGCCACGCCGAGCCCATCGATACCTCCACGAGCCACGTCGGCTTCCGCTGCATCATCCGGGAGCGGCGTGACTGAAGCATTGAGCAGCGCGCCGAGCTCCGCATCGATCACCACCGAGCTGGCGATGCGGCGCACCGGCATGGCGTTTCAGCGCACCCGCATGGCTGCTGACCGTACGCTGATGGCAGTCATCCGCACGTCGCTCTCCCTCATCAGCTTCGGCTTCACCATTTCCACATTCTTCAACAAGCTCAAAGAGGCGGGAGTGCTGAAGGGAGCTGCGCCGGCGCGCAACTTCGGCGAGTCGCTGGTGCTGCTCGGCATCGGCATGCTGATCCTCGGGATCATCTACCACGTGAGGTTCATGCTGGGGCTGCGCCGGGTGCGGGACAACATGAAGGCAGAGCAGCTGGTTCACGGTGAAAGCGGCTTCCCCGCATCACTGGTGCTCATCGTGGCAGTGCTGCTGCTGCTCATCGGCATCGTCGCCGCGTTCAGCATGATCGGGCAGGTCGGTCCCTTTGGTGAGTAGCCGGCGAGGCACGGCAGCGCGCAGTTGATGCGCGGCGTGTCGTCTGCCGGCTGTGGCTCCACCGGACGCTGATGGCTGTGACCCTGTGGACCGCCGTGCGCGGCAACACGCCGGGTGATGAGTAACGTGCATGAGAGAGTGGCTCGTCATCATCAGTGAACCGGCGATCGCCCTGATCGACGCGATCGCGTTGTTCGTGATACTCGTCGGCACCATCCAGGTAGCCGTCAGCGTCGCGCGCGCGAGCTTCAAGCCCCTCGGCGAGAAAGTTGCCCGCCAGGCGTGGCTGCGCTACGCCCGCTGGCTGGTCGCGGGACTCACCTTGCAGCTGGCGGCCGATATCATCGAGACCTCCATCAGCACCAGCTGGCAGACCATCGGACGCGTCGGTGCGATCGCGGTCATCCGAACCTTCCTCAACTACTTCCTCGAGCGGGATGTCGAGCAGCAGCAGCGCGAGTGCGCGCCGACAGAGTCGCCACAGCCGCCCACGCCAGGGAGTGGGGCGGGCTCGTGAGCGGCGGCGTGAGATGAGCGCGGCGCCGCCGGCGGAGGGCGTGCCGTTCGAGTGCGCGCCTCCGTACCACCTGGAATCGCGGCTCGGGTTGATACGCGCCGGACAGCCGCAGGTCGTGCGCCGCGCGATCCTCGCGGTCACGATCGCCTGGCTGCCGCTGGCACTGCTCACTCTCGTGCGCGGGGATTTCATGCGCCCGGATCACGTCAACGCATTCATCCTCGACATCGGCTGTCATGCCCGCTACCTGATCGCGCTCCCCCTGCTCATTCTCGCGGAGGCGCTCTGCGCGCCGCGGCTCACCGCGATCGCCGGGCAGTTCATCGCCGCGGGGCTGATCGCCGAAGCGGACCGCCGCGCCTACGAGCGAGCCGTTGCTTCCACCGGGCGACTCCTGCACTCGCGGACGGCCGAAGTCGCGGCCTTCATTCTCGCCTATGCGCTGGTTGCCTCCTTGATCGTCAGCACGCCGAGCGCGCCAGTTCCGCTGTGGCACGGAGTGATTTGGGGCGAGAGGCTCGCACCGACGCCGGCGGGGTGGTGGGGGCTGCTCGTCAGCCTGCCGCTGCTGTTCCTGCTGCTGCTCGGGTGGCTGTGGCGGGTCGGTCTGTGGGCGCGCTTTCTGTGGCTCATGAGCCGCATCGAGCTCAGGCTCGTGCCCTCGCACCCCGATGGCGCCGGCGGCCTCGGATTCCTCTCGACCTCGCTCGAGGCGTTTCTGCCGCTCGCCTTCGCCTTCGGAGTCCTGGCAGCCGGTCCGGTTCTCAACTTCGTGATTCACCGCGGCGCTTCGCCGACACAGTTTCGCTTACAGGCCGTCGGTGTGGCGGTATTCACAGTCGTGCTGTTCGCTTCACCCCTGCTCGTCTTTATGCGCCGGCTCCTCGACGCACACCATCGCGGCGTTCTCTCCTACGGTGCGTTGACGCACCGTGCGGGTCACGAGTTCGAGCGCGAATGGCTGCCGGCGCGTCAGGTGATCGACGAGCAGACCCTCAAGGCGCCGCAATTCGCGGCCACCAACAACCTCTATGCGATTGCCGCTCGGGCCATCGGCATGCGGCGGGTGCCATTCGATGTCCGCAGCGTGGCAGTGCTCGGCGGCGCAGCGCTCGTGCCCTTCGTCCCCGCCGAGTTACTGAGGTTGCCGCTCGATGTGATCCTGCAGAAGGTCGGCGGTTTCTTCATCTGAAGACGCGCGACTCTGCTACTTCACCGTGTAGCCCTTGCCTTCCATGCAGGCGGTAAAGGCTTTGTTGTAGGTCGCCTTCTGTTGCGCGACATACGCCTGCGCCTGCTGTTCGGCGGCCGCCTGCTGTTGCTGCTGCTGCGCCTCGGCCTGCTTCTTGGCGCGGCGTTTCGCAGCGCCACCCGAGATTACGCCGGCCGCGGCGCCCGCGGCGGCGCCCGTACCGGCGTCGCCAGCAATCGCGCCGATGATGGCACCCCCGGCCGCGCCGCGCGCGGCGCCGGCCGCTCGCGCTCCGTTGCCCGCGTTGGCGGCTTGCTGCTGTTGCTCCGGTGAGGGCTCGGGGGGCGCCGGCGGCCTGATGTTCATCGGATCGATGCCGGTCTGCGATTTTGCCCAGCCGTAGCAGGCGCCTTCATCGTCGGATTGTTGAGGCGCTGCTTGGTTGTGCGCGGGAAATACGAACAAGCCGAGACTCGATGACAGGGACGAGTTCGCCGGGGCGGCAGCGGTTGCGGGCGCGGGCGCCGCCGCTGGAGCGGCCTGCTGGCCCTGCCCGGCGGGAATGACGAGCGCGCCGAGCAGGAGTGCGAGCGGTGCACTGAGGCGCTGCGACGTATTCAGCATGGCGGTTCCTCCGCGTGGGCGGCGCATTGATGGATCTTTCTAGCGACTCCGAAGCGCGCCGTACATGGGACTCTGGTCCCATGCGAAATCGGGCCCAGTCGAGGCCGGCGTTATCCAGTATCCCGCACGTCCCGGGACTGATCGAACCATGCTTAAGGGAGTACGACCGGGAGGCGTTGTGCATACTATTCGAGTGATCCAAGCGCACCTGTTCGCAGCGTCTTCCGCCGGACCGCCCGGGTTCACTTACGACCCGCAGTTCCTGAGCATTGCCGAGGAGGCGCAGCTGCTGGAGGTCATCCGCACGCTGCCCTTCGAGGAAGCGCAGTACAAGGAATGGCGCGCGCGGCGGCGCATCGTGAGCTTCGGGGGCCGTTATGACTTCACCCACCAGGAGCTCACGGACGGGCCACCCATTCCCGAGTTCCTGCAGCCCTTGCGGGCGCGGCTTGCGGGCTGGGCCGCAATTCCGGAGCAGCGCATTCAGCACGCGATGATCGCCGAGTATCGGCCGTCGACGCCGCTCGGCTGGCATCGGGACGTGCCTCAGTTCGAGGAGGTAATGGGCGTCTCCCTCCTCGGTCATGCGCGACTTCGCTTTCGCCCCTGGCCGCCCGTCTCCGGACAGCGCGCCACCTGGAAGATCGATCTCGAGCCGCGCTCGGCATACCTGCTGCGCGGCGCAGCGCGCTGGCAGTGGCAGCATGCGGTGTCACCGACCCGGGAACTGCGATATTCGCTCACCTTCCGGACGCGCAACACGCAACTGCGCAGCCGCTGAGGCCGCGCGATGCGGCTGCACCTGTACCTTTACGACGAATCAGGCGTAACGCCCGCGGGCACGGCGATCTACTCGCTCGCGGACCCGCGCGAGGTGCGCGTCAGCCGCTACATTGGCCAGACCGCGCAGCCGGCCCGCCGGCTGATGCAGCACCTGCGCACGGCGCGGCTCGGGCTGCCCGATGAGACGCACTGGTGGGTAGCGGCACCGCGACTTCGCCCGCTCTATCAGTGGATCAGGGAGCTCCACCGCGAGGAGGGGCGCCTGCCGGTGATGGTGGTGCACGCGTGGGTCGAAGCCGGGCAGGCGCAGCGTGCCGAACGCGAGCACATCCGAGTCTGCCTCGCGCGACAGCTGCCGTTGCTGAACGTCGCGATATGTCAGATGCCGAGCGCAGAGGCGGCGGCGACTCGATGAACCTTTCCTGAAGGTGCGGCAAATGCGTGACGCCCGTCCGCATCGATTTCGCAGCAGGCAGGTAGGCTGAGCTGCGCTGTCTGCAACCACGGTCCCACGCTTGCAGCCTGGTCTGCAGCAGGCATCTCACTTACCGGGAGGAGTGCCCATGTCCAATCCGTATGACAACGCGACCGAGCGCGTATCCGTGCTCGGACCCACGCTGCACTTCAAGGGCGAACTGCATGCCGATGAAGAGCTGCTGATCAAGGGTCGCATCGAAGGCTCGATCACCCATTCGCAGCGCGTCACGGTCTGTCCCGAGGGCACCGTTACCGCCAACGTGCGCGCCCAGATGATCGTCGTCGAAGGAACCGTGACCGGCGATCTGCAGGCCGAGAAGTCGGTGATGGTGAAGGAGACCGCGCGGCTGCGCGGCAACATCACGGCACCGAGCGTGAGCATCGTGGAGGGTGCGCACTTCAACGGGGGCATCGACATGGAGAAGAAGGTGCCGAGTGTTGAGACGGCAGGCGCGGCTGCCGGGGAGCGCGCGCAGAAGGCTTCCGGCGGCAGCAGGTAGGGGGAAGATCAATGGTTTTTTCAAATTCGACGACAGAACGCAGCAGTTTTCCGGAGCGTCCTCCGAGCAGCCCAGGCAGCTTCGGGGCACCGCCCGCCGCGCCGCGCCCGACGCATGCGGCAGACGATGTCGAGGCACCGCGGATCCCGGTACTCGGTAAGACCCTGCTGTTTCGCGGCGAGCTCACTGCCGAAGAGGATGTCATCCTGCAGGGCCGCGTCGAGGGCTCGATCCGCCACGCGCGCAATCTCATCATCGGGACTGAAGGCTCGGTGCTCGGCGATGTCTACGCGGCGCACCTCACGGTCGAGGGCCTGGTGGAAGGCGACCTGCATTGCAGCGAGGCGGTGATCGTGCGCGCGACGGCCCAGGTCCGCGGCAACATCTTCGCGCCGCGTGTCGGCATCATGGAAGGCGCCACTTTCAACGGGCGCGTGGACATGGATCCGAACGCCGCGGCCGGGCAGGCGGGCGGCGCACGGCAGAATACGCGGCCGCCGGCAGCGACGCGCGCTGCGGCGCCGCCATCATCGACACCGTCCCGTCCCGGCGCGGCCCCCGCCGCCGGCGGGCGTGCCGCGGCGAGCGCCAGCCCACCGGCATCCGCTGGGAACGCGCCGCTGACGAATCCCGCAGTCGATCAGATGCTCGGCACGCAGAACCCTGCCAAGAAGTGAGCAGCGGCTGCCGGCTGCGTTTGCAGCCGGCAGCCGCGAGCCTGCCGTGCGGCGGTGTTCGCCTATAATGAGGCACCGTCGCAGATTTCCCGGCAGGAGTTTCCATGCACCGGTTGAACGCCGTGATCCTGGCGTGCGCGCTGCCTTTTGCCGCCGCGGGCGAGCAGGGTGTCGGCGACAGCCCGCCGGCGTGGGTCGAGCGCAGCAACACCTACACCAACATGATGCTCGAGGTGGAGTTCGCGCACGCTCCCGAAAGAGGTTCACGGCAGGGGCTGGCGCGCTTCGACGAACGCATCTCACAGCCGACTCTCGCGGATCAGCAGGCGCGGCGGCGCGAGCTCGAGGCGGGGTTGGCGAAGGTCGATGCCGCGGCTCCCAGGGAGCCCGACAAGCGCGTGCGCGAAGATCTCGCCATCCTCCACAAGGCCTTCGATCTGGAGTTTCGCCGCGAGGACTACGAGCTGCAGCACGAGGTGCCGTTTCTCAACGCCAGTGCGCAGATCTTCGAAGGACTGCACGGGCTGCTCGATGACCAGGTGGCCGCGGAGCGTCGGCCGGCCGCGCTCGTGCGGCTGCGTCGCTACGCTGGCGCGGAGACAGGCTACGAGCCCTTCACGGCGGTGCTCAAGCAGCGCGCGCGCGAGCAGATCGCCAAGCCCGGTGTCATCTATCCAGCGAAGATCGAGATCGAGACCGAGCTGGGGCGCAACTCGAACTACATCGAAGGTATCGGCGCGCTCTTCGGCAAGTACGGCCTGAAGGGTTGGGAGTCGGACTACGCGAAACTCAAGGGTCAGCTCGCCGAATACGACGCCTGGGTGCGTGAGAACATTCTGCCCAGGGCGCGCAGCGACTATCGGCTGCCGCCGGAGAAGTACGCGCTCGCCTTCGAGCGATACGGTATCGGCATTCCCCCGGCGCAGATCGCCGCCATGGCGCACGCCGCGTTCAGCCAATACCAGGCGGAGATGGCGCCGCTTGCCGCACAGGTCGCGAAGGCCAACGGCTACACTTCGGCCGACTACCGTGCGGTCATCGGGCAGCTGAAGAAGAAGCAGATCAGCGGCGAAGCGATCCTGCCCTTTTTCATCGAACGGCTGCACGCCATCGAGCACATCATCAGCGCCAACGATCTGGTGACTCTGCCGAACCGCCCGGCGATCATTCGTCTCGCAACGGCCGCTGAGACTGCGCAGCAACCGGCACCGCACATGGTGCCGCCGCCGCTCCTGCACAACACCGGGCAGCGCGGCGAGTTCGTGTTGCCGCTCAACATTCCCTCAGCCAACGGCGGCGCCGCCGATCACTACGATGATTTCACCTTTGACGCCGTCGCCTGGACGCTGACGGCCCACGAGGCCCGCCCCGGGCACGAGCTGCAGTTCGACTCGATGGTCGAGCACGGCGTGAGCCTCGCGCGCGCGCTCTACGCCTTCAATTCCACCAACGTCGAGGGCTGGGGACTGTACGCCGAGTACATCATGCAGCCCTACGAGCCGCCGGAGGGGCAGCTGCTCACGCTGCAGCTGCGCCTGCTGCGTGCCGCACGCGCCTTTCTCGACCCCGAGCTGCAAAGCGGCGCCACGACCCCGGCACGTGCCTACGAGGTGCTGGAGAAGGACGTGGTGCTGAGCCACGCCTTCGCCACGGAAGAGGTCGAGCGCTTCACCTACCGCTCACCGGGCCAGGCCAACAGCTACTTCTACGGCTACACGCGCCTTCTGTCCCTGCGTCAGGAGGTCGAGGCGGCGCTCGGCGCGAAATTCCAGCCGCGGAAGTTTCACGACTTCATCCTGAGCCAGGGGCTGCTGCCCCCCGACCTGATGCGCACGACGGTGCTCGAGGAGTTCGTGCCGACGCAGAAGTAGCGCTCAACGTGTCAGCTCTGCGAACAGGCTGGTTGCCGCTCGCACTGGTCGCGGCTCAGGGAATGTTCACGCACGGCGCGCCAGCTGTGGCTGCGGCGACGCCGGCGGTGCTGCCGCAGCTCGAGGAGTACTATGCGGACTTCAACGATGCCTACGGCGCCGTCTCGCTCATCGACTCCGATCCTGACCGCTATACCGGAGGCTATGCCGGCCGCAGCCGCGCATCCTGGCTGGAGACCTACGTCGCTCGCCGCGCGCAGCTCCTCACGGGCCTCAGGACGGTTCTGGCATCGGGCCTGACCGACGGGGATGCACGCGCAGTGCGCGTGATGCGCTCCGCGGTCGAGGAGTCCGATGCGAACCCGCTCTCTCTGGCGCCCGCCGGACACTGCCAGGACGCGCAGCGGCGGACCCTGCCGTTGCCGGCGCTGCAGCAGGCGCTGTACGCGTGCTTTGCCGAGCTCGCCAACCACCTCCAGTTCGAGAACGCGACGGTGACCCGCGTCGCGGCGTTCGAGCTGTTGACGGACATCGAGGAGCCACAACGGCGCGAGACGCTGTTCAGGGCCTTTGTGCCGTTGTGGCAGGCGCTCAACGGCGATGGCGGACCGGGCAGCCCCTACCGCCGCATGATCCGTATGGCGGCGGCCGAAGCGCGCAGGAACGGATCGCCGATCGATGCCGCGGCCCGCACCGTGGGTGTGTCTGCCGTGAAGACCGAGCGCTGGCTGGAACAGATGCTGGATGCGTGGCGCCAGGTGAGCGACGGACCGCTCGAGCCCTGGGACTATCGTTTCGCGAGCGGTGCGGCAGAGCGAGCGCTCGCCGCGGCGATTCCGCGCGAGGCGCTGCTGCCGCTCAATGAGCGCTACTACCGCGACCTCGGGTTCGATGTGGTGAAATCCGGGGTGATCTTCGATCTCGATCCACGCCCCGGCAAGGCGCCGCTCGCCTACACCGACTACGTGCGCCGCGGGCGCCTCGTGGATGGAGTCTGGCAGCCGACGCTCGTGCGTGTGTCGGCGACTTACGCGCAGGGCGGTATCGGCCCACTCAATGAGCTCGTACACGAAAGCGGGCATGCCGCGCACATGCTGGCGCTGCGCACGCGACCCGCGTTCATGGACCTCGGCGATCCGGTGTTCTACGAGGCGTTCGCCGACGTGCCTTCCTGGAGCGTGTACGAGCCGGCCTGGCAGCAGAAGTATCTGGGGCGCAGCGTCGAGGCATCCGCCGCATTGCGTGCACTGTACGCGGGCGTGATGCTCGATGCTGCCTGGGCGCTCTTCGATCTGCGCATGCTGCGCGATGCCGACGCGGATCCCAACGTGGTCTGGACCGAGATTACCAGCCGCTATCTGCACGTGAAGCCGCATCCCGAGCTCGCCTGGTGGGCGGTGCGAGTTCAGCTCGTGCACAAGCCGGGCTACATGGTGAATTACGGTCTGGGCGCCCTCATCACGGCGGACATCAGGCAACACATCGCCGATCAGCTCGGGCCCTTCGCCGGCGGCGATTCCCGCTGGTACGGCTGGATCTCACAGCAGCTGCTGATGAGCGGGGAAGAGCTCGAGACCGCGCAGCTGCTGCGCCGCTTCCTCGGCCGGCCGGTCTCGCCGCAGGCACTGCTCGATCAGGTGCACAGGATCTCCGTCACGAGTCGGCCGCCGATCAGGGCGGCGTCTCGAGCGCGAGCGCCCCGAGCGTCCGGGTCGCAAGAGGCTGAAAGCGCTCGGCCAACGCCAGCAGCGAGTCGTCGCTCCACGCCGGCCCGCTGAGTGAGATCCCGAAGGGCAGCCCATCGTCGCGGAAGCCGGCAGGTACTGCGACGCTCGCAAGATCGAGGAGGTTGGTGAAGTTCACATAGAGCGCGAGGTTGGCATTGAGGGCGATCGGGTCCGCTTCCACGGCCGCGATGGTGTAGATGGTTCCTGCGGTCGGTGTGACCAGCACATCCACGCTCTGCCAGACTTCGTCGCTCGCGCGCTTGAGCTGCGCGAGCTGGTGTTGGCCGGTGAAGGCCTCGGTGGCCGGGATGAGCCTTCCCCCCGAGATGATCGCACGCGTTACGGGCAACACCGCATCCGGCCGCTCGTCGATGAACTCTCCCACGGCGCAGTAGCGTTCCGCGAGCCATGGGCCGTACAGGAGCCTTCCTGCGGCGCGGAACGGCTCGAGGTCGACGCGAGCACGCGTCCCGCCGAGCGATTCGAGCCTGCCGAGGGCGGCAGCGAAGAGCCGCTCGCAGGCGGCATCGCCGAAGAACTGCAACTGCGCGGGGTCCGGCACGCCGAAGCGAAACTCGCGCCCCAGGTCGCGGCCCCGCGGGGACGCCGCCGCACGCGAGTACGGGTCCTGCGGATCGAAGGCGCACGCCACGGCGGCGACGCGGGCGGCATCAGCCGCGGTGAGTGTGAGGACACCGACGCAATCGAGCGAGCGGCACGCCGGCACGACGCCACGGGTGCTGAGACTGCCGCAGGTGGGTTTGAGTCCGATGAGATTGTTGAAGGCCGCGGGCACGCGCACCGAACCAGCGGTATCGGTCGCGAGCGCAAAGCTCACCTGGCCCGTGGCGACCGCCACTGCGGAGCCCGAGCTCGAACCACCGGAGATGAAGCGGGCGTCGAAGCTGTTGTGACAGGCTCCCGCAGGCGAGCGTACACCGGCGAGCCCGGTGGCAAACTGATCGAGACTCGTCTTGCCGATGGCAATCGCGCCAGCGGCGATCAAGCGCTCGACCACGGGCGCGGAGACCGCGGGCGTGTAGGCATATTCGGGGCAGCCGGCGGTGGTCGGGACACCCTCGAGATCGATGTTGTCCTTGACCGCGAAAGGAATCCCGTAGAGCGGCAGGGAATCGGGCGCGCGAGCCGAGAGCTCACGCGCCCGCTCGAGTACGCTGGCAGCGGGCAGCCGTACGATCCACTCGTGCCGGTCCGGTTGTGCCGACCGCGCGCTCAGCAGCCGCTCGACGACCTCCAGCGGCGAGAACTGCCGCGCGCGATAGCCGGCAAGGAGCTCGGAGATCAGCAGTGACGACTTGGAGGACATGGCTGCCCCGGACTCTGATCACGTGCCGCTGCGGCGCGCGCGCGCGAGTCTCGGCCGCATCGTCGTCGGCTGAGGTGTGGGCACGCTGTCCGGCCGCGGAAAGGCCGCGGCCATCTCGCGCAGCCAGCCGAGCAGCTGCTGCACCTTCGGCAGCTCGAGATAGCTCTCCGGGCAGACGAAATAGTAGGAGCGCGGACAGGGCAACACCTCGGCGCTCGCCCGCACGATGCGGCCGTTGCCGAGGTCCTGCGCGGCCAGCGCCCAGCGCGTGAGGGCGAGTCCCTGACCCTGCTCGGCGGCGGCGAGCACCGTCAGCGAGTCATCGAAGGCGGCGCCGCGCTCGCGCCAATCGTTGTCCATCCCCGGATGCCGCCACATGCTCCACGACTCATCGGAGGAGCGCAGCAGCGGATAACGCTTCAGGTCGGCGGGCGTGCGCACGGGGCCGAAGCGCGCGAGCAGTTCCGGACTGCACACGGGCAGGAACCATTCATCCATCAGCTTCTCGTTGAAGAGACCGGGCGTCGGGCCAGTGGTCATGCGCAGCCCAGCGTGGAAATTGCTCTGGGCGAAGTCCACCGGTTCGGGCGAGGTGTGGATGCTCAGCTCGATGTGCGGATGCCGGCTGTAGAACTGCGGCAGTCGCGGCAGCAGCCATTTCTGCAGCAAGGACGCGATCGTGGTGATGTTGAGTGCGCCGCCGCTGCGGTGCTGGCGCAGCTGCTGCATCGAGTGCTGCAGCTCCGCGAGTCCGCGGCGTACCCCGGGCAACAGCAGTGCGCCCTCGGTACTGAGCGCGATGGCGCGCGCGCTGCGCCGAAACAGCGGCACCCGCAGGTAGTCCTCGAGCGTGCGGATCTGCATGCTCACCGCTGCGGGTGTCACGTGCAGCGCCTCCGCCGCTTCGGCGAAGCTGAGATGGCTGGCGACCGCCTCGAACACCCGCAGCGCATTCAGTGGCAGCCGATCGAAGCTGCGCGCAACTTCAGTTTTTCTTTTGCGTCGTTCAGACATCGCGTTTGCTGCAGAAGCGCCGGAAGCGAAAACTCCTCACCGTCGGATCACACGAGAGTCAGTTGGATCACACGAGAGGAGCAGCCCCATGAGCACCAAAGTCGTTGCACTGCTTGCCGCCCTGCTGCTGACCACAGCCGAGTACCTGGTTTTCGAGTACGACGCCCAGGAGCACGTCGTACAGTACCAGGCGGAGGTCAACGGCACGGCCCTGCAGCGTGGCTAGTCTGCCACGGCGCCGGCCGGCACGTCAGAGAGTCAGACCGACGTGGCCGGTCGGCGACCCATTGCGTGAAGCCGCGAGGTCAACATGTTTGCCCGGATGGTTATAAGCAAATGCCTGGAGATGCGCGCAGATCACCCCGGGGCGGATGCTGCGGCCTGCGCCGTGAAGCGCGCGGGGGAGACCGCTTCCGCCGTCACGCCTTCGGCGGCAATCGCCGCCGGCACGGCTGCGCCGCGTGCCAGCGCCGCCGCGAGCTGCGCACAGGCAGGTGCGCTCTGTATGCCGTAACCCCCTTGCCCCGCACACCAGAAGAGCGCGGGTAGTCTGGTGTCGAAGCCGATCACCGGATTGCGGTCCGGCGCAAAGGTGCGCAGTCCCGCCCAGCTGTGCCCGACGCGACGAACCTCGAAGTCGAGAGCGGCCTCGATGCGCTCGATGGCGACGGCGACCATCAGGTCATCGGCGTACACATCGCCCGGCGCGTGCGGCTCCTCCTCGGCCGGGGAGAACAGCAGTCGCGCCGCGTCGGGCTTGAAGTAGAACTGCTCATCGACATCGAAAACCGCCGGCCAGGCATCGACCGTGACGCCCTCGGGAGCGTCGATGAGGGCCGCGGTGCGGCGCATCGCCCGCAGTCCGAGCGGCGCTGCGCCGCAGGCGATGGCGAGCTCATCGGCCCATGCGCCCGCGGCATTCACGAGCACGGGGGCAGAGAGCGTCTCACCGTCCACGCGAAGATGCCACGCCGCGTCCTGCCACTCGGGCGCGCTGCAGCGGTGGCCGACATGCAGCCGCAGGCCCCGCGACTTGCCTAGCCGCAGAAAGCCCTGCAACAGGGCTGCGACGTCGATGTCATAAACGTCGGATTCGTAGAGCGCAGCTGCGAGATAACCGGGCCGCAGTCGTGGCACCTTCGTGAGCGCAGCCTCGACGGAGAGCATCTCGAGCCGCCCATCCGCCACGCGCATCTCATGGAGCATGGCCTGCAGCCGCTCGAGCTGATCCGCACGGGCGAGGTAGAGCGCGCCGCGCGGACGCAACAGCGGGTAGGGAGAAAAGTGCTCCGGGGGCGCGCGCAGGAATGCTGCGCTCGCGCGCGTCAACGCGCGGAAGGCGGCACTACCGTAGCTCGGGACGAAGAGCGCAGCCGAGCGCCCGGTGGCGTGAAACCCCGGCTGACGCTCGGCTTCGATCAGCGCGACGCGGGCCGTGGACGCGAGCGCCGCGGCGACACTCGCGCCCGCCATGCCGGCACCGACGACGATAAAATCGAACACGTTGGTAGTTTCCCTGATGACAGTAGCCGGCGCGCCGTGCGAAACGATAGCGGGTAGGATGATACCGGATAAGATCTGCCGCCCAGCGGGCGAGGCGGAACGCTATGAATACGCCGGCAAACACGTATCGCGAGGCTCATCGCCGTGCGCTCGAAGACCCGGAAGGTTTCTGGGGCGATCAGGCGATGGCGTTGCATTGGGAGCGCCGTTGGGATCGGGTGCTGGACTCCCGCCGCGCTCCCTTTTATCGCTGGTTCACCGGTGGGCGCATCAACACCTGTTACAACGCGCTCGACCGACACGTCGAGCAGGGCCGTGCCGGGCAGGCCGCGCTCATTTACGACAGCCCCGTGACGGGCACGGTCGCGCGGTTGAGCTACCGGGAGCTGCGCGATCGCGTGGCCCACTTCGCCGGTGCGCTCACCGCGCAGGGTGTCGGCCGTGGCGATTGCGTGGTCATCTACATGCCGATGGTTCCCGAGGCGGTGGTGGCCATGCTCGCCTGTGCGCGCATCGGTGCCGTGCATTCGGTGGTGTTCGGCGGCTTCGCACCGCACGAGCTTGCCAAGCGCATCGACGATGCGCGGCCGGTCATGGTGGTCTCGGCCTCCTGTGGAATCGAGGGTCAGCGCGTTATTGCCTACAAGCCACTGCTCGATGAGGCGCTGCGGCTTGCGACCCACAGAGTCGGACGCTGCATCGTGCTGCAGCGGCCGCAGGCGCTGGCAACGCTCACTCCGGGACGCGACCTCGACTGGTCGGACGCGCTCGCCCGCGCGCAGCCGACGCCGTGCGCCTCGGTCGAGGCGACGGACGCTCTGTACATCCTCTACACCTCCGGCACGACGGGGAGACCCAAGGGCGTGGTGCGCGATCACGGCGGTCACGCGGTGGCTCTGGCATGGTCGATGCGCGCGGTGTACGACATGCAGCCGGGTGATGTGTTCTGGGCCGCCTCCGACGTCGGCTGGGTGGTGGGGCACTCATATATTGTGTATGCGCCGCTGCTCGCCGGGTGCACGACGCTCCTCTACGAGGGCAAGCCGGTCGGCACCCCCGACGCCGGGGCATTCTGGCGTGTGGTGGCGCAGCATCGGGTCAACGCGCTGTTTACGGCGCCTACGGCGTTTCGCGCGATCAAGAAGGAGGATCCGCAGGGAGCATTCATCGCGCGTTACGATCTCGCGAGTCTGCGCGCCTTGTATCTGGCCGGCGAGCGCTGTGACCCGGACACGGTCCACTGGGCGCAGGTGAAATTACGTGTTCCGGTCGTCGATCACTGGTGGCAGACCGAGACGGGCTGGCCGGTCGCTGCCAACTGCCGTGGCTTGACGCCGCTGCCAGTCAAGCCCGGCTCGGCGAGCGTAGCGGTGCCGGGCTACGACGTGCGGGTGATGGACGATGCCGGTGCACCGGTCGGCGCGGGGAAGATCGGCAACATCGTGATCCGACTGCCGTTGCCGCCCGGCACGCTCACCACGCTGTGGCAGAACGATGAGGGTTACCGCGACAGTTACCTCACTCGCTATCCGGGCTACTACCTGACCGGCGATGCGGGTTACATCGATGGCGAAGGGTACGTGTGGGTTATGTCCCGCATCGATGATGTGATCAACGTCGCCGGACACCGCCTGTCAACCGGCGGAATGGAGGAAGTGCTCGCTGGCCACCCGGACGTCGCGGAATGCGCGGTCATCGGGGTGGCTGATTCGCTCAAGGGCCAGCTACCCCTCGGCCTCGTGGTGCTGAAGGCCGGGGTCGACCGCCCGCAGGCGCAGATACTGCGGGAGCTCGTGGAGCGGGTGCGACAGCACATCGGTGCGGTAGCCGCCTTTCGCCACGTCGCGATCGTCTCCCGCCTGCCGAAGACCCGCTCGGGCAAGGTGCTGCGCGCCACCATGCGTGCGATCGCGGACTCTCAGGGCTACAACGTGCCCGCGACGATCGATGATCCGCGCACGCTCGAGGAGATCACCGAGGTGCTCAGGACACTCGGCTACGCTCACTGAGGTTTTCGACAACATGCGCACGCTCACGCTGGTGTTGCTGGCCGGTGTCATAGGCCTGGCCGGCGGCTTCTACGCTGGATCCGCGGCTATTCACAGGGCTCAGATGGCCGGTGCGCAGGCCGCATTGCATCGTGCGAGCGCGGCCCTCGCGGTTGCCCGTCACGATGAGGCCCTGGAGTACGCCTTTGCGGCGCTCGATCGGGACCCGGAGCTGTATGACGCCTGGGAGGTGGCCGGTGATGCGGTCGCGACCGGGCAGCAGAGTGAGCTGGCCCGACACTTCTACCGTGCCGCGCTCGCTGGCATTGGCCCGAGCGGGCGCCCGCGGATCCGGGCGAAGCTCGCCGCGCTCAGCCCGAACACGCCGCGATGACGCCGCGGCAGAGGCGCATTGAAACCGCCACCGTCGCACCATCAGTCTGCCGATTGCAGCGACTGGTCGAGCGCATCGAGCAGCACATCGGCGTGTTGTGGCTCGAGCGTCAGCGGCGAGCGGATCTTCAGCACGTTACCGCTGCGGCCGGTGGAGCCGACGAGAACGCCGCGGCGACACATGGCGTTCACGATGCGCCGCGTTTCGGCGGCGCCGCTGAGGCCACTCGCGCCGTTCGCACCGAGCTCGACCCCGATGAAGAGGCCCGCGCCCCGGACCTCGCGAATCGCCGCGTGGCGCTGCGCGAGCTGCCCCAGACCGCGCCGCAGGTACTCGCCGCTGCGCCGCGCATTCTCGAGCAGATTCTCGCTGCGGATCACCTGCAGCACGGCAAGTGCCGTCGCGCAGGAGACGCTGTTGCCGCCGTAGGTGTTGAAATAGTGTCTTGCCTTCGCGAACTCGGCGAACACACTGGCGCGACCCGCCACGGCGGCTACCGGGTGCCCGTTGCCCATGGGTTTGCCCATGGTGACCAGGTCCGGAACGATGCCGTGCCGCTGGAAGCCCCACATCGTCTCGCCGAGGCGGCCGAAGCCCGCCTGCACCTCATCCGCGATGAAGAGCCCGCCGGCCTGGTGCACCCGGCGCATGACATCGGCCAGGAAGCCGCGCGGCTCGGCCACCACGCCATCGCTCGAGAAGATGGTATCGACCAGCATGGCAGCGAGCCGCACACCATCGGCCTGCATGCGCTCGAGGCACCGGCCGACCTCCGCTCCGAAGGCGGCTCCGCCTGCAGCCCCGAGGGGCGGTGGTATCGTGTAGACACCGGGCCCGAGCGGCCCGCCGTCTTCCGGTGACATCCCGGCGAGGACATCCGTGACCCCGTGGTAGGCGAACTCGGTGACGATGAAGCCGGTGCCACCCGTCACGCCCTTGCTGATACGCACCGCGAGATCGTTCGCCTCGCTCCCCGTGCAGGTGAATACGGCGCTGCCGAGCTCCGGCGGCAGAGTAGCGAGCAGCTCCTCGGCGAGCTGCAGCGGCTGCTCGGCGAGATAGCGCGTGTTGGTATTGAGGGTGCGCGCCTGACGCGCCAGCGCTTCGACGACCCGCGGGTGGCAGTGGCCGACGACGGGCACATTGTTGTAGGCGTCGAGGTAGCGCCGGCCCTTCTCGTCATACATCCACACCCCTTCCGCACGCACGATCTGCAGCGGCTGCTCGTAGAAGAGCCGATAGGTGGGAGCCAGTACGCGCGCGCGGCGTGCCAGGAGTGCAGCGTGGTTTTCCGGCGAAGTCGTCACGACGAGCCTGCCTCGAGCGACAGTTCCGCGGCGATCTGCAGCCGCGCATGGATGAAATCCGCGGCCAGCGGACGGTAGTGATCGCCGGCGGGGTTGCGGTGCACGTGCCACTCGTGCACCACCATGTTCGCAACGAGGCGCGCTGCGACGAGCGTTGTGAGCAGGTCGAGCTCCTGATGTGACAGCGGTACGCTCTCATGATACGCGTTCGCTACATCGAGTACCGACGCGGCAGCTTCACCGCTCCCCACGCTGCAATCCTCCGGCAGGTGCTCGGCGGCCGTCACCGCCACATCGGCGATCACGGCCGTGTGCGTCATGTCACCGAAATCGATGATGCCCGTCACCGCGCCCGCCTCGCTCACCAGGATGTTCTTCGGATTCAGGTCGTTGTGGACGATCTGCTGCCGCAGCTGCGGGAGCTGCGAGTCGATGCGCGGCACGATGCGCTCGAGCACAGCGAGTGCCGCTTGTCGAGACGGGAAACCCGGCAGTTGACCGAGGAGTCCGGCGAGGCACGCCGCATGGCGCACGTCCCAGACGAGCGCGCGGTGCGCGGCCGGATGCCTGAAGGTGCGCAACGCGCGGATGAGCCGCCCACCGAGCCGCCCGCACTCGCCGCGCAGCAGCCGCGAGGGAGCGGCAGGGTCGAGCGGGCGACCGGGAAGGTAGCTGAGAAGGCGTGCGCTGCGTTCGATCCGCTGATCGTCGGTGAAACGGATGTGGTTGTTGCCGCCGTGCTCGCGCACCACTCGCGGGCACGGAAGACCAGGATCCTGGCTTTCGAGGTGCAGCAGCGCCGCTGTGGTGAGATCGGTGACCCCCGGGCTCTCGGCCGGGTGGGCGACTTTCAGCACGTAGTCGACGCCACCGGCGGCGGTCAGCCTGAAGTTCTCATCGCGCTCTCCCGTCAACCTTGCGGCGTCCACCTCGAGGCCGTAGTACTCGCGCGCGAGATCCACTGCGCGCGGTAGCGGCAGCGGATGCGGGTGCATCACCATCGTCGCCATGAAGGCGCTCACGTCATCAGCCATCGCTTATCCGTTCGTGCCAGGTGCCATGTTTCACTTTCTGACTCAGCCACTTACAGGCGTCAATGCAAGCGTGGCGCGAAGCCCGCAGGGTACGCCGTGGAGGCCGTTCCGCGGGTACACAAGGATTTGTTTCTCAATTGATTTCCGCCGGAGGGCGCGAGCAAGATAACCGCGCAATCCCAAGGAGAAGCCCGTGATCCCAGCGGCATTCGAATACTACGCTCCGGGTTCGATCGGCGAGGCCGTTTCGCTCCTCGCGCGGCTCGGCGGGGAGTCGAAACTGCTGGCCGGCGGCCATAGCCTTCTGCCGATGATGAAGCTGCGCTTCGCGCAGCCCGCCCATCTCATCGACCTCAACCGCATCGCGGATCTGCGCGGCATCCGCGAGGAACGTGGCGAGCTCGTGATCGGCGCGATGACCACCGAGGCGGAGCTGATCGCTTCATCGTTCGTCAGGAACAAAGTGCCGCTGCTCGCCGAGGGTGCAGGCTCGATCGCCGATCCACAGGTGCGCTACCGGGGAACGATTGGCGGCGACATCTCGCACGGCGATCCGGGGAACGACCATCCTGCGCTCATGCTGGCCCTCGATGCCTCCTTCGTGCTGACCGGTCCCAGGGGTCAGCGCACCCTCAAGTCGGACGGGTACTTCCTTGGGCTGTACGAGACGCAGCTTGCGGCCGATGAGATCCTCACCCACATCCGCATTCCAATCCCGGCCGCAGGCAGCGGCTGGTCATACCAGAAGCTCAAACGCAAGACCGGCGACTTCGCGACCGCCGCCGCGGCCGTCCTGCTGCAGATGAAAGGCGGCAGCGTCGCGCGGGTCGCCATCGCACTCACCAACGCGGGACCAACCGCGCTTCGGGCGCGCGCCGCGGAAGCGGCGCTCACCGGCAAGCCCCTCGATGAAGCCAGCCTCGGCGAGGCTGCACGGCTCGCCATGAGCATCTGTAATCCAACACCCGACCAGCGCGGGGATGTGGCCTACAAGACCGCGATGTGTGGCGAGATGACGCGCCGCGCACTGCAGGCGGCGGCGGCGCGCGTCCGGCCCTGAAGAAATAATCGAGGAGCCGATCGTGGCAGGTACACACCCCGTAGCTTTCAAATTGAACGGCAAGACCGTGGCGGTCGAAGTCGAAGCACGCGAGCTCCTCATCTACACGCTGCGCGAGAAGCTCGCTCACACCGGGCCGCACATCGGTTGCGAGACCTCGCACTGCGGTGCCTGCACCGTCGATTGCAACGGCATGTCCGTCAAGTCCTGCACGGTCCTGACGGTGCAGTGCGGGGGAGCCGAAGTGCTCACGGTCGAGGGCCTCGAGCGCGGCGGCGCGCTGCATGCCCTGCAACAGGCGTTTCACGAGCAGCACGGCCTGCAGTGCGGCTACTGCACGCCGGGGATGCTGATGCGCGCCTACCGGCTGCTGCAGGAAAACCCCAAGCCGAGCGAGCAGGAGATCCGCTACGGGATGGCGGGAAATCTCTGCCGCTGCACCGGCTACCAGAACATCGTCAAGGCCGTGCAGGCGGCGGCGCGCAAGCTCGCCGCGGCTCCCGCGGCCGCCTGAGGATCGAAGCGGAGAAAGCACCATGGGCGAGTCCGCGGAACTCACTGAGCGCGAGCAGAAACTTCAGGGCCTGGGCACGGCGATGTTGCGGCGCGAGGATGCGCGCTTCATCCGCGGCCAGGGCACCTACATCGACGACATCAAGCTCGAAGGGATGCTGTTCGGTGCGATCGTGCGCAGCCCGTACGCGCACGCGCGCATCACCGCGATCGACAAGGCGAGGGCGCTCGCAATGCCGGGCGTCGTGGCGGTGCTGACGGCAGAAGACCTGAAGCCCGTCAAGCTGCACTGGATGCCCACCGCGGGCGGAGACGTCCAGGCAGTGCTGGCCGATGAGAAGGTCTGCTTCCAGTACCAGGAAGTGGCGATGGTGCTGGCGCAGGATCGTTACGCCGCCTACGACGGTGCGGCGCTTGTCGAGGTCGAGTACGAGGAGCTGCCCGCGATCATCGACCCGCAGCAGGCGCTCGCGCCCGGTGCACCGGTCATCCGTGAGGACATCGCCGACCGCAAGGAGGTAGGTCATGGGCCGCGCACCCATCCGAACCACATCTTCACCTGGGAGGCGGGCGACAAGGCGGCGGCGGACGCGGCGTTTGCGGGAGCCGCGGTCACGGTGCGCGAGGAGATCCTGAATCCGCGCGTCCATCCGTGCCCGCTCGAGACCTGCGGTTGCGTTGCCTCTTTCAACAAAGCGACCGGCTACCTCACCGTCTACGTGACTTCGCAGATACCGCACCTGTTCCGCACGGTGCTGGCGATGCTCTCGGGGATCGCCGAGAGCAGGATCCGCGTGGTCGGCGGAGACATCGGCGGTGGCTTCGGCAACAAGGTGCCGATCTATCCGGGATACGTCGTGGCGACAGTCGCCTCGATCGTCACCGGGCTGCCCGTGAAATGGATCGAGTCGCGCATCGACAATCTGTCCACGACCGGTTTTGCGCGCGATTATCACTGCGTAGGTGAGCTGGCGGCCGACCGCGACGGTCGCATCAGGGGACTGCGCTTCAGCGCCCTGGCCGATCACGGCGCATTCAATTCACAGGTCTCCGCGAGCAAGCTTCCCGCCGGGCTGTTCTCGATCTGCACCGGCTCGTATGCGATCCCGAATGCCTACTGCCGCGTCGACGCGGTTTACACCAACAAGGCACCGGGAGGCGTCGCCTACCGCTGCTCGCTGCGCGTCACCGAGGCCGTGTATCTCATCGAGCGCATGATGGACGTGCTGGCGCAGAAGCTCGGCGTCGACAAGGCCGAGATCCGACGCCGCAACTTCGTCAAGCCGGAGCAATTCCCGTATACGACGGCCCTCGGCTGGACACTCGACAGCGGCGCCTATCACGCCGCACTCGATAAGGTACTGAAGGCGGTCGACTACGAAGGGCTGCGCCGCGAGCAGGCGGCCAAACGTGCCGACCCGAACTGCCCGACGCTGATGGGCATCGGCATCTCGACCTTCACCGAGATCGTCGGTGCGGGACCTACGAAGGTGTGCGACATCCTCGGCATCGGCCTGTTCGATAGTTGTGACATTCGCGTTCACCCGACGGGCGCTGTCATCGCCCGGCTCGGCACCATGAGCCAGGGACAGGGTCACGCCACGACCTACGCGCAGATCATCGCGACGGAGCTCGGACTGCCGGCGAGCGACATCGTGATCGAGGAGGGCGACACCGACAAGGCACCCTACGGAGCGGGAACCTGGGGCTCGCGCTCGACTCCGGTGGCGGGCGCCGCCGCCGCGCAGGCGGCACGCAAGATCAGGGACAAGGCGCGCAAGATCGCCGCGCACCTGCTGGAGGTGGGCGAGGGGGATCTCGAGTGGGAGATCGACCGCTTCAAGGTGAAGGGAAGCCCGAGCCAGGCGAAGACCATGAAGGAGATCTGCATGGTCGCGCATACGGGCAACATCCCGCCCGGGATGGAGCAGGGACTGAATGCAGTGTCCTACTATGATCCACCCAACCTCACGTACCCGTTCGGGGCCTACCTGTGCGTGGTCGATATCGACAGGTTCACCGGAGAGACGCACGTACGGCGCTTCTACGCGCTCGATGACTGTGGCACGCGCATCAATCCCATGGTCATCGAAGGGCAGATCCACGGCGGGTTGACCGAGGCTTTCGCCGTGGCCATGGGTCAGCAGCTGCCCTTCGATGAGAACGGCAACCATCTCGGCAACAGTCTGCTGGACTATTTCGTGCCAACTGCGATGGAGACGCCCCGCTGGGAAACGGACCACACGGTGACACCCTGCCCGCATCATCCGATCGGCGCCAAGGGCGTGGCGGAGTCACCGCACGTCGGCGGCATTCCCTGCTTCAGCAACGCGGTCATCGATGCGTTTGCGCACCTCGGAGTGACGCACATGGACATGCCCCACAGTGCCTGGCGCGTCTGGCAGAAATGCCAGGCGCTCGGCGTCAACAAGCGCGCCGGGTCGTGATTGAAGGTCAGCCTCGAAAGAGAGTTTCCCGTAGCGGCGCCCGCCGATAAAGCGTGGGAGCTGCTGCGGGACATCGAACGGGTCGCGGCCTGCATGCCGGGTGCCCGCATCAGCGAGCGCCTCGACGAGCGCCACTACAAGGGCACCGTGAGCGTGCGTTTCGGGCCGGCGAACCTGTCGTTTCGCGGCGAAGTCGAGCTCAGCAGCATCGAGCCGGCGAAGCGGACGCTGCGCCTCATCGGTAAGGGAACCGACACGAGCGGCTCCGGCGCCTCGCTCGATCTCACCGCCCGCATCGACGCGGGCGATGCGGGCTCGTGCAAGCTGTCAGGCCGGAGCGAGCTGTCCTTGAGCGGCCGCGTGGCGAGCTTCGGCGCCCGCATGGCGGATGCCGTTGCGGAGCAGGTACTGCGGCAATTCGCCGCGAATCTTTCGGCGGCGCTCGAGGCGCAGGCGACACCGGCGGCGATTGCGCCGGGGAGCGCAGCAGAGCCGGCCGTGCCGGCAACGGCGGCAACTTCCGCGACGCCGCTCAACGGCTTCGCTCTGCTGCGCGCCATCGTGCGCGGTTGGCTGCGCGCGCTCTTCGGCTGGAGGCGCGCGTGAGCGTCGGCGCGCGCGCCCGCGAGCTCGCCGCGCTGTGCGAAGAGCTGGCGCGGGCCGGCTACATCGCGGAGCCACCGCTCGCCGCGGCGCTGCTGCTGATGCGCGACCTCGGCCGCCCGTTGCTGCTCGAAGGCGATGCCGGTGTCGGCAAGACCGAGGTGGCCAAGGTGCTGGCGCACATCCGCCACACCCGCCTCATCCGGCTGCAGTGCTACGAGGGACTCGACGCTCACGCCGCGATGTACGAATGGAACTACCAGCGCCAGCTGCTCGCCATCAAGCTCCTCGAGCAGGACGAGCGCGGGATCGCCGCGAAGGAGCAGGACATCTTTTCCGAGCGTTACCTGCTCAAGCGGCCGCTGCTCGAGGCGATCACAGCCGACACCACTGCGGTGCTGCTGATCGATGAGATCGACCGCGCCGATGAGGCCTTCGAGGCGTTTCTGCTCGAGCTGCTGTCGGATTTCCAGCTGTCGATCCCCGAGCTCGGCACCGTGCACGCCACCAGCCGGCCGCTTGTCGTGATCACCTCCAACGGTACGCGTGAGCTTTCCGATGCGTTGCGGCGACGCTGCCTCTACCAATATATCGACTATCCGGACTACGAGAAGGAGCTGGCGATCGTGCGCACCAGGGCGCCCGCCGTGGCGCTCGAGCTCGCGCGGCAAATCGTCGCCTTCGTGCAGGCCGTGCGCCACATGGATCTCAAGAAGAAACCGGGCATCGCCGAGACGCTCGATTGGACGGCGGCACTGCTGCGCCTCGAGATCACGAGCATCGAGGTCGATGGTGCCGAGCGCATCATGGAAAGCCTGAGCGCACTGATCAAGACGCGCGATGATCGCGTGGCGTTTCCGCGCGAGGTCGTGGCGCGCCTGGCGGCCGCATGCTGACTGCGGACGCGACGGCATTCGAGGCCCGGGCGGCGGAGCGGCTCGCCGGCTTTGCCGGTTTCCTGCGCGGCAACGGCTTTGCCGTCGGCGGCGGCGACGCGGTCGAGGTGGTGCGTACGGGCGCGCGCGTCGGGGTGCTCGATGCGCGCGTGCTGCGCTGGTCACTGCAGGCGCTGTTGTGCGGGCGGGCGGATGAGTGGCGACGCTTCGATGAGCTCTTCGACGCCTGGTTCATGCCGGCGGGCGGCTGGCAATCCGCCGTACGCGAGGGCGGCAGCCACGCCGGCGTTCGTCCGGGCCTGGGCGCCGCAGCGCGCTCCGCCCGGAGCGAGGACCGAAGCGGGCCGCCTGAGAGTCACGTGGCGAGCGACCGCGCAGTCCTCGGCTCAACCGATTTCCGCACACTCACCCGCCGCGAGGAGGTGCTCGAGATCGAGATGCTCATGCGGCGGTTTGCGCGGCACCTCAAACCTCTACGGTTGCGGCGCGCGGCGCGCGCGCGGCGCGGGCGGCGCCTCGACCTGCCGGGCACCATCCGGCGCAGCGTCGCAAGCGGCGGCACGCCGCTGCGGCTCGCGTGGCGCAATCAGCGCCGCGTGCTGCCGCGCCTGGTGCTGCTCATCGACGTCAGTCGCTCGATGGCGCCATACAGTTTCTTTTACCTGCGCCTCTCGCGTGCGCTCAGCGCCGAGCTGGCGGACATCCGCAGCTTTATCTTTCACACGCACCTCACAGCGGTATCGGATGCGCTGCAGGATCCGGATCCACTGCGGGCGCAGCGGCGGCTGCAGGTCATTGCCCAAGGCTGGGCCGGTGGCACGCGTATCGGGGAGAGCCTGGCGCAGTTCAACCGCGAGCACGCGCCGCGCTGCGTGCACTCGCGCACCGCCCTGATCATCCTCAGCGACGGCTATGACACGGGCGAGCCGCGGCAACTATCCACCGCGCTCGCGGCTTTGCGTCGCCGCGCGCGGCGCATCGTGTGGCTGAACCCGCTGTGCAGTCAGCCGGACTACAGCCCGGTGAGTGCGGGCATGCAGGCGGCCCTTCCGCACCTCGACTTGCTCGCCGCCGGAGCCGATCTGGCCAGCCTGCAACGGACTCTGCCGCGTGTCCTCGAGGCGCTGCGATGAGCGACCTCGGCAACGACCTGTTCGCCGCCGCGCAACGCCTCCAGGAGCGGGCGGAGCCGTACGCCCTCGTCAGCGTCGTCCGCACACAGGCACCCACCTCGGCGCGTGCGGGCGACAAGGCCCTGGTCACGGCGCAGGGCATCGTGTGCGGTTGGATCGGCGGGGGCTGCGCGCAGCCAGCGGTGCTGCACACGGTGCGGCGCGCGCTGCAGGATGGCCGGGCGCGCCTGATCCGCGTTGCACCGGCGGATGTCGAGGCCGCGGGGGAGGGCGCAGCAGCCGGCACCGAAACGACCGAATTCGGCATGAGCTGTCATTCGGCCGGGACTATCGAGCTGTTCATCGACCCGATCCTGCCGCCGACGAGGTTGGTGGTGATCGGCGACTCGCCGGTCGCCGTTGCGCTCGCCGCACTCGCGCCCCGAGTCGGGCTGCCGGTCACTGTGATTGCGCGCGGCGCCGACCGTGGACGCTTCGCGGATGCGGGACAGGTAATCGATAGCGATGAACCGGCAACCGTTGCCGGACAGGTTTCAGCCGGCAGCTGGGTGGTGGTCGCGACGCAGGGACGTCGCGACCTGCCGGGACTGCAGGTGGCACTCGCATTGCGGGCCGTGAAAATCTGGCTGGTCGCGAGCGCGCGCAAGGCGGAGGGGCTGCGCCAGGAGCTGCTCGCCGCCGAGTACGATCCACAGGCGGTGGGTGGCATCATCGCCCCCGCGGGGCAGCGCATCGGCGCCCAGACTCCCGAGGAGATCGCGCTCGCGGTGCTCGCGGCAGTCGTGGCCGAGCGGCGAGCCGGGCACACCACCGCCGAGGCTGCCGTTACGGCTCCGGAGTGCTGCGGTCACTGATATGGGCTGTCTCCTCAAGGGCAACAGTGGCCTCTACAGCCGCATGACGATCGGCGCGGTGCTGCTGGCGGCCGGTGCCGGCCGGCGCATGGGCGGCCGGCCGAAGGCTCTGCTGGAGCTCGCGGGAGTACCCCTCGTGCTGCGCCAGCTGATCGCACTGTCGGATGCGGGCATCGATGAGCTGGTCATCGTGCTCGGACATCACGCCGAGCGGATCCTTCCACACATCGAGCGCTTTCCGCTGACCGTAGTACACAATCCCCGGCCCGACGATGGCCAGGTCTCCTCGCAACGGCTCGGGCTTGCCGCGCTCAATCCCAACCTCGATGCCGTGCTCGTGGCCCTCGCTGACCAACCGCTCATCAACGAGCACGACATCACGGGCCTCATCGGCGCATTCAAGAAGCGCCCGGAAGGGACTGCGGTCGTCGTGCCACGCGTGGCCAACCAGCCAGGCAACCCCGTAATCTTCAGTGCCGACGTTCGCGAGCAGATCCTGGCGGGCGAGGCCGAGGTCGGCTGCCGGCAGTGGCGTACGGCGCATCCACAGGCCGTGCACCACTTCGACAGCGACAGTGAGCGTTTCATCGTCGATGTCGATACACCGGAGGACATCGAGCGTTTCGAGCGCAAAACCGGCCACGCCCTGCGCTGGCCGTAACTGGACGACGACGGGCGGTCCCCGTAGGCTCTTTCGCTATGCGCGAGCTTCACGTGACGAACCTGCGGATCGAGAGCTTCGAAGATCTGCGTCGTGTGCTCGATGGCACCAATACCAGGACCGTGCCACTCGGTACCGGCATACCCAGGGGCAGCATCCTGCAGACCGCCGTCGGGGACGTGTCACTTACGGCCGGTGAGCTGTCGGCCGAGATTCGCACCCGCGGGAGCATAGAGTCGAGCCGCCTCTCGCTGGGCATGAAGCTCGATTCCGAGTCGACCCACTTCAGCTTTCGGTCGGGGAGAGAGGTTCTTCCCGGCGATGTGTACGCTTTGGTGCGTGGGGACGATGTCGATTACCGGGTGGGCGGGTCGCTGCGTTATGTCTTCATCTCACTCAGTCCTGAGCTGCTGCTCCGCCTGGGCGGCGAGGATGCCGTCAGCGGCAACCGGGGATTTTGGGAGCAGCGCCGCTGGTTCTGTGCGTCGCCGCCGATTCGCGCCCTGATCGTCCGCAGTCTCGAGACAGTGGTCCGACAGTTCTCGCAACCGGACTGGCCTGTCTCCGGGCCGGCGATTCGTCAGCTGCAGTGCGACCTGGTGGAGCCGTTTCTGTGGGGTTACCTGTTCGGTGGACGACACGGTCACGAGCGCCGCCCGCTCGCCAGCTCCGCGATAGTGCGCAGCGTCGAGGGTTGGGTGGACGGTCAGCCGCCCGAGTCGATTCACCTCGCCGACCTGTGCCGGGCGCTGCGCCTCTCGCGTCGGACGCTGCAAAGAGCGTTTACCGAGACCCTGGGAATGGGACCGGCGCGGTATCTGACGCTGCGGAGACTGGCCGCGGTGAGAGCGGTACTGCGAGAGAGCGGTCCGGCGGAAACTACGGTCACCGACGCCGCCATCCGGCACGGATTCTGGGAGCTGGGGCGGTTTGCCCGGGATTACCAGCGGCTGTTCGGGGAGCGTCCGTCGCAGACCCTTGCGCGGGGCCGGTGGTCGCGTCGGGAATCGGTCCCGACGTGGCGCAAACTGCATAGTTAACCGCGTCCGTGGTCCCTAGCATCGGCCTCGAGGGACTCTGTGGCCAGGGATGGCCTGTCCCTGCCTCCACACGGTTCGCCTGCCCGCCACCCAAGGCCAGCGGGTAATATCCCGGCTGGTCCAGGTCCATCCCGAGTCAGATCTGTCATGAGCAGCACGGCAAATGCCGCACCCCCGCGGCGCCTGCGTGCCGGAATCGTGGGTGGCGGCCGTGGCGCATTCATCGGCGCCGTGCATCGCATCGCCGCCGAGCTCGACGGTCAGGCTCAGGTCGTTGCGGGGGCCCTGTCGTCCGACCCGCAGGTTGCGCGCGAGAGCGCGGCCGAGTGGTTTCTCGCGCGCAGCTACGCGTCCTACGAGGAAATGGCGGCGGCCGAGGCGGCCGATACGAACGGCATCGACTTCGTGATCATCGCGACGCCGAATCACCTGCACTACCCGGTCGCGCGCGCCTTCCTCGAGGCGGACATTCATGTCGTCTGTGACAAGCCGCTGGCGCTCACGGTCGCCGAGGGCGAGGAGCTGGTGAGGCTCGTCGAAGGCGGTCCCACGCTGTTCGCGCTCACCCATCCCTATACCGGCTATC
>Ga0306920_100000659_pt1 | contig 40781 bp, 26 predicted proteins | sample flu12Cox44000170_FD_204666 | JGI IMG/M metagenome (GOLD analysis project Ga0306920, IMG submission 204666) | Lab enrichment of tropical soil microbial communities from Luquillo Experimental Forest, Puerto Rico - flux4day.12C.oxic.44.000.170 (v2)... | ecosystem: Environmental > Terrestrial >... | reverse complement strand
GGTCCAGAAGTTCGACGACACGTCGCCGGTGGGCGCCTTGTTGTGCTGGTACATCGCGATGGCCTGGCCGCCGAACGAGCCCACCTGCCACGACGGGCTCTCGACGATGCGCCAGGTCTTGTAGCCCGAGCCGTGCGCGCCGTTGTCGGCGATGCCCTGGTTGATGTCGGTCGAGCCCTGGGCGTACTGCAGCCACACGTGGTTGCCGCCGCCAAAGAAGTTGCTCTGCACGTGCTCGGCGTTCAGGCCGTAGCCGCTCTGGCCCTTGATCCCGCCCTGCGAGTCGCCGTGCGAGAACGTGGCCACCAGGCGCAGCTTGCCGTCGGGGTTGACCGGGATGTCGTAGAGCTGGGCGTGCAGCCGGCCCACGCCGTTGTTGCCGCCGGTGGTGGTGATGTGCTGGCCGTCGACGTAGACCGCGGCCGAGTCGTTCTTGTAGCCGGCCACGCCGAACTTGCCGAAGCCCACGTCGATGTTCTCGATGCCCGCGCCCACGCCCGACATGTTGGTGAAGAACGTGTCGACGATGTGCACGTCGTCGCGGTCGCGGCGCTTGCCCATCCAGAACAGCGCCTGCGGGGCGATGTCCACGCCCTTCATCTCGACGTAGGCCTGCTCGACGCCGTAGTTGTTGTTGGACTCGGTGGCCGGGCTGTAGTAGTTGGTCATGAGCACGGCGTTGAAGTCCACGCCGTCGGCCTTCATGGCCTGGGCCAGCTGGAACTCGCCGTAGAAGTCGCACTCGTTGCCCAGGCGGTACTTGAGCGGGCCGATGCCGTAGCACTGGCGCGACTTGCCTGAGACGTCGGTGGCCGCGGGGCCGCCGCGCAGGTAGCCGGTCCAGTCGACGGCATGGGCGGCCGATGCGCCGAGAAGGCCTGCCAGGCAGGCGATGGCGGCGCGCGAGAGAGCCGTGGTTCGAAGCGAGGTGGTCATGTTTGTCTGTCTCCTGAACGAGCTTGAGAGGTCATGGAAACGCAGGGCAAGGCTCCGCCCTGCGCGGGAAAACCCAACGCAACTGCCGCGCCGCGAAGGCGCTCGAGGACTGCAAGGCTCGGCCGCTCGCCTCTTGCGTGCGCGCTGGCCGACGGCGCCCGGCCCCCGCCGGACGCCCGAGGTCACTTGTTCTTGTTGTAGACGTCGACGCACACGGCAGCGAGCAGGACGATGCCCTTGATCACCTGCTGGTAGTCGATGCCGATGCCGAGGATGGACATGCCGTTGTTCATCACGCCCATCACGAAGGCGCCGATGACGGCGCCGAGAACCTTGCCGACGCCGCCCGAGGCCGAGGCGCCGCCGATGAAGCAGGCCGCGATCACGTCCAGCTCGAAGCCGAGGCCGGCCTTGGGCGTCGCGGTGTTGAGCCGGGCCGCGAAGACCAGGCCCGCGAGCGCGGACAGCGCGCCCATGTTGACGAAGGTCAGGAACGCGAGGCGCTCCGTCTTGATGCCGGACAGCCGTGCCGCCTTGGCGTTGCCGCCGAGCGCGTAGATGCGGCGGCCGATGGTGGTGCGGCGCGTGACGAAGTCGTAGACCAGCATCAGCGCGAACATCACGATCAGCACGTTGGGCAGGCCCTTGTAGGAGGCCAGCATCCAGCAGAACCAGACAATGACGGCTGCGAACGCGATGTTCTTGGCCAGGAAGAACGCGGCCGGCTCCTCCTCCATCGCGTGCCTGACGTGGTGCGCGCGCTCGCGCAGCTTGGACGCGAACAGCACCGCGGCGACGATCGCGCCGATCGCCAGCGAGCTGATGCGCAGCGTCTCGCCGTGGAAGAAGTCGGGGATGAAGCCCGAGCTGAGCAGCTGGAAGTCGTCTGGGAACGGCCCGACCGACTGCCCTTGCAGCAGCGCCAGCGCCAGTCCCTTGAACACCAGCATGCCGGCCAGCGTGACGATGAACGAGGGGATCTTCAGCCACGCCACGAACCAGCCCTGCGCGCCGCCGATCACCGCGCCGACGACCAGGCACAGCAGCGAGGCCGCGGCGAAGTTCCAGTTGTAGTTGACCATCAGCACCGCGGCCAGCGCGCCGATGAAGCCCGACACCGAGCCCACCGACAGGTCGATGTGCCCCGCCACGATCACCAGCAGCATGCCCAGCGCCATGATGACGATGTAGCTGTTCTGCAGGATCAGGTTGGTCAGGTTCAACGGCTTGAGCAGCGTGCCGTCGGTCATGTACTGGAAGAACGCCATGATCGCCACGAGCGACAGCAGCATGCCGTACTCGCGGATGTTGTTCTTCAGGAAACCGCCATAGCTGCGCGCGGGCGCCGCATCGGCGATCTTGGGAACCATCTTTTCTTCCATGATGCTCATGATGCTGCCGGCGTGCCGCGCACGCCTGCCTTCTTTGCGGAATGACGCGGCGACGCCACGATCACACCAGACCTTGCTTCACGATCGCCCGCATGATCTTCTCCTGCGACGCGTCGGCCGCCGCGAACTCGCCGACGAAGCGGCCTTCGTTCATGACGTAGATGCGGTCGCACATGCCCAGCAGCTCGGGCATCTCGGAGGAGATCATCAGGATGCACTTGCCCTCGTCGGCGAGCGCGGCCATGATCGAATAGATCTCGAACTTGGCGCCGACGTCGATGCCGCGCGTGGGCTCGTCGAGGATCAGCAGCTCGGGTTTCGAGAACAGCCACTTGCCCAGCACCACCTTCTGCTGGTTGCCACCCGACAGGTTGACCGTCTGCTGCATGACGTTGGCGCAGCGTATGTTGAGCTTGCGCCGGTACTCCGCCGCCGCCTTGAACTCGGCGCCGCCGTCGATCACGCCGCCCGTGGACACCGCCTTCAGGTTGGCCAGGCTGATGTTGCGGCGGATGTCGTCCTCCAGCAGCAGCCCCAGGCCCTTGCGGTCCTCGGTCACGTACGCGATGCCGTGGCCGATCGCCTTCTCGATCGTCGAGACGTCGATCGCCCGGCCGTGCATCGCCACCTCGCCGCGGATGCGCTGGCCGTACGCGCGGCCGAACACGCTCATCGCCAGTTCGGTGCGGCCGGCGCCCATCAGGCCGGCGATGCCGACGATCTCGCCGCGCTTGACCTTGAGGCTGACGCCCTTGACCACGTCGCGGTCGGCGTGCGCCGGATGCGCGACGTGCCAGTCGCGGACCTCGAACACCGTCTCGCCCGCCTCGGGCGCGAGACGCGCGCGCGGCGGGTAGCGGTCGGCCAGCTCGCGGCCGACCATCGCGCGGATGATGTGGTCCTCGCTGACGGGCCCGGCCTTGCAATCGATCGACTGCACCGTCGAGCCGTCGCGCAGCACGGTGATGGCGTCGGCCACGCGCGAGATCTCGTTGAGCTTGTGCGAGATCAGGATGCAGGCGATGCCGTGCGCCTTGAGCTCCAGCAGGAGATCGAGCAGCGCCTGGCTGTCGTGCTCGTTGAGGCTGGCGGTGGGCTCGTCCAGGATCAGCAGCCGCACGCGCTTGGCCAGCGCCTTGGCGATCTCCACCAGCTGCTGCTTGCCGACGCCCAGGTTGGTGATCAGCGCGGACGGCGACTCCTTGAGCCCCACCTTGGCCAGCAGCTCGCGCGTGCGGCGCGTGGCCTCGGCCCAGTCGATGATGCCCCAGCGCTGCGGCTCGTTGCCGAGGAAGATGTTCTCGGCGATCGACAGCAGCGGCACCAGCGCCAGCTCCTGGTGGATGATGATGATGCCGCAGTCCTCGCTGTCGGCGATGTCCGAGAACCGGCGCGGACTGCCCTCGAAATGGATCTCGCCCTCGTAGCTGCCGTGCGGGTAGACGCCGCTGAGCACCTTCATCAGCGTCGACTTGCCGGCGCCGTTCTCGCCGACGATCGCGTGGATCTCGCCGGCGCGCACCGTCAGGTCGACGTTGTCCAGCGCGACGACGCCGGGGAAGGTCTTGCGGATGCCACGCATCTCCAGGATGGGGCCGCCGACGGCCGCCGAGGCGGCTGCCGGGGTCCCATCGCGTTGCAAGGTCTCGTTCATTGAAATGCGCGGCCCGGGCTCGTCACTTGATCTGCGATTCCTTGTAGTAGCCGCTGTCGATCAGGATGTGGTGCCAGTTCGTCTTGTCCACCAGCACCGGCTTGAGCAGGTACGACGGCACGACCTTGACGCCGTTGTTGTACGTCTTGGTGTCGTTGATCTCCGGCGCCTTGCCGCCCAGCACCGCGTCGACCATGCCGGCCGTGACCTTGGCGAGCTCGCGCGTGTCCTTGAAGATCGTCGTGGTCTGCTCGCCGGCGAGGATGGACTTGACCGACGGCACCTCCGCGTCCTGGCCCGTGACGACGGGCATCGCCACGCCGCCCTTGCCGTAGCCCACGCCCTTGAGCGAGGACAGGATGCCGATCGACAGGCCGTCGTACGGCGACAGCACCGCGTCGACGTGCGCGTTCGCGTAGAACGCCGACAGCAGGTTGTCCATGCGCGCCTGCGCCACCGCGCCGTCCCAGCGCAGCGTGGAGACCTTGTCCATGCCCAGCTGCTTGCTGCGCACCACCAGCTTGCCGGAATCGACGTAGGGCTTGAGCACCGACATCGCGCCGTTGTAGAAGAAGAACGCGTTGTTGTCGTCCGGCGAGCCGCCGAACAGCTCGATGTTGAACGGGCCCTTGGCGGTCTTGAGCTTGAGCGCGTCGACGATGGAGCTGGCCTGCAGCACGCCGACCTGGAAGTTGTCGAAGGTGGCGTAGTAGTCGACGTTCTTCGAGCCCTTGATCAGGCGGTCGTAGGCGATGACCTTGATGCCCTTGTCGGCGGCCTTCTGCAGCACGTTGGACAGCGTGGTGCCGTCGATCGACGCGATCACCAGCACCTTGTCGCCCTTGGTGACCATGTTCTCGATCTGGGCGAGCTGGTTCGGGATGTCGTCCTCGGCGTATTGCAGGTCGGTCTTGTAGCCGCGCGCCTGCAGCACCTTGACCATGTTGTCGCCGTCGGCGATCCAGCGCGCGGACGACTTCGTCGGCATCGCGATGCCCACCGTGCCCTTGTCCTGCGCCTGCGCGACACCCACGGTGATCACGCCGATGGCCACGGCGGCCAGCACTGACTTGATGAATTTCACGTCTCGTCTCCAAATGTCGGCCGTCATCGGCTCGGGTTGTCGATCATCGTCGGGCGCGTTCGGGATGCGTGGGCACGAGGCCGCGACGGCCGCCTGAAAAGCCCTCGATCGCCGCGATGGTACGAACCGCTGAGATAACTGCCTAATAGATTTTTGGCACCTTGCCATATACATTCGAGCATAGTCTCAGGCCGATCCCACCCGCCAGGAAACATGTCCACCTCCGACACCCACTGGTTCATCCGCGCCCGCCTCAAGACCCGCCAGCTGCTGCTCCTCGTGGCGATGGAGGAGGAAGGCAACATCCACGGCGCCGCGCAGGTGCTCAACATGACGCAGCCCGCCGCCTCCAAGCTGCTGAAGGATCTCGAGGACATGCTCGAGGTGCGCCTGTTCGACCGCCTGCCGCGTGGCGTGCGCCCAACGTGGTACGGGGAAACCATGATCCGCCACGCGCGCATGGCGCTGGCCAGCCTGAGCCAGGCGCACGAGGAGATCGACGCCCTGAAGGCCGGCCGCTTCGGGTCGGTGGCCATCGGCAGCATCACGGCGCCGGCCATCACGCTGCTGCCCGACGCGGTGGCGCAGGTCAAGGCGGCGCATCCGTCGCTGCGCGTGGGCGTGCAGGTCGAGACCAGCGACGTGCTGATCGACCGCCTGTCGCAAGGCAAGCTCGACATGGTCGTGGGCCGGCTGTTCGCGCGCCACGACAAGAGCGACCTGCGCTACGAGGCGCTGGTCGAGGAGCCGGTCGCCGCCGTCGTGCGTCCAGGCCATCCGCTGATGGAGCACGCCACGCTCAAGCTGCAGGACCTGGAACGCCACGGCTGGATCGTGCCGCCCACCGGCAGCGTGCTGCGCCACCGCTTCGAGCTGATGTTCCACGAGGACGGCCTGGCCGCCCCCAGCGACCTGATCGAGACCACCGCCCTGCTGTTCATGACGAAGATGCTGGGCCAGAGCGACCTCATCGCCGTCGTGGCATCGGACGTCGCGCTGTACTACCAGGAGCACGGCCTGGTCGCGATCCTGCCGGTGGAGCTGCCCTGCAAGATGGACGCCTTCGGCCTGATCACCCGCACCGACCGCCTGCTCGCGCCCGCAGCGCGGGTGATGCTGCGCGCGATCAAGGCGGTCGCGCACGAGGTCTACGGCAGCGTGCTGGCGGACGACGAGACGGAATGATCGCGTCGCCCGCCCGCGCGTGACGCGCGCGGGGCGCTACGGCCGTCGCGCCGCCACCAGCCAGCCGCGCGCGGGCGCCTCGCCCTCGTCGCGCAACACGACCGGCACCGGCGCGTCGACCTGCAGGCCCGCCGTCTCGAACACGGCCCGGGCGTGCGCGCCGTCGTGCGCGTAGCGGCCGTTGTCCTGCAGCCGGTGCGTGCCGGACTCGCCGTCGCCCAGCGCCTCCAGCGTGAAGACGAAGCGACCGCCGGCCCGCAGCGCGCCGTGCACGGCGGCCGCGACCTCGCCCAGCTCGCCGAAGTAGTTGAGCGTGTCCGCGGAGACGACGAGGTCGAACGCGCCGCGCCTGGCGCGCAGGAACGCGGTCAGCTCCTCCTTGTGCAGCTCGTCGTACACGCCGCGCCGGGCCGCGCGCTCCAGCATCGCGCCGGACAGGTCGCAGCCCGTCAGCCGGCGCGCCCAGGGTTGCAGCAGCGGGCCGCACAGGCCGGTGCCGCAGCCGATGTCGGCGACGTCGAACTGGCGCGCGGGCGCGGGCGACGCCGCGGCCACGGCGTCGGCGACGACCTGCGGCGCGCGGTAGTGCAGCTTCGCCAGCTTGGCGTCGAAGGTCGCGGCGAAGTTGTCGAACACCTTCTCGACATAGGCGTCGCTGGCCCGCCCGGGCGCGTCCTCGCCGGTGCACGCCGCCAGGTGGTGCCGCACGTACGGGTTGCCGGGCTCCTGCGCCAGCCAGGCGCGCAGGATGACGGCGGCCTTCGCGTGCTCGCCGGAGAGCAGCAGGATCTGCGAGTAGAGCTGGCGCCGCTGCTCGCCGGGGGGCAGCAGCTGCATCGCCCGCAGCGCGGCCTCGACGCCCTCGTCCATCCGGCCCTCCAGCAGCAACGCGAGCGCCAGGTTGTGCGTCGCCGGGCCGTGGTCGGGCGCGAGCACCAGCGCCTGCAGGCAGGCCTGCTCGCTGAGCGTCCAGTCCTGGCGGCGGCGGAACACCCGGGCCAGGTTGGACCAGGCGTCGGCGCTCGGGGCGAGCTCCAGGCTGCGCCTGAACGCGCGCCCGGCCGCGTCGACCTCGTCCAGGCGCATCAGGACGTTGCCGAGGTTGTTCCAGACGCCGTCGGCGCCCGGCTCGAGCTCGACGACGCGCCGCATCAGCGCCGCCGCGGCGGCGAGCTCGCCGCGCTGGTGCTTGAGGATGCCCAGCACGTTGAGCGCCTCGGCGCGATCGGGCTGGCGTTCGAGCACCGCCGCGTAGACCTTCTCCGCCTCGTCGAGATGGCCGGCCTGGTGCTGCCGCACGCCGTGGGCCAGCGCCTCGTCGAGGGTGAACGTGACGGACGCCGGCGCGTGGTCGGCGGCGGTGGAGTCGGCGGCTTCGCTCATCGGCATGTCCCCGGGTTTGCCCGCACTATGCGAGCGGCCGTCCCGGAACGCCATCCCGCGAGCGCGGTGGATCAGTCGCCGCCGAAGTGCAGGAAGCCGCGGTAGGCCGGGTTCGTCCGCAGCAGCTCGGACTGCTCGACGACCGTCGGGCGCCACAGCTGCTCGCCCAGCGTCGGCGCCGACGCCGGCAGGCGCAGGCCCGAGCCCGCCAGCCGCGCGAGGCCGACCGCCGAGAACACGTTGAGCGGATAGAGCCCGCGCACCGCGCCGGCGCGCACGTCCATCTCGGGCACCAGCCAGTCGGCGCGGCCGCCGGCGACCTCGATGGTCCGGTCGAAGAAGCCGCGCCTGGCGCGCATCTCCGTCATCGGATCGAAGCCGGGATCGAGCGTGCGGGCGTAGCCGTAGTGCATGCGATGGCGCATCAGCAGGCGCAGCAGCCGGTCCTGCGCGGCCTCCGAGGCCGGCGGCAGCAGCGCGAAGACCTCGAACGCCCGCACGCGGTCGCCCACCGACGCGCTTTCCGCGCCGACGCTGCAGATGACCTCGCCGGACTCGTCCTGGATCGCGAGCGCGTCGAGCGCGACCGGCTTCATCCTGGCCAGCGCGCGGCGCAGCGAGGACATCGGCTGCAGGTCGCCGAAGTTGATCCGGCCTTCCAGCGGCTTGAGCGGCGTCGACGCGAGCACCGCGTCGACGAGCGCGAGCAGCTCGCCCGCCGGGCCGTCCTCGCCGAACGGGGAACACCAGGCCCGGACCAGCATGGCGCCGGCCCGCTTCCTGCCGAAGAACTTCATCTGAGCGCCCTTGCGAGCCGGTTGTGACTCGCGGCATTGTCCCCGACCGGGGAGGTGCTCAGCCGGGTGGCCTCAGGTCCAGCCCGCGTCGACCGTGAACTCCTGCGCCGTGCACATGCGCCCGTCGTCCGACGCCAGGAACAGCACCATCTGCGCGATGTCCTCGGGCAGCAGCTTGTCGGGCAGGCACTGGTTGCGCGCGATGTCGTCCTCGCCGGCGGGCGTGAGCCACTTGGACACCTGGCGCTCGGTCATCACCCAGCCGGGCGACACCGTGTTGATGCGGATCCGGTGCGCGCCCAGGCTCTTGGCGAGTCCGCGCGTCAGGCCGTTGACCGAGGACTTGGCGATGGCGTAGCACGGGTACTCGCTCGCCTTGGTCTGCCAGCCGGTGGAGCCGAGGTTGACGATGGCGCCCTGCCCCAGCCGCCGCATGCCCGGCACGACGGACTGGATCGCGAAGAAGGCCGGGCGCTCGTTGATGGCCATGCGGGTGTCGTAGTAGGCGGGCGTCACCGACTCGAGGGCGTGGCGGTCGTCGCTGGCCACGTTGTTGACCAGCACGTGGAAGTCGCCGAGCGCGGCCGCCGCGTCGGCGATGGCCTGCTGCAGGGCCGCGATGTCGCGCACGTCGCACGCGCGCCACCAGGGCTCCGCGTGGCCGCGCGCCTGCACGCGCGCCGCGAGCTCGGCGCTGGACTCGGCCGCGACATCGACGAACGCGACGCGCGCGCCCTGGGCCGCGAAGGCCTCGACCATCGCGGCGCCGATGCCCGAGCCGCCGCCCGTGACGAACACGCGCCGGTCGCGCAGGCTGGGAAAGCGGGCGGCGTTCATCGGGCCGGCCGCGTGCGCGAGCGTGGAGGAAGGAATTGCTTGGTTCGTCATCTATGCCATTTTTGCAATATCTATTGCGCTGATCTTTATTTTTCCAATATCAGTGTGCAGCGATACGATGCGCCCCGTCAAGTCGAGAAGGCAAGCCCAATGGACACCAAGAAGCCCGTCCGCCGCAGCCAGGCGTGGTTCGGAAAGAACGATCGCGACGGGTTCGTCCACCGCAGCTGGATCAAGAACCAGGGCTATCCGCACGACGAGCTCGACGGCCGCCCGGTCATCGGCATCTGCAACACCTGGAGCGAGCTCACGCCCTGCAACGGGCACTTCCGCGAGCTCGCCGAATTCGTCAAGCGCGGCGTCTACGAGGCCGGCGGCTTCCCGCTCGAATTTCCCGTCATGTCGCTCGGCGAGACGCAGCTGCGTCCCACCGCGATGCTGTTCCGCAACCTGGCGAGCATGGACGTCGAGGAGTCGATCCGCGGCAATCCGATCGACGGCGTCGTGCTGCTGATGGGCTGCGACAAGACGACACCGGCGCTGATGATGGGCGCGGCCAGCTGCAACCTGCCGACGATCGGCCTGTCGGGCGGCCCGATGCTCAACGGCAAGTTCCGCGGCCAGGACATCGGCTCGGGCACCGGCGTCTGGAAGATGAGCGAGATGGTGCGCGCCGGCGAGATGACGCAGGAGGACTTCACGGCCGCCGAGAGCTGCATGCACCGCTCCAAGGGCAACTGCATGACGATGGGCACGGCGTCGACGATGGCCTCCATGGTCGAGGCGCTGGGCATGTCGCTGCCCGAGAACGCCGCGATCCCGGCGGCCGACACGCGCCGCAACCGCCTCGCGCAGCTCACGGGGCGCCGCATCGTCGAGATGGTCAAGGACGACCTGACGATGGACAAGATCCTCACCCGCGAGGCCTTCGAGAACGCGATCCGCACCAACGCCGCGATCGGCGGCTCCACCAACGCGGTGATCCACCTGCTGGCGATCGCGGGCCGCATCGGCATCGACCTGAAGCTGGCCGACTGGGACCAGCTCGGCGCGCAGGTGCCCTGCCTCGTCGACCTGCAGCCCTCGGGCAAGTTCCTGATGGAGGACTTCTTCTACGCCGGCGGCCTGCCCGCGGTGCTGCGCGAGATCCAGCACCTGCTGCACCTGGCCGCGCCCACCGTCAACGGCAAGACCATCGGCGAGAACATCGCGGCCGCGCCGTGCTGGAACCGCGAGGTGATCCGCCCGCTGGACAAGCCCTTCATGCCCGACGCCGGCATCGCCGTGCTGCGCGGCAACCTCGCGCCGGACGGCGCCGTCATCAAGCCGTCGGCGGCCTCGGCGCACCTGCTCAGGCACCGCGGCCGCGCGGTCGTCTTCGAGTCGATCGAGCAGTTCCACGCGACCATCGACGACGAGAGCCTCGACATCGACGAGCACTGCATCATGGTGCTGAAGAACTGCGGCCCCAAGGGCTACCCGGGCATGGCCGAGGTCGGCAACATGCCGCTGCCGCCCAAGGTGCTGCGCAAGGGCATCACGGACATGGTGCGCATCTCCGACGCGCGCATGAGCGGCACGGCCTACGGCACCGTGGTGCTGCACACCTCGCCCGAGGCGGCGGCCGGCGGCCCGTTGGCGCTGGTACAGAATGGCGACATGATCGAACTCGACGTGCCCGCCCGCCGCGTGCACCTGGAGGTGAGCGACGCGGAGCTGGCCCGCCGCCGCGCCAGCTGGACGCCGCCGGAAGCGCCCGGGCGCGGCTGGCAGAAGCTCTACGTCGACCACGTGCAGCAGGCGCACCTGGGCGCCGACCTCGACTTCCTGGTCGGCGCCAGCGGCGCCGGCATCCCGCGCGATTCCCATTGATGGCCACTACCCCGCCCCGCATCCTCTCCGCACCTCGCGTCGTCGGCGACGTGCGCGCCACGCTCGGCGAAGGCCTGTGCTGGTCGACGCGCCAGCAGGCGATCTGGTGGGTCGACATCCTCGAGCACCGCCTCTACCGCGACGCGGCGGCCGGCGCGCACGACGCCTGGTCCTTCGACGAGACGATCTCCGCCGTCGCCGAGCGCGCCGACGGCCCCGGCCTGGCCGTCACGCTGCGCCGCGGGCTCGCGCTGTTCGACCCGGCCACGCGCGCGCTCGTGCGCCTGGACGAGCCCGAGCGCGAGCGCGCGGGCAACCGCTTCAACGACGGCAAGTGCGACGCGCAGGGCCGCTTCTGGGGCGGCACCATGGACTTCGCCGTGCGGGAACCCACCGGTGCGTTCTACCGCTTCGACGCCGCCGGCCGCGCCGAGCGCGCGATCGACCCGGGCTGGATCGTCACCAACGGCCCGACCTGGACGCTGGACGGCCGCACGATGTTCGTCAACGACACCGTGCGCCGCCGCGTCGTCGCCCACGCCTTCGATCCCGCCACCGGCGCCGTCGGGGCCGCGCGCGACTGGCTCGCGTTCGGCGAGGCCGACGGCCACCCCGACGGCATGACCACCGACGCCGCCGGCCGCCTCTGGATCGCGCACTGGGGCGGCGCCTGCGTCACCTGCCACGACCCGGCGACCGCCGCCGAACTGGCGCGCGTCGCGCTGCCCACCGCGCACATCACCAACGTCGCCTTCGGCGGGCCGGACATGACGACGCTGTTCGTCAGCAGCGCGAAGTTCGACCTGACCGACGCGCAACTGGCGGCGCAGCCGCTGGCCGGCGCGCTGTTCGCGGTCGAGACCGGCGCGACCGGCCTCCCGGCCAACCTGTTCGCGGGCTGAACGCGGCCGGATCCCGCGACTTCGCGCCGGATGACGGGGTGCGGGGCGCCGCGGTGGCTGAACGGCAAGGCAAATGCAGCGTCATTCGGCCCGCGGTCGTGCGATCCACCGTCGCGCGACCCGCTAGACTTCCCACGATTCGCCGCCGCGCGGCTCCAACCGGAGCCGGCGGCCGCCCCGAGGGAGAACCCATGTTCCGCGCATCGACCTGGCGTGCCCGCCCCTGGCGCCACGCCGCCGCCCTGTCCTGCATGCTCGCCGCCAGCGTGCAGGCCCAGTCCGTCGCCTTCAGCGGCATGCTGGGCGACAAGGCCTTGCTGATCATCGACGGCCAGGCCCGCGGCGTCGCGGTGGGCAGCACCGTGCAGGGTGTCAGGCTGGTGCGCATCGACGGCACGCAGGCGCAAGTCGAGGCCGGCGGCAAGGTGCAGACGCTGCGCCTGGGCGGCACCGCGGTGGTCGCGGGCGACACCGGCGGCGGCGGAAGCGGCGGCCGCATCGTGCTGCCCGTCGGCTCGGGCGGCCACTACAACGGGCAGGGCGCGATCAACGGGCATCCGATCAACTTCATCGTCGACACCGGCGCGACCGTGGTCTCGCTCGGCGCCGACCTCGCGGCGCAGCTCGGGCTCGACTACAGCGCCGGCACCTCCGCGGCGACGCTCACCGCCAACGGCGCGGTCGCCGCGCGCCGCCTGACCCTGAACAAGGTCACCGTCGGCGACGTCACCGTCTACAACGTCGACGCGATCGTGGTGCCGCAGTCCATGCCCGTCGTGCTGCTGGGCAACAGCTTCCTCTCGCATTTCCAGATGCACAGCGACGCGAGCACGCTGGTGCTGGACAAGAAGAACTGACGCGTCGCAGCCCGGCCTCCTGTTTCAAGGGGAAAGAGCTGGCGGCGGGTGCAGATGCCCTGTCCGGCGGGCGCGCGGCTTGCTACGGGCGCGCGTCACGGCGGCCATCCAGCCGCCCGCCTCGCAGGAGACTTGCATGCAACTTCGCCCCCTCGGCCGCACCGGCTTGCAGATCGCGCCGATCGTGTTCGGCGGCAACGTGCTGGGCTGGACGGCCGACGAGAAGCGCGGCTTCGAGCTGCTCGACGCCCTCGTCGACGCCGGCTTCAACGCCATCGACACCGCCGACGTCTATTCGCGCTGGGTGCCCGGCCACGAGGGCGGCGAGTCGGAGACGCTGATCGGCCGCTGGCTGCGCGCCAACCCGGCGCGGCGGCGCCAGGTGCTGCTGTTCACCAAGGTCGGCTCCGACATGGGCGACGAGCACAAGGGCCTGGGCCGGCTGTGGATCGAGCGCGCGGTGGAGGACTCGCTGCGGCGCCTGGGCACCGACGTGATCGACCTCTACCAGTCGCATCGCCCCGACCCCGAGACCTCGTACGAGGAGACGCTGGCCGCGTTCGACCGCCTGCGCCAGGCCGGCAAGATCCGCGCGTTCGGCTGCTCGAACTTCGACGCGCGCCAGCTCGCCGAGGCGCAGGACTCGGCCCGCATCAACGGCCTGCCCGGCTACCAGACGCTGCAGCCCGAATACAACCTCGCCGACCGCTCGTCCTACGAGGGCCCGCTGCGCGAGCTCGCGATCCGGCAGGGCCTGGGCGTCATCACCTACTACAGCCTGGCCTCGGGCTTTCTCACCGGCAAGTACCGCACGCCGGCCGACCTCGGCCGGAGCGCTCGCGGCGGCGGCGTGCGCAAGTACCTGGACGAGCGCGGCCTGCGCATCCTGGCCGCGCTCGACCAGGTCGCGCAGCGCCACGGTACGCAGCCCGCCGTGGTGGCGCTCGCGTGGCTGATCGGCCGCGATGGAGTCACCGCGCCGATCGCCAGTGCGACGAGCATCGAGCAGTTGAAGAGCTTCTCGACGGCCGCCGAACTCGCGCTCAGCGACAGCGACCGGAGGCAACTCGACCAGGCGAGCTGGCCGGGCGGCGAATGAGGTAGGCCGGCGCGGCGGCGTTGTCGCAGCGGGGCTGCCACGACGCAGCCCCTGCCTTCACACGGCAGTGGTCAACCGACCCAGCGACGCGCGTTGCCGAACATGCGCGCCCACGGGCTCAGCGCCGACGCGTCGCCGCCGCTCCAGCTCATCTGCACGTTGCGGAACACGCGCTCGGCGTGCGGCATCAGCGCGGTGAACCGGCCGTCGGCCGTGGTGACGGCGGTCAGGCCGCCAGGGCTGCCGTTCGGGTTGAGCGGGTAGGTTTCCGTGGGCTCGCCGTGGTGGTCGACGTAGCGCATCGCGGCATACACCTTGGCGGCGTCGCCGCGCTGCGAGAAGTCGGCATACCCCTCGCCGTGCGCGACGGCGATCGGCATGCGGCTGCCGGCCATCCCCTTGAAGAAGATGGAAGGCGACTCCAGCACTTCCACCAGCGACAGCCGCGCCTCGAACTGCTCGGAGCGGTTGCGCGTGAACTTGGGCCAGTCCTGCGCGCCGGGGATGATGGGCGACAGCGCCGCCAGCATCTGGCAGCCGTTGCACACGCCCAGCGCGAAGGTGTCGTCGCGGCCGAAGAAGGCCTCGAACTGCCGCGCCAGCACCGGGTTGAACATCACCGAGCGCGCCCAGCCCTCGCCGGCGCCCAGCGTGTCGCCGTAGCTGAAGCCGCCGCAGGCCACGAAGCCCTTGAACTGCTCCAGCGCGACGCGGCCCGAGTGCAGGTCGCTCATGTGGACGTCGTAGGTGTCGAAGCCGCCGAGCGACATCGCGTAGCTCATCTCGACGTGGCTGTTGACGCCCTGCTCGCGCAGGATCGCGACCTTGGGGCGCGCCAGGTTCAGGAACGGCGCGGCCACGTTCTCCTTGGCGTCGAAGGTCAGCGCGACGTGCAGACCCGGATCGTCGGCCTGGCCGGCCAGCGCGTGTTCGCTGTCGGCGCAGGCCGGGTTGTCGCGCAGCTGCGCGATGCGCCACGACGTCTCGTCCCAGGCCTGCTGCAGCTCGCGCAGCGGCTTGGACAGCACCGACTTCGCGTCGCGCCACACCTCGACGGTGCCGCGGTCGTTGGGCTTGCCGACGACATGGCTGTGCGCCGACAGGCCGTGCGCGCGCAGCACGCCGATGGCGGCGTCGCGCTGCGCGGCGGGCACCTGCAGCACGGCGCCGAGTTCCTCGTTGAACAGCGCCTTGAGCGTCAGTTCGTCGCGGCGCGCGCCCACCTGCGCGGCCCAGTTCTTCGCGTCGCCAGTGTCGGCGCGGCTGTCGTCGATGCCGGCGCCCTCGGTCACGAGCATGTCGACGTTCAGGCTCAGGCCCGTGTGGCCCGCGAAGGCCATCTCGCAGGCGGCCGCCCACAGGCCGCCGTCGCTGCGGTCGTGGTAGGCCAGCAGCAGGCCCTGCGCGCGCAGGGCGTTGACGGCGTCGACCAGCGACACCAGCAGCTTCGGGTCGTCGAGGTCGGGCACCGCGTCGCCGAACTGCTGCAGCGTCTGCGCCAGCACCGAGCCGGCCATGCGGTGCTGGCCGCGGCCGAGGTCGACCAGGATCAGCGCCGAGTCCTCGCGCGCGAGCTCGGGCGTGCGCGTGCCGCGCACGTCCGCGACGCTCGCGAACGCCGACACGATCAGCGACACCGGCGCCACGACCTGCTTGGTCTTGCCGTCGTCCTGCCACTTCGTGCGCATCGACAGGCTGTCCTTGCCCACCGGCACGCTGACGCCCAGCGCCGGGCACAGCTCCATGCCGACGGCGCGCACCGTGTCGTACAGCGCTGCGTCCTCGCCCGGCTCGCCGCACGCGGCCATCCAGTTGCAGGACAGCTTGACGCGCGCCAGCTCGATCGGCGCGGCCAGCAGGTTGGTGATGGCCTCGGCCACGGCCATGCGGCCCGAGGCCGGCGCGTGCACGGCGGCCAGCGGCGTGCGCTCGCCCATGCTCATCGCCTCGCCCGCGAAGCCCTTGAAGTCGGCCAGCGTGACCGCGACGTCGGCCACCGGCACCTGCCACGGGCCCACCATCTGGTCGCGGTGGGACAGGCCGCCCACGGTGCGGTCGCCGATGGTGATGAGGAAGCGCTTGGACGCCACCGTCGGATGGCGCAGCACGTCGAGCGCGGCCTGCGCCAGCGTCACGCCGGACAGGTCCAGCGGCTTCTCGGCGCGCTCGACGCGCGTCACGTCGCGCAGCATCTTGGGCGGCTTGCCGAACAGCACGTCCATCGGCATGTCGATGGCGCGGTCGCCGCCGGCACCATCTTCCAGCACCAGCGACTTCGTGGCGGTCGCGCGGCCGACGACCGAGAACGGGCAGCGCTCGCGCTCGGCGAACGACTGCAGCAGCGGCAGCGACTCGGGCGCGATCGCCAGGACGTAGCGCTCCTGGCTCTCGTTGCACCAGATCTCCTTGGGCGCCAGGCCGGATTCCTCCAGCGGCACGTGGCGCAGGTCGAAGCAGGCGCCCGTGCCCGCGCCCTCGGCCAGCTCGGGGAAGGCGTTGGACAGGCCGCCCGCGCCGACGTCGTGGATCGCCAGGATCGGGTTGGCCGCGCCCAGCTGCCAGCACTGGTTGATGACTTCCTGCGCGCGGCGCTGGATCTCGGGGTTGCCGCGCTGCACGGAGTCGAAGTCCAGCGCCGCGGTGTTGGTGCCGGCCGCCATCGAGCTGGCGGCGCCGCCGCCCATGCCGATGCGCATGCCCGGGCCGCCGAGCTGCACCAGCAGCGTGCCGGCGGGGAACTCGATCTTGTGGGTCAGGTCGTCGCGGATCGCGCCCAGGCCGCCGGCGATCATGATGGGCTTGTGGTAGCCGCGGGTGACGCCGGCGACGTCCTGCTCGAACACGCGGAAATACCCCGCCAGGTTCGGGCGGCCGAACTCGTTGTTGAACGCGGCCGCGCCCAGCGGGCCGTCGATCATGATCTGCAGCGCGCCGGCGATGTGCTCGGGCTTGCCCACCGGCGAGCGCTCCCACGACTCGTCGGTGCCGGGCAGGTGCAGGTTGCCGACGGAGAAGCCCGCCAGGCCCGCCTTGGGCTTGGAGCCGCGGCCGGTGGCGCCCTCGTCGCGGATCTCGCCGCCGGAGCCGGTGGACGCGCCCGGGAACGGCGAGATGGCCGTCGGGTGGTTGTGCGTCTCGACCTTCATCAGCACGTGCGCGGTCTCGGCGCGGCCGGCGTAGTGCGCGGGGCCGTCACCCTGCATCGGCGCGGCGACCCAGCGCTCGATCGCATGGCCTTCCATCACGGCGGCGTTGTCGGAATACGCGACGACGCTGTGCTGCGGGTTCAGCTTCTCGGTGTTGCGGATCATGCCGAACATCGACAGGTCCTGCTTGCGGCCGTCGATGACGAACTGCGCGTTGAAGATCTTGTGGCGGCAGTGCTCGCTGTTGGCCTGCGCGAACATCATCAGCTCGACGTCGGTCGGATTGCGATCCAGGCCCTTGAAGGCGTCGACGAGGTAATCGATCTCGTCGTCGGACAGCGCGAGGCCGAACTCGCCGTTGGCCTTGACGAGCGCGTCGCGGCCCTGGCCCAGCAGGTCGACGTGCACCAGCGGCTCGGCGGGCTGCTTGTCGAACAGGTGGACGGCGGCGCCGCGCTCAAAGGCGACGCTCTCGGTCATGCGGTCGTGCAGCAGCAGGGCGGCGGCCTGCAGTTCCTGCTCGGTGAGCGACTTCACGCCGCCCAGCAGACCCGTCTTGACCGTGAGCCGGAACTCGGTCACGCGCTCGACGCGGTGCAGCGCCAGGCCGCAGTTGTGGGCGATGTCGGTGGCCTTGCTGGCCCAGGGCGAGACGGTGCCCAGGCGCGGCATCACCACCACCAGCACGGAATCGGCGGCCTCGGCGGTCGGGCCCTCGTAGGCGTCGCCGTAGCGCAGCAGGCTGGCCAGCTTGCGCATGGCCTCGGGCTGCACGGCCTCGTCGGTCCAGACCCAGTGCACGTGCCGCGCCGCGACCCCCGTGATGCGCGACGAGACGGACTGCAGCTTCGGCAACAGCGCCTGGGCGCGGAAGGCGGACAGGGCGTTGCCGCCCTCGAAGTGGAGCAGGTGCTTTTGCGTGGGGGACGACATGCGGTGTGGGCTCGCGGAGGGGAGGATGGGCGTTTTTCAGGCGGTCTGGCGGCCTCGTGGGCCGTCGCCGGCCGGTTTCCCGCGCATGACTACAGCCACGGCGCGGGATCGAGATCAGCGGAATCCCGGATTTTAAGCGGCGATGGGATAATTGGCGAACCATGACGATCACCCTGAAGTCCGCCTCCGACATCGAGGGCATGCGCATCGCCGGCCGGCTGGGCTCGGAAGTGCTGGACATGCTCACGCCGCACGTCAAGCCCGGCGTCACCACGGAGCAGCTCGACAAGCTGGCCCACGACTACATCTTCGAGGTCCAGAAGGGCGTCCCGGCGCCGCTGAACTACTGCCCGCCGGGCTACACGCCCTACCCGAAGTCGATCTGCACGTCGATCAACCACCAGGTCTGCCACGGCATCCCGAACGACCGGCCGCTCAAGGACGGCGACATCGTCAACATCGACGTCACGGTCATCAAGGACGGCTGGCACGGCGACACCAGCCGCATGTTCATCGTCGGCAAGGGCTCGATCGCGGCCAAGCGGCTGTGCCAGATCACCTACGAGGCGATGTGGAAGGGCATCGAGAAGGTCCGGCCGGGCGCGCGCCTGGGCGACATCGGCCACGCGATCCAGGTGTTCGCGGAGAACGCCGGCTACTCGATCGTGCGCGAGTTCTGCGGCCACGGCATCGGCCTGAAGTTCCACGAGGAGCCGCAGGTGCTGCACTACGGCCGCCCGGGCACGCTGGAGGAGCTGGTGCCGGGCATGATCTTCACGATCGAGCCGATGATCAACGCCGGCAAGCGCGACATCAAGGAATTCGGCGACGGCTGGACCATCGTCACCAAGGACCGCTCGCTGTCGGCCCAGTGGGAGCACACCATCGTCGTCACGGAGACCGGCTACGAGGTGCTGACCATCTCGGCCGGCAGCCCGCCGGTGCCTGAGTTCGTCAAGAACCCGGTGCTGAACCGGCTGCTCACCGACGCCCCCGCGGGCGCCGCGACGGCCTGACGGTTCCGTGTCCGCCCTGCCCTCGCCGACCGGCGCGCAGCGCGCCTCCGTGGCCGACATGCGCGAGCGTTTCCGCTCGGGCAAGGCGGCGCTGCTGAATCATTTCGCCGAATCGCGCGCCACCGCGCCCGCGGCCACCGCGCTGCTGAAGGCGCTGGCCAGGCACGTCGACCAGACGCTGGCCGAGCTGTGGTCGCACGCCGGCATGCCCGTCCAGGCCGCGCTGCTGGCCGTGGGTGGCTACGGGCGTGGCGAGCTGTTCCCGTATTCCGACGTCGACGTCCTGGTGCTGCTGCCCAACACCCAGGCCGGCGGCCTGGACGCCCACTCCGAGGCGCTGCGCGGCACGATCGAGGGCTTCATCACGGCGTGCTGGGACATCGGCCTGGAGATCGGCTCGTCGGTGCGCACCGTCGACGAATGCCTGCTCGAGGCGCGCGCCGACGTCACCGTGCAGACCGCGCTGCTCGAGAGCCGCTTCCTGACCGGCTCGCGCCGCATGTTCAACGCGTTCCGGCGCGTCAACACCGAGGCGATGGACCCGCAGGCCTTCCTGCGCGCCAAGACCTTCGAGATGCGCCAGCGCCAGGTCAAGTACGAGGACACGCCCTACTCGCTGGAGCCCAACTGCAAGGAGAGCCCGGGCGGGCTGCGCGACCTGCAGGTGCTGACCTGGATCGCGCGCGCCGCGGGCCTGGGCCGCACCTGGAGCGAGATGGCCACGCACGGGCTGCTGACGCCGTTCGAGGTCAAGCAGCTGCAGCGCCACGAGGGCACGCTCAAGCTGATCCGCGCGCGGCTGCACCTGGTCGCGCGGCGGCGCGAGGATCGCCTCGTGTTCGACCTGCAGACGGCCGTGGCCGAGTCCTTCGGCTACCAGGGCAGCACGACGATGCGCGCGTCCGAGATGCTGATGCAGCGCTACTACTGGGCGGCCAAGGCGGTGTCCCAGCTCAACGAGGTGCTGCTGCTCAACCTCGAGGAACGCATCAACGGCTCGGAAGACCTGCCGATGCAGCCGCTCAACGAGCGCTTCCTCGACCGCAACGGCCTGCTGGAGGTGGTGTCGGACGACCTCTACAAGCGCGAGCCGCACGCCATCCTCGAGACCTTCCACCTGTACCAGACGACGCCGCACCTGCGCGGCCTGTCGGCGCGCACGATGCGCGCGCTGTACAACGTGCGCAACCAGATGAACGGCGCGTTCCGCAAGGACCCGGTCAACCGCGCGCGCTTCCTGGCCATCCTGCAGGCGCCCGAGGGGCAGACGCACGCGTTCCGGCTGATGAACGCCACCTCGGTGCTGGGGCGCTACCTGTGGGTGTTCCGCCGCATCGTCGGGCGCATGCAGCACGACCTGTTCCACGTCTACACGGTCGACCAGCACATCCTGATGGTGCTGCGCAACGTGCGCCGCTTCTTCATCCCCGAGCACGCCCACGAGTACCCGAAGTGCACCGCGCTGGCCGCGAGCTTCGACAAGCCCTGGCTGCTGTACATCGCCGCGCTGTTCCACGACGTGGCCAAGGGCCGCGGCGGCGACCACTCCGAGCTCGGCGGCACCGAGGTGCGCCGCTTCTGCCGCGACCACGGACTCGCGAAGGAAGACTCGGACTTCATCGAGTTCCTCGTCCGCCACCACCTCACGATGAGCCACGTGGCGCAGAAGGAGGACCTGTCCGACGCCAACGTCATCGCCGACTTCGCCGCCAAGGTCGGCGACCCGCGCCGCCTGACCGCGCTGTACCTGCTGACCGTGGCCGACATCCGCGGCACCAGCCCCAAGGTGTGGAACGCGTGGAAGGGCAAGCTGCTGGAGGACCTCTACCGCCTGACGCTGCGCAAGCTGGGCGGCGAGGTGCTGGCGCTCGACGCCGAAATCGAGGCGCGCAAGAAGGACGCGCGCCAGATCCTCGCGCTGCACTCCGCCCTGCCCGGCACCGAGGTGCCGCTGTGGAAGACGCTGGACCTCGGCTACTTCGTGCGCCACGACCCGAACGAGCTGGCCTGGCACGCGCGCTCGCTGTGGCGCCATCTCGAGACCGCGGTGCCCGTCGTGCGCGCGCGCCCGTCGCCGCACGGCGAGGGACTGCAGGTGCTGCTGTTCTCGCCCGACCGCCCCGACCTGTTCGCGCGCATCTGCGGCTACTTCGACGGCGCCGGCTTCTCCATCCAGGACGCCAAGATCCACACCACCAGCGCCGGCTTCGCGCTCGACACCTTCCAGGTCGTCAACCCGGCCTACGAGGACGACGGCCCGGCCGGCTACCGCGACCTGATCGCGCTGGTCGAGCACCAGGCGGCGCTGGCCGCCGGCTCGGAGGGCCCGCTGCCGACGCCGCGCGCCAGCCGCGTGTCGCGCCGCGTGAAGTCGTTCCCGGTGGTGCCGCGGGTGTCGCTGCGACCGGACGAGCGCGCCCAGCGCTGGCTGCTGTCCATCAGCGCCAGCGACCGCTCCGGCCTGCTGTACGCCGTCGCCCGCGTGCTGGCGCAGTACCGCATCAACCTGCAGCTGGCCAAGGTGTCGACGCTGGGCGAACGGGTCGAGGACACCTTCCTCGTCGACGGCGCGGCGCTGCAGAACAACAAGCTGCAGATCCAGATCGAGACCGAGATCCTGGACGCGATCAGCGCGACCTGACGAGCGCCCGCCGCCGTCAGCCGCCGAAGTGGCGCCAGCGGCCCTCGGACACGACCTCCACCGTGCCGTCGACCACCTGGATGGCGGTCTGGTCGTCGATGGCGTAGGCCGGCCCGCCGAGCCTGGCCGCCCAGCGCTGCGCGTCGGCAATCGAGTTCTCGGGCATGTCGGGGTGATCCAGGTGCGGGAAGATGGAGAAGTCCACGACGCCCAGCGCGACGTCCGCGCCGGTGATGGGCGGCCGGGCCTCGATGAAGTCGTCGCCGACCCGCGGCGCCATTACCATGCTGCCGGCGCTCAGCCCGACCCACACCGTGTCGTGCAGCGCGGGCAGCAGGTCCGCGAGGCCCGACTGCCGCATCCAGTGGGCCAGGTACAGCGCGTCCCCGCCGTTGACCAGCAGCACGTCCGCCTCGCGGACCCAGCGCTGCCAGCGCTCCACGGGGATGCTGGGCAGCGCGGTGAGCTCCAGCACGCCCAGGGACTTCCAGCCCAGCTCGCACATGGGCGTGGACACCTGGCCGGCGATGAAGCGCCACGCTCCCCCGGGGCTGCCGCGCGGGTGGCCGTAGCCCGCGGTGGGGATGCACAGCGCATGCGCCTCGGCGATCGGCTTGCCCAGCAGGGCCAGCAGCGCGCGCTCGATGCTCGGGTTCTTGATGCCGGCGGAGGTGAGGAGCAGTTTCATGATGCCTTTCCGGGGCCCGGACTGTCGGGCCTGCCAACGCAACGACGAACGGGGGCACGCGGAATCGACATCGACCGGCACGCCTGGCCGCGCCGCGTCGCCGATCGACAAAACTCGAGCGCGAGCGAGCGCGCCCGGGAGCCACCGCTCCGGCGGCCTCGAAACGGCGTGCGCGCGACGCCGCAACGCAAAGGCCCCGGCCGTTCGCACGACCGGGGCCTTCATGTCGGAAACGCGCTGGCGTCAGCCCATGTGCAGGCCGCCGTTCACCGCGAACTCGGCGCCGGTCGTGAAGCCCGACTCGTCGCCCGCCAGCCAGCCGACGATGGAGGCGATCTCGTGCGGGGTGCCCAGGCGCTTGACCGGGATCGTCGCGACGATCTTCTCCAGCACCTCGGGCTTGATCGCCATGACCATGTCGGTGCCGATGTAGCCCGGGCTGACGGTGTTGACGGTGACGCCCTTGTTGGCCATCTCGAGGGCCAGCGCCATCGAGAAGCCGTGCATGCCGGCCTTGGCCGCCGAGTAGTTGGTCTGGCCGGCCTGGCCCTTGGCGCCGTTGACCGACGAGATCTGGATGATGCGGCCCCAGCCGCGCTCGACCATGTCCGCCACCACCTGCTTGGTGACGTTGAACATCGAGGTCAGGTTGGTGCCGATGACGGCGTCCCAGTCTTCGCGCGTCATCTTCAGGAACATGCGGTCGCGCGTGATGCCGGCGTTGTTGACCAGCACGTCGATGACGCCGTGCTCCTCCTTGGCGCGCGCGAACGCGGACACGGTGGAGTCCCATTCGGCGACGTTGCCGACCGAGGCGTAGAACGTGAAGCCCAGCGCCTTCTGCTCGGCGATCCACTTCGCGTGGTCGCGGCTCGGGCCGCAGCCCGCGATCACCTTGAAGCCGTCGCGATGCAGGCGCTGGCAGATGGCGGTACCGATGCCACCCATGCCCCCGGTGACGTACGCAACTTTCTGGCTCATGTCATGTCTCCTTGAAATTTTGGTGGAGTGCCGCGGAGGGCGAATTCACTATCGCGCTTTGTCCGCGCGGCCGCTCTCGGGGCGAACCCCATGCGGCCCGCGACGGATCAGGGGCGCTCGACGGTCAATGCAACGCCCATGCCGCCGCCGATGCACAGCGAGGCGATGCCCTTGTTCGCGCCGCGGCGCTGCATCTCGTGCAGCAGCGTGACGAGGATGCGCGCGCCGGACGCGCCGATCGGGTGCCCGATGGCGATCGCGCCGCCGTTGACGTTGACCTTGCTCGTGTCCCAGCCCATCTCCTGGTGCACGGCGCAGGCCTGTGCGGCGAAGGCCTCGTTGATCTCGAGCAGGTCGAGGTCGGCGGGCTTCCAGCCGGCGCGCTCGAGCGCCTTGCGCGCGGCAGGCACCGGGCCCATGCCCATGTAGGCGGGATCGAGGCCGGCGCTGGCGTAGGACGCGATGCGCGCCAGCGGCTTGAGACCCAGCGCGTCGGCCTTGGCGGCGGACATCACCACCACGCCGGCCGCGCCGTCGTTCAGGCCCGACGCGTTGCCAGCCGTCACCGAGCCCGTCTTGTCGAACGCCGGCCGCAGCCCGGCCAGCGCCTCGGCGCTGGACTTGCGGTTGATGAACTCGTCGGCCTCGAACAGGACGGGGTCGCCCTTCTTCTGCGGGATCGCGACCGGCACGATCTCGTCCTTGAACCGCCCGGCGTCCTGCGCCGCGGCGGCCTTCTGCTGCGAGGCCAGCGCCAGCGCGTCCTGCTGCTCGCGCGAGATGCCGTACTTCTTGGCGACGTTCTCGGCCGTGATGCCCATGTGGTACTGGTTGTAGACGTCCCACAGGCCGTCGTTGATCATGGTGTCGACCATCTTCCAGTCGCCCATGCGCTGGCCGTCGCGCGAGTTCGGCAGCACGTGCGGCGAGAGGCTCATGCTCTCCTGGCCGCCGGCCAGCACGATCTGGGCGTCGCCGTCGCGGATCGCCTGCGCGGCCAGCATCACCGCCTTCAGGCCGGAGCCGCAAACCTTGTTGATGGTCATCGCCGGCACGCCGTTGCCCAGGCCGCCCTTGATGACGGCCTGGCGCGCCGGGTTCTGGCCGGTGCCGGCCTGCAACACCTGGCCCAGGATGACCTCGCTGACCTGCTCGCCCGTCAGCTTGGCGCGCTCCAGCAGCGCCTTGAGCACGGTGGCGCCGAGCTCGGACGCCGGCACCTTGGCGAGCGAGCCGCCGAACTTGCCGACGGCGGTGCGGGCGGCGGCGACGATGACGATGTCTGTGGTCATGAGATTCTCCTGAGGGGCGGGATGATACGGGATAGGGTATGACCGGACGATGTCCGATCGAGGGATTGGTTCGTCCTAGGCCTTCTGCTGGACATAGCGGCCGGGGGCCGGCTCGATGGCCTTGTGGCCGCGGCCGCCGGCGGCCTTGGGCGCGGCGACCTCGCCGCCGCCGAAGCCGGCCAGCCACTGCGACCAGCCGGTCCACCAGCTGCCCGGGTGCTCGGTGGCGCCCGCGAGCCAGGCGTCGGCGGAGACGGCGGGCTTGTCGTTGGTCCAGTGGCTGCGCTTGCCGGCCTTGGGCGGGTTGATGACGCCGGCGATGTGGCCCGAGGCGCCCAGCACGTAGCGCGTCCTGCCGCCCAGGATGCGCGTCGATTCCCAGGCGCCCTTCCACGGCACGATGTGGTCCTCGCGCGAGCCGTAGATGAAGGCCGGGGCCTTGATCTTCGAGAGGTCGAGTTCCTCGCCGCACACCGTCAGCGCGCCGGGTTCGCGCAGCGAGTTCTCCAGGTACGTGTTGCGCAGGTACCAGCAGTACATCGGCCCGGGCATGTTGGTGGCGTCGCTGTTCCAGTACAGCAGGTCGAACGCGGGCGGCTTGTCGCCCTTGAGGTAATTGCCGACGACGTAGTTCCACACCAGGTCGTTGGGGCGCAGGAAGCTGAAGGTGCTGGCCAGCTCGCCGCCCTTGAGCAGCTTGGGCCCGCCGGGCGCGTCGGCGCCGATGGTCATCTCGCGCAGCTGCACCGAGGCCTCGTCGACGAAGATGTCCAGGATGCCGGTGTTGGAGAAATCGAGGAAGGTGGTCAGCAGCGTGAGGCTCTCGGCGGGATGCCTGCCGCGCGCCGCGAGCACGCCCAGGCCGGTGGCCAGCAGCGTGCCGCCGACGCAGAAGCCCAGCGTGTTGATCGTCCTGGCGCCGGTGATCTCCTGCACGACGTCGATGGCGCGGATCACCGCGTTCTCGATGTAGTCGTCCCAGGTGCGATCCTGCATCGATTCGTCCGGATTGCGCCAGCTGATGACGAAGGTGCGATGGCCTTCGGACACCGTGTGGCGGATCAGCGAGTTGGCCGGCTGCAGGTCGAGGATGTAGTACTTGTTGATGCACGGCGGCACGAACAGCATCGGCCGCGCGTGCACCTTGGGCGTGAGCGGCTTGTACTCGATCAGCTGCAGGTACTCGTTCTCGAAGACGACCGAGCCCTCGGTGGTGGCGACGTTGCGCCCCACCTCGAACACCGACTCGTCGGTCTGCGACAGGTGGCCCTGCTGCACGTCGCCCCACAGCTGCTGCAGGCCGTGCGTGAGGCTCTCGCCCTGCGTCTCGATCGCCTTGCGCTGCGCCTCGGGGTTGAGCGCGAGGTAGTTGGCAGGGCTGGCGGCGTCGACGAACTGCTGCACGGCGAAGCGCACGCGCGCCTTGGTCTTCTCGTCGCCCTGCAGGCCGTCGGCCAGCTGCGTCAGCGTGCGCGCGTTGAGCAGGTACAGCTGCGCGGTGAACGCGGCGGCCGGGTTCTTCAGCCAGTCCTCGGCGGCGAAGCGGCGGTCGCCGATCGCGGGCGGCGCGGCGGGCGCGTCCTGCGCGCCGAACAGCGGGATGCGGTCGACGGCGCCGTTCCACAGCGCCGTCGCCTGGTTCACATACTGCTCCTGCAGCTGGGACAGCGTCGCCTGCGGCACCTGCAGGCCGCTGAGCGAGTTCAGGAAGCCGCCGATCGCGGCACCGAACGCCTCGGGCCCGTGCGCGTGGGCCTGCGCGTGCGACTCGGCGAACGCGCGCCCGGCGGCGGGCGCCTCGTCGGCTTCGACGGCCTCGTCCGCGGGCGCCGCCGCGGGTCGTGCGCGCGGGGCGCGGCGTGCGGGGCGGGCGGCCGTCCGGGCGGCCGTCTTTGCGGGGGTACTGCGGGCCATCGTCAAGTCTCCTTCGCCACGCCTCGGGCCCCTGCCATGGGCGGCGCTCGTCGAGTTCGCCGCCAGTCGGTTCAGGCGTGGATTTCCAGTTCGTCGGATCGCGTTGTAGCCGCCCGAGCTTACCCCACGAGGAAGACAAACTACCATTGCCCGCAATTGCTTACCGGACCGCGAACGATGACCCTTTTCGAAGAAGCACGACCGTGCACATAGTCGCTGCCGGATGGATCTTCGTGGTGCTGACGATGGTGCTGGCCGAAGCCTTCGGGCCCGGCGGTTCCGTGCTGGGCGCGCTCGTCACGCTGCTGCTTTATGGCGCACTGCCGCTGGCCGTCGTGCTCTACATCGGCGGCGCGCGGGCGCGGGCCCGCAGGCGCCGTGCGCAGCAGGCCTCAGGCGACGGCTATCCAGGCCGCGGCGGCGAGGCGGCCGGTGACGCGGTCGCGCCGGTACGAGAAGAAGCGTGACGCGTCGGCGACGGTGCACGCGCCGCAGCCGCTGACCTCGGTCAAGCCGAGGCGCCGCAGACGGCCCTCTGCCAGCGCGGGCAGGTCGGCGTGCCATTTCGGGACACCGCCGCGCGCGGGCGCCGGCACGAAATGGCGCGCCTCGCCCTCGTGGAACGCGGCGAGCACGTCGGCGCCGACCTCGAACGCCTTCGGCCCGATGGACGCCCCGAGCCACGCGACGATGTCGCCGGCGGCCACCGGCACCGCGGCACGGATCGCGTCCACCGTCGCCTCCAGCACCCCGCCCGCCAGCCCGCGCCAGCCGGCGTGCGCGGCGCCCACCGCGCGGCCGTCACGCGTGGCAAGCAGCACCGGCAGGCAGTCGGCCACCATCACGGTGCAGGCGATGCCGGGCACCGTGGTGATGCTGGCGTCGGCCTGCTCGATGGGCGCGTCCGGGGCGATCTGATCCGCGGTCAGCCGCACGACGCGCGCCCCGTGCACCTGGTCGAGGAACACCGGCGTCGCGCCCAGCGTCGCCGCGAAACGGCGGCGGTTCTCGGCGACGGCGATACGGTCGATCGGGTCGGCGGTCTGCGCCCTCAGGTTCAGCGAGTCGTAGGGCGGCGCGCTGACGCCGCCCTGGCGCGTGGTCATCAGCGCGCCCGTGCCGCGGGGCCAGGCGGCGGGCCGGAAGAACGCGTCCAGCGGCAGCGGTTCTACGATCTCGAGCGGCATCTCATTGCGCGTCGGGACAGGCCGACGGCTGGGTGCGGGTGAAGGCCGGCAGCGCCATGCAGGCCGCGTGCACGCGCATGACGTGCGGCACGTGGCCCAGCTCGCACTGGAAGCGCTGGGCGTTGAAGATCTGCGGCACCAGCACGCAGTCGGCCAGGCCGGGCGCCTCGCCGTGGCAGAAGGTGGACGGCCGCGCCGCGAGCTGGCGCTCGACGACCTCCAGCCCGCCCTCGATCCAGCGGCGGATCCAGGCGGACTTCGCGTCCTCGCTCGCGCCCAGCGTGCCCGTCAGGTAGCCGAGCACGCGCGTGTTGTTCAGCGGATGGATCTCGCACGCGATGTCCTGCGCCAGCGCGCGCACGCGGGCGCGGCCGGGCGCGTCGCGCGGGAGCAGCGGCGGCTCGGGCACGGTCTCGTCGAGGTACTCGATGATGGCCATCGACTGGTGCAGTCGCAGGCCGTCGTCGGTCACCAGCAGCGGCACGAGGCCGGACGTCGATTTCTCGACGTACTCCGGCGTCGCCTGCTCCTTCTTCAGCAGGTGGACGGCGCGGTACTCGACGTCCAGCCCCTTCAGGGCCAGCGCGACGCGCACGCGCCAGCTGGCGGACGAACGGAAGTAGCTGTAGAGCTCCATGCCGCGCCTCAACGCAAGGTGACGACGAGCTCGCCCAGCCCGGCGATGCGGCCGGTGAGCGTCTGGCCCCGGCCCACCGCCGCGACGCCCGCGGGCGTGCCGGTGAAGATCAGGTCGCCCGGCTTGAGCGTCCAGGCTCGGCTGAGCCACGAGATGGTCTCGGCCACGTTCCAGATCATGTCGGACAGGTCGCCGCGCTGGCGCGGGGCGCCGTCGACGTCCAGCGTGATGGCGCCGGAGACGAGCTCGCCGGTCTCCTCGATGCGGTGGATCTCGCCGATCGGCGCCGACTGGTCGAAGCCCTTGGCGATGGACCACGGCCGGCCGGCCTTCTTGGCCGCGGCCTGCAGGTCGCGCCGGGTCATGTCCAGGCCGACCGCGTAGCCGAAGATCAGGCGCAGCGCGTCCGACTCGGCCACGTCGCGGCCGTTGCCGGCGGCGGCGTCGCCGATGGCGACGACGAGCTCGACCTCGTGGTGCAGGTCGCTCGTCAGCGTCGGGTAGTCCATGAAGCCCGGCTCGCCGGCGCGCACGGGCAGCGCGGCGTCGGCCGGCTTCATGAAGAAGAACGGCGTCTCGCGCGCGTCGTGGCCCATCTCGGCGGCGTGCTCGGCGTAGTTGCGGCCGACGCAGTAGATGCGGTGGACGGGGAATTGCCCGCCGCCGTGCACGGGCACGCGCGGGACGACGGGGACGGTGATGACATCGGTCATGGCGGGCTTTCCGGAACGGGCGGCGGGGGAAGCCGACGACTATGCCACGCGGGGCAAGGGCCTGCCGGCTACACTGGCCCGAACCCGCGAGACCGCCCATGTTCAGTCCCCGCTCGATCCGCCACTGCCGCGCCTGCGGCGCGCCGACCGCCTACCGCGAGCCGCCCGACGACAACCGCGAGCGCGCCGTCTGCACGTCGTGCGGCACGATCCACTACGAGAACCCGCTCAACGTGGTGGGCACCGTGCCGGTGTGGGACGGCAAGATCCTGCTGTGCCTGCGCAACATCGAGCCGCGCAAGGGCCTCTGGACGCTCCCCGCCGGCTTCATGGAACTCAGCGAGACCACGGAACAGGGCGCCCTGCGCGAGACCGAGGAGGAATCAGGCGCCAAGGTGCGGCTCGGGCCGCTGTTCACCCTGCTCAACGTGCCCCACGTCGGCCAGGTCCACTTCTACTACCGGGCCGAGATGACCGGGCCCGGCATCAACCCGGGGCCGGAGACGATCGAGGCCCGGCTGTTCGACGAGTCGGAGATCCCGTGGGACGCGCTGGCGTTCAGGACCGTGAAAGTGACGCTGGAGCACTTCTTCGCCGACCGGCGCCAGGGTCAATTCACGGTGCATTGCGCCGATATCGCATGACGAGGCGTCCGGCCGTCCGGGGCGCCCGCAACGAGCCCCACCCCAGATGAGCGCCCCTTCCTCGGCCGTGCCGCCCGCATCGCCCGCCCAGCCGCCGGCCGCCCCGCCGGCGGCTGCCAAGGCCGCGCCGGCGTCGGTGTCCGGCGGCGCCGTCCGGCAGGATCTCGTCCACCCCGACCCGCTGCTCGACTGCCTGGTCGAGATCTGCCGCCTGCACGGCCAGCACGCCACGCGCGCCTCGCTGTCGGCCGGCCTGCCGCTGACGCAGGGCCGGCTGACGCTCAACCTGGCCGAGCGCGCCGCCGCGCGCGCGGGCATGGCCACCAAGCTGCAGCGCGCGGCCGTCGCCGACATCGACGCCGCCACCCTGCCCGTCATCCTGCTGCTCGAGGACGACAAGGCCTGCGTGCTGCTGGGCCGCGAGCAGGGCCGCCACCGCGTGCTGCTGCCCGAGACGGGCCAGGGCACGGTCCTGCTCGACGAGGCCGAGCTGGCCGCGCGCGCCACCGGCCTGGCGCTGTACGTCCGGCCGCACTTCCGCTTCGACCGGCGCACCGAGCCCGCGTCCACGGCCGCGCAGGGCCACTGGTTCTGGAGCGCCCTGCTCGCCCAGCGCCACGTCTACAAGGACATCCTCTGGGCCGCCGCGCTGATCAACGTGTTCGCGCTGGCGCTGCCGCTGTTCTCGATGAACGTGTACGACCGCGTCGTGCCCAACGCCGCCGTCGAGACGCTGTGGGCGCTGTCCGTGGGCGTGCTGCTGATCCTGGGTTCCGACCTGCTGATGCGCAAGCTGCGCAGCCGCTTCGTCGACGAGGCCAGCGCGCGCATCGACGTGCGCATCTCCGCCACGCTGCTGGAGCGCGTGCTGGGCATGCGGCTGGAGAACCGGCCGGAGTCGGTGGGCTCGTTCTCGCAGAACCTGCGCGGCTTCGAGCAGGTGCGCGATGTCATCGCCTCGACCACCGTCACCGCGCTGATCGACCTGCCGTTCGCGCTGCTGTTCCTGGTCGCCATCGTCTGGATCTCGCCCTGGCTGATGATCCCGGTGGTGCTGGCCTTCGCCGGCGTGCTGGCCTACGGCTGGGTCGTGCAGAAGAAGCTGCACGCGCTGGCCGAGACCACCTACCGCGCCAGCGCGGTGCGCAACGCGACGCTGGTCGAGTGCCTGACCGGCATCGAGACGATCAAGTCGCAGGGCGCCGAGAGCCTGATCCAGGCGCGCTGGGAGCGCACCAACGTGCACCTGGCGGCCACCAACGTGAAGATGCGCAGCCTGTCCTCGGGCTCGATCTACGTCACCTCGACGATCTCGCAGCTGATGAGCGTCGTGCTCGTGATCGTCGGCGTGTACCTGATCGGCGAGCGGTCGCTGACGATGGGCGCGCTGGTCGCCGTCAACATGCTCGCGGGCCGCGCGATGGCGCCGGCCGGCCAGATCGTCGGCCTGCTGATGCAGTACCAGGGCGCGCGCACCGCGCTCGAGGGCCTCGAGAAGATCATGGCCGCCGACGTCGAGCGCCCGCAGGACGCAACCTTCGTCGAGCGGCGCGACCTGGAGGGCGCGATCGAGTTCCGCAACGTCGCCTTCCACTACCCGAACCGGCGCGAGAACGCGCTCGAAGGCGTCAGCTTCAAGATCAGGCCCGGCGAGAAGGTGGCGCTGATCGGCAAGGTCGGCTCGGGCAAGTCCACGATCCAGCGCCTGGCGATGGGGCTGTTCCAGCCGACGTCCGGCGCGGTGCTGGTCGACGGCATCGACCTGCGCCAGGTCGATCCGGCCGACCTGCGCCGCAACATGGGCTACGTGTCGCAGGACGTGCTGCTGTTCTACGGCAGCCTGCGCGAGAACATCGCGTTCGGCATGCCCTACGCCGAGGACGGCGCCATCGTGGCCGCCGCCGAGGTCGCCGGGCTGACCGACACCGTCAACCGCCACCCGCACGGCTTCGACATGCCCGTGGGCGAGCGCGGCGAGTCGCTGTCGGGCGGCCAGCGCCAGAGCGTGGGCATCGCGCGCGCCGTGCTGCACAACGCGCCGATGCTGCTGCTGGACGAGCCCACCAGCGCGATGGACTTCTCGTCGGAGGCGCAGATCACCCAGCGCCTGATGGCCTTCGCCGCCAACAAGACCGTGCTGCTGGTGACGCACCGCACCTCGTTGCTGGCGCTGGTCGACCGCGTGATCGTCATCGACGGCGGCAAGGTGGTGGCCGACGGCCCGCGCGACCGCATCATGGAAGCGCTGCAGGGCGGCCGCATCGCGAGGGCGCAATGAGCGGAGAGAACGATAACCTCGCCGCGCCCGAGCGCGCCGCGCCGCCGCGGATCCAGGTCGCCCCCGGCGCGGACGCCGCGGCGCCGGACGCACCGCCCCCGACGCTGCGCGACCGGCTGCGCGCCTGGCGCCGGCGCCTGGACGCCTGGCTCGAAGGCGCCCCGCTGCAGCCGGGCGAGATCCCGGGCATGGCCGTCTTCGAGCGCGAGGCCGTCGAGGTGATGTCGCGCCAGCACACGCTGCGCGCCAGGAAGATCGTGCGGATCGCGCTGTTCGTGGTCGCCGCCCTGCTCGTCTGGGCCGCGTTCGCGCGCGTCGACGAGGTCACGCGCGGCGACGGCCGCGTGGTGCCGTCGAGGCAGCTGCAGGTGCTGCAGTCGCTGGACGGCGGCGTGGTCGAGCAGATCCTCGTGCACGAAGGCGACAAGGTCGAGGCCGGCCAGGTGCTGCTGATGATCGACCCGACGCGCGCCACCTCCGCCGCCGCCGACAACGCGGCCCAGGGCTTCGCGCTCGAGGCGCGCGTCGCGCGGCTGCGCGCGCTCGCGCAAGGCAGCAGCTTCCTGCCGCCGACGCCCGCCAGCGACGAGGAGCGCGCGCTGGTCGAGGGCGAGAAGAAGCTGTACGACTCGCGCGTGACGGAGCTGCAGACGCAGGTGCAGATCGTGCGCCAGCAGCTGTCGCAGCACGAGCAGGAGCTGGCCGAGATGCAGGCCCGCAAGGCCGCGGCCCAGCGCGCGCTGGAGCTGTCGACGCAGGAGCTGAACCAGACCCGTCCGCTGCTGGCCACCGGCGCCGTCTCGCAGGTGGACATCCTGCGCCTGGAGCGCGACGTCACCAAGAACCGCGGCGACATGGAGCAGGCGCAGGCGCAGATCGGGCGCGTGCAGGCCGCCGTCCAGGAATCGAGCCGCAAGATCCAGGAGACCGAACTGGCCTTCCGCAACGAGGCCGGCCGCGACCTGGCCGAGGCGCTGGGCAAGCTCAACGCGCTGAACCAGGGCCAGGCGGGCCTGACCGACAAGGTGAGCAAGGCGCAGGTGAAGTCGCCGGTGCGCGGGCGCGTCCAGCGCCTGCTGGCCAACACCGTGGGCGGCGTGGTGCAGCCGGGCAAGGACATCGTCGAGATCGTGCCGCTGGACGACTCGCTGGTGCTCGACGCCCGCGTGCAGCCGCGCGACATCGCCTTCATCCACCCGGGCCAGAAGGCGAACGTGAAGTTCACCGCCTACGACTTCTCGATCTACGGCGGCCTGGACGCCGACGTCGAGAACATCAGCCCCGACAGCGTGGTCGACGACAAGGGCAACGCCTACTACGTCGTGCGCGTGCGCACCCACCGGACGGGTTTCAACGAGAAGCTGCCGATCATTCCCGGCATGACCGCCGAGGTGGATATCCTGACCGGCCAGAAAACGGTGCTTTCGTACCTATTGAAGCCCGTCCTCAAAGTCAAGTCGTACGCATTGCGGGAACGCTGAGATATTGCCAACTATTTGGCATCCAGCATCTCGCCAGCCTCGAATTCGCGCCAACCGTTACTTTTTCACGCTTGCGGGGTGCTCTCGCTATTCGCCCGCATCGATCGGCATCTGTGATCATGATCACGGAAATCGACCCAGACACGCCTTATAAGAATTCGTCATTGCCGGGATAATTGCTTCGAACTGTTACTGAAGTCGGTCGCTTGTCAGCATCAAGGATTTCCCACTGAATATCTCGGTGGAATGCCCGATACGACGACAAGCCGGTTTCGGTGAGCAGCCCATTCGGAGTATCCCAGGCATGACGTCGTCCTCCCCGCTGAATCCGCACCTGCAAGACGCCGTCGCCGGCCACAACGCGAAATCGGGGATCGGCCCGTTGCAGCATGCCGCCGGGATCCCGCTGGCCGAGCACGTCCTGATCGCGCGCGGCTATGTACCGGTGCGCCAGCTCATGGGCACGGTGGCCGGCGTCTGGGGCGAGGCGCACATCCGCCTGCAGGACGGCCAGGTGCGGCCGCTGCAGGTGGGCGACGTGATCCGCAAGGGCGACGTCGTGCTCACCTCGCAGGACGGCATCGTCCAGCTCCAGGCGCACGCGAAGACGCTGCTCGCCGGCAACGGCGCCGGCGACGACGTCGAACGCATCATCACGCAGGTGGGCCGCGGCGACGCCGAGGTCGTGCCGGCCGCCGGCGGCGGCGCGGACGGCAGCCTCAGCGAAGGCCTGCGCGTCGGGCGCGACAGCGAATCGGTGACGGCGGCCGCGCCGCTGCACTTCGGTGCGGTGGCCGGGGCGGTCGTCGCGTCGCAGGGGCAGGCCGGCGGCCCGCTCGCCTCGCCGCCGGTCGCGAACCCGGACGCCGAATCCACCGCGGCCAACACCCCCGTCGTGTTCGACCCGCGCAGCAACGACACGTCGACGACGGCGGTCACGATCGTCGCCGTCGCCGGCCATGCCATCACCCCGAACACGCCCGTGACGCTGCCCCAGGGCACGGTCGCGATGAACCCCGACGGCACCCTCGTCTTCACGCCCGGCGCGGGCGTGTCGGGCAGCGTCACGTTCACCTACACCGAGCGCAACGGCAGTTCCGGCACGGCCACCTCCACGGTGACCATCGTCGTCGCTGGCCCGGTCGACCATGCGCCCGTGGCGGTGTCCGACGCCTTCTCCGGCACCGAGGACCACGCGATCACCGGCTCGCTCGCCGGCAACGACACGCCGTCGGCCGACGGCGGCAACACCTGGTCGCTGGCCAGCGGCGCCGCGCACGGCTCGGTCACGGTCAACCCCGACGGCACGTTCAGCTACGTGCCCGCCGCGCACTACAGCGGCGCGGACTCGTTCACCTACACGATCACCGACGCGAACGGCTCCACCTCCAGCGCCAGCGTCACGCTCGCCGTGGCACCGGTGCCCGCGGCCGTGCCCGACACCGCCACCGTCGCCGAGAACGCCTCGGTCAGCGGCTCGCTGGCCGCCAACGACACCGCATCGGCCGACGGCAGCAGCGCCTGGGCGCTCGCCGGCAACGCGAGCCACGGCAGCGTCGTCGTCAACGCCGACGGCAGCTACACCTACACGCCGACCGCCGGCTTCCACGGCAGCGACAGCTTCGCCTACACGGTCACCGACGCCGCGGGATCCAGTTCCACCGCCACGGTCACGCTCACCGTGACGCCGATCGCGCCCGTCGCCACGTCCGACACGCTGTCCGCGCACGAGAACACGCCGGTCACGGGCAGCCTGGCCGGCAACGACACGCCGGTCGCCGGCGAGACCAACGCCTGGAGCGTCGCGGCCGACCCGTCGCACGGCACGCTCACGCCGGCCGCCGACTTCGCCACGTCGGGCAACTTCACGTACACGCCGGACGCCGGCTTCAGCGGCGTCGACACGTTCACCTACACGATCACCGACGGCTCGGGCCACGCCTCGACCGCGACGGTCACCATCGACGTCGCGGCGATCGCCCCCGTCGCGGCAGCCGACGGCTTCGGCGCGACGGAGAACGCGACGACCGGCACGCTGAGCGTCGCTGCCAACGACGCGCCGGTCGCGGGCGAAAGCAACACGTGGTCGCTGCCTTCCACCGCCACGGCCAACGGCGCGATCACGCCGGCGGCGGACTTCGCGACGACCGGCAATTTCACGTATACGCCCAACGCCGGCTTCCACGGCGCCGACACGTTCTCGTACGTGGTCACCGATGGCTCCGGCCAGTCGTCGACGGCGACTGTCACGATCAATGTCGCGGCCATCGACCCGGTGGCCACCGCCGACACGTTCGGTGCGACCGAGAACGCGACCACCGGCACGCTGAACCTGGGATCCAACGACACGGCGGTCGCCGGCGAGGCCAGCACCTGGTCGGTCGCGTCCACGACGACCACCGGCGGCGGCACCATCACCCCGGCGGCCGACTTCGCCACCAGCGGCAAGTTCGCCTACACGCCCAACGCCGGCTTCAGCGGTGTCGACACGTTCACCTACACGATCACCGACAGCTCGGGTCACGCCTCGACTGCGACGGTGACCCTCAATGTCGCGGCGATCAATCCGAGTGCCGCCGCCGACACTTTCAGCGCCACCGAGAACTCGACCACCGGCACGCTGAACCTCGCATCCAACGACACCGCGGTCGCCGGCGAGGCCAACACCTGGTCGCTCACGTCCACGACGACCGCCCATGGCGGCACCATCACGCCCGCCGCCGACTTCGCCACCAGTGGCAAGTTCACTTACACGCCCAACGGCGGCTTCCTTGGCGCCGACACCTTCACGTACACGATCACCGACGGCTCGGGCCATGCGTCGACCGCCACTGTCACGGTCAACGTCACCGCGATCAACCCGGCCGCCGCCGCCGACACGTTCTCTGCGACGGAAAACGCCACCACCGGAACGCTGAACCTCGCGTCCAACGACACTCCCGTCGCCGGCGAGGCCAGCACCTGGTCGATCTCGTCCACGACGACCACCGGCGGCGGCACCATCGCGCCGGCCAGCGATTTCGCCACCAGCGGCAAGTTCACCTATACGCCGAGCTCCGGCTTCAGCGGCGCCGACACGTTCACGTACACGCTCACGGACGGCTCGGGCCATTCGTCGACCGCCACCGTCACGATCAACGTCGCCGCGATCAATCCGGCCGCCGTCGCAGACACGTTCTCCGCCACCGAGAACGCGACGACCGGCACGCTGAACCTCGCGTCGAACGACTCGCAGGTTGCGGGCGAAACCAACACCTGGTCGGTCGCGTCCACGACGACCACCGGCGGCGGCACCATCGCCCCGGCCAGCGATTTCGCCACCAGCGGCAAGTTCACCTATACGCCGAGCTCCGGCTTCAGCGGCGCCGACACGTTCACGTACACGCTCACGGACGGCTCGGGCCATTCGTCGACCGCGACCGTCACGGTCAACGTCGCCGCGATCAACCCCGTAGCGACGAACGACACCTTCTCCGCGACGGAGAACAGCTCGACCGGCACGCTGAACCTCGCGTCCAACGACACCACCGTTGCAGGCGTGACCAACACCTGGTCGGTCGCGTCCACGACGACCACAGGTGGCGGCACGATCACGCCCGCTTCCGACTTCGCCACCAGCGGCAAGTTCATCTACACGCCCGCCGTCGGCTTCAGCGGCGCCGACACCTTCACGTACACGCTCACGGACGGCTCGGGCCATTCGTCCACCGCGACAGTGACCATCAACGTCGCCGCGATCAACCCGGTGGCCACGAACGACTCGTTCTCCGCGACCGAGAACAGCACGACCGGCACGCTGAACCTCGCGTCCAACGACATCGCCGTCGTCGGCGAGACCAACACCTGGTCGGTCTCCTCCACGACGACCACCGGCGGCGGCACCATCGCCCCGGCCAGCGATTTCGCGACCAGCGGCAAGTTCACCTACACGCCGGGCTCCGGCTTCAGCGGCACGGATTCGTTCAACTACACGATCACCGACGGTTCGGGTCACTCGTCCACCGCTACGGTGACGATCAATGTCGCCGCCATCAACCCCGTGGCGACGAACGATTCGTTCTCCACGACCGAGAACAGCACCACCGGCACGCTGAACCTCGCGTCCAACGACACCACCGTTGCAGGCGAGACCAACACCTGGTCGGTCGCGTCCACGACGACCGCCGGGGGTGGCACGATCACCCCGGCTAGCGACTTCGCCACCAGCGGCAAGTTCACCTACACGCCGGGCTCCGGCTTCAGCGGCGCCGACACCTTCACGTACACGATCACCGACGGCTCGGGCCACTCGTCCACCGCGACGGTGACCATCAACGTCGCCGCCATCAACCCCGTGGCGACGAACGATTCGTTCTCCACGACCGAGAACAGCACCACCGGCACGCTCAACCTGGCGTCCAACGACACCGCCGTCGTCGGCGAGACCAACACCTGGTCAGTCTCCTCCACGACGACCACTGGCGGCGGCACCATCGCCCCGGCCAGCGACTTCGCCACCAGCGGCAAGTTCACCTACACGCCGGGCTCCGGCTTCAGCGGCGCCGACAGCTTCACCTACACGCTCACCGATGGCTCGGGCCATTCGTCGACCGCCACCGTCACGATCAACGTCGCAGCGATCAATCCGGTCGCCGTCGCAGACACGTTCTCCGCCACCGAGAACGCGACGACCGGCACGCTGAACCTCGCGTCGAACGACTCGCCGGTTGTGGGCGAAACCAACACCTGGTCAGTCTCGTCCACGACGACCAGCGGCGGCGGCACCATCACGCCCGCTTCCGACTTCGCCACCAGCGGCAAGTTCACCTACACGCCGAGTTCCGGCTTCAGCGGCGCCGACACGTTCACGTACACGATCACGGACGGCTCGGGCCATTCGTCGACTGCCACCGTCACGATCAACGTCGCAGCGGTCGACCCGACTGCCACCGCTGACACCTTCTCCGCGACCGAGAACAGCACGACCGGCACGCTCAACCTGGCGTCCAACGACACCGCCGTCGCCGGCGAGACCAATACCTGGTCGGTTGCCTCTACCACCACGGCGCACGGCACGATCGCGCCGGCGGCGGACTTCGCGTCCACGGGCAATTTCACCTACACGCCAAGCGCTGGCTTCAGCGGCACGGACACCTTCACGTACACGATCACCGACGGCTCGGGCCACTCGTCGACCGCGACGGTGACCATCAACGTCGCCGCCATCAACCCGGTGGCGACGAACGACACATTCTCCGCGACGGAGAACGGTGCGACCGGCACGCTCAACCTCGCCAGCAACGACACCGCCGTCGTCGGCGAGACCAACACCTGGTCGGTTGCCTCCACCACGACCAGCGGCGGCGGCACCATCACGCCGGCCGCCGACTTCGCCACCAGCGGCAAGTTCACGTACACACCCAACGCCGGCTTCAGCGGCACGGATTCGTTCAACTACACGATCACCGACGGTTCGGGTCACACATCCACCGCCACGGTGACCATCAACGTCGCCGCCATCAACCCGGCCGCCGTCAACGACACGTTCTCCGCGACCGAGAACAGCGCGACCGGCACGCTCGACCTCGCATCCAACGACACCGCCGTCGCCGGCGAAGCCAACACCTGGTCGATCGCCTCGACGGCCACGGCGCACGGCACCATCACGCCCGCGGCCGACTTCGCGTCCACCGGCAACTTCACCTACACGCCCAACACCGGCTTCAGCGGCGCCGACACCTTCTCCTACACGATCACCGACGGCTCCGGCCACGCATCGAGCGCCACGGTGACGATCAATGTCGCGGCGCAAGCGCCCGTGGCCGCGGCCGACGCGTTCACCGTCAACGAGAACACGCCCTCGGGCACGCTCAACCTCTCGGCCAACGACACGCCGGTCGCCGGCGAGGCCAGCACCTGGGCGATCGCGAGCAATCCGGTCCATGGCACGCTCACGCCGGCCGCGGACTTCGCCACCTCCGGCAACTTCACGTACACGCCCGGCACGGGCTACACGGGCGCCGACTCGTTCACGTACACGGTCACCGACTCCACCGGCCAGACCTCGACGGCGACCGTCACGCTGTCCGTCACACCGATCGCCCCAACGGCCACGGCCGACGGCTTCGCCGTCGCCGAGAACGCGACGTCGCCGGTACTGAACCTGTCCGGGAACGACGCGCCCGTGGCCGGCGAGGCCAACACCTGGACCGTCGCCAGCACCCCGGCGCATGGCACGCTGACACCAGCCGCCGACTTCGCCACCAGCGGCAACTTCACGTACACGCCCGACGCCGGCTACACCGGCACCGACTCGTTCACCTACGCCATCACCGACGCGCACGGCCTGACATCGACGGCGACCGTGTCGCTGAGCGTCGGCGCGATCGCCCCCGCGGCCACGCCGGACTCGTTCGCCGTCGACGAAAACACCGCCACCGGCGCGCTGAGCGTCGCGACCAACGACGTCCCGGTCGCCGGCGAGACCAACGCCTGGTCGGTCGCCAGCAACCCCGCCCACGGCACGCTGACGCCGGCAGCGGATTTCGCGAGCACCGGCAACTTCACGTACACGCCCGACGCCGGCTTCGCCGGCACGGACAGCTTCACCTACACGATCACCGACGCCAACGGTCAGTCGTCCACCGCGACGGTGACGCTGAACGTGGCGGCGATCGCGCCGACCGCCACGGCCGACGCGTTCGCCATCAGCGAGAACACGCCGTCGGGCACGCTCAACCTCTCGGGCAACGACGCGCCCGTCGCCGGCGAGAGCAACACCTGGTCGGTCGCGAGCAATCCGGCGCACGGCACGCTGACCCTGGCCGCCGACTTCGCCGCCAGCGGCAACTTCGCCTACACGCCCAACGCGGGCTTCAGCGGCACGGACACGTTCACCTACACGATCACCGACGCGTCCGGCCAGACGTCGACGGCGACCGTCACGCTGACCGTCGCCGCGATCGCGCCGGTCGCCGCCGCCGACACGTTCACGGTCAACGAGAACGCGTCGTCGGGCACGCTCAATCTCGCGGGCAACGACGCGCCGGTTGCCGGCGAGAGCAACACCTGGTCGGTGGCGAGCAATCCGGCGCACGGCACGATCACGCCTGCCGCCGATTTCGCCACCAGCGGCAACTTCGCCTACACGCCCAACGCGGGCTTCAGCGGCACGGACACGTTCACCTACACGATCACCGACGCGTCCGGCCAGACGTCGACGGCGACCGTCACGCTGACCGTCGCCGCGATCGC
>Ga0306920_100000658_pt1 | contig 40784 bp, 31 predicted proteins | sample flu12Cox44000170_FD_204666 | JGI IMG/M metagenome (GOLD analysis project Ga0306920, IMG submission 204666) | Lab enrichment of tropical soil microbial communities from Luquillo Experimental Forest, Puerto Rico - flux4day.12C.oxic.44.000.170 (v2)... | ecosystem: Environmental > Terrestrial >... | reverse complement strand
GGACTTGTCATCGAATGGGGCAATGGAGTAATGGAGTGATGGAGTGTTGGGTGTTGGGAAGCCCAGAAACCGTAATGTGTAGAAAAGTAGTGCGAGACAGTGATATTCTTCACGGCATCCCACGGCTAGGACCCTGAATCATTACCCCACCACTCCATCACTCCATTCCGTGCTCGGCCTGGTATAAAAATCCGTGTCAAAGGCGCCAACCGTTCTTAAACTGCCACTGCAATGAAAATTCAATCACTGACCGTGGGTCTTCGAGTCAAGCATCCTCAGTATGGAGTGGGTACAGTTAAGGCGGTTTCAGAGCATTTGGCCGAGATCCGGTTCGATGACGCGTTGCGGTCGATTGATCCAGAGCTTGGCGAGGTCACACCCGCTGAGCCAAGCATGGCTGTCTCGGGCCTGGAGATTTCACTGCGTCAATTCGTTGAATCGACCATTGAGACCATCGTTGATCGGTTGGGGGTAGAAAAACCTGATGCCACAGTTGAGGAACTGGGAACGCGCTGGCACAAAGGCAAGGCCGTGTTGCACCCGTCGGACCCAACGCTGCAGACCAAAGAAATCCCGATGGAAGTGTTCTTTCATAAAGTGGTCGGGGTTCGGAACCAGCTGCGTGTTCTGGAGCAGAAAATCAACGCGCATCCAGTGCTTACCGATGGCGAGAAGGTTGAAATACAGCAATACATTTCCCGATGTTACGGTTCACTAACGACGTTTAACCTGCTTTTTAAGAGCAAGGACGGGCAGTTTTCTTCAAAAGGTGAATGATCAGGCCGGCCAAAGTTAGTTCGTGCCCCAAATTTGTAAGTCAAACACCGACAGGACAAACAGCAGACCGCTGATTGGAAGGCCGACACCGTCACGTCAGAATGTCGGATATGTGTCGAGCGCCCAGCGCCGAGCTGCGAGCTGTACCAGGCGCATGGGATTTGCCACGCCTGCCGGAATCGCGCCGTTTTTCAGTCAAGGAAAGTCCCCTGTTGGCATTTTTCGTTGGTTTACTGTTTAGCACGAGCCCCCTCTTTGGGACGGAAAACACCTGGGATTATTCCGTTCAGGTCAGTGCAAGGGTGCAGACCATGCCGCCGCAAATCGTGCTGAACTGGCCAAACGATGCGGGAAACAACCCCGCCTATACTGTTTATCGTAAGAATCCTCAGGATTTATCGTGGGGTAGCGGGACACATTTGCGCGTTGGCGCAAACTCATACCTGGACACGAATGTTGTCGTCGGCGTTCCCTATGAATATCAGGTCGTGCGCCGGACCGCACAGCATGCGGCCTACGGGTACCTCTATGCCGGGATCCAGGTGGCCGCCGTTGAGGAGCGGGGCAAGTTGTTGCTGGTCGTGGACCAAACATATGCCGGCCAATTGTCAAACGAACTCGCACAATTGGAAGAGGACCTCTCAGGAGACGGGTGGACTGTGCTTCGACTTGCGGCGAGTCGGACGGATTCTGTTTCAAGAATTAAGGAGTCCATCGTAAGCGCGTATCGCTCTGACCCATCCCAGGTCAAGTGTGTCTTTTTGTTCGGCCATGTGCCTGTGCCCTATTCAGGCAACATTGTGCCGGATGGTCACGCGCCGGATCACCAGGGCGCCTGGCCATGTGACGGATTTTACGGCGACATGGACGGTCATTGGACTGACAGATCCGTCAACGTGGTTATCGCCAGTGATCCCCGCAACCGGAATATTCCCGGAGATGGCAAGTTCGATCAATCGACCTTTCCGGCTCTTTTAAAGTTAATGGTTGGCCGGGTTGATCTCGCAAATATGCCTGGCCGAACCAAGGCCGGAGGCCCGCCAACTTTTCCCTCTGAGCTTGAATTGTTGCGTAATTACCTGGTCAAGGATCATAAATTTCGTACCGGCCAATTTGAAGTTCCCCGCCGAGGAGTAGTCGGTGATTATTTCGGCATTCGTGACGGGGAGGCGTTTGCTGCGAGCGGTTGGCGCAACTTCGCCGCGTTTTTCGGCTCAGCCAACGTGTCGCGGCTGCCCAACGAACGCACCTGGATTCAAAACCTGGGCACAAACGCCTATCTATGGGCCTACGGTTGTGGACCCGGGACCTACACCAGTATCGGTGGCCTCGGGACTGCGAACAGCTATAACGACGGTGTGACTACCGAGTTGGTACAAGCTGACGTAAAAACAGTTTTCGCCATGCTTTTCGGCAGTTGGCTCGGTGACTGGGATTCTGAGGACGACTTGCAACGTGCTGTTTTGGCAACCCAGAGCTACGGATTGGCCTGCGCCTGGTCCGGACGACCGCACTGGTTTCTGCAACACATGGCCCTTGGCGCGCCCATAGGCTACAGCACGCTTTTAACCCAGAACAACCGCGAGGGGCTCTACCGCAATGAAATGAATAACGGTGCCGGGCAAATCCACGTTGCCTTGATGGGAGATCCGACCTTGCGGATGCATGTGGTCGCGCCTCCGACGGGCCTGGAGGCGAAGTCCGCAGGAGCTGATTTGGAACTGGTCTGGGAATCCGCCGGAAGCGCAACTGACGGTTATAACGTCTACCGAGCCGACAAGCCCCACGGACCCTACGCACGTCTTAATGCTATGCCGGTAAAAGGCACAAGCTTTGTTGCGAAAGACCCCAGTCCGGCTTCGACGTACATGGTTCGAGCGTTAAGACTCGAAACATCCGGGAGCGGCACTTATTACAACCTGAGCCAGGGTTCGTTTGTTACCCCGTTGGCCGAGCCCGCGGAACCTTCCGTGCCATCTATTGCGTCCAAGACCGAAACACCACGGTTAGGGAGTGAGGCACACGTTGATGCCAGTACCGGCGGCAGCACCAATACCCCGCCCACAAGCACAGGTCGAGGGCCAACGACTGCCCTCTAATGCTCTCTTGAAGGCTGCCGTTACCCGCTCCGGTCAAATAATGCCGAGCAGGTAAAGGATGAGCAGAATGAGCAATATCGTACCTATGCCGCCGCTGGGATAATAACCCCAGCCTCGGCTGTACGGCCAGGCCGGTGCGGAACCAATCATTAGCAGGACCAGTATGATCAATAGGAGGATGAGCATATCGATTTTCCCTAGCGAACGTTCGGTTCTGCTTTGGAGTGCTCCTATGGGGTTCTTTATCCAGTTTGGGTAATTCGGTGACTCCTGAGCGGTCAAGCAATCTTCTCTCTTTTCAAAACTCGTGGATTCCTTAAAGTAACGGCGACACTGGTCTTGAAGATGAACGACCCTGATTCCTCCCAACGTCTGGCGGTCTGCAGTTGGTCTCTGCAGCCAAACGATGCGCAACAGTTGATTGCCAAGTTGCAGGCCACTGGAATCCGCAACATTCAGTTGGCATTGGATCCTTTGCGGCAATCGGCAGCACCCTGGAGTGAACTGCCGCGATTGATGGACGAGAATTCAATCCGGGTCATCTCCGGCATGTTTGGATGTGTAGGCGAAGATTATTCGACGCTCGATTCAATTCGGCGGACCGGTGGAATTGCTCCGGACACGACTTGGGAACAGAATTGGAAGAACATTCAGGCTACCGCTGCGCTGGCGCAATCCATGGGATTAAAGTTGGTGACGTTTCATGCTGGTTTTCTCCCTCACGACCCGAGTGAGGCACACTTTGCCAAAATGATTAACCGGCTCGGCGAAGTGGCTGATATTTTTAACCGTGCAAACCTGACGGTGGGCCTGGAAACCGGGCAGGAAACAGCGCACGACCTGGCCGCGGTTTTAAGCCGGCTCGATCGACGGAACGTGTGCGTTAATTTCGACCCGGCCAATATGATTTTGTACGATAAAGGCGATCCGGTTGAAGCCGTTCAGGTGCTCGGGAAGTGGATCCGCCAGGTGCATTTAAAGGATGCTACTCGCACCAAGGTACCGGGGGAGTGGGGAAAAGAAGTTCCTTTGGGAAAAGGTGAGGTCGATTGGCCGGGTTTCTTTTTTGCTCTTAAGCAGTTGGGCTTTTCCGGGCCTCTCGTGATCGAACGCGAGGCTGGAACTCAACGGGTGGAGGATATTCGTCAGGCTAAGATCCTGGCCGAACGCGCGCTGGCTTAATCGCGCTGTCCCTGGAATCATCTGCAGCGTCCTGAGGTTATGAAAGCGAACCAGGCAAGTCGTTCAATTGAAAAGGTAAACGTTGCTGTTGTCGGCCTCGGGTTCATGGGAGTGACACATTTGCGCGCCTACCAGCCGTTAGCATCGGCAAAGATCGTGGCGGTTTGCGACGCGGTCCGCCTGCCCGTCAATGGAGTTTTGCAGGGCGTCGCAGGAAACATTAAAAAATCGGACGATATCGACCTTGGTGCCCACGTTAAGGTTTTTCGTCGGTTGGAAGAGGTTTTGGCTGACCCCGAAGTCACGCTAGTAGACCTGTGCACGCCAACCCCTCTTCATCCTGAACAGGCCGTGGCCGCGTTAAAAGCCGGGAAACATGTTTTGTGCGAAAAACCAATTGCCCGGACATCCGCTGCAGCACGTGAGATTGTGCGGGCCGAAGAATCCGCCCCGGGGTTCCTCATGCCTGCGATGTGCATGCGATTTTGGCCGGGGTGGAACTGGCTCAAACAGGTCGTGGAAGAGAAACGTTTCGGCAAAATCCTGGCAGCGAGGTTCCGGCGGGTCTCCGAGATGCCCGGTTGGAGCAAACAGGGCACTTACTCCGCAGGTTCGGATCTTGGCGGGGCCCTTTTCGATCTTCATATCCATGATACGGATTTCGTGCAGTTTCTTTTCGGCCGTCCTCAGCGTGTTTTTTCGACGGGTGTGACTGACGCGGGTGGTTCGATAACCCATGTGACGAGCCAATATGTCTATCGAGGCGGCCCGTCTGTCTACGCCGAAGGCGGCTGGCTGCTAACCAAAGGGTTCAACATGGGCTATACACTTCACTGTGAGAACGCCACGCTCGACTTCGATTTGGCGCGGGGTACCCAGGCAATGCAAGTGATTGAAGCTGGCAAAGAGCCTCGCTTCGTAACGTTTGAGAGCGGCGACGGATACAACGAGGAGATCCGTTATGTGGTCGAGTGCGCAAAAGCCGGCAAAGCGCCAACCATTGTCACTGGCACAGATGGTGTGAGCGCCTTGGAGATTTGTGAGGCCGAGGAGAAATCGCTGAAGACTGGAGAAATCGCCACCCTATAGAGGGCGTTCACATCTGATACCATGAGATCCTTCAAATTCCCCTCCTTTGTTGCGACAGTCAGCGCCTGTTTTGTCGCGCTGGCGAGCACACCCACCAGCAGCCATGCTCAGCCTGATCCCAACTATCTGGATCATGATCGGACCCGACCACAACCGCCCGTTATCATAGGCGCTACGGCCAGCACCCAGGAAAGTCCGGGCAAGCCACCCTCAGATGCAACGGTCCTGTTCGACGGCAAGGATCTCTCTCAATGGGTTGCTTTGGATGGCAGCCCGACCAAATGGATCACGCGCGACAGTTACATGGAGTGCGTAAAGGGCAGCGGTTATGTGCGCACGCTGCAAAACTTCGGCGATTGCCAACTGCACGTCGAATGGGCCAGTCCCGTCCCGCCACATGGAGAAGGCCAGGGCCGTGGCAATAGCGGTGTGTTCCTTGGCCTGGATCGTTACGAAATTCAGGTGTTGGATTCGTATGGAAGCCAAACCTATCCCGATGGGACCGCAGCTGCCATTTACGGCCAGTATCCACCATTAGTCAATGCGAGTCGCCCACCTGGGGAATGGCAGATCTACGACATCATTTATACCGCCCCTCGTTTTAAGGCCGACAGCACGCTGGCATCTCCAGTCCACCTCACTGTGTTTCACAATGGCGTGCTGGTTCAAAACAACGTGCAACTGACCGGCCCGACCAGTTGGCTCGAACGCGCTCCGTACGAACCGCATCCGCAGAAACAGCCCATCTCGCTCCAGGACCATGGCAACCCGGTACGCTTCAGGAACATTTGGGTTCGCGAACTCGGCCCGGCGGGTAAAAAGGAATTTACATTCCCTACAACCCTGCTGGACAATTATGTCGGTCATTACACATCGGCTGACAGGAACCGCGTTGAAATTACACGGGAAAACTCCCAGTTAGTCGCCCGGCTCAGTGGCGTCAGATTTTTGCTGTTCGCCGAGTCTCCCACGAAGTTTTTTGCCAAGACGACCGACGTTCAGATAGAATTCCCTTCTGGCGTGCAGGACAAGGCGGATCGCCTTACGTGGTCAGTGGGTGAAGGCGCCAATGAAGCGAAACGCGATCAATAGATGTCCGCCTGTTTGACATGTGGCGCCAATTCATTAATGTAGTCGGCCGGTGTAATTAACCTACCGAATCAAGAGTATGCCTGCGAAAGTTGCCGAAAAAGGATCTGAAAAGCCCACGGAACGCAACGGTGAAAACAAAGCCGCCGAGGCCGCCAAACTCTCCGCTGCGCGGTTGCGCGAACTCGATGTGGCAATCTCCTCGATCACCAAGACGTATGGCGAAGGAAGCATCATGCGCCTGGGTGATGCGCACGCTCTCAAGCAAATTGAGGTAATTCCCACAGGCGCCCTTGCCGTGGATCTTGCTCTGGGTGTTGGGGGACTTCCGCGCGGACGGGTCGTGGAAATCTTCGGTCCCGAGTCTTCGGGCAAAACGACGCTGATGCTGCACGTAATCGCCAATGCGCAAAAGTCAGGCGGTTTGGCCGCGTTCATTGACGCCGAACACGCTTTGGACCCCGCATACGCCAAAAGGCTCGGGGTTAATCTGACGGATTTGCTGGTATCGCAACCCGACAGCGGGGAGGAAGCTCTGTCGATCTGCGAAACACTGGCTCGTTCAAACGCATTGGACGTCATCGTTATCGATTCGGTGGCAGCCTTGGTTCCCAAAGCCGAACTGGAGGGCGAAATGGGGATGGCGACTATGGGAATGCAAGCACGTCTGATGAGCCAGGCTTTGCGCAAACTCACGGCTGTGCTCTCCCGGGCTAAAACGACGTGCGTGTTCACAAATCAGATGCGCGAGAAGGTAGGAGTAATGTTCGGCAATCCTGAAACCACTCCGGGCGGCAAGGCTCTCAAATTTTATGCCAGCGTCAGGATCGACATTCGCCGCAAAGACACGATCAAAGATGCTGCCGGCAATGCGGTCGGCAATCACGTTAAGGTAAAAATCGTCAAGAACAAGGTAGCCCCGCCATTTGCCGAGGCCGAATTTGATATCATTTACAATCACGGCATCAATAAAGAAGGCAGCATCCTCGATGTAGGAATCGAAAACGGGGTGGTGGATAAAAAAGGCGCGTGGCTGCAATTCGAAGGCGAATTAATCGGGCAGGGCAAAGAAGCGGCGCAGAAGGCCCTCATCGAACGTCCGGAACTAGGTAACAAGATCGTGTCGGCCATAATGACCAAGCGCAATGTGGCACCTGCGGCTTAAGTGGAGTTGTTACATGGGGCTCCTGTCGGCGCCTTGCAGATTTCACAAATATTTGCTTGCTTAAACGACAGTAGGGTCGATAATCTCTCTATATTAGACGAAAAGGCCTTAGTGCCGATATGCTTGGTAAAAGAGTGCATGAATAAGTTTCAACCGTCGAGGGTGTCTTGAGTCGCCCTTTCCCCCCACGTTCTTCTTCTCCTTCCGGTCCGTTTGTCAGGGTTAACGGCAAAATCCGTGCACGTGAAGTGCGCGTGATTGGAGTGGACGGAAAACAACTTGGAATTCTTTCCCTGGGCGATGCCTTGACCATGGCTCGCAACAATGGAGTGGATCTGGTCGAAATTGCGGCTAGTGCCACCCCCCCCGTATGCCGGCTGGTTGATTTCGGCAAGTTCCGCTACGAGCAGGCAAAGCGGGACAAGGAATCCAAGAAACACCAGCACGCTAATAAGGTTAAAGAAGTGCAGCTTAGCCCCAAAATTGACCCGCACGACCTCGGGGTCAAAATCGGGCATGCTATCGATTTCCTCTGCGAAGATATGAAGGTCAAAGTGACCTTAAAGTTTCGCGGGCGCGAAAACGCACACACGGAGTTTGGATTCCAGGTGGTTCAAAGATTCCTGACAGACATAGCTTCTTACGGACATCCGGACTTTCCTCCGAAGCTGGCTGGCCGTGCCATAAACGTGATGATCAGCCCTTTGCCGCGTAACAAACGGGCTAAGCACCCCGGCCATATGGAAGGTGGAGTCGCTCCTGTTGCGCCCACACGGCCGGAAGTTAATCACCACGCCAACACGGTTCATGTCGAGCGCCCCGCCAAGGCGGAGGAGACTCGTTCCAGCGGAAGCAACTTCAGCAACAACCCGTTCGCTCAGCTTGAGGTCAAACGGTAGCGCATATTCGGCCTATCTAAATAGCGACTGCCGCGGTCCAGTGGGTTGCGCCAAACTTTGACTTAAGTTTCTCCACTAATTCTGTGGCCGCGATTGGACTGCTGGCAATGGCGAAGGTTGTGGACCCGCTGCCGGACATCAGAGTTGCCGTTGCGCCGTTTTCGCGAAAGAAATCGTGAAATAGACTCAGCAAAGGAAATTTTTCAAGCGCCGGGGCCTCCAGTGAGTTGTAGAGTTCGTGCGCCGCTTCCGCCAGGTTAGCCCGGCGCAAAAGTTCGATCAATTTGTGAGCCCTCCCGGGACGCCCGTTCAGCGCCTTTGGAAATCGCTTCAATTGCTGGTAAGCCCACGAGGAGGCAATTCCAAACCCGGGGTGGACCAGGACGAAGGCCTTGCCACATAAAGCGGGAAAGAAATCCAAAGACTGAATGTGTTCGCCACGCCCCGTCGCGAGGGCGGGGCATTCCTGCAAGAAGAAGGGCACGTCCGACCCAAGCGATTCCGCGAGACTGGCGATGGTTTTTGTTGGGAGCGGTCTGCCAAAAAGCTCGTTGAGGCCGGTTAATGTTGTGGCGGCGTTACCACTGCCACCGCCTAGTCCTGCGGCCAATGGAATCCGTTTGTCGAGGTGCATAGTGATGCCTTCCTTGATGCCTGCCGCCTTAAGGAACAGTTCGGCCGCTCGATAAACGAGGTTTTGAGAGTCAGTTGGTAGAGTGTCGAGGTTACAGGTCAATTTGATGCTTTGACCGCGGCGTGAAAAGGTAAGCTGGTCATGTAATTGGACCGGGTGCATCAAGGTTTCCAACTCGTGAAAACCGTCAACCCGGCGCCCCAGCACGTTCAGCAACAGGTTTACCTTGCAAGGCGATTGTTTTACCAAGGTCATCGGACAAGGGTAATAGCCAATGCGCCTCTGCCTGGCAAGTAACAGGTTTTTCAGGGTAGGGACGGCCCAGCGCAACGTCCCACTTCGAGGCAACGATAAACAAAAAACGCCGACGGCAAGCCGTCGGCGCTCTATAAAAATCAATAGATTGGGTTAATGGGTATCGAAAATACGGAAACGGCTTCCAGGCATCAGCGGGTTTACGTCGCCGCCGCTAAAGCCAAGGTTGGTATCTGTTGCGAACGTGGAATCTTCGACCAGAGTCGGTTTATAGCTGTCAGGATAAAGTGGCTGAGGAGTCAGGTAATCGGTGCAAACCGGATCGTAAGGCGGAAAAGGAGCGGTGACCATCTCATAAACGCCGATGCCAGTCCGCGCGAGTGTCTTGTTAATCCCTCGAATAAATCCTGTGCCGTATCCGGCGTCCGGTCCGGCAAACAGCGCTGATTGTTCCATCGAGCGGCGCAGTTCTCCCATGCGCAACGGTTCCATAATGTTGGTCATACCACGGCCGAACTTCTTTTCGGTGTTGGCGCAGCCAGTTGCCATCAGGCCAGCCATCGCGACTGCCGCCAGGAGGGAAAGTGTCTTTCGCATAATGCTAGGTTGGTTTTATTACTGCCCAGCAAGGTAGTCCCGGGGAGAGCGTGTTGTAAAGAGATTTTGTAGGGCCGTTCTCTAAGGCGCCTTGGGCACCCCAACCAGAGCCTCTTTGATGGGCTCGACCCACGCGTCTTTTCCAACATCATAAAGCACAAAATCGCTGTCGAATTGCCAATATGCCCAGCTCCAGCCACGTTTTTCCGCCGCCCGGGCAACGCTGGCTGTATAGAGGGCTCGGGAATCCATCGGAGCTTTGTCGTAAGCGCCAAACTCGCCTAGAAAGACCGGGCGTTGATGTTCTTTGGCCCAGGTCGAAGCCTTATCGAAATCGTTGTAGATAGCCGCGAGCTCCGCTGGTGTGCCCAGCCAGTTTACGCCTAGCTTATCTTTGCGATCGGCCCATGCGGCTCCCTGATGCGTGAAGTCCATAGGCTTGTAATAGTGAACAGTAACAATCAGGTTCTTGTCATCCCTCGGCAACTCCAATTCATTCAAATGGTCGATCGAATTCCAGGACGCCGGCCCAATGATAACCGTCCGCTTGGGATTTTTCTCACGAATCACCGCCAGCGCTTCCTTGAGGTATTCGTTCCACAGTTCAGACGTGAGCTTGTGCGAAGGTTCATTTAGCACTTCGAAAAAAACACTGGAAGGCGCCGCCCAATAACTCTGCGAAATTTGCCGCCAAAACGCCAGAAACCTCACTTCATTGGCAGCCGGGTCGTCACCCATCGCGCCGTACTCGTGCAGGTCCAGGATTGTGTTTAAACCCTGTTTGTCGGCGTTAACCAGGACCCAGTTCAGGGTCTGAATCCAGTCTTGGGGCAATTGCCAGTTGTTGGTAGCGCTCATGAAGGCAAACGGATGAAGATTCACCCGGACGGACTGGAACCCCGCTTGTTTCAAAAGAGCGAAATACTTGAGTTGAAAGCGGCCATGTTCACGGTCACGCCAGATCGGATCATATCCAAGGATGTTAACTCCCCGGCCGAGCCGCCGGTTTTGTTCGAAGGCATCAACTCCGGTCGCCGTTATCTGGGCTTGCACTCGGAGGGTGATCAGTGCCCAAACAAGAATTAAGCCAACCAGGAAATTCCTTCTTTTCATCAAAGTGAATTAACCGGGTATAAGGCTATTTGCCAAGGGAAAAGCTGAATCGCTCCGCACTAGGAATGGAGCACGCAAACCGCTAGACTCCGCCGCCAATGTCTCAGATGCTGAAATCTTCAAGTGCCATGGCGGCAGCCACGCTCACCAGCCGCATTTTGGGCATGGTGCGCGAGATGGTGTACGCCGCATTTATGGGGAATACCTGGGTGGCGAGCGCGTTCGTCATGGCTTTTCAGGTGCCCAACCTCTTCCGCAGGCTGCTGGGGGAAGGAGCTTTGACTGCGGCCTTCATCCCTATCTTCAAACAAAAGGAAATCAGCGATGGCGAGCAGGAAATGTGGCGATCGGCAAACGCAGTGATTTCGGGGCTCGTTACAGCCGCTGGCGCTGTGACAATAGTGGCGATTGCGGGGATTTCGATTGCCCTGGCCGCAGGGCTTGGGAATGGCCAAACGCAGCTGATGCTTCAACTGCTGCGATTCATGTTCCCTTACATGGTGCTGGTCTGCCTGGCTGCTGTACTCATTGGCATGGCAAACGCCCGCGGTCATTTTTTTGTCCCCGCCCTGGGCGCTGTCATTCTGAACATCATCATGATCGCCAGCGTTCTGTTGCTCGCTCCACGAATGGGGTCCAATTTGCAAACCCAGATCTTCGGTCTGGCCATAGGTGTTTTGGTGGCAGGCCTCGCTCAGGCCTTTTTTCAACTGCCCAGCCTTACCCGCGAAGGCTTTCGGTACCAGTGGGTCTCGCCCTGGCACGACCCAACGGTCCGCGAAGTGGTCCGCAAAATGGTGCCGGGCTCAATCGGTGTGGCTGCCTTCCAGATTAATGTTCTCGTAACGCAATGTTTCTCCTTCTGGTTCGAGCCGAGTATCGTATCTACGTTCAATTATTCGGTGCGCCTCATGGAATTGCCACAAGGCATGTTCGGCATCTCGTTGGCTACCTATCTCCTGCCGACTCTTTCGGGACTCGCGGCTCAAAAGAAGTACCCTGAATTCCGAGACACCTTGCGTCAGGGAATCGGCCATCTATCGTTCGCAAACCTGTTGGCAGCAGCAGTCGCGACTGCATTGGCAGAGCCGATTGTGCGGCTTTTGTTCGAGCGAGGCATGTTCGGCCCCGAAGCCACGCAGCGCGTCGCCATGGCGCTGACCTGTCTAGCGCCCGGCTTGCTGATGTTCTCGATGAACAACATTTTGGCTCGTGCGTTCTTTGCCTTGAACGACATTAAAACGCCTATGAGGATTAGCGTGTTTTGCCTGGCCCTAAACCTGGTGTTGGCCTTTTTTCTAGTGAAACAATTTCAATTGATGCGAATTGGCGGCGAGGTCGGTCTGGCCGTTGCCAATACCGTAAGTGCTACCTTCAACATGACGCTGCTGATTTACACTTTGCGCCGTAAGCTCGGTCGGCTCGACATGGCTCAGTTGAAAACTACCGTTTTGGTGCTGGTTTCAGACGCTGTTCTTGCCGCGGTTGTGGCAGCAATCGCGAGCTTTCTTTGGGAACATGAAATTGGCCACCGCACCCTCTCCACAAAACTGGGGGCGGTTTTTGTGCCAGGGGCATTGGCCTGCCTGGTTTACTGGCTGGTCGCCTTCTGGATGAATATTCCCGGCGCTCGCGAAATGACCGCGCTCGTTGCGCAAAAACTGGGACGCCGCGCCAAGTAGAGGACGTTGAGAGCCGTCGCTAAAGCAAGGCAAGGATCACCAGGCCAAACACCACGGCCAGGAGCACTTTCAAAACGAGTATCATACAGTGGATCTTTCCGGCGTGAATTGATTGAGGATCGTGCCTCTCTCGCGAAGCTCTTCCTCTTGATGCAGACGGAATCGGGCCGCGAGGATGCTGGCCCGCCCTAAGTAGCCTACGACGCGCCCGGGGTCCTCTCGGTCTACCACCGGCAACCGACCTACGTTGCCTTTGAGCATCTTTTCCAGAGCGTCACGCACCAATTCGTCCGGGTAGGTAACGATCAAATCGCGTCTACCAGCCTCCAGCACAGTCATGGTGCCGTCGCGGTCCTGTTGCAATGCTTTGACAACGTCAGCACGGGTAATAATGCCGGACAACCGCCTCTCTGAATCGAGAATCAGCGTGCCCTGGCGGTGAGCCACGGTTGGATCTCCTCTGGCAATCAAATCGGAAAGATCCGACACCCGGGCATCCGCAGAGATAACAGGCAACTCCGTGTCCATCACTTCGCGCACGCGCATCAACTCAAAGAGATCAACGCTGTACTCACGCGCTATGTGCTGGCCGCGCCGAGCAAGCTTTTCGGTGAGGATCGATCGGCGCATCAGTAATACAGTTACTCCGAGAGCGGCGACACAACCGATCAATAAAGCGGGCAATGCATTCAGGTCGTGGGAGAGTTCCAACGCGAAAACCATGCCGGTCAACGGCGAGCGCATAGTCCCCCCCATCATGGCCGCCATGCCAACCATCGCCCATAAGCCGGGGTCTCCCGCCGGCGCCCATGCGCCCAGAAGCGCACCCAGTGCCCCACCCATAATTAACAAGGGCGCCAGCACGCCACCCGAAGTTCCTGAGCCCAATGCTACCGACCAAACCAGCGCCTTAAGGAAGAGAAGGGAAATCAACGCGCTGCCCAGCATCTCCCCTCGCATCAACGAATGGATCGTTTCGTATCCGACCCCCAGAACACGAGGGTCCACCAACCCTCCCAATCCGACCACCGCCGCTCCAATTGCCGGCCACCACATCCAGTGCAGTGGCAACCTTTGGAACAAATCCTCCCACGCGTATACCAGCATCGTCAAAAGGCAGGAGGCAAGTCCAACAACAATCCCAACCGCCAGCGCAACCCCTACGGCTCCTGCTGTTAAAATCGCGTGCGGTGTCACTGGAAATATCGGACCCAACCCCAGCAACGGTACGCGCAGGACGGCAGCCGCAATTGACGCAACTGCCACCGGAATAAAGCTGCGAGGTTTCCACTCAAACAACAAGAGTTCAACGGCCAGCAACACCGCCGCTACCGGCGTCGCGAATACGGCGGACATGCCGCCCGCCGCTCCTGCAACCAGCAGAGTCTTACGCTCGGCGGCGGAGAGGTGAAACAGTTGCGCGAAAATGGAGCCGAATGCGCCTCCGGTCATAATGATGGGTCCCTCTGCGCCAAAGGGGCCGCCCGTTCCAATCGAAATGGCCGACGAAATCGGTTTGAGTATGGCAACTCGGGCCTGGACCAGACTCCGACCAAGCAAAATGGCCTCTAGTGCCTCAGGAATTCCGTGGCCACGGATCTTTTCTGAGCCATATCGCGCCATCAATCCGATGATTAGAGCGCCCACTACTGGCACGACTGCCGCCCAATAGCCAACATGATGGTTTTGGGGCACAACCGGGGCGGCGGAAAAACGTAGAAAGAATGCCGCGTTAGTGATCACTGCGATCAGCCATAACAAGGCCTTCGCCACCAGGGCACTAATGGCCCCAATGGGGACGGCCAGTGCCGAAAGAAGCAGCACCCGCCTGTCAGTGCGAAAATCTGCCAGCCGGTCGCCAGATATATTCTTATCGGTCATAAATGTGTCCATGTCTTCTCCGTCCCGCTTTAAGTACGAAGGTTCAAATTATATCGTATCACGATATAAAACAACTCGATTTTTTGACCCAACCTCCTATCATCCGAGCATCTTATGCCGGCCCGCCGACCCAGCGTTACGCAGAAAGAATATGAAGCGTTGGCCGCCCTTCGTTATGCCTTGCGGCAGTTTCTGAGGTTTAGCGAAGAGGCCGCGGTTGCCGCCGGACTCACGCCTCAGCAGCATCAGGCTTTGCTGACAATGAAAGGGTTCCCGGGTCGCGAGCGCATAACCATCGGCGAATTGGCCGAGCGGCTTCAGTTGCGGCACCACAGTGCTGTCGGATTGGCAAATCGCCTCGTAACGCATCGACTAGCCGCGCGGGAACGGGATGTAAGAGATCGCCGTCAGGTCCACCTTGTGTTAACGGCGCGGGGTGAGGAGATCCTCGAAAAACTTTCGGCAGCGCATAAGGAACAGTTGCGGCGTGTTGGGCCACAAATCAGCCTGTTCCTGGAACAACTGCGCCAGGTCTGAACTTCAAGTGATGTGGGCGCCTTCGGTTCCAACGTAGACCGCGTAAAGCGATTGGCTTGCGACCATGAAAAGGCGATTTCGCTTTTCGCCGCCGAAACACAAGTTCGCGCAGACTTCCGGCAGCAGGATCATGCCGATACGATGGCCGTCCGGCGCGAAAATGTGCACGCCGTCATAACCTTCGCCAACCCAACCGGCAGCTGACCAGAGGTTCCCGTCGGTATCGACGCGAATACCGTCGGACCCACCGAACTTCCCGTTCAACTCCATCGAACAGAAACGCTTTCGATTCTTGAGTTTCGTTCCGTCGATGTCGTAAACATCGATTCCACGAGGATCGGGTCCTCCGGTATCGGCGACGTACAGCTTTTTATAATCCGGGGAGAAGCACAGGCCATTGGGCTTATAACCTTCGTCAGTCCCAATTTCCATTTTGCCGGCCTTCGCATCGACGCGATAAATAGCTTCCTTGATCTCGAGCGTGGCCTTATGGCCCTCGTACGAGCCCATAATGCCGTAACCAGGATCGGTGAACCAAACGGAACCATCCGGATGAACGACAATATCGTTTGGGGCGTTGAGTGGCTTGCCATTCCAGCGATCTGCCAGAACCGTGATTTCACCGTTATGGTCGAACCGAACAACCCTTCGAGTATTGTGTTCGCAGGAAAGCAACCTGCCTTCGAAATCGAATGTGCTTCCATTCGTGTTGTTGGAAGGTTGGCGGAACACGCTCACATGCCCATCTTCGTCCAAGCGGCGCATTTGCCGATTATTTGGAATGTCACTCCAAACCAGGTAACGCCCGCCGGCGTTCCACGCGCACCCTTCGGCCCACGCCGCGCCGGTCCAAAGCCGTTCGATGGCAGCATTGATCAATTTGTAACGACTGAACCGATCGTCGAGTACAACGATTCGTGCGTCCGGGTAACGCACGGGGGCTTTTCCTTCATAATCATGTTGGCCCGAAAGCGCTGGCCGCGCGAAGGCCGCTCCCGTAACCGCAATCCCCGTGCTCAAGAAGGACCTTCGAGTCATGCCGTTCGGGGACTGGGCTTCAAGTCCTGAGTCTGAATATGCGCGGTTCATTGTTAGTATGTGGTTGGATCCGGCTTTGATATCAGTATCTCTCAAAATCGCTTCATTCCGCTACGATTTTCCCAGCGTGTGCAAAGTCCAGAGTGGCGCTTTTAACGTTTTAACATTTTTAACACTTTAACCTTTCTCCCTGCCATCAATGCATTTCCACGTCGCAGGTTCCGATGCCGTTTCGATAAAAGTTAAACTGGACATTGGGGTGGTCTGCCAGTAGTGACATCGGCACTCCTGTATCGGCAATGCGTTTGGCAATCATCAACGTCGTCAGGCGTTGACCGAAAGCATTGTCGTGATTGCCCGCGTGCCAAATGGACACTTTCTCTGCTTGCCAGGTTTCGGACGGTCCTACCGAAATCGCCTGAGTAGGCACCAGGGATATGTTGCCGCCACCCGAGGTGCGGGCATTTTGGGCAACCGTCAACGGGTGCAGGTCCACGACACGTGTTTCAAGTTTGCGGAAATCGGCGGGAGAAGGCGGTTGGTCTTTGTATTTTCCCTTTCGGCGAGGCGGATCATTGAAGGCCCAATGTTTCACATCGCCCTGGCCGCCTTGCATGATCGCGCAACGCACGCCTGACTTCCAGGTCTTCCGGTAAGTTTGCGTGTCCGCCTTGGGAAAATGCAGGTGCTCATCGGGCATCACTAACTCCTTTCGGATGCGACTAAAGCAAAGCTCCCGATCCGCGCGCTCGAACGAGAGAGGATGCGATGCAGGGACTTCCCTGCCATCGAGAAACCACTCATCCATTCCCCAGAAGTGAGCCGAGCGGATGTTCAGCGCCAGCTCGTTGACCAGGCAGGCCACAAGCGGCAATTGCTCGGTTGGGCCAATCGGTCCGCAAATGCCGACCGGGTTGTCCGATGTCGATTGCTTCCAGGCCGAGATGTACTCCAGGGCTTCAGCGAGGTAAAACTCCTCAAGCGTATTGTACATCACAACTTTGAATCCAGGCCGCGACAGCTTGAGCATTTTTTCCGGCGTGAGTGCGGCGGCGTCTCGGATAATCTCCGCATCCAGTGTTGTGTAGTCCCACCAATCCGGCGCTATAGAGCTAAGTTTGCGTGGCATACGATGTTATTCAATCCATGGGCATGTTCAGCGTCCGAGCTGTCGCTCGTAGGCGGAATTGACAAGGTAGTTCTTACCGAGTGCGTCCTTTAAAGGGTCGCGCTCGGTTGCGGAGAAGCCCAGGTGCAAGTGTCGGCGCCACCCTTCAGCGTGCTCAAACCGGCCTGAGATGCGGCCGATTTCACGCGATAAGCTCTCCATGGTATCCAGATAGGAATTCAGGCCCTGGCTGGCATCGAGCCATTCTTTCTGGCTCCGGTGCTTTGCCAGCGCCTGCCGCTTAGCGGGCAAGACAGAGGAGGTGTTGACGAAGGCGCCGGGAACAACGCGTCTGCGCAAAGGATCACGCAGACCGTGTGGCATACAATGGTAGATCACGACTTCACCCTCGATGGAGCGTCGCCCAGGCACGGTCCGGAAGTTGGGCATACCACGCGAGAAATTGGCAGTTACGGCCAGTCGGCAGGTATTCGTATGATCTTCCATGTAATCGACGGGTGAATGAGTCAGAACGATGTTCGGATGCACCTCCCGGATGACTGCTGCGACCCGCCGAAGTAAGCCGGTTTCGTAAATGATCTCCAGGTCATCGACGAGGCTGGGATGGAACTTCGCAGATAATACGGCTGCAGCCTCCCGTGCTTCTTTCTGTCGCTGAACGCGTGTCCGAACGCTGTTCTCTTTAGAGCTGCCACAATTGCCGCTGGCCAGGTTGAGGTAATGCGTCTCATAGCCGGCCCGGTTGAGCAAGAGGAGCGTTCCGGCCATGTAAAACTCGATATCATCCGGATGTGCCCCGATTGCAATGGCTGCCGCAGGTGCCATCAGGTCGAAGGCATGAGCTTGATTGGACGGCCCAATTCAGCGGAACGATCCGCTGCAAACAGGATCTCGTGAGTCTTTGCGGCTTCGTCCAGGCTGGTCAGCGGCATCTCGCGGCCATGCCCCACCGCTTCAAAAAAGGCCTCAAATTGGGTTTGGTACGGATGGTCAGATACATCCCCTGAATCCAGCGGCTTAAAATTGAGAGTGCTCCAGTTTTCCTTGCCGGTGCGAAGATCCGTTGAATGAAATTTATTATCCAGCAAGCTGCCTTTGCTCCCGATGAGGTGAGTGTGGAAATAGTACGGCTGTAGACAATCGATCGATGCAGTGCATTTTCCTAAACTGCCGTTTTTGAACTTCAAAATCGTAACGCTGGTTGGCGCATATTCGTAAGGTGCGAAAGCGACCGCGCTGGATTTTGTCCCGGCACTGGTGACTTCGACAACTTCGCTTTCCATGCACAAACGCAGCGCATCCAAAGCGTGACAGCCCGCCGACAAGAGTGCGCTGGCGCCTTGCGCCTTTTTGACATTCCAACGAAACTGGCCGTACCATGGGCCGATACCGTGGTAATAATCCACTTCGCCGTAATGCAATGTTCCCAGCAATCCGCGATCGAGGAGGGCCTTAGTGGCAAGGAATTGGCTGGAGTAGCGGCACTCGAAACACACGCAGGTTTTCACACCGGCTTTTTTGATTTCTCCACGCACGCGTTTCAAATCGTTGGAGGAGAGGCAAACCGGTTTCTCGATAATCAGGTGCTTGCCTGCCCGGGCGGCGCGGATGGCGTGATCGGCATGGCGATCGGGAAAACTGCAAATCGAAACGACGTGCACCTCCTTATCGGCCAGCATGGCGTCCAATTGATCGAAGACTCGAATGGGGCTGTTGTATTTCGCAGTCAATGCGGTCGCATCCAGCTTGCGAGCCGAACAAATGCCGGTTACCTGCCCTAAGCCTGTGGCGTTAATTGCCGCGATATGCGCTGTCGCGGCCCATCCATATCCTACAATCCCGACGTTGAATTTTTTCACGAGCGTCACCAGTCGCAATGTCGCGTGCTGGCTGTCCTCGTGATGTAACAGGCTTCGGCTCCGTGCGAAACAACAAAACCAATGGCCAATAACCTATTGATTGTTGGGCTGAGTTATAGACATGTTACATGGTAGATATGAGCTTGCCGCGAATGAGGTTTTGTCTTCCGATCGTTCTCGCCTTCCTGACCCCGTTGAAAGGCCATGCCCAGTCTCTTACGCCCGGCAATCTTGTGGTCTCGCGAATAGGCAACGGCACAGAAGTTCTGACAAATTCCGGAAACACGATTTTTGTCGACCAGTACACGCCGAGCGGATCATTGGTCAACAGCACAACCATTCCGGATTCCGGCGCCGGAGCGCTGTTGATTAGTGGTGTATCAAGTTCTGAAGGCGGACTAACCCGATCGATGGATAGGTCGCTTCTGGTCCTGGCTGGCTACAACACCAACCGCAACAGTGTGACCGGTTCGCTGGCAAGCCAATCCGCAAATGCGGTACCCCGGGCTGTGGCCACGTTGGATGCTTTCGCCACCTATCATCTGCAGCAGGCCAGCCCCACCCTTTACAGCAGCAACAATATACGTGGCGCTACTTCCGACGGGACTAATCATTTTTGGACCGCCGGCAGTCCGGGTGGCACGTTTTTTTTGAGCCCACCTCAGGCTCCGGTCGACCTTCAAACAAATACCGCAAACACACGCCAGGTGAGGATTATCAATGGTGCGCTCTACTTCTCCACTCAAGCGGGAACAGGCGGCATCTATAGATTCAGTGGCGGTGGTCTGCCGGAAAGTGCAGCTAACCCGGTCCTGGTAATTTCGACGGGGGGAACCAGTCAACCTGCCGGTTTTGCCTTAAACCCGTCTCTCACGACAGCCTATATCGCCGACCAGCGGCCAAACGCCGGAGGTGTACAAAAATGGACCAATAGCGGCACGGCATGGTCACTGGCTTACACCTTTTCCACGGGAGCCGGTGCCTTCGATGTTGCGGTGGATTTTAGCGGGTCTGCCCCGGTTATTTACGCAACAACCGCCGAAGCCAGCGCCAATCGCATTATTTCAATCACGGATGCCGGACCATTGTCGATCATCAAAGTCCTTGCTAACTCCGGCGCGAATCGCGCGTTCAAAGGACTCGATTTTGCGCCGGATTTGAGGCCGACAATTCTCCAGCAGCCACAAAGTCAGACCGTCAGCAATGGCAGTTCGGTCAACTTCTCAGTGGTCGTCCAAAGCAGTTACCCGGTCGCTTATCAATGGCTGAAGGACGGAACGGTTCTCCCGGGCGCAGCTTCTTCGTCCCTCAGTTTACAGACGGTTTCGTCCAGCGATCAGGGCACCTATACCGTCACGGTGACCAACCCTTATGGTTCCGTGACCAGTTCTGGCGCTGTCCTGACTGTAAATCAATTGTTGTTCCCCCCCAACATTACCAGCCAACCCAATAGTCAATCGGTAGACCTCGGCGGAAGCTTATCGCTCAGCGTTTCAGCGACAGGGACTCCGCCATTGTCCTACCAATGGCAGTTTAATGGGGCGAACATTCCCGCACAAACCAACGCGAGTATCGCGCTAAACAATGTCAGTCCAGCTGACCAGGGCATCTACACGGTGCGTATTTCAAATCCCGGCGGCTCGACGAACAGCCAGCCGGCTACGGTGACGGTGTTAAGCCCTGCAATGTCATTTATGCCCTATTCTTCGGCCAACTCGATCTATTCACAGAACTTCGATTCTCTGCCTAACCCGGGTCTTGCATCCGTCAATGCGGGTAACCCTGTCAAAATCGGTGCAACCACCTACGGGTTAGCCAATCCATTCGATTTTGCTTTTCCCATTCTGCCCAGCAGCGTCGATCCAAGTACAGGCGTTGGCCTCGGTGGGCTGGGCCTCTCCAACTCGATGCCTGGCTGGTATGCCCTTGGCCTGAGCTCGCCGAAATTTGGCGCGAGCGCCGGCGACCAAAGTACGGGTGGGGCGATCAGTTTCGGGGTTACCAACAGCCCTGGGGGAGCTGCAAACCGAGCATTGGGACTATTAGCCACTAGTTCAACCGGTTCAACCGCCTTTGGCCTAAAGTTCGTCAACCAAACCACGAATATACTAAACCAGATCTCCCTTGGATTTACCGGTGAGCTTTGGCGGCAAGCGGCCGTGCAAAAAATAATTTCTGTTTCGTATTGGATCGATCCGACTGCGACAAACGGCTTTGGCACAAATGTAACCGGACTTCTGACCAATCTGACGTTCGCTCCGGATCCGGCCGCCACCAACCCCGTGCCGGTAGATGGTACGGCTGTTGCCAACCAAATGAACATTGTGCTCAATAGCCAGTCGATCCTTGATTGGGTGCCTGGAGCTGCTCTCTGGCTGACCTGGCAGATAAGCGACCCTGCGGGAAAAGGCCAGGGGCTTGCAATCGATAACCTCACTTTTTCTGCGGACTCCGGCCAGTCTGTTTCAATCCCTCAATTATCCATCCGGCTGGCGAATACTAATGTGGTTGTGTCCTGGCCAGTTCCAGCGGCTCCCTTTGTTCTACAGGCCAATTCCGACCTGAGCCAGCCGAACGGCTGGACGCCGGTCCCGCAATCAGTGGTGAGCAGCAATGGCGTTAACTCGGTGTCGATCCCAATAACTTCCAGTAGCCAGTTTTATCGGTTGAAGCAGTAAACTAGTTTACGTTTAACGACTTCCACCTGCATTCCGTCCTCATTAATATCACCCGCCTATGCTCGTCGAGATTTGTGTAGATTCTGCCACCGGTGCATTTGCAGCCGAGCAAGGCGGGGCCGACCGGGTAGAAATGTGCGACAACCTGCTGGAGGGCGGGACTACTCCTAGCGCCGGTTGTATTAAGGTGGCGCGGCGCGGCTTGAAGATTGGTCTGCAAGTCATCATTCGTCCACGAGGTGGTGATTTTCTGTACACCGATCAGGAGTTGGACGTGATGCGCGAAGATATTCGCATGGCGAAGGATCTCGGCGCTGACGGCGTTGTGATAGGGTGTCTGACTACAGAGGGCGACATCGATCGGGCGCGCACTGAGGAATTAGTCCGCCTGGCTCGGCCGTTGAACGTAACATTTCACCGAGCTTTTGATATGTGCCGTGACCCGCGTGAAGGGCTTGAGCATCTTATCGAACTTGGTGCAAACCGTGTTTTGACTTCGGGTCAGGAGGCTTCGTGTGTCGAAGGATTGGATTTGATCGCGTCGCTCCAAAAGCAAGCTGCCCGCCGGATCATTGTCATGCCTGGCGGCGGCCTGACGCCGCGGAACATCGCAAAGTTCGTAGCCGCCACCGGTGTCAACGAAGTGCATTTGAGCGCCAGGCGAATCGTGGAAAGCGGGATGAGCTTCCGCAACTCGCGTGTCTTCATGGGCGGTACCTTAAGGCCTCCTGAGTTCAGCTGGAAAACCACTGACGAAGCCTCTGTGAGAACTGTCGTGCAGGAACTTGGCAAAAAGAAGGTTCCATAGGGGAGGGGACGGCTCGTCTCCTCAGAACATCTTCAGGCTCGGTGACAAAACGACGCGAACTGTTACAGAAACGTTGGTCAACAGCTTCATCACGATGAGGGGACGGGCCGTCCCTCCCCACTTCTATAAAGCGCCCAATCTTATTAGCTTGATCACGGGTTCACTTCTGTTGCGCGACTCGAGGAGGTCCACTTCGAATTCAGCTACCCAATCGTTGTGTTCATCCGGGTCAACAAGCATCTGTTGGACCCGCCATGTCTTTTTATCTTCTGCCGGGAGGACATAAGTGTGACGGGAATTCCGGGCATCAGGATCCAGGCAAATGCGCTGGTGTTCAGCGTAGTATGCTTTCAAAAGACCACCCAACCGCTCGGCGGTCCACGCATGCCCCTCAGTATCGTTCGGTGAGCTGAGGTAGCTTGTCGCTTGCTCGTAATCCGAGTTTATCAAACCGCGCAGGAAACTGAATGCCCGGTTACGAATGCCGGCCGTAAAGGCTTTGGTGTCGCGCGTGATATCCTGCGCCGCTTCTTCGGCGCCGGGCGGGCGCACTTCCTTGGTTTCGACTCGCTCATAATTTGGATCGCGCATCTTTTCCCATTCGTCGAGCAAGCTGGAGTCGACCTGGCGAATCATCGTGCCTAAGTACAGCTCTATTTCCCGCACAGGATCTGTTTTGGCTGTGTCCGGAACGGTTTGAGCCAGCACCTTAAAAACGCTGTTCAGATGCCGCAGCAGAACTCCTTCAGCTCGCTGCAATTCGTAATCGCGGATGTAATCGGAAAAGGAGCGAAAGTTCTCGAACATCTCGCGGGCAACGGATTTGGGGCGGATATTTTCCTGGCCGACCCAGGGATGCTTGTCAGCGAAGGCATTGAAGGTGGAGTACACGAACTCGCGGTTGGGTTTGGGATATTCGAGTTTTTCAAGTTCCTCCATCCTTTCGTCGTACTCGATCCCAGCCATTTTCATCTCGGCTACCTTCTGGCCTTTGAGTTTGTCCAGTTGTTTGCGCAGGATGATGTCCGGGTCTTCGAGGATGGATTCGACCAGCGTCAGCAGAACAAGCGGATAATCCGGTGCCTGTGGGTCCATCAACGGGATGGTGTCCAGCAAATACAAGGACAATGTCTGGTCCATCGTGAAATCGTCCTGCAGTTCGACATTGACGCGCAAATAAGCGCCCTCTTCTGTTTTGGGCACAAACTCGATGATGCGCCGATCGAGAAGGGACCTGAACAGTTGCCAGCCCCGTTTGGTATGGTCTTTCTTTGCTTTAGGAGTTTCGTGGCAATCGCGAATGAGCCGCTGCATTGCGCGGCAACCGTCCCCCTTTCGGCTTAAGACGTTCAACAGCATTCCATGCGAGACCTGGAATCGGGACGTTAACCGTTCCGGTTGCGCGTGCATCAGCCGCACGAATGTCTGCTTGTCCCAATTAACAAAGTTTTTCTCGGGCGGTTTGCGCTTGGGCGATTTTTTGCCGTCCCTCGCTGCTTTCTCCTCGAGTTTGATATTTTCGATTACGTGCTCGGGGGCCTGGGCTACAACCCAGCCGCGGTCATCGAAACCCTTCCGGCCGGCCCGTCCGGAGATTTGGTGGAAATCGCGGGCGCTCAGAATCGCGGTCTTTTGGCCATCGAACTTGGAAAGACGCGTGAAAAGAACGGTTCGAATCGGCATGTTGATGCCGGCACCCAGGGTGTCCGTGCCACAGATTAGCTTTAAGAGTCCCTTTTGGGTCAATTGCTCCACCAGAACACGGTACTTTGGTAACAGCCCGGCGTGGTGCAGCCCGATCCCGTGCTTCAGCCATCGTCTAATATCAGGTCCATATGGACTGGAAAATTTGAATCCTTCCAGCGCATTGCCGATTGCGTTTTTCTCCTCCCGCGTGCAAACGTTGATGCTGGTGAAATCCTGCGCACTTTGCGCGGCTTCCAATTGTGTGAAATGCACCACGTAAACAGGACTCTTCCCTTCGCTTACCAATCGTTCCAAAGTCTGAGCCAGGGTGATTTCGGAGTAGGCGTACTCAAGTGGCACCGGGCGGTCGCTTGATTGAATCGTGATCGTCGGCTTGCCATTCCTTTTACTTAACTCTTCCTCGAAGAACGCGGTATCGCCAAGCGTGGCGGACATGAGGAGAAACCTGGCTTGCGGCAGGGTTAGCAATGGCACCTGCCAGGCAACGCCCCGTTCTCGATCGGCGTAGTAATGGAACTCATCCATGATGACTTCCTGGAAGCCGGCTTTCGGCCCCTCTCTCAATGCGATATTGGCGAGGATTTCAGCCGTGCAACATAGAATAGGCGCATCCCGGTTAACGGTGGCATCGCCGGTGCTCAGTCCAACGTTATCGGGTCCAAACTCCCGACAAAGTGACATCCACTTCTCATTGACCAGCGCCTTGATCGGACAGGTATATACGGAGCGTTTTCCTTGCGCCAAGGCTTTGAACTGAACTGCTGTTGCGACGAGCGATTTGCCCGAGCCCGTCGGGGTGTTCAAAATGACGTTCTTTTCCTCGAAGAGCTCCAGGATGGCAGACTCTTGAGCCGGGTAGAGTTGGAGGTGTTTGCTTTCGACATATTCCAGAAACCGGCCCAGCAGCACGTCATTGCTGAGGCCTTCGTCACGAGGGATTAGATCGTAAAGCGTCACCGCCATACGAAACAATATAACTGTGGGTTTCCCGATTTAGAAGGGCATACGCGAAATAACAATAGCCAATAACTCTTTTTCGACCTCAGATTTTTAATCGTTGTTTGATCTCCAAGAGCACTTGAGCAACAGTGTTTCTTCGTTGACCGTAGGTTGCCGAACGGTAAGATGCGCGTTCGTCTTAATCATTAAAATTGAAATTGAAATATGGCAGTGAAAGTTGCAATTAACGGGTTCGGCCGGATTGGACGCCTCGTTTTCCGGGCGATGGTCGAACAAGGGCTGGTCGGAAAAGAGGTCCAGGTGGTGGCCGTTGGTGATATTGTCCCGGCGGATAACCTGGCTTACCTGCTGAAATACGATTCCACCCAGGGCCGATTCAACGGCACAGTTGGGTCTGAAAAGTCTGCCGCTGACAAAGCCGAAGACGATGTGCTGGTGGTCGACGGTCAAAAGATGTTTGTGGTCAGCGCGAAGGAGCCGTCTCAACTGCCGTGGAAACAACTCGGCGTCGAGGTGGTCATCGAATCGACAGGTTTATTTACGGATGTGGAAAAGGCCAAAGGGCACCTGGTGGCCGGAGCAAAGAAAGTGATCATCAGCGCGCCGGCCAAAGGCGACTGCCCGACGTTGGTCATGGGCGTGAACCAGGACAAGTACGATCCTAAGACCCACAACATTGTCTCGAATGCTTCGTGCACGACCAATTGCCTGGCACCTTTGGTTTACGTGCTTTTGAAGGAAGGATTCGGCATCGAGGAAGGCCTGATGACTACGGTCCATTCCTATACCGCCACCCAGAAAACTGTTGACGGCCCAAGCAAGAAGGATTGGAAAGGCGGCCGAACGGCGGCACTGAACCTGATTCCTTCCACCACAGGCGCCGCCAAGGCAGTGGGATTGGTTTTGCCCGAAGTTAAAGGCAAGCTGACCGGTATGGCTTTTCGCGTGCCGACACCGACGGTTTCGGTGGTGGACCTCACTGTCCGCACAAACAAGGACACCAGCTACGCCGAAATCAGCGCGGCCATGAAAAAAGCCAGCGAGACTTACCTCAAAGGGATTCTCGAGTATACAGAGGATGAGGTTGTGAGTTCGGATTTCATCCACTCAAAGTCCTCCTCGATCTTCGACCAGGGCTCTGGGATCGAATTGAACAAGAGATTCTTCAAACTCGTGAGCTGGTACGATAACGAATGGGGCTACAGCTGCCGCGTGGCGGACCTGCTCCGGTTCATGATCCAGAAAGGCGTGTAACAACGCGGGCGATTAGTTCTCTCAAGACGGCCTTACTAAGGCCGACTTTTTTGTACTTCGAGGCACTAATCCCGGCAAAATTTGGCAGTCAACGGCGAGTCTTCAGACTTTGGGGCTTCGCGTTTCGGAATTCGGTTTTGCAAGGTCGCCACGCATTGGGGACTATGCTAGCCTTGGGTCATGCCATCGATCCAACTCGGCCAATCTTTTCTGTTCCTAGCCGTAATTCTGGGCTGCGCAAATGTTCAAGCCGAGGATTGGCCTCAATGGCTCGGAGCGAAACGCGACTCGATATGGCGTGAGACCAGTATCGTGGACAAATTTCCCGCCGAAGGTCCGCCCATACGATGGCGCGTTAAAATCGGTCCTGGTTATTCCGGGCCGGTGGTTGCCCAAGGCCGGGTTTACGTGACTGACCGGCGTTTACCCGAGACCGCCACGGCTTCCTCGGATCCATTCCAGCGAAACCCTATCTCGAGCGGTGAACGCGTGCTTTGCCTCAACGAAACGGACGGGAAGTTGCTTTGGCAGCACCAATATGACTGCACGTACACCATTAGTTACCCGGCAGGCCCGCGTGTGGCGCCGCTGGTTAATGACGGGAAAGTCTTCAGTCTCGGAGCCGAGGGAAACTTGCTCTGTCTGGATGGCGAGAACGGAAAGGAGTTGTGGTCTCACGATTTTAGAAAAGAATTCAACACCAAGACGCCGATGTGGGGGTTTGCCGGCCATCCCATCATCGACGGCGATAAAATCATATGCCTGGTTGGTGGAGCGGGCAGCACTTTGGTGGCTTTCAACCGCAACACTGGAAAAGAGGCCTGGCGAGCGCTGACTGCTGAAGAACCGGGATACAGTTCACCCACGATTTGTGAAGCCGGAGGCAAAAAGCAACTCATTCTGTGGGAACCGGAGGCCGCCAATTCAGTAGATCCTGAAACCGGGCACACTTACTGGGCGGTGCCATTCAAGTCCAGGTCTGGGCTAACCGTTTCGACTCCGCGCAAAATGGGTGATCTTCTGTTCTTCACATCGTTTTATAATGGTTCGCTCATGGTCCGACTCGACTCGGCTCAACCGACTGCTACAACCGTTTGGCAAACGATAGGGGGCAACGAGAAAGAGACAACCCACTTGAATTCGATTTTATGCACACCTTTCTTGGACGGCGGTTACGTCTATGGCGTGTGCAGTTATGGCCAACTGCGCTGTTTGAACGCACAAACCGGCGAACGCGTTTGGGAAACCCTCGCCGCCACCACGACTGGCGAACCTGTTCGTTGGGCCAACGCGTTTATCGTGAAGAACGCTGACCGGTTCTTTCTATTCAATGAGCGTGGCGATCTCATCATTGCCAGGCTTAGTCCAAAGGGATACGACGAGATTAGCAGGACGCATTTGCTTGATCCCGCAAACAAAGATCCAGGACGATCAGTGGTCTGGTCACACCCAGCCTTTGCCAATCGTCGAATTTACGCTCGTAACGATCGCGAGATCGTCTGCGCGGGACTTGCCAAGTAGAATTTGCTTTCATTCACTAAAGTGACATCATAATAATCCCAGTAGAATCCGATTCGGACAAACGGAGCAACTTATGGCATTTCAGGCGCAGAATGTCAGTGTCACTCTTCCCGTCAGTCAGGCTGTGGACCACGTCAAACGAGTCCTTTTCAATCCGTTCGACCTTGCCAAATGGTTCACCATCGGGTTTTGCGCTTGGCTTGCATATCTTGGACAGCAAGGATTCAGGGGTAACTTCGGCGGAGGCGGCCGTGGCGGTGACGGCAGGGTTCAGGACTGGGTGCGCCGCGCACACGAGTTTGTCCTCTCGAACCTGTATTGGATCGTTCCTGTAGCAATTGGCTTGGCGGTGTTCCTCCTGGCGCTATGGGTGCTCATCATGTGGCTGAGCAGCCGCGGCAAATTCATGTTCCTGCATTGCGTGGTCCGCAACGTCGCTGAAGTTGTTGCACCCTGGCACAGATTTGCTCGCGAAGGCCTTACACTCTTCTGGTTCCGACTAATTGTAGCCCTCATTCAATTGGTCATCCTTGTGCCACTGGCAGTTTCGATCGGAGTGCTAATCTGGAGGATGGTGCAGCGCCACGAAGCCTCGGCCGGGGGTATTACAGTGGCGATCGCCTTGGGCGGCTTGCTGCTGCTGGTTTGCATCGTCGGTTTGATTATCGCCAAGCTCACCAATGATTTCATCGTGCCTATCCTGTTTTTAAGAGGAGGGTCCTGCATGGATGCCTGGCTTGTGCTTCGTGAATTGCTCTCGGCGAATCCGGGCGGGTTTGTCCTGTACTTCCTGTTTCAAATTCTGCTGTCCCTGGCAATTACCGCCTGTGTTGTCGCGCTCGTCCTGGTCACCTGTTGTATCGCGGGTTGCCTTCTGGCTTTGCCGTTCCTTGGAACAGTGTTGTTTCTTCCTGTGCTGATGTTCCAGCGCGCTTATTCCATTTTTTACCTGCGTCAATACGGAACAGAATTCGATGTGTTCGCGGCGACACCAGGGCCTGCTTAAGCTAGCCAACATCCGCGGTTTAAAGAGACGGCACGGATAAGACCTCCTCTGAAAAAGCTTGGCACACAGTTGAATCCCCGCATTTTCAAGTTTTAGGTTTTTGTTGAGGATGGTTAAGCACATTTCAATGTTGGCTTTGACAGGGTTTTTTGCTTTTGGCCTGGTCAAAGCAATTGAGGCTCAGGAATCCGGCCAGCAAGCGAGTGGATCGCGCCCTGAAACCAAGGTCCAAAATGCTACCAATTCAACACCTGCCGCTGGAGTTGAGCAGAAGTCGACTACGACCTTTCTCATATCGATTACGTCGGACAGGCGGAGCTACCGAAGGGCTACGGGTTGACCCGCTTTACTGTCTTTCGTAACGATGGAAGAGTCAGTACGCAATGACCCGGTAAAAGCGCTGACCCGACGTCTGTGCAGCGTCTTGAACAGATGCGCGGCTTCCCATAATTGATACAGCTTGGGTCAGATCGTGCCACTCAGGCTCGTCCAGGTTGTTTTTGAACTGTACCCGGTAAGATTTCCCGATAGAGGCAGGCCAAGTGAGCCACGTGCCTGGCAAAGCCAGGACCGAGAAGCCGGGAGTGATACCGCCGGCGGAGAGTTTAAGGGTAAAGACGTCGGCATTATAGTTGAAGTCATTTGTCACCAGGTCGGAGGCCCAGCTGGTGAATACCAGCGTTTGGCCATCCGCGCTGAAGATCGGTGAAAGCGATCGATTATCAGCGCTCGCTGTTCCAAACCGGTTTGCACTGATAAGAGTAATCGCGCCGCTGAGGCCATCGTAGAGAAATACATCGGGCACTCCATTTGTATCACCGGGGACCAGGTTGGTTGCTGCGCTTCTGAAAGCAACAAACCTTCCCCCAGAACTAACGTCGATGGAATCGGAATTGTTGTTTCCTGGCGAGACTCCATCGTAACTCTGCGTAACCAGCCGATTAATGCCGGTTTGAAAGTCGAACAAATAGACCTGAGTAACTGAGGAGGTTGGGCCACTGCTAGCCAGGTATGCCAGGTACCTGCTGCTGGGGTCAAAGCGGAGCGCGGAGGACGAGGACGAGACATATGAAGCGATTAGGAAATTGGTATTCAGCATACGATCGACTCCAAACAGTCGCGCCGTAGACTGATTGTTGGTCACATAAGCCAGCCAGTGGCCATCCGGACTGATGGCCGTGGAAGTGAAGCCCACGCCAGAAAGGCTGTAAACAATCGCGTTGGACTGCGAACTCCATAGGAAGAGCCGATCGGAATTTTGGGAGATCCTGGAACTGGAGGTGATGTAAGCGACCAGCCCACCGTCGGGAGCCATCGCCGCGGCTGTAACTCCATTGGTAGTAAGCGCGTAGGTTCGGTTGGATTCCAAATCTCTCAAAAAGATGTTCTCCGGTCCAACAGGCATTGCCGGTGATATCATATTCCCCGCGCGACTGCGGAACAAAACGGAGCGTCCGCTGCTGGAAATTACAGGCGAATAGGAATCGGCATTCGCAGCACCTCCGGCAGGATTGACGCTTGCCAAAACCGTGGTTCGAGCTTGCAAGTCCCGAACGAAAACATCTTGAGCACCATTTGTGTCCCCGGGAACGATGTCATCGGCAAAACTCGAGAAAGCAACGTAGCGGCCGTCCGCGCTAATCGCGGGATCCGTTGAAAAGCCATCGGCAACAGTTCCGTTGGTATTCACGCTCACTAGCGATGTAGTTCCGGCAAGTATGTCTCGAACGAAAACGTCCCGGTCTTCGTTGGTGTCATCGGCGACCAGGTCGTCCCCTTCACTCCAGAAGGCGATTAAATGTGCGTCGGCGCTCACCCCAAACGAAGAACAAGCACTGGGCCCGTTAGGCGTGAAGGAGGGCAAGGCTGGATCATGCGGAGAAATTAATTCGATACCGTTCCGACTCAGGTCGCGTAGAAATACATCGTAGGCACGATTGCGGTCTGCGGGAACAAGGCTGGAGTCTTGAGAATCGAACGCGATGAAACTACCGTCGGCGCTCATCACCGCGCCACTTATCGAAGCGACCAAGACTCCAACACCATTCGTATCGGCATCGATAAGCGTGGTCGTGGCTGCCTTAAGATCACGCAGATAAATGTGAAAATCATCTGTAACTTCATTGGTGACGACGTTAGGTGCGTCGCTGAGAAACGCGACAAACTGCCCGTTGTCGCTAATAGCGGGTGAATCAACCAGCGATCCCTGAATGACGCCATTGGTCAGATCACCGCTGGCCAGGACGCTGGTTCCGCTTTGAGCGTCCCAGACGCGGATGGCGGTTGTGCTGCCGGAGGAATCGATCGCGTTAACAACATATGCCACGAACCGGCCATCAGGAGTCATTCCTAGATCCTGAATACCCCCGTAAGCCTGGGCGAACTGAGGGACGGCGTTCGTGTCGGTTAGTTCTGTCTGAGCGGTTTGGACGCTATAACGTAAGATGGCTGCGGGTGTGCCGTTCGGAAAAGCGATCGATTCAAACGCGACATGTTGTCCATCGTCACTGAGCGCAGCGTTGAAGGAGACTGTGTTAGTGACTGAGCCCAGGGTGCCTAATAATGATTTGACGGCCGAACTGACCCAAATAGTGGTATTTGAAACTCGATCGCGCAAATAAAGGTCCCCGGCCGTTTGAACCCCGGGAGCCAGGTTCCGCGCCGTGCTGTAAAAAAGCACGTATCGTCCATCAGGCGTGACCGAAGGAGCATCAGATTCGATTGTTAATGGACTGTTGGTCCTCGGCTGCGAGCCAATGCTCACCAGTGAGGTCACGTTGCTTTCCAGGTCGCGAATAAAAACATCCGGAATCCCGTTCGTGTCTCCTGCCACCAGGTTTGAAGCGGCGCTGGCAAATGCGACATACCGGGCGTCGGGCGACATAGCCGAATTATAGGACGAGTTGTCGCCAAAACCGCCGTCGATACTGACACTCACAAGGCGCGTCACGCCCGATTGCAGGTCGCGCAGGAAAACGTCTCCGGCATTGTTTGTATCCCCGTCCACCAGATTGTCGGCGCTGCTCTCGAACAGGGCGTATCGACCATTGGTCGACACACCGATCGGAATCGAATCGGCATCACCCCCACCGGTACCGGACAAATTGACGCTGACGAGCACGGTTGTGCCCTTGGTTCGGTCACGTAAATAAACATTCAGAGGCGCGGGGAACGGGGCGGGCAAGGGTTGATTGGTTGTGAGCGAAACCAGATTGTTTGCAGTGCTCACAAAGAGAACAAATCGGCCGTCACGGCTGACAATAGGCAGAGTGGAATCCCCATCTCCACCGGCTGGCGGTGGAAAGCTCGAATCCGGAATCGATACCAATTGAAGTGATGATGCAAGGGAGGTTAGGCAGATGGACAGCAGAGCAATTCCTAACCAGCCGGCTTTTAAGTAGGCTAATCTTTGGCGCGTGGTCATAGCGGGCAACCTTTCATAATTCGGTTTTACCACGCGCGATGAAAGGTGTCTGTCAGGGAAGTACGGACTTTTTTGTGCGTTGAAAGCTTACAAGATTACCCAAATTCACTTGCATCTGTTTGAACCGATGTAAATGTGATAAGCAACGTGGCGATGTTTCCCGGAGCCAGAATAGGTGCGCGCGTCAAGCGAGTGTACGCGCAAAGCTCGCCGGGTAGAATGTTAAGGCTTCAGCGATTCACCCTTGCGTTCTTTTTGATTTTCAAGGGTTTCTTTGCGTTGGCCGGCTCAGCCGAAAATGAAGAGAAAGCGCAGGAATTCTTCAATAGTACCAACTTGTTGACCTTCCACGTTCAATTGGACGACCCGGTGGAGTTCAGTCAACTGGGGCAACGTCCCAGAAGTTACGTGCAAGGCAAGGTCCGAGTGGGCGATAAGGTGTTGGAGAACGTGGGTATTCGGCTCAAAGGTAGTGGCACGTTTCAGCCGATTTACGAGCACCCAAGCCTGACTCTGAAATTTAACTGGAAAGAGTCGCATCAACGATTTGCCGGTTTGACCAAACTGTTTCTGGAAAACTCGGGACAGGACGCGACAAGGATGTGCAAGTTGGTGGCAAACGGTGTTTTTACCGACGGTGGCATTCCCGCCCCACGCATCACTCAGGCCCGAGTACTGCTCAACGATCGCGAACTGGGTCTCTATGTTGTCTCCGAAGCGATTAACCCGGACTTTCTCAAACATCATTTTGGGAACTCAACAGGGAATATGTACGAGGCATTTTTCCGCGACATCAACCGTGGGTTGAAGCAGGACAACGGTGAACCGGGAGATCAATCGGACCTAAAGGAGCTGTACGTCGCAGCGGCGCAGAAAGATAAAAAAGCCCTGGAATGCCTGCTGGATACCGAAGAGTTCCTGAATTTTCTTGCTATCGAGATGATTCTGGCGAATTGGGATGGCTACGCGTTCCATCAGAATAATTACCGCGTTTACCATAATCCAAGCTCAGGAAAGATGAATTTTATTCCCCACGATTTGGATAATACGCTCGCCGAGTCAGGCATGGGGTTGATGCCGCCTCGCACAGGAATACTCACAGCGGCGCTGCTGGCAACCAGCGATGACCGCAAAGCCTTCGCAGATCGTGTTGCAAGACTGTTTCCAAAAGTGCTCGATTTGCCGGCAATCCAACAGCGCCTGCGCAGCAGCGTCATCCGGCTTAGCCAGGGAACCAGCCCCGAGAATGTCGCCAATATAGAACGACAGGCCGCGCTTTTGGAACAGCGAGTCCGTGAGCGCTGCCGGCATCTGCGGGTTGAGCTTGCCGCAGAACGCCCGGCGACACCCGTGTTCGATTCCGGTGGTGTTGCTCATCTTGGCGGTTGGTCGGCAAAGCAGGACTGGAACAACTCGGTAGTCAAAGCTGTTGCGGAAGATGGGAAAGCCGTGCTCTCAATCCAGGCGCAAGGCGGTTATTGTTTTGGATCATGGCGGCTGCCCGTCTGGCTTCCTGCGGGAAAATATCGCTTTGAGGCTGAAGCCGAAACGCGAGGCGTTCAGGGCCTGCCCAGCCAAACCGGCTCCGGCGCTGGGGTGCGCGTACTGGGTGGCCGGCGCGGAAGCGGGATTCAGGGAGATTGCGGCCATTGGACAGCAATCCGTCACGATTTCGAAGTGCAGGAGGATTGCGAATGGGTGGAGCTTATCGCTGAATTGCGCGCCTTTGCAGGAACGGCGTGGTTTGATCCGGAAACATTGCGCCTGGTGCGGTTGAAGTAGGGGCATTTGTTCTTCCTCTTCCTCTTTCTCGTCCTCTTACTCTCCTCCTCGGATTTTCGGAAAGAGAGGAGGATCAGGACGAGAAAGATTCATTCAGGCTACTTGACCGATGTCAATCGACGGCTAGATTCAAGTGTAAGTCAGATGAGAGACAGAGCGGTCAATCGGCGTCGGTTTCTTCTCGCTTCAGTGTTGTGCATGCCCTTCTTAGTAGCGGCTGACGCCAAGTGGCTCGAGCCTCAGTGGGTGAAAGTTCGACGAATTCGTCTCGGAGGAGGTCCACCAAAGCACCGGATCATTCATTTCACCGATGTACACCACAAAGGGGATAAGGCCTATTTCGAATCGATAGTGAGTCAGATCAATACGCTATCGCCAGACTTTGTTTGTTTTACAGGTGATCTGATTGAGGAAGGAAAACATTTACACGAAGCTCTAGATGTGCTCTCGCGGATCAAATCTCCAATCTATGGCGTGCCTGGGAACCATGACTATTGGAGCAAAGCACCTTTTGATGGAATCGCCAAATGCTGCGCTGCATCGGGAGGCGCGTGGCTGCTTGACGAAAGTATGGTAACTGGCGATGGGAAATTCGCGATCACAGGCGCCGCCTTTTTAACGTTTAAGCAGAAGCCGATTCGAATAGCGCAGGACATGCGCAACGTCTTCCTGATGCATTACCCGGCCTGGATCGAAAAGTTGGGCGGACGACGATTTGACCTCGTCCTGGCAGGGCATTCGCACGGTGGACAGGTAAGGCTGCCCTTTTATGGACCGGTTTTCGTTCCTTTCGGTGTGGACCGATATGACCTGGGCCTATTCAGAACGCCGGCAGGGCCGCTTTACGTCAATCCGGGATTGGGGTGGTATCCCGTGCCGATCCGGTTTAACTGCCGTCCGGAGATCACGGTGTTTGAGATATAGGCCTCGCTGGTTGCTGTTGCAGTAAACGACCCTAACTCGCCCGCCAGCCGTCCCAGGAGTGACTCCGATCCGGGTTCACATTCCTGACCTATTCAGCTAGGCTCTGCCTCAAGAAGCTGAGGAGCAAGCCAACTTCTTGGTTTCTCAGGAAGCCTATGAGCAAGTTCACAGAATTATTGGAGGTGGATGCCGGCATCGCTCCCGGTGCCATCGGGCGTCTGGACGCACGGATAGCAAATCTGCTTAATCGGAGCCGAAGCATCGGCCTGCATCCAACCGCAACGATTGCAATCGCAGGCTTGTTGTTCATTGGCGTCACAGGCTGGGCTAACTTCAAGGCCGCTTCGGGTTTCAACTTCGAATACTTTTATCTGATCGGTTGTGCAGTTGTGGGTTGGGTGGGCGGTGTACGAGCCGGGTTTGTCTGCGTTATTCCAGCCACGGTTCTTATGCTCTCAGCCGATCTCACGAAAAGCGGTCCGTCCGCATGGATCATTGCTTGCAACGCAGTCGTACGATTGGCCGCCTTTGCCGGCTTCACCTGGCTGGCAGGCGAGGTCGGTCGTTCGACGCGCGATCTTCATCGCGAAATCGAACATCGCACGGCGCGGCTCCAGCACGAAGTCAAAGAACACAAACAAACAGCCGAAATGCTGAGCGAGGCCATGGAGGTATTCAAACAGGTGACGGAAAACATTGCGGACGTGTTTTGGGTGACAGACCCATCAAAAACGCGAGTCGAGTACGTTAGTCCTGAATTTGAGGAGCTCTGGGGACGCTCCTGTCAGACTCTGTACGTCTCACCCAGCGTTTGGATCGAAAGCATCCACCAGGACGACCGTGAGCGGGTGACTCGCGCAATGTTTTCCAAGCAAGTCAGCGGTGAATACGATGAGGAATACCGTGTCATGCGTCCTGACGGTTCACTGCGGTGGGTCCACGATCGAGCATTCCCAGTTCGAGACGAGGAGGGGGCCATTTATCGCCTGGTGGGAATTGCCGAAGACATCACCGAACGCAAACGCACCGAACACCTCCTGCAAGCGGAGCGGGACGTAGGAATCGCGCTTGGCTCGACAAGCGACCTTCAGTTTGCCTTGGAGCGGTTGCTGGACGTAGCCGTTCAACTGGAGGGCATCGATTGTGGTGGAGTGTACCTGGCCGACACGGACACGGGAGAGTTGAACCTGGTTGCGCATCGTGGATTATCGGGATCGTTCACAGCCCGGATCTCGAGATACCGAGCTGATGCGGCAGAGGTTCGCCTGGCAAAAAGCGGGCGGACCGTTTACATGCGCCAGGACCAGATTCCGCGCAACCTCGAAGTATTATGGGGGAGCGAAGGGTTGCGCGCGCTGGCGGTTGTTCCTGTGCAGCACCAGGGAACGGTTCTGGGAATGTTGAACCTGGCGTCATACCGACACGATGAGATCTTTCCGCGGACCCGCGTGGGTATCGAAATGATAGCCTCGCAGGTTGCCGGTGCAATCGCTCGCATCCGCGCCGAGGAATCGTTGCGCCGCAGCGAAACTCACGTGCGCACAGTCGTAAATAGCGCTCCCATTGCGCTGGTTGCCACCGATTCAAAGGGAATTATAACCTTTGAGGATGGCCAGGCACTGGCCGCCATGGGCGCGAGGCCGGGCGAACACTTGCGCCGTCAAGCCCACGAGGTCTACAGCGATTTTCCGCTTATCCAGGAGAACATCAGGCGCGGATTAGCGGGAGAGGAGTTTAGCTCCCTGCTCGAATTCGATTCGACGGTTTTCGAATGCCGCTATACGCCGGTCCGCGACAAAGAGCGGCACCCGGCAGGCTTGATCGCAGTTGCCACCGACGTTACAGAGCGTTTCCGATTGCAACGGGAAATTCTGGAAATCAGCGACCGCGAACAGGCCCGCATTGGGCAAGACATTCACGACGGGCTCTGCCAACAATTAATCGGCCTGGCAATTTGTGCGAATTCCCTCGAACAATCGTTGGTCTCAGACCAGCGAAAAGAAGTGGAAACAGCTCGCAAGATTGGTCGATTGCTCGACGAAGCCATCACGGAAGCAAGGGGTGTGTGCCAGGGGCTATATCCGATTCGCCTGAGCAACGAGGGCCTGCCACCAGCGCTGGAAGAACTCACCGCCATTACAACGGAGCGACATGGAATTCGCTGTCACAGCGAGCTGGATAGTGAAACATTGGCTTGCGACATGGCTACAGCCACTCATCTCTATCGTATCGCGCAGGAAGCCATCAATAACGCCGTGAAGTACAGCGGCGCGCGAAACCTCACCGTCCGCCTGGCAGCAACTTCTGACGAAATCACACTTGAGGTCCGGGATGACGGCAAATGGTTAAATAAAAAAGCCAGCCCGCGCTCGGGCATGGGAATGCATATTATGGATTATCGCGCCCAGCTCATTGGCGGCACTTTCCGTTGCGAAGGCAGTGAACGGGGCACCACGGTAATCTGCCATATCCCACGAACGCGACAGCAGAGCGAACTATGACCGCAATCGAAAACTCCGGTAAAAACAAGACCACGCGCATCCTGCTGGTTGATGACCACCCTGTAGTGCGCGACGGGTTTGCGGAGGTGATCAATAGGGAGCCTGATCTGAACGTCTGCGCGGCGGCCGACGACCGGGTCGGCGCGTTGCAGGCCATTGAGACGACCCGGCCTGGCCTGGTAGTCATTGATCTGACTTTAAGGAATTCCAGTGGAATGGAATTGATTAAAGACATCCATTCGCGATGGCCCAAGCTTTTGATCCTGGTGGTCTCCATGCATAACGAAAATCTGTATGCAGAGCGGGTGCTGCGTGCGGGAGCGCGTGGGTACATTACAAAACAACAGGCGACACGCGACATCCTTCAAGCCATTCGCAAGGTGCTAAGTGGAGGTGTTTATCTTAACGAAACGACTGGTGCCGCCGTGCTCGCACGGTTGGCTTCCAAGCCCCAGTCCAAGCAGGAGGATGTTGTCCTGGATCAGCTCACGGATCGTGAGCTGCAGGTGTTTGAGCTCACCGGACAGGGATTCAATACGCGCGAAATCTCCAACCAGCTTCATATCGATATGAAAACGGTCGAGACGTACCGGCTCCGAATCCGCGAAAAGCTCAATCTCGATAGCTCCAGCGAGCTTTTGAAACTGGCCATTCGCTGGAGAGAGGATCGTTTGTGATTCCGTAAATGACCGCTATAGCTTCGGAGCCTCGTCCCCTTGCATTAGCTCGTCCAGTAACCAGCTTGTCCGGCGTTGGCCCGGAGCGGACCGCACTCCTGGCCAAGCTCGAAATCCATTCCGTGGAGGATTTGCTCCTGCATCGCCCGCGGCGCTACGAAGACCGTCAAAGATTGCTCAAGATCAACGAACTCCAGCCTCACGACTCGGCCTGTACCCATGGCAAGATCGTCGCCCTGGGCACCAAATGGTTCAGGCAGCGGTCCAAATCCATTTTCGAAATCGTCCTGGAGGATGGGACAGGCCGATTACACTGCCGTTGGTGGAATCTGCCTTTCATGGAAAAGTATTTCGCAGTCGGCGACGATGTTTTGGTGTTCGGCAAACTTCTCCAAAACAAACCGCGAACTATCGACCATCCCGAAACCGAGGTCCTCGAAGCAGGCGAAGAAGATTTCATCCATCTCAATCGGCTCACCCCCATTTACCCTCTAACGGAAGGTCTGGGGCAACGGTGGCTCAGGGCCTTGCTTTGGCGCACGCTTCAGGCGTGCGAGTCAGTCGTTGAAGAGCCCTGGCCGGCGGGGTTCAGAGCCGCAAACGCGTCCGGCGCCCTTCCCTCGCGGGCGCAGGCTATTCGCCACACTCATTTCCCGGAAACGCTGGGGCAAATTGAGCAAGCCAGAGTTCGATTGGCGCTGGACGAATTCGTGGAGTTACAAAGGCAGATTCAAACACGGAGAAAAAACTTCGAGGGAAAAGCCCAGGGTCTTCCGTGTGGCGGCAACAATCATTTGATTAAACTTTTACTCCGAAACCTGGGTTACAAGCTGACCTCGAGCCAAACTAACGTATTGCGCGAACTGCGCACTGATATGTCCGGCGCGCACCCGATGCGCCGGTTGCTGCAGGGCGACGTGGGGTCCGGCAAGACCGTGGTAGCGGCATGCACCGCGCTGATGACATTGGAAAGCGGCTTTGCCGTGGCGCTGATGGCGCCTACGGAAATTCTGGCCGAGCAACACTTCACGACGTTTTCCAAATGGTTTCGGCCATTGGGAATCGAGGTAATGCTCCGCACAGGAGCGCATAAGCTGTCGAGTGCCGAGCCACAAGCGGTCAAGCCGCCCGCGGCGTCCGAAGCTGCGGAAAATAGAGATGAAACCGCCGTTGGTGGAAAGCCTGGTCTCATAGTCGGTACTCATGCACTTATCGAATCCAGCTTCAACCCCGAGAAGCTTGGGCTGGTGATTATCGATGAACAACACAAGTTCGGCGTGGTTCAACGCGAAAAACTGCTGCGCAAAGGTCAGTACCCACACTTGCTGGTCATGACCGCGACGCCCATCCCGCGGACGCTCGGACTCACACTTTATGGCGACCTGGATGTGTCGACTATCAACGAGTTGCCTCCGGGCCGTGGGCGCGTAAAAACTTTTGTTCGCGGGCAGCAGCAATTGCCAAAAGTTTGGGAGTTTGTCCGAGGCAAGCTTTCGGAGGGCCGTCAAGCTTACGTGGTATACCCACATGTCGAAGAAAGTGGCCAGCTTGGGGTCAAAGCCGTTACTGCGGAATTTGAGAACCTGCGGCGCGTTTTGAGCCCTTTCCATGTGGGGATGATCCATGGCCGGATCCGCCCGCAGGAACGCGAGAAAATCATGGCCGGGTTCAGGACATGCGAGTTGCAAGTATTATTGGCCACGTCTGTTATCGAGGTCGGTGTCGACGTTCCAAACGCAACGCTCATGCTGATTGAGAACGCCGAGCAATTTGGCCTGGCGCAACTTCACCAGCTGCGCGGTAGAATCGGACGCGGTTCGCACGATTCATTCTGTATTCTCATCGGCGAAAAGAGAACCAAAGCAGCACAGCAGCGTCTGCGTGTTCTGGAAGAAACCAATGATGGCTTTCGCCTTGCCGAAGCCGATCTCAAGATACGAGGGCCCGGTGAGTTGTTGGGTCAGCAACAAAGCGGCATGCCAAGGCTGCGATTTGGCGACCTGACTAACGACCTTGGTTTGATCGAGCAAGCCCGTGAAATTGCGTGCCGCATGCTTCGGTAGGGATGACGCGGGGCGATAAGATTAAATGAGCACACCTCCTTAACCCGGCTCCGGCAACAAAAGTTTCAAAGTGGTGCACCGCTCAACCCGGCTACGGCGCCCTTCCCGATCATCGACCCAATTTTTCCCGGTGTAACAACCTCGAATAGAATGTCGCCTGTTTTCGCGGTCTTCCGCTCGCCGCCGTCATCTTTCAAGTCGGGACCGATGCTGTAGAGCGCATAGCCACTGCCTTTCGTTCGGTAACGCAAAGGCTGGCCATCAAAAGGGTCCAATGGCACCGCGCTCAACCAGGCGGGCATCAATTCCGACAAAGCGGCGGGATAACGGTTATCGTGAGCGGCGCGGAATTGTTCCAAGGCAATGGCCGTCAATCCCAGCCGAGCCGAAGCCAGGCATTCGGCTTCCTTTGCGGGTGTTTCGGCGAGGCCGGAGAGCATCCATTCGATGACGG
>Ga0306920_100000657_pt1 | contig 40798 bp, 41 predicted proteins | sample flu12Cox44000170_FD_204666 | JGI IMG/M metagenome (GOLD analysis project Ga0306920, IMG submission 204666) | Lab enrichment of tropical soil microbial communities from Luquillo Experimental Forest, Puerto Rico - flux4day.12C.oxic.44.000.170 (v2)... | ecosystem: Environmental > Terrestrial >... | reverse complement strand
GCACAAGCTTTGCTGGCTATTGCAGCCTGACAAGATGCTTCAGATCGTTTCAGCCGTTAGTTAGCGAATTTGAGGCTCGTTTATCGACAGTCTCAATTCCTGAGGGCGGAGCGGAAAGCGCTATAGATTCTGGATCCTCGGTGGGCGCGTAATGCGTCGCGCCGGCCGAGCACCATCTTTGCTCGAACTGCACCGGTGCTAGATAAGCGAGAGCCGAGTGCAACCTGCGGTGGTTGTATACCTCGTCGATGAAGCGCGGAAGCCGGGCGGACGACCTGATCAAAGCTCTGATAGTCGCTGAGGTAGATCTCCTCGCACTTGAGCGTCTTGATGAAGCTCACCGCTTTGCCATTGTCGTACGGGTTGCCGCGCCGGGCCATCGAGCCCACCAGCGCGTGCGCTGCCAGTTCGCAGATTCCGGCGACGGTGCTGCTACGCGAGCTGAAAGCGCTCGGTTATCCCTATCAGGGTCAATGAAGCGAACGAGCAGTTCGGAAGGAAGCGCCTTCTGGAGAGCCTGTTAGAGCCCGCTTCAGGATGGCCCGCAGGTCGGGGATCGAGTCCTTGTCCAGCAAGTCAAGCGCCTTGATATCGGATAGCTTCTGCACCAACGCGATTCCCGCCTCGGTATTCGCCGCTGCCCCGGCCACCAGGTCGGGCCGCTTTCTGAACGCACTGATGACTCCCGCAACCGCATATGGATCGGACGCGCACAAAATCATACAGCGCACGTTGGGTTCGATCTCCGCAATCGCCGTGGCGCCGTTATATGGTTCTAGCGGCGACGCTCCCGCTTCGGCGACCACTACATCCGCGCCAGCTTCGGCAATCATCGTCAGGAGCCGGGAGAGGGCCTCTCGGTACTCCTCGGCAGGTCCCACGGTAGACGGCAGTCCCACGTCTACAAAGTCGAAAATCAGGTCGGCACCAGCATCCTTCATACTGAGGATGTCGCGGTAGCGTCCCGCGCCGGTCAGCTTGGCGCCAATCACTTTAAGGCCGGTCTCCTTTAGCAGCCGGATCGCCAAGCGCGCGGTCATGGTCTTGCCGGCCGACATCGAGGTGCCAACAATCAGAACTACCGGGGAGGTGAAGGACAGTCTGGGCCGCGGTGCGACAAAGTCGCGCATCGCTACCTTCGCGTCGTTCACCATCACATGTCCGCGATAGGTCAGCGAAAGCAGTGCCGGCAGGAACGCGGATTTCGAAGTAACCTTGCCGAACAATCCAGCCGAAGTTAGCGCTTCCATCTGAAGGTCATCAGCAATGGCGCGCCAGTCACCAACGGCCTCAAGCGTTGCGCATCGCTGTCCAAGCGCACCGATGATTAGATCTCCTTCCGCGACCTCGATCATCCGGCCATTGGCCAATTCGATGGTGGATAAGCCGCGTGGATGGTTTGCTTCGCCCACCACATAGTCGCCGGTGTTCCACTGCGCCTTGGGCAGTAGTGCCGGGCAGAAACTGACCTCGGGCAGATTAGAGATGCGCGTCAGTGACGCAAAGGAATAACGTTGGGTCATAACACAGCACCGCGAAAGAGGTTGCGCGAAAGCACCCTTATCCTTCTGTCAGGATCCTGCGATGGACGGCGCAAGCAGTAACAAAGCCAGGAGGGCACTGCGCTCCGCCATCTTGTCGCAAAATACAAACTCGTGCCGAGCGTGTGCTCCATCACCCACCGCGCCCAAACCGTCGAGCGTGGCTGTGTAAAGGCTGGTGGTATTGCCGTCAGAGCCTCCCCCAGCGAGACCCTGGTCCAAATCTAATCCCATTCTTTGGCCTATCTCCTTGGCGGCTCGCCACAGGGAGTCGTTGGCAGGGGTCCTCTCCATAGGACTGCGGCCGATTCGCCCCTCGATTTCCACTCTTACCCCGGGAGTGACCGGAGTCAGGGCGAGAATGCTCTGCTCGATCCTGCGGGCATCCGCCGGGGTCACGACCCGGACGTCGACCGAGGCGCGGCTTTCAGGCGCGACGACATTGGAACTGAGCCCGCCATCAATGGTGCCGACATTCACGGAAATGCCTGCTTCGGCATCGTTGAGCGAAAAGAGCTTCTGGATGACATAAGAGAGTTCCAGGATCGCGCTGGCGCCGCTTTCAGGGTTCAAACCAGCGTGAGCAGCCTTGCCCTTGACGGTAACCGTGAACCGTCCCACGCCTTTGCGGGCGGTCTTCAATTTGCCGTCCAGTCCCAACGAAGGCTCCAGGACCATCACGCGCTCGGCGAGCCGGGCAAGCCGGCGAATGTGGTGCGTGGAATCGCGGCTGCCGATCTCCTCATCCGAATTGATAAACACCAACGGGATTAATGGTGGCACGAGGTCGAAGGTCTGGAGAACCTCTAGCGCCTCCAGCATCTGCACCAATCCGGCCTTCATGTCGTAGGACCCTGGGCCTCTCAGCATGCCCTCACTCAGGGTAACAGGCATTTCCTTTAATGTTCCCAGCGGCCAGACTGTGTCGCAATGGCCGAGCAACAATTGAACGGGGCGGTGGATGCGATCCCGCGGTCGGGCATAGAGATGTCCCCCGCAGTTTCGCCCCCTAAGCCGCGACACCTTGTAACCCATGCGGCTCAGACGCTCGCCAAGGATGCTCAGCACCGCGTCCTGGGACTGCGGCACGGTCGAGGGCGACTCGCTGCCTACTAATTGCATGAGGGTATCGATCATGCCGGGCGTTCGCTCGCGCAGATGGTGCAGGATGCGCTGCGGCTGGTCGCCGTTCATCGCCACCAGCGCCCGCTTACCGCTTGAAGCCAGCGGGAAAGGGAAATGAGTAAGTCCGGTCGATACTCGTGAAGCGGTCGGGATAAATGTAGGCCATCAGCGGCGCGTCATGAATAATCTCCTGATCATCGCGTTCCGAAGCGCGCAGCACATCCTGGTGGACATGCGCCGCCACGATCCGTCCAGCCAGCAGGCTGTTCTCACCGAAGCCATCGACAACTCGTTCGAGAGCGCATTCCAGGAATACATAAGCGTCGCATGCGAAAACGCCGTTGACCTTGGTGGCGGGGAAAGTCGGGAGAGCGGCGAGGCTCAGCTTCTCATTGTCTTTCTCTCCGCAGCGGGGTGTAGCGGCCAGCGCAGTCAAAACCAGCTGTGCAGGACGCATGTAGCTCACGGTGAACTCGCCCTCACGTTGGATGTTCTGGTAGGTTCGATGGCGCGGGGTGCATACAAAGCCGAAGTGGTTATCCCAACCGAGGGGAAACGCCATGTGCTTGGGCGCAAGGTCATAGGACCCGCACATCTCCCGGCTTCCGATCAGCACTAGGGGAGCAACGGTGAAAAATCGCTCCCAGATTGGCAGTTCCGTTTCGAGCGTCACGACACCGTCGCGGCTGTAGCGCTGCATGGCGCACCTCCAGTTGCTGCCCTTGAGCACGACCGATAATCAGCACGCCTCTCTGAGCCGAGGTAGAGCGATTGACATGCCAAACCCTTTTGATTCGTGGGCTCGACAACAGAATAACCCGCCCGTCAGGCCGGCACTAGGAAAGCACTCATACCTCTATTGGCTGCTCTCTATGGCTACGGGCAAATTGCTGATGCCGCAAGTAGGAGCGACCTCGAACTAATGGTTATTGAAAACCGGCCCGATATTTCGTCAATTCAGGTAAACTGATTTATGACGCCAGAAGCTTAAACCAGGGGTCAAACTCAGGTTTGGTCCGTCAGGCCTAGCAGTTTAGGAGCTGTCCGTCATGGGCACGCAGGGGATAACGGGGGATTTGGACGCTGCAAATCTGCGCTCGTTTATTACTCGCTTGCTGCATGATCTTCGAGCCCTGGAGGCGATGATCGACCAGGGTACAATCGAATCTGGGGTACGCAGAATCGGAGCTGAGCAGGAACTGTTTCTTGTCGATCGCTCATGGCGGCCTGCACCAGTTGCTATGGAGATTCTCGAGTCGATAGACGATTCTCACTTCGCCACCGAACTTGGTCGTTTCAACCTCGAAATCAATCTTGACCCACTGGAGCTGGGTGGCGATTGCCTGGCTCGGATGGAACACGAACTCAACGGGCTCCTGGCCCGGGTGCGTGCTGTAGCGCACGCGCAGGGTGCCGCGGCCGCACTTATCGGTATCTTGCCTACGATCCGAAAGTCTGATCTGGGGCTAGACAACATGACCCCGAAGCCGCGCTATGCCGCGCTCAACGCGGCCATGAGTAAGGCACGGGGCGGCGATTACGAATTCCGTCTGAAGGGGCTCGATGAGCTCATCCTCAAGCATGAGTCAGTGATGCTTGAAGCCTGCTGTACCAGCTTTCAGGTACATTACCAGGTTGGCGCAGAGGAGTTTGCTCAGATGTACAATCTGGCGCAGGCGATCACAGGGCCCCTGCTGGCATGTGCCACCAACTCTCCCCTGCTGTTCGGGCGGCGTCTGTGGCATGAGACGCGCATTCCGCTGTTTCAGCAGGCGGTGGACACTCGCAGCGCCAGCCATCATGTACGGGAAAGATCGGCGCGCGTGAGTTTCGGCAATCGTTGGGTCGAGCGTACCGTCCTCGAAGTGTTCCGGGATGACCTTGCACGTTTCCACGTGCTGTTGGGAGCGCCGATGGAGGAGGATTCCCTACAGGCTCTCCGGGAGGGCAAGCTGCCTGACTTGCAGGCCCTACGGGTTCACAACGGCACTGTATACCGATGGAACCGAGGGTGTTTTGGATGCCTAGATGGTAGAGCCCATTTGCGCATCGAAAACCGCGTCCTCCCCTCGGGGCCGACTGTGCTGGACGAGATTTCCAATGCAGCCTTTTTCATCGGCCTGATGAGCGCGGGTCCGGCCGCGCTGCCCGATATACCAGAGCGAATGGCGTTTTCCGATGCCGAAGCGAATTTTCTGGCCGCAGCGCAGGCAGGGCTTGAAGCCCGCTTCACCTGGCTTGACGGCAAACAATGGACCGCACGCGATCTGATTAGTCAGGAATTGCTGCCAATGGCGCAGGATGGTCTGCGCAAGGCCGGAATCGTAGCTGGTGATATTGATCGGTACCTGGGCGTCGTTGAGAAGCGCGTCGAGTCCGGGCAGACCGGCTCGCAATGGCTGCTGCATTCGCTGGCTGCGATGCAGGGCAACGATACCAAGGATGCGATCGCGAGCGCATTGGCGGCTGGGACCGTCCAGCGGCAATGGGAGGGCAACCCCGTGCACGAATGGACATGGGCAAAGATCGAAGAAGGACGGACGAGCGCTTTTAAGGGTTTGCGAATCGAGGAGTTTATGACCACCGATCTTTTTACGGTGCGGCCCGAGGAGCCCATCGATCTGGTCGTCAATCTCATGGACTGGAAGCATATCCGCCATGTCCCCGTCGAGAACGAAGGCGGTCGCGTCATCGGCGTGGTTTCATGGTTCGACGTAATCCATCACTATGCGCGAGCCGACCGAGGTTACGATTCGGCGCCCGTGAGCACGGTGATGCAGGAGAAGCCCGTGATGGTTGCCCCGGAAACGTCGGTCTTCGATGCGATCGCGTTGATGCGACGCCACAAGCTGGCCAGCCTGCTAGTGGTCAAGGACGACAGCCTAATTGGGATCGTCACCGAGCGCGACATCCTCAATATTACGGCTCATCTGCTGGAGCGGCGTCCGGAGTTGGAATCGACTGTCCGTGGCTCCTGAACAAGATGGCTTCCAGCGCGAACTCGGCCGCTACGGGGAACAGGGGGCGGTCCCAGCTCTGATTTGTATCTGCGGCATGCATGGCAACGAGCCGGCGGGAGTTTTCGCCGCTCAGCGGGTGCTGGCCGAGCTGAATAGGCGCAACCCGCCTTTTCAAGGCAGCCTGATAGCGTTGGCCGGCAATCGGGCAGCGCTTGCCCGGAGGTGTCGTTTCCTGGCCGAGGATTTCAATCGGATGTGGTTCCCGGAGCGCTTGGCCAGGCTGCACTCGGTCGCGACCCAATGCTCACTCAATCCCGAAGAACTACAATGCCGCGAGTTGTCGGAACGAATCGAGACGCTGCTGGCACAGCACCGCGGACCTGTGGTGTTTCTCGACTTGCATACCACCTCCGCCGACGGTGTCCCCTTTGCTATTGTCAGCGACACTCTGATCAATCGAGCCCTCGCTATGAGTATTGGCGCGCCGGTGATCCTCGGGCTCGAGGAACAACTCGAGGGAACCCTACTCAACTACATAAACGATCGCGGGCTGCCGGCGGTGGGCTTCGAGGGCGGACAGAACGAGGCATCTTCCTCGGTCGAGCATAACGAGGCAGCGCTGTGGGCGATCCTGGTTGCCGCCGGCTGCTTGCGGGACGGAGTGGTGGAGCGGGCTGTAAACCTGCGCAACCTGCTGCAGCAACGCAGTGCCAGCATCCCGGGTATTCTCGAGGTCCGCTACCGTCACGCGATTACGCGAACAGCTCAGTTTGTTATGGAGCCCGGCTTCGTGAATTTTCAGCCGATTAAGCGTGGCCAATTGCTAGCACGTGATCGTCATGGCGACATACTGGCCCGGGAGAACGGACGCATCTTGCTGCCTCTGTATCAGAGGCAGGGTTCGGACGGATTTTTCATGGTGCGTGAGATCAGTCGAGGTTGGCTGAGACTTTCCGCCTTAGCGCGGCGCATGCGCCTGGAACGGCTGCTGCGTTTCGTGCCTGGGATCGAGCGCAGCCCACAAGGTCCCGACACACTAGTTGTGAACCCCAGGGTCGCGCGCTGGTTGGCGGTCGATTTACTTCATCTGTTGGGATTCCGCCGTCGGCGCTCCGAGTGTGGAAAAATTGTGGTCAGCAGGCGTCCGCACGACATGTCGTCACTAACCGAGTGGTCATCCACCCCGGATAATAATGAACCACGGTCTGTCCTTTAACGATATTGAACGCAAACCCGGATGGCGGAATTAGTTTGCGATGTCTAAGGCGCCCGCGGTTCCGGCGCACGTGGCTCGCGTGCAGCTGGGCAGCTGAGGCTCAATCAACCTGATTGAGAACCTGTTCAGCCGGGTCCGCGAGATCGGACGACGAGTGAAACGCTGGCAGAGCGGAACTATGGTGCTGCCATGGAGTGCCGCAGCCGTACTCGAAGCTGAGCGCGCATTCCGCAAAATTGGTGGTTATCGCGCAATGTCGATGGTTGCGGCCGCTTTGCGCGCTTATGACGCTAAGATTGATCGAGCTTCAGGCGTGGACCATGCTGAGAAAGCTGCGTGAGTGACTAATGGGCCTCTACCTAATTTCAGCAGCGAACCAGACATTCGCTGGACGCTTCCGTTTTAGGCCTGATGTTGGTATAGCAATAGCCAACCATTATGGAGTTAGAAATTGTGCCGACCGCCATTAGACACCTCGCGCTGATCTTTCTTGGTATTTTACTGGGGCTGGCATTAGCCGAATGCGGATTGCGCATTTTCGGTATTGGCCAACAAGGATTTTACCAATGGGATGCGTATCGGGGGTGGGCATTACGCCCTGGCTCCGCTGGTTGGCAACATAGGGAAGGCTATGCAGTTGTTCAAATTAACCGTGACGGCATGCGTGATCGGCCGCATCCGTATCCAAAGCCTCGAGGCACAATCCGAATTGCATTCCTCGGAGATTCATTCACTGAAGCAAAACAGGTGGATTTAGAAAATGACCTTGTCTCTGTGGTTGAGCAACGCCTCGGGTTTTATAAACGATTGCGCGGCTTGACAGTCGAAGGCCTGAACTTCGGTTGTGATAGTTATGGCACGGCACAAGAGTTGGTCACGTTGCAGCATGCGGTTTGGAACTTCTCGCCTGACATCATCGTGCTGGTATTTTTTGCCGGGAATGACATCCGTAACAATTCACTAGATTTGGAATGGCATTTATGCCAGCCGTTTTACCTGCTTCAGGGCGAGCAGCTGGTGCCGGGCGGGCCCTTCATCAACTCGCGGATTTTCCGGAGCAAATGTGCCATAAAATTTGCCTCCCGACGGTCTGCTGTACTCAACGTTATGGGGGATGCAATCGCCCAGATTAGATCGATAGCAAAGTCGCAGAAGGCTTCCATCGGACTATCGACAGCGGAAGCTGCATCACTTGAGCTAGGTCTCGGGGATGCCATTTACAGGCCTCCATCCGATCAGAGCTGGGCGCGAGCCTGGAACGTGACAGAAAGATTGATAGTCACAATTAACGATGATGTCAGAAGGCATGGGGCTCAGTTGCTCGTCGTAACGGCCAGCGTGGCACCGCAGGTGTATCCCGATCGTGCTTGGCGCACCAGATATGAGAAGGTCCTGGGTGTGAGAGATCTGTTCTATCCTGATATGCGGATAGGTGAACTCGGTAAGCGAGTAGGATTCCCGGTCTTGAATTTGGCTCCCGAATTCCAGAAATATGCGGATCAGCATAGCGCATTCCTACACGGCTTTTCCAATACCCAATTGGGATTTGGCCACTGGAATGAAATGGGTCATCGTCTGGGGGGAGAATTAATCGCTGGACAATTACGCGTTCTGATTGACAAGGCAGCCTCTGATCACCGGATGATCAGTCCCTGATGCAACGCGGACCTCTAAATGTGTTCCTCACGAAAGGAGTTTCGTAGGCGTCGCGAAAGTCACATCAGCCGCCACGAGATTCGATGCGCCTGACGTCAAGGAGATAATGAGGGGTCTCGCGGGTTCAAATCGAGTGCACTCCGGCAGCCAGTCTGATTTGGTGTGCGTCTCTCCAGAGAGCAGCCGGGAGCCCAGCGGGGCGCAATATCACGGTCGCATTTCGTGCCGATGACCATCGGACGACGCGGGGTCGAACTACGTCTGATCTGGAGAATAGCGCTGGCTACAATATCCGCGGTCGAATTGAATGGATTATCGCTAATCGCTGCTCCACTGCCGTCGAGAACTCAACAGCCTTAACGTTGCGCCGGCGCCGGGCGATTTCGGGCGTTCCCAGACGATTGAAGCCTGCAACTGAGTAATATCGAAGAGACGGGTGAGACGGTCGATACAGCGCTCGTTGCAGCGCGGCCACATTGAAGCTCCGCTATCTGGAGTGGCCAGATCACGGTAAGGTGGCGAACCCGCGCCCGTTGGAAGGCGGCCACATTGAAGGATCGTAGCAGCGAAGCCACTTGAGGCTCGCCCACGTACCTGCGCAGCGGTCCGTCGCCGCAGGCGGCTTACTGCCGGCTTGCCTGCGGAATCGCAGGCCGCAGTTGATATGTGCTGTGGCATGAGTTGCACCGTATGCTGGACCGTCCCCCGAGTTCGGGCAGCCATGCCTCGATTTCAGCGCGGCAATTGGGGCAGATAACACGGGCCGGCGTTGGAGCTCCAAACGTTTCGAGCGCGGTGCTGAGGTAGGCCTCGAGCGTGTCCAGGCCGACCGCCGCTCGACGGGCATTCACGGTTTCCGGGTCACGCAGGCGACAGGCAGCGAATCGCCCATCCCGTGTAGTCAGCTGGGTTCCGTAGATCTGCGAGTCGCCGCTGGCCAGCAGCACGCGATCGCTTAAGAAGGCCAGATCGGCCGCCGAAGCCTCACCGCTGGCGACCGCCTGTTCCAGCAAAGTCAGGCATTGCTTCTGCAGAGCAGGGTGCCGGTCGGCATGCTGTGCGAGCAGCCACGCGGCATGAGCGCCGTCCTCGCCGACCAGCGAATACCCCGGCCAACCCCATTCAGGAAGTATCCTTCGTAGCCACTCAGCGTTCTCGTCGTCAACCCGCATGGCTCGCGCGAGTGCGTCCGGCTCACCCTTGAAAACGGCCTTTCTGGCTTCTTGATCGGCATCGCGCCGGCGCAGTATGTCTTCGCGCAGCCGTAATCTCGGATTAGAGTCCTGCTCCATTTCGCAACCCGGATCGCGGCACTCGTAGATGCCACGCGACGTTGAGACTCGCGACCTCACGGATAGCCCAACCTGGCCGCGACGTCGAGAGTCATCTGCCACAGGGAAGAGTTCCCTTCCAATCCTGCGGGCGGTTGGACCGAGGGAAGAACCGAAACTGTCCGGGGAATAGGGTCGCTCAAAAAGGCCGGATCGTTTCCCCCTACGATTCCAGTGGCCGGCGCTCCCGGGCTTGCGAACGGAGACGATTCCGGATGCATCATGGCGTCGATTGCCTCGCTCGAAGTGCTAAGCCCAAGCCATGCGGCTATCGATGAAAGGGATGAACCGGGGTGGTTGAGAACGTCTTCCGCCTTGATACGCATATAGCGTGTTTTCGGCAAACTCGAAGCAAAGCGGAGAATACGGGAATGTGTCTCAACCCACGCAGCTATGGCTGACATCGGCTGACCGGGCACGGTGACGCCGGGTACTGTGCGACGAAGATGCTCCGCCGCGGAGCGCTGCGTGCTTACCGGGTGACGGGTTAAGTGGAGATAGCGGGCGCGGGGATATGCCGACGCAAGCCGGGTCAATGCGTAATCATCGGCAACATTCTCGGGTGACTTCTCCACGGCCAAGCGGGGGCTCAGACGCGACATCAAAATATCGAAGACATGCGCACCCGACCAATGTGAACGCGCGCGTAACCAGGCGCGGGCCAAAAGCAGGGCATCTGGGAGCTGGTCTCCGAATTCCAGCAGGGCCACCGCGCGGACCAGGCCAGGGCTGCGGTGGGTAATGCCGCGATCGGACCAGTAGCGCGGAAGCGAAGCTTCCAGCTCTCCTACAGTGGGGTACGCGAACAGCTTCAACTCCGGCAGCGAAGCGCAATCAGGATGCTGACCCACCATTGTGGCCACGACCGAGGAGTAGGAACGAGCTGTGGTCAGAACAAACACCGGTGCGAACCGGCTGGGATCACGCGATGGCGGCGTAAGCGGCATCCGCGCTTTCAGGCGAAGTACGCTTCTTAGTGGATCTGCGGCGCCATCACCGGGCCGCTGGCGCAGTTCTGAGAGACGGGTTCGATAAGCCGGTATATGTTTTCGGCCACGAAGTTGTTGCGCGTGCGAACAAGCCGCGCTCTGGCATCTTCGCAATAGGCCTGCGCGGCTTCCGGATCGATCAGCGAGCGATCTCCCTTTTCGAAAGCCAGCGAAGACTCTTCGACCAGGCGGAACAAGCGCTCGTTCGTTTCCCGGATCAAAGAGCAGAGTGCCGCATCGTAAACGTCGGCTTTCTCCAGACCCGGAACGAGCCGCTTCATCGCGTGGAACTCGTCCAACGCATAATTCAGCTCGTTGGAAAGGCCGTCGTTGTGAATCCATGGCGCCATGGCGCGATTCAGCAAACCGTAATAGTCATTGAGGGCAGGGTCGAGGAAATCGTAATCGGGGTGGGTCAGATCGCCACGCAGACGCCCTTCTTTTGCAAGAAAGTCTCGTATCGGTGTGCCGCCGTAAGGCAACATGCGACAAAAGGTTGCGGCCGCGGAGCCATCGCCAACGATCTGGCGCAAAAAGCCGATATTCTCGCGAACGGAATCGAATGTACTCGACGGGTCGAATAGCATAAAGCCATATGAGAAACGGATCCCCAGATCCTTCAGCACCCGGACCGCCACCAGATTCTGCTCAACGGTCATTTCTTTGTGAAGGATCTTGAGGCCCTGATCGACTCCGGACTCTATGCCCATATAGACCAGGAACAAACCGGCGTCGCGCAATCGCGAGAACAGTTCCGATTCGACATACTCGCCGCGGCAGCTGACTTTCCACACCGCGGAATTCGCAAGTCCGGAATCTTGCATGCGTTCGATCAATTCATTGGCCCAGCGGCGCCCGGCCTTGCCCCACAAAGGGAAATCATCGTCCTGAAAAAGAAAGACGCGTACGCTGTAGCGGTTCTGAAGATCAAGCATTTCCTGAACGATCGTTTCCGGCTTGCGGCAGCGGACAACTTTGCCAGGCGCGGTACGGTAAAAAGTGTGAATCGAACAAAAGGAACAGCGCCGCGCGCAGCCACGGCTGGCGAGCAAGGGGAGCGTCCGAAATCCGCCAATCTGCTCCGGCTGGTAGGGGCGATAGGGGAACGGAAGCGCGTCAAGGTCTTGAACCAGCGCTCGAGGCTCAGTCACGACGACTTCGCCATCCTCAAGATACGCAATCCCGCTTGTTTGGCGCCAGTCAGTTCCAGCGCTCAATCGGTCTACCAGTTCGGGCAACGTCAACTCGCCTTCGTAGCGCACCACGCTGTCGAGTTCGGGAAAATTCCGGAGCAGCTCGTCATGGCACAGGCTCGGATAGTGCCCGCCCATCGTGAAATGACTAGCGACGCCAATCTCGCGAAGCATGCGGGCCAGTCGCCGGTACTGCGGAAGGAAGTATTGGAAGATAAGCGAAAATCCAACCAGGAGCGGCGGACTCGAGATGAGTCGCGCGGCGATTGCCTCGGGATGATCCCGGATATCGATCATGTCCACCGCCCGGCCTTGCTGCTGCAGCACGGCGGCCAGGTAGCCCATCCCGAGATTGCCCTGATCCTGGTAGCCTATCAGGACCACATCCGCCGCGGTCGGCTGCGGATCGGACTTGCGCGGTAGAGTTCGCATACGGTGAGTAATCGACTTGCGCTAATCTCTGCGGACTATTTTGGCGGCGTTCGCCGCGCCCTCGGCAAGAGCGCGATATGCGGCCGCGGTTGTCTCCAGCGTCGAGGCGATTAGCTGGCTGCGTATCGCGGGATCACCCTGCTCGATCGCATAGTTCACGGCTATATCCGTCGCCAGGCAGCGATGGACATTCCAAACCCAGCTGGGCGCCAGCACGGCGATTTTTTCCTCGGGGCTTGGCATAAGGCTCCTTTCTTTAGAAGTTCGCTTTTGTAGAGCTTTGCGCGTGGCAACCACCCTCGCATCCCGGATGACTAATTGTCAACCTGGAATAGCAACGCCCGCGAACCGACCAACTTCGCAGTACGCATAACTCCACGTGCTCAAGATGTCAAGGCTCGGATGTAGTTAGGAACGAAGACTCGGCGGATGCTCCGGCGTGGCTTCACAACGCCCATCTGTCCCTTTGTAGTGCGACGGATGAGTCACCCCCCGCCCCCGGCTAAACTCGAAAACTGTGAAGAACGGCGATTTTGAGCGTAAATATCGACAAACCACGTCATTGCGCTGGCGAGCTCAGGCATTCAGACTGTGGCCTCACCATTTGGCCAGCCTGGCCCAGGCGTTTCTTCGATAAACCGAATCCGCGCGAGAGCGTCTCTCAGCAACCGCGTTGTCTTGAGGATTCGTTGGGGTGGATTTCACCTCATAGCGGTTTCTGCTGAGCAACAGGGTCAACTCGCCGCGCACTGGCCGGACAGATTCAGTTATCGTCAGCGCCTGAGGAAGCAAATTTTAAGTTCCGAATTGCGATATCCCGTGTTTGATAGGCCGGGCAACGTCGCGCACGATTATCTGCATGCCTTGCATCTCCAGTCGTCGTCGATCATCGGCTGCAAGGCCCTTCACGTCCCGGATGGTAGTTTCAGTAACCATTTGCCGAAACTCGGGTTTGCCCAAGATCGCTTCGTACACCTCCGGGTCGAATTCACCAGAATCACCAAACATTACAAACTTTCGTCCCGGCAGAGCACTCATGAGTTCCTGGATTACCTTGATCTTATGCTTGTAAGTTTCGTTCTGTTGGACCGAGACCGCCGGCTGTGCAAGATTAAAGGCGTTTTCCACAAGTTCGACCAGGTGCTTCCATTCCGAATGGGCCGACTGAGCCAAATCAACGGACCTCAAATGAAATGAACCCGATGGGAAATGGCTCTGGTCAATAAGATACTCCGACAAGGGTTCGTAGAGCTGCCAAGGTCCACCTGACACATAGTGAAAAGACACCCTAGCGTCCAAAGCGTGGCGGCCGGGAGTAGGAATCGTGCCATTATACATCTTAGCCATGTTGTCCGGCTGATCGACTGAGGCGAAAGCACGAAAGAATGTGTTCAGCGCAACGATCTCCGCTCCCGCTGGAATCTCCGTGATCTTGATTGTGTCGTCGATATCCGAGACTACGGACAATCCTTGAGGAGCCAGCAGCTGAACTCGACCCTCGCTAGCAATTCCATCAGCGACAGAAGCGTGGTAGGTCAACCAGCCGCCGACCGAATCCGCGAGCCAGGGGGCTTTAGCCGGATTCAGGGCAATGTCGGCAGTTACTAGACCGTCTTTATCGGTCATGACACTGGCAGCAGGGGTATACCGGTTCATGTTCTTGCCGTCGCGGAATTCGAGGACAACTTCTTTGTTCGGTACACCCTCGCGCAGAAAAAAGGAGATGCGCTTCTTGAAAATCGCTGTGGCAGCACCCGGATCTATCCGATGGTGTTCGAGCAGTTCCGACACAAGTTCTACAGCCGCAGGTTCGAAAAGGCGCTCGATTAGCGGCTCAGTGTGACGGTTTTCGTACAACCATACGCGCACAGAAGTCTTCCATGCTCCGTCTTTGTCTTGATAACCGTAAGTTGGATAGCAGGTGAGCTCCATAGTTTGGTACCCCTTAGTGAACGACAGTGCAGTCTAATTTGTCTCAATTACCTGAAGTCGCGTCGCCCGATAGTTCCCTACTGCATGACTTGGGACTTGCCGCCAGCGCTGGCGACAAAGCCGTCCATCTTGAACGTACCATCAGGCATGCGTGTTCCAAGCTGCTGGGTGATGTTAATGCGTTCGTGGGGCTGATCTGGTGTCTGCAAAAAAGTTAGCGGCGAGGGCGGAAACTTGACTGCGTCGAAATGGTTAAGGTTTGATACTGCGGCAAGCCAATCCTGATTGTCTTTAAGTCCCTCAACATCGGTATGGCCTCCGAACTGTTTCAGGCTTAGATAGCCAAGTATATGATCAAATGAGCGGTTCGCCATCACAACTATTACTATCGTTTCAATCGGTTCCAACGGTCCAGGCATGATCACATCCCCCTGCGCGTCTTTAGTGACCGGGTTTACGCAGTGGCCTCGAGCACCGAAGATCTCGATCGGATTGCCATAACTCTCGAGGAATACCCAATCGAATAGACATATCGGGTTCGTGTCGCAAACAGAGATTACATGCCTTAATCGCTTCTGCCGATGTTGCACAACGTAGATAGCTGTGTCTGCGAAACCTATAGTAAACTGACTGCAACTAGCCGGCCCCAAACGATGTCCTATGGATTCCTGAACGGATCCGGTTCGTCCAGACATTTCGGCGAGCCTTATGCGTGGCCGCGGTTTTGGCCGGCCCGAGTTGCACAAGCCGAAACCACGATCCGCAATGACAGCGAGTTCGAGCACACTTGCTCGGATGTATATTGACCGCGGTTCCCATACGCTGTTTAAACAACAGTAATTGCCGCTGGTCGGTTATCAGACTCTCCTGCGAGAGCTCAGATAGGGTCAGCAAAACGTTAACGGTGGCATATCTATCTACACAGAATTCCTTGTCAAGAGTCATGCCATGCGAGGAAGTCTGGATTTGGTGAGACTTCCTTTTGTTGTGCTAAAGAATATTCGCAGCCAAGTGCTAAGGAACGGTCTTGAATTAGCACCTGCGGCCCGGAAAGAAGCTCATCGCGTAATGCCGGGGATCCCAGCTGAGACGAGAGTCTCGCGGGGGGCCTGGCGTTCCACCGAGGCAGAATCAGAGGTTTTTCGGAGTTCGAACCAGCCCTACCTTGAGCGTTGAGCAGACGAGCTATGGCTCTTGCAGGTAATCCGCCGGTCATAGTTGACGGTCCCATGCAGCAGGCGTACACGTTACGCGTGAAGTACTCTGACGGCAGCAGATCCAACTCCGGACGCTCTTCCCTGACGTTATTGCCGTTAAACTGATAGTCCATTGCCTCGAGCACGAAAGGAATCCAGCCGATGCCGCTCTCGACTGAGACAAACTTGATAGTTGGATAACGCGCCAGTACTCCGGACACGATCAAATCGCTTACCTGGCAACCGTTTTGAAGCAGGAGATCGATTGCTATCGTGGTGTAAGCGGCGGCTCGGCCATAAGACGCAATGCGGTTTTTCACTACACTGTCGGTTATATCGCCCGAACGGATATGGAAGCTGATTGGCAGACCCAACTCGACCGCCACTTGCCATACGGGGTTCCAATGTGGATCGCCTGACAATGGTTGACCAAAGGACTGCGGCTCGTCCGGTAAAGAGGATTCCTCGGTGGCCCATATTCGCGCACCGGCGCGCTTCCTCGGTCGCCGCGGGCACCTCCAAAACGGAATAGAGGCGATTGGCAGCAGGCGGCGCGAATCCTCAGACGCCCACTCACTCTGCCAGTCATTATAGATGCGGATGCAGGTCAGCATTAGCTCGGGATCGTCGAGCTTCAGGAAATCCTGGGCGCCGAAGCCGCCGACATTCGGATACATCACCATGGCCCAGATACCTATTTCGTCCATGTGCTTGAGCCGTACTTTGAATCGTAGGCGCCGGGATGCATCTCCTGATAATTCTTGGGTGGATTTTTGAAACTCCCTAAACGACCGGGTTTCATTGTACCTGGGGTTGCGAGAACATCCCGGTTGTCAGACCCCAACAGCAAGCCTTTTTTGTTTCCCAGCACGCATCGCTGAGTACAATCGGTGCTGGTTACGATTCGTGGTACACGGTCTCGCATTCTGGCCGGCGCGCAACTGGTCCACAGATCCGGCGTCTCGGTCACATGGGTATCGGCATCAATGATGGAGTAGCTGCTCATGAGATTTGGCTCCTCGGTCTATCGACGCCGTCCCATCGCACGGACGATCGTAGGCAGCACCATAGCCGGCTTATTAGAGCGGCTCATCCTGCTCACGTAATTGTCGAGCTCCTCGCAAAGTTTCGTCATTACGTTGAGTTCTGCATCAATATTCGGATGTTTCTGTTTTTCCCCAAGCTGCATCCGTTTCTGGTTTCTGGGTAAATGGACGTGTGTCCTGTCTTCATTGTCATTCTTGATGGCTTCGCGATTGTTTTTTATACAGTTACAGATCGGCTTGAGTTTACCCTTGACCACATCTAGCCGCGTCAACTTTTTCCCATCTGAACCTCTGTACGTTCCGAACTCCCAGTGGTCCACGGCAGGGTCGTTGGTTCCTATCACTGTACGAAGCGAGGTGTTCGGGTCGGCCAAAGTTGAAATGTCGTTGCCGACGACATTTGGCGGGTCGCCCTTCGACGCCTGCTCGCCGTTCTCCCTCATTTCGGCCAGCAGCTCACCAGCCCTGCGTTGCGCTCGCGGCCGAATCTCCGCCGCCCACAAGTCGAGTTCACGGTCGTGTGCCTGCCGGGCGTAAGCCTGCATTGCGGTTGCCTTATTTTTGATGGCCAGGACTTCGTCGACGCGGTGCGCCTCAGCCAGGGCGCGCTTAGCGGCGCCGTATTTCACCAACGCGACGAATTCGGGATCCTTGAGTTTTGTCCGTGAAGCAGTGCTAATGGTGCGAAGCGTCGGCGGACCGTCCATCGAAAACTTCAATGTTTTTCAGTGTTGTTTGGCTCACTGTTCGCACCACTCGCACCGCAATTCGCCCGTCGCCTTACCTGGGAGGTAATTGCCGCGAACTGATGGAATGGGGAGATTGCTCACGAAGCGGTCTCGGCGCCGCTTCGCGCAGCAATCAAACGCCGGGAGGTATATCCATGTCAGCACTGGAAGATGTTCGCAGGATCGCCGAGCGAATCGCCGCCGCATCCGCCAAGGGTGATTTCGCTCCCTTCATCGCCGCGCTTGACGATGATCTTGAGGTCTTCGATCATGTCCCTTATCGTTTCGAGCGCAAAGGCGAGTTCCTCGATTACCTGGGCAGCGTTATGGGCGGTGCCGAATCGATGACCTTTGCGTTCCATCAACCATCGTGCCGCGCGTTCAACGAGGATACAGCCATCGTGAACGCCTACGATCGGGCCGCGACGGTGCCGAAGGGCGGCGGCGCGCCGAATGTCGCGTGTGGCCGTACGACCCTCGTGTTCGTGAAAAAAGGGGCTGACTGGAAGATCGTCAGCGCACATTTTTCACCGCTGGGCCAAGGGTAGTGCAACCGCCGAGCCGGCTGGCTGCCGTCTCGGCGGCCAACCAATTTCAACCATGGAGACAATCTGCGAATGGAAACCATAGATCAACGCACCGCGGCGACAGCCGAGCTGATGCATCGCTTCAACGCAGTCTTTCTGCGGCACGACCCCTCGACCCTCAACAGCATGATTGCGGAGGATTGCTTCATCGAGAAGATTACTCCAGCACCCGAGGGAGACCGCTGTGTCGGACGCGACGCCTGCGTCGCCTTATGGACCGAGATTGCGACGGCGCCCGGCACCCACTTCGATCTCGAGGAAACCTGGACGATGGATGATCGCGCAATAATTCGCTGGCGCTTCTGGAGCAGCGACACGACTTCCACTCGTGGCGTGAATCTGATGCGGGTGCGCAACGGGCAGATCGTGGAAGCGATGGGTTACGTCAAGGGCGGCTAATCAGCAGCGCACCACGGCTGATGAATGGCAAGCCAGTGGCGCGGTCGATTACCTCCAAGGTAATCGACCAGCGCCGCAAGCGGCGCTAACGTGTGGCTATGGAAACGCCGCATAACGGCGCCGCCGTTCAGCCGGGCGGGGCCGGTCCACTGCTGCGACGCTGGCGTGAGGCTCGCCATTTGAGTCAGCTCGATTTGGCGCTGGAAGCCGAGGTCTCCTCGCGCCATATCAGCTTTCTCGAAACCGGGCGCGCCGAGCCCAGTCGCGCAATGCTCTTGACACTCGCCAACGTGCTTGACGTTCCCCTGCGCGAGCGGAACCTCCTATTGCTGGCAGCGGGCTTTGCCCCGATCTACGGCGAGACCGCGCTTGACGACCCGCAGATGTCGCACGTACGAACCGCCGTCGAGATAATCCTCAAAAACAATGAGCCGCGCAGCGCTTACGCCTACGACCGTCATTGGAACATCGTGATGGCCAATCAGGCTTTCATCAAATTCCTGACGATCGTCCTGGGCCGGCCACCGGCCGGCCTTGAGCCGCTGCGGGTCGCACCCGCGCCCCGGCTCAATGTGCTCCGTCTCGTCTTCGATCCCCACTCCGTACGCAAAGTGATCGTGAACTGGCAGACCATAGCGAAGTCGCTGTTGAACGAAGCCAATCGGCGGCTGGCCTGGGCGCGCGACGAAACGCTCAAAAACCTGATCGACGAAATGTTGAGTTATCCCGGCGTGCCCGCACGCTGGCGCGAGCCCGACCTCGAAGCGCCGCGAGATCTAATCCTGCCGACGGAACTGAGCCTGGGCGATACGAGCGTCCGGATGTTCAGCACCGTCACCGCGCTCGCCACCCCCAACGACGTGACTTTGCAAGAGTTGCATATCGAGGCCTTTTATCCGGCCGACGCCGAGACCGAGACACTGCTGTCCTCACCGCCGTGGGCATGAGTTAAAGTAATCTGCAAGCTCAGCTCGCGTGAAAGCACCGGGTAAGGGTGACACGATAGCGACAGCCGCTATGAAATCGGTGAATGACGACAGTGCTCGCGGCTAGCGCAATCATTCTGGCCGGTGGTCAAAGCCGGCGCATGGGAAAGCCCAAAGCGGCACTGTTATTCGGGCACTCCACTATCCTGGAAGGGCTTATCGCCGAACTGCGCAACAATTTCGATGATATCCTGGTAATCGCGGCGCCGGAGCAATCTGAACCTTTTCAGGTTGAGCATCTGCTGCGAGCGGCCCCCTCATCGGTGCGGCTGCTGCGCGACCCGGTCGCGTACCGGGGAGCGGCGTACGCGCTTGCGCAGGGGCTGGTGGCAGCGGCGCATGAAATCGTATTCGCCTGCTCATGCGATTTGCCCCTGCTGCAGGCCGAAGTGGTCCGCGCGCTGTACGAAATGTTGAACGGCTACGACGCGGTCATTCCCGACATAGACGGCCAGCCGCAACCGCTGTGTGCAGTCTACCGGCGCACCGTTGCCGGATGCATCGAAACCCAGCTAGCGCGAAGTGAATACCGTCTAACGCGTATAACGGCCGCATTGAGGGCGTATCGTCCGGGAGATCGGGAATTGCAGCAGATCGATCCCGGTCTTCACAGCTTTATGAATATCAATACGCCAGAAGATTACCATCGCGCACTCGCGAGTAGACAATCGCGCGAACGCGGGAAATCCCGGTAAGCCTCACGCGCAATCAATGACGTGCTAGTCGGCCGCGCTGGGGTTCTGGTTATCGGCGAGACCGCTGCCGTTTGCCGCTTGCTCTACATCGGCTGCGATTCTTTCTGAACGGACTTCCGAGGCGAGGTATTGAAAGCGCAAGCGTCCATCCGGCCCGACCAGGAAAAACTCCAGCACGTGATCAACGGACCCGTCGGATTCATGCTGACGGATAAGGTTGAATCGCGCCATGAGCGCACTGATCTGCGAGCCGGTACCAGTAAGAAACCACCATCCCTTTCGATTTGCTCGCTGTTCGTTGGCATAGGCGAGCAGCCGGGGCGGACGATCGTGTTCAGGGTCCACCGTAACCGACACGAACGAAGCTTTTGGGCCTAGGCTATCGCCTAGTTTCTCCGCGATCGATCGCATACGTGCGGTCAATACCAGGCAGGGACCTGGGCAGGTGGTGTAGAAGAAATCGAACAGCACGGGCCTGCCCTTGAGCGATGCAAGCGAGACCGGCTGCCCGTATTGGTCCAGCAGCTTGATATCCGGCAGGCAGTCAGCCTGGCTGGACGCCGCATAGCTTGCCGGGCTTTCCGTATTATTGTTGCATCCGCCCGCGGTCAGCACGGCAGCGAGCATCAAGGCCTGAATCAGCCAAAATAGTTTTTTGCCGAGCTTGGAACCGCTGCTCATGATGCACCTGCTGGCTCTGTTAGTTGTAGCATTTCTGGTTAATATTGTGAGCGAAGGCGCGGGTTTCGACGCCTTCCACCACGACGGCCCGGAAAGTCATCGCCGATATGATGCGGAATGAAGAAATCGCGCGCATTTTCGATGACATTGCCGATATGCTCGAAATCAGCGGTGAGAATTTTTTCCGCGTTCGCGCTTATCGCAATGCGGCCCGCGCCGTGCGCGATTTTCCAGCACCGATCGCGGACCTTGGGCACGATCGATTCAAAGAAATTCCGGGATTCGGCACCGACCTGGCGGCTAAGCTGGCGACTATCCTCGACACCGGCGACCTGCCGCTCCGTGTCGAGTTGACGCAGACTTTCCCCCGCGGCCTGCTTGAACTTAAGAATCTGCCGGCGCTCGGGCCCAAACGAATCAAGCTGCTCGCCGATCGCTTGCACATTCGCAATCGCGACGACCTCAAACGGGCAATTGAAGCTGGGCAACTCCGCACGATTGGCGGCTTCGGCGCCAAAATGGAAAAACTTCTGCTCGAAGCACTCGCCCGGGAACCTGGCGCGATTAAGCCTAATCGCATCAGCTACGCGGATGCCAGCATCGTGGCCGAGAGCCTGCTCGCCCACATGCACGGTTGCTCCGGCCTGGAACAGCTTGAAATTGCCGGCAGCTTCCGGCGGCGGCGCGAAACGATTGGCGATCTGGATATCGTCACCGCGTCGGGGAACGCCTCCTTGGTCCTCGAGCGCTTTCTTGCCTTCCCCGCAATTATCAAGACCCTCGGTGCCGGGGAGACCCGCGCCAGTGTAGTGTTGAACAGCGGCTTGCAGGTTGATTTGCGGGTGGTGCCGCGGCCGAGTTGGGGTGCGGCATTGGTTTATTTCACTGGCTCGCAGGCGCACTGCATCCATATTCGCCGGCTCGCGCAGAATCTTGGCCTTTTGCTCAATGAGTACGGGCTATATCGCGGTGCTGAGCCGGTAGCTGGCAGTGAAGAAGAAGATGTTTACGGTGGCCTCGGGCTGCCGTGGATTCCGCCGGAATTGCGCGAGGACCGTGGTGAGGTCGAAGCCGCTCGGGACGGCCGCTTGCCGAAACTGATCGAATTGGCCGATCTGCGCGGCGACCTCCATTCCCATTCGACGTGGACCGACGGCCGCGCCTCGATCGAGGAGATGGCGAAGAGCGCGCAGGCGGCCGGCCTTGAGTATTTTGCCTTGACCGACCATTCGCAGCATCTGGCCATGGTTCACGGCCTCGATCCGCCCCGCTTGCGTGAGCAACGGGGCGAAATCGAAGCCACCGCCGCGCGCCCCGGTGGAATCACCATCCTGCACGGTATCGAGGTTGACATCCTTGAGGATGGCTCGCTCGATTTGCCGGACGACGTGCTAGGCGAGCTCGATTGGGTGGTCGCTTCCGTCCATTCGAAGCTCGACATGGAACCCGAGGCGATGACGCGCCGAATGATTCGCGCGATCCGCAATCGCAATGTCGACGTGATTGGCCATCCCAGCAATCGCGTGATCGGTCATCGTGAACCGAGCGGCTTCGATATGGGCGAGATTATGCGGGTGGCGTGCGAGGAAGGGTGCGCGCTGGAGCTGAACTCGCAGACTCATCGCCTTGACCTGACTGACACGGCCTGCCTCGCCGCCAAGCACGCCGCCGTCAAGATTGTCATTTCGAGTGATGCGCATTCGACGCGCGGCTTCAGCCTGCTCCGCTATGGAATCGGCCAGGCGCGGCGCGGTTGGCTCGAAGCGGCCGACGTCCTCAATACGCGGCCGCTCCAACAACTGCGCCAGCGACGTTAGCTGGAACTATCCGAACCCAGGCAGGTCACCGGCCAAAAGCCTTGGTCACGAGTTCGGTGTCGAGGTATTCCGTAATCTCCTGCACCTTCCCATTCGCGATACGGAAGACCTGGCAATAAGTATTGTTGTAGGTACCGCCCGACTTAGTGCGCGAGTTGCCATGCGCTTGCAGTGCGACGTAGTCGCCTTCCGCGATGAAGTTGTCGGGCGTGATGGTGAGTCCGCCTTCGAGCTGTGCCGACAGGGGCGCCAGGACCTTGTTGACAATTTCCTGTTTTCCGTTGCACGTGCCGGAATACTTGGTGGTACCGATGATGGTGAAGCGGACATTATCGGCCATCGCATCGAGAAAGGCCTGGCCGTTGCCCTTGGATAATTCCGCGAACATGTTGCGAACCAGTTCCTTATTTTCCGCAGCACCCATGATTTTTCCTCCACGATTGAATTTGCCGAAGTAGCAACAATCGGATTGATCGCGAGATTACGCCTGTCGGCGACAAGTCGTCAAAGGCGAGGCGCTTGCCGCAACGGAACAGGTCGGCCTGATCAGGTGCGGAAAAGAGTATAAGAGATAGATATGGAATCCATCGCCATCCATAGCGTCCGGAGGCCTGAGGTTGGAGCGGTCTGAGACAATCAGTGCAGGACCAAGGCGCGAGCTCGCAGCCATCATGTTCAGTGACGTGGTCGGCTATACCGCGATCATGGGGCGCGATGAAGGCAAAGCAGTCAAGGTCATTGCTCACCATCGCGAGCAGTTGAGCTCACTACTGCCGCGCTTCAACGGAAGACTGATCGGTGAGATCGGCGATGGCACGCTTTCCAGTTTTCACAGCGTAATCGACGCGGTCGAGTGTGCGCGGGAATTCCAATCGATTTTACAGGCGGACCCTGAACTTCGCCTGCGAATCGGCATCCACGTCGGCGATGTGCTCTTCACCAACAACACGGTGCTGGGTGACGGCGTCAATGTGGCCTCGCGCATTCATGCGCTAGCCCCGCCGGGCGGCATCTGCATCTCGCAGCGGGTGTATGAGGAGATCCGCAACAAACCCGAGATCCGAGTGAAAGGTCTCGGCGAGACGCGCCTGAAGAACGTAACCGAACCAATCCGTCTGTACTTGTTAACGGCGCCGAACGCCCAAGCCGCTCATCCGGCCCAGAGAGCAGATCGCGCAACGCGTCGTCTGCTGCTGGCGGCGGTGGGGGCGCTGCTCCTGGCCGCGATTATCTATGGTGCCGTCAAGTGGAAAGAACCAGGCCGGCCGATCGCAGAACAGCCATCGGCCGGCGCGCGGACGATCCGGTCGATAGCGGTTCTTCCACTCGATAATTTTTCGGGAGATCCGAACCAGGAATATTTCGCCGACGGCATGACCGATGAACTGACGACCGACCTGGCGAGCATCAGTGCACTCCGGGTCATCTCGCGTAGTTCGGTGATGCAATATAAGGGCTCGCACCGGCCGCCGGCGCCCGAGATTGCCAGGGTGCTCAACGTCGACGGCCTGATTGAAGGCTCCGTTATCCGAATTGGCGACCGGGTCCGGATCACCGCGCAACTGATCGATGCGCCATCCGACCGGCACGTTTGGGCCGGCAACTTCGAACGCACCTCGCGCGATGTCCTGGCGCTGCAGGACGAGTTGGCCGCGGCGATCGCGCATGAGATCAATGTCGAGTTGACGCCGCAGGAGCAAGCGCTGCTGACGAGCTCCCATCCAGTAAATCCCGAGGCGCATGAGGCGTACCTCAGAGGCCGCTACTTCTTGAGTAATCCGACCGACCAAAACGTCAAAAAGGCGTTGGCCGAATTCGAGCGTGCGATTCAGCTCGATCCCACCTTTGCGCCGGCTTACGCCGGACTGTCCGATGCCTATGCTTGGGAGAGTGTCGGCCAGGGCTCTTTTCCGCCAAGTATCGCCTTGCACAGAGCCAAGGCGGCTGCCGAGAAAGCGTTGCAGTTGGAGAATACGCTTGCGGAAGCCCATTGCTCACTCGGGAACGCGTTCGTTGGTTTTTTCGATTGGGCGAGAGGCGAAAGCGAGTTTCGCCAGGCCATCGCACTCAAGCCCAACTACGCGTTTGCGCACGATCAATATGGTGTAATGCTCGCTTGGCTAGGCCGCTTCGACCAGGCGTTGACCGAGAACATGCGTGCGGCCGAACTGGATCCTCTCTCGCCTGAAATCCACGCGGGTTGGGCGCTCACGCTTGCTTCGAAAGGGGACTACCAAGCGGCGATGGTGCGGGCGCGCCGGGGTTTGGATCTGGATCCCACGTCCGATTTCGCTCAATTCTGGGTCGGCTGGACGGAGATTCAGGCCGGAAAAATCAGCCAGGCGATTCCGGAATTGGAGAAGGCCAACGCGCTCGGATCCACCGGCTACGAGGCCGGCTTTCTCGGGTACGCCTACGCAGCCTCCGGCGGCCGCGCCCGAGCCATGGCGGTGATCGAGGAGCTTCGGCGGGAGTCCGCGCGAAGGTTTGTCTCGCCGCTCTGGCCCGCCATTATCTATATCGGTCTCGGCGACCGGGAGCGGAGCCTGGACGGATTGGAGAGAGCATACGATGCTAGCGAGCCCTGGTTGGCTTTCCTCAAAATGGACAAGATCTACGATCCGCTGCGTTCCGACCCGCGCTTCATCCAGTTGCTGCGAAAAGTCGGCCTGCACAAGTGAGTTATCGACTAGAATCATGCCGTGGCCGGCCGGCGGCGCGGCGGCGCCTTAAGTCTGCCTTCGCTGCCCCCCAGCCTCGCCAGGCGCCGAGCACTTTCACGTTCGATTAGTGCCTTGAGCGCCTCTCTGACCAGGAGGGACTTTTCCCTCAGGCCGGTTAAGGCCTGAGCCTTGGCGACAAGCTCGTTATCGAGTGCCAGCGTTGTCCGCGTGCTTCGCCTCCGTTGAGGCACGCAGAATGTCACCAAACGATGACTATCTCAACGCGGGCGGCGCACCGGGTGGATCAGCGTGGAACCTTGTCATTCCCGCGCGTCTGCTTTGCCTGGCGCGCGAGGAATCGCGGAGGCGTGGTTGATCGGAGATAACTCAAAGTAATGCACTACCGCGCACCGAAGCCCCTCGATGTTGACTGTTTACGCTGTTCAAATGAATTGCTTTCTGTAATGCCTTGGCGAGTGCTGTCAACTCCGTCCCTGGAACTGCCTCGGCTGTTGGGCGCTGAGCACAAGATCGGCTACAGCCGCGCGCCGGGTCTTTGAAGGAGGCCCCCGATGGATGAACGTGAATCAGCAGCGATACGCGAATATCTTGACCGCGAGCAGATTCGGGAGGCGTTTAATCGCTATGCGTTCGGCGTCGACTCAAGCGACCCGGAAGCAGTGCTGTCCGTGTTCGACGATCCCTGCACGTTGATCACGCAGGCGCCCGGCAAGCCGCCCCGGCGGTACGAAGGGCGGGCCGCAGTCGAGCGCTTTTTCACCAGGGGACTCATCAATGAGCTGAAGCTGCTGCGCCATCGCATTACCGATAACCTCATCACAGTGCACGGCGATCAGGCCGATGCCCGCCTTTACTGGGACGAAATTCGCGAGCAGAACGGCCAGCTCATCCTCGGCGGCGGCATCTATTTCGACAAGCTGCGACGCGTCGGCGACGAATGGAAGTTCACAGAGCGACACGCGATGACGACGTATTGGATCACGCTAATTGAGAATGTGGATGAGCACGCGTTAGCCACTCGAATCCTGTTGGCGCCCCGGCCAAGAAACGTGCGGGTGTGAGCGGCTTCCCGGCTGGCCACGGGCTTGCGCTTCGCCAGCTGTCGCCAGACAAATTGCTTCGCGTGATCCCTCCGCTTCGCCGCAAGAAAATGCGGCGGAGCCTGCCCTGAGCGGAGCCGAACGGGGCGGGATGACAAAGAAGCAAAACGAAAACGTAGAAGCGAAAAAGCGGCGGGCCAAATGCCCGCCGCTTTTGCTAATCCAAGCGCCCCAAGCAGCAGATTATGCCGCCGAGGCCTGATCGTAGCTGCGCAGCAGCTTGCCGGGCAGCGCGTTCGTGCAAACGTTGTCCTCGAACGTTACTTGGCCGTTGACGATGATGAAACGATAACCGTCGGCCTTTTGCACACGGCGCCAGTCGCCGTCGGGAAGGTCGCGCACCGTCTCCATCGGCCTGACGGCCAGTTTATCGAGGTCGTAGACGACGATATCCGCCGGCATCCCTTCACGCAGCCAGCCGCGGTCGCGGATTCCGATCGCCCATCCCACCATCGTCGAAAGCCGCCAATGCGCCTCTTCGAGGCCCATCACCTGCTTGTCGCGTACCCAGTGAGTGAGGAAATGAGTAGGATAGCGACCGGTGGTCAGGAACTTGGTATGCGCGCCACCATCGGAGGCGCCGAGGATCGTCAGCGGATGCTTGATGATCTCCGCCACCGCCTCTTCGTCATTGTTGATCAGACCCTGCATGTTGAACTCGGTCTTCAAATCCTCTTCGACCGCAAGGTCAAGGAGAGTGTCGACCGGGTGCTTGTTCAGTTCCTTGGCTACGTCTGCGATGGTGCGGCCCTTGAGGTGCCTGTTCTTTTCCAGATGAACGTCGTCGATAAGGGTCTCATTCCAGCGGAACATCTGGATCTGGCCGGCCTCGCCGTCACCTCTGCGGCCATCACCCGCCTGCGGCAACACCGAGCGGGCACGGTCCATATCCGCCCTCAGCTTGGGACGGCGGCCCGGATCGGCGAGTTTGGCCTTGCGCTCTTCGAGCGTGCCAACGGTAGCCTCGTTCCAGGCAGGGAGGTTGTCGAACAAGCCAATACTCTGGAGGGTGAACTCGAATTCAATCGGCAGGCAGATATTGACCGGCAGCACGACGGCTTGCTTGTATGCCTTCTCGGCCCACGCCAGTTCTTTTTTCCAGCTATCCGGATGGGTGGGATCGTAGATGATGGCGTTCCAGTTGACCGGCCGCCCGCTGGTCTGCGCCAGCTCAATCAGGAAGTCGTGGCCAAGTTTCTGCAGCGCGCGGCCCATCGTCCATTCAATCGCGCCCCGATTGAACTCCCGCATCACCTTGGCCATTTCGAGGAATTCCTCGCGCGGTGCGACGTGAGTCGGCAAATAGCCGCCGTCGTAGTCGCGATTCGCCATACTCCAGGTGGCTGAGAAGCCGAAGCCACCAGCCTGCAGCCCTTCGCGCAGAATATTCTTCATCTGCTGAAGCTGCTCTTCAGTCACTTTATATTCGGGGTCACGCGCCGCCTCATTGCCAAGCACGTATGCTCGGAGCGGCGAGTACGGTACCAGCGACGCCGCGTTGACGCCGAGGCCGCCGCGGTCCAGGCTATCGAGAAATTCGGGGAAGGTTACCCAGTCCCACCGCATTCCGTGCTGCATGCAGGATAGCGGAATCGACTCGGTGCGCTCCATTCGACGCATCGCGCGATCGCGATCTTCAGGCTTGACCGGCGCAAAGCCAAAGCCGCAGTTGCCAATCGCAACGGTCGTCACACCGTGCCATCCCGACAGCGACGCATACGGGTCCCATTTGGTGCCACCGCTCAGCGCAGCATCGTAATGGGTGTGGATGTCGATGAAGCCGGGCGCGACGACCAACCCGGTCGCGTCAATCGTGCGTGCAGCGCTCTCGGTCAGGTTGCCCATCGCGACGATCCGGCCTTTGCGTATGCCGATATCGCCGCGGTAAGCCGGCATCCTGGTGCCGTCTACTATTGTGCCGTTCTTGATAAGGAGATCGTACTCAGCCATAGCGGGCCCATCCTTTTCGCTCATCGAGCGAATTGCAAAATGTTTGTCAGCGGTTTCATGACTCGCTGTCCCATCGAAAGCGGCGTCCGGTTGACTGCCTCGGCCATTAGCTCGGGTATCGCGAGCGGGCGCCGAATTCTTATGCTACGCTTGGCACTAGACTGTCAAAATGTCAAGGAAAGCTCGTGATTGAGCGCGTAACCCTCATGTTCGGCAAATGCCGGGACGCACAAGGTAGCCGGCACCATCGGGACTCCGGGAAAGAGAGACGAAGATGTTTTCTGAAAAGGAAATCGCTTATCTCAAGTCGCAACGGCTGGCCAGAATAGCCACCGTATCGAAGGAATTACAGCCCGACGTGGTGCCGGTCGGCTTTGAGTTCGATGGCCATGACTTCTACATCCCGGGGCTCATTCAAACGAAGACACTGAAATACAAAAATGTGCGCGCGGGGAACACCAAGGTGGCACTAGTCATCGATGATTTGGAATCGGTCGACCCCTGGAAGCCTCGCGGAATCAAGATCCATGGCACGGCCGAGATCGTCGATCGGAAGGGCCAATTCCTCACCGGACCGCATCTTCGCGTGACGCCCCTGCTCTACCGGAGTTGGGGAATCGAGCGGCCCGTGTTCGAGCCCGGCGGCACGTCGCCGCAAATAAAGAAAGGAACTGCATGATCGACCTACCGCCCGGACCGGCGCCGCCTTTTGGCTTTGACGCCAGCTGGCGGCCTGGGGTGCGGCGCGAGCAGGCCCTTTTTCATTCAGCGGCCATCCTGCTATGCAAGAAATGCGCAGCGTTCATCAGGAGGATCGTCGCTCATGGATCGGCTCAAGGGCAAGGTTGCATTGATCTCGGGGGGTGCGCGCGGGCAAGGCGCGGCCGAGGCGAGGCGGTTCGTCCTCGAGGGGGCGAAGGTGGTCGTGGGTGACGTGCTCGACGAACAGGCGCACAAGCTCGCCGACGAAATTTCCGCCCAGGCGGCCTCCCGCGCAGTTGTCGCGGTCCATCTGGACGTCACTCGCGCGGCCGATTGGCGTGCCGCCGTCGATGCCTGTGTACGCGAATTCGGCGGCCTCGATATCCTGGTCAACAATGCCGGCATTTTCAACATGTCGGGCCTCGAGGACACCAGCGAGGAACTCTGGGACTCAATCGTCAACATCAACCAAAAGGGCGTATGGCTTGGGATGAAGACCGCAGTGTCGGCGATGCGCCGGCGGGGCGGCGGCTCGATTATCAATATCTCCTCGGTCGCGGGTCTGACCGGCTCCACCGGGTCAACCGCTTATCATGGCACCAAGGGCGCGGTGCGCCTGCTGACCAAGGCTGCCGCAGTTCAATATGGCGCCGAGAAAATCAGGGTCAATTCGGTCCACCCCGGACTGATTTCGACTCAAATGGTCGACATCATCCCGAAGGATCAGCGGGCAGCCTTTAGTACGATGGTGCCATTGAGGCGCGAAGGCCGCCCCGAAGAGGTCGCCAACGTAGTCCTCTTTCTGGCCAGCGACGATGCTTCATACGTGACCGGCGCCGAGTTCGTGGTCGACGGCGGTCTTAACGCGATCTGAAGATTCTGCTGCCAGCCCCGCTCTGCCTGTCCTCTCCCGCTCGCTTGCGGAGAGGCGAGGGTGACTGGCGGGAGAGAGTTACTTGCGGAGCCGCAGGCGTAGCGAACTAACGAGTCTGCAAGGTGCGCAGGCTCAAAAAGATGAGGGTTCTGAAGCCCAGCGGTTTGCTTGCTACCCGGAGGTATAACGATGAACCGGCTCAAAGGAAAGGTTGCGCTGATCTCGGGCGGTGCGCGTGGACAGGGAGCGGCTGAGGCCCGATTGTTCGCCGGCGAAGGCGCCAAAGTCGTAATAGGTGACGTCCTCGATGACCTGTGCAACAAAACCGCCAATGAAATCAACTCCCGGTCTGGCGGCAATGTTGTGGCCGCGCTTCATCTCGACGTGACTCGCGCGGCGGATTGGCGCGCCGCGGTCGATGCCTGTGAGCGCCAATTCGGCGGTCTCGACGTGCTGGTCAACAACGCCGGTATCGCCAACGTCAAGGGTATCGAGGAGACCAGCGAAGAGGAATGGGATTCGATCGTCAATATCAATCAAAAGGGTGTGTGGCTCGGCATGAAGGCGGCAGTCCCGGCGATGCGCCGACGCGGCGGCGGCTCGATCATCAATATCTCGTCGATCTTTGGGATTATCGGTTCGGCCGGCTCCGCCGCTTATCACGGTACCAAGGGCGCCGTTCGCCTGCTCACCAAAGCGGCGGCGGTCCAGTATGCGCCCGATAAGATCCGCGTCAATTCGGTGCATCCCGGCGTGATACTGACCCCGATGATCGACGTGGTGCCGCGCGAGGAACTGCAGCCGATAATAGACCTGGCCCCGATGAAGCGAGGTGCACAGCCCGAAGAGGTCGGCTGGTGCGTGGTGTTCCTCGCCAGCGACGAAGCCTCGTTCGTCACCGGCGCCGAGTTGGTGGTCGACGGTGGCTACACGGCGGTATGAAGCCGGCGCCAGACTGTGCACGATGCTCCGCGCGCAGCATCGGCACAATGAGGCATCAAACTCGAGCAAAGATTTTTGTTAAAACGGTTGGCGTACGGGGCAACCTTCGAGCTAACGAGCAAATCAGATATGCATCATTCCACGAAGCGAATATTGACGACCCATGCCGGCAGCCTGCCCCGGCCCCGCGAGCTTTGCGCAATGTTGGCACACCTGAGCCGCGGCGAGGCCATGGACCAGGCGACCCTCGAACGCTCGATTGTCTCGGCCACTCGCAATGTGATCCGGCAGCAAGCCGCATGCGGGGTCGACGTCGGCAACGATGGTGAGCAGGCGCGCGAAAGCTTCTTTACCTACGTCCAACATCGGATGAGCGGCTTCGGTGGGCAAAGCGAGCGTCCGCGTTTCGCTGATGTCTGGAGCTATCCGAGCTTCATCGAACGCTTCGCAGCGACGGTGAGCGACGTGCGGGTCGACCTGGAGCATGCACCGAAGGCGCAAAGCGCGGTGCGTTACTCCGATCGCGGGCCGCTCGACCGCGAGTGCGACGAATACCTGCGGCTTGTCGATGAGCTGAAACCAGGCTTCACGGAATCTTTCATGACCGCCCCGTCACCGGGAATTATCGCCGCCGCGATGCTCAACGAGCACTACGCAACGCTGGAAGATTACGTGATGGCCCTGGCGGACGCGCTGCGGGTCGAGTACCAAGCGATAGTCGCGCGCGGAATGGTCCTGCAGATCGATGCGCCGGACCTGGCAATGGAACGTCACGTCACCTTCGGCGAACGCCCACTCCGCGATTTTCAGGAGTTCATCGATATGATCGTCGCCGCGATCAATCGCGCGGTCGCCGGGATTCCGAGAGACCGTGTGCGGCTCCACGTCTGTTGGGGCAACTATCAGGGGCCGCACGACCGTGACGTCGCCCTCGCCGACATTCTACCCAATCTGCTCAAGGCCAATGTCGGCGGACTGCTCCTCTCGATGGCGAATCCGCGCCACGAACATGAGTACCGGTGTCTCGCCGAGAAGACGATTCCCGCCGATATGATTTTACTTGTCGGCGCGATTGACTCGACGACCAATTATGTCGAGCATCCCGAGGTGGTCGCTGATCGGCTGGAGCGTGCCGCACGCGCGCTGGGCGATCCACAGCGCATCATTGCCGCGACCGATTGCGGTTTCGAGACCACCGTCGGCCTGAGCAGTGTCGCCGAGGAGCTGGTTTGGGCCAAGCTCCGCGCCCTGCGCGACGGCGCGGGGATAGCGAGCCGCCGCCTGTTCGGCTAACCGGGATGAATTGCTTGGTGCGGAGGATTCGATGGAATTCAGAACCCGGCTTTGCAATCCAATTAGTAGAGCGTCCATGGCGGCTACGCAGGGTTCTGAGTTTGGCGCCAGGTCGCGCCCGTTTCGGGTCTGCGGACTAGATGTCTAACCTTGACTTCCTGTTTGGAGACTCTACCAACGGAAGGGTGCAAGCCCGCGTTTAGTTCTCTGCTATCGCGGGCGAGCCGAGAAGGGAACTGGCTCTGGCGGCTGTTCGTCAGTCAGGCGGGTTGCCGAGGCCAGGCTTTGTGGCCTGCAGACTGCAAACCAGCTTTCGAGGCAGTGGTCGCGGATGATAGCCTCGTTGCAGTGTGGGCGCGCTGCTTGAAGTAAAAGATCTGCGGGTTTCTTTCTTTACATCGCGGGGCGAGGTCCGTGCGCTCGACGGTGCGAGCTTCTCGGTAGCGCCGGGCCGGCTGACCGGACTGGTCGGCGAATCGGGTTCCGGCAAGACTGTGAGCGTGCTTTCGATTATGCGGCTGCTGCCCGAAAATGCGCGCATCGCCGGCGGCTCGATCACGTTCGAAGGAATGGATCTACTGCGGCTGAGCGAGGCCGAAATGCGCGCGATCCGCGGGGCCAGGATTGCGATGATCTTCCAGGAACCGATGACCTCGCTGAATCCGGTGTTTACTATCGGCAGCCAGATCGGGGAGGCTATCCGGCTGCATCAGCGCACCACGCGGCGCGAGACCCGCGCACGAACCGTCGAAGCATTACGGATGGTCGGGATTGCCGACCCTGAGCACCGGGTCAATGACTACCCGCATCAGCTGTCGGGCGGCATGCGCCAGCGCGTTATGATTGCGATGGCACTCTCCTGTAATCCCAAGGTGCTGATCGCCGATGAGCCCACTACCGCGCTCGACGTCACCATCCAGGCGCAGATTCTCGATCTCATTCGCGACCTCCAGTCGCGGCTGGGGCTCGCGGTTATCCTGGTCACGCATGATCTCGGGATTGTCGCGCAATACGCCGATGAGGTGGCTATTCTTTATGCCGCGCGTGTGATGGAGCGGACTTCGGCCCCGGAACTTTTTCGTAACCCGCTCTGCCCTTACACCAAAGCCTTGTTCGCCGCCCTACCCGGCATTGACGGTAGCCGGCGCCGGTTGGAAGCGATTCCGGGGGTGGTGCCGAGCGCGATAAATCCGCCAGCCGGATGCCGGTTCCATCCACGGTGCCCGATCGCGATTGAAGACTGCTCGCGCGTTGAGCCGCCATTGCAGGAGAAGGTTCCAGGCCATTATGTCTCTTGTATCCGCGTCTGAGACCGCTGCGGCACGGGCCCCACTACCTGAGGCTGGCGGAACCGGCGCCGTGGTTTACGCCGTGCAATTACGCAAGGAATTTCCCGCCGGCGCCGAGGGCGTATTCGGGCAACGGCGGCTGAAATTGAAAGCGGTCGACGGCGTCACACTCGAAATCCGCGCCGGCGAAACCCTGGGGCTGGTAGGCGAGTCGGGGTCAGGCAAATCGACTCTCGGCCGCCTGCTGCTGCGGTTGATAGAGCCTACGTCGGGTCAGGTATTCTTCGACGGCCGCGATCTGGCGGCCCTTTCTCGCAAGGAACTGCGCCATCTGCGGCGCCAGATGCAACTGGTCTTCCAGGATCCATACTCGTCCTTGAATCCCCGTATGCGCGTGCGGGCAATCGTTGCCGAGGGTATCGAGATTCACAGGCTCGCCCGCGGACGGGAGAAAGAACAGCGCATTCGCGAATTGCTGGAGATGGTGGGGATGGGTGCTGACGCGCTCGACCGCTACCCCCACGAATTTTCCGGTGGTCAGCGCCAACGCATCGGGATCGCACGCGCCCTGGCAGTGAACCCCCGCTTCCTGGTGCTCGACGAGCCGGTCTCGGCGCTCGACGTGTCGATCCAAGCCCAGATCATCAATCTGCTGCAGGACCTGCAGGAACAGTTGCGGCTTACCTATTTTTTCATCGCGCACGACTTGAGAGTGGTCAAACACATCAGCCAACGCGTGGCGATTATGTATCTTGGCAAAATCGTCGAGCTGGCGAGTCGCGATGAGATCTATTCGAATCCGCGCCATCCGTACACCCGGGCGCTGCTCTCTGCGATACCTCAGATTGATGCGGGTGCGCGGGCCGAGCGGATCAAGCCCGCTGGCGAGGTCCCGAGCCCTCTTAATCCGCCTGCGGGCTGCAGCTTCCATCCACGATGCCCTTATGCGAAAGATATTTGCAGACAGGCCGAGCCGAGGTTGACTGGGGGCTACGGAGGGCATGTCGTCGCCTGTCATGTATTCCCGGCGCCGTAAAGGGGAGGCGAGCATGCGAATCTCGGAGGCGAATTCAGGGCTGGACGGACCAAGTGGGAGTGCGAGTTCGGCCGGCGGTGGCTTTAACTCGACTGATGCCGCCGCAGTTTCGACCGTCAATGCCCATCCTTCATGGATCGAGGAACGCGCGCGCGTCGCAGTCAATCGCGATGTCAGAGTCGCTGGCCATCTGGTGTTCCAGGAACCTATCCGTATCGAAGGCCATTTTCGGGGTGAAGTCAGCTCCAGCGAACTGGTGGTAATCTCTGAGGACGGCTCGGTGGGCGGGCGTATACGGTCGCCGCGGCTGGTGGTTCTGGGCGAGCTGGAAGGTGATATTACGGCTTCCAAGTCGGTCGTGCTCGGACCGCGTTCGCGCTTCAAGGGCAAAATCGAGGCGGATAATCTGACGATTTGCGAAGGCGCTTATCTCAACGCCGACCTGCGTATTGGCCACCGCTCTGAGGACAAGGGGCTCCGGCGTGGATTGCAGTGACCGCTGAAACCAAATCCGGGCAGGACTGGCGGGCCGATAGTTATTCCGTACACGCGCACTTCGTGCCCGCGCTGGGTCAGCCGGTACTTGAACTGCTCAAACCCTCATCCGGCGAACGTATTCTCGATCTCGCCTGCGGTGATGGTGCACTCACCGAGAAGATCGTGGCCAGTGGCGCGGCCGTCGTCGGTGTCGATGCAGCGGCTGACATGGTCAATGCCGCGAAGAACCGCGGCCTCGACGCTCGGGTGATGGACGGTATTAATCTCCGCTTCAATTGTGAATTCGATGCGGTGTTTTCTAACGCAGCGTTGCATTGGATGAAATCCGATCCGGATGCGGTGATTGCCGGTGTTGCGCGCGCGCTGAAGCCCGGCGGACGCTTCGTCGCCGAAATGGGCGGCCATGGCTGCATCGCGGCGATCACGGTCGCGATTGTGGCGGTGCTAGCGCGCTACGGAGTCGATGCACGACCGATTATTCCATGGTATTTCCCGACGGCCGACGATTATCGGGCCCGCTTGTTACGCGGCGGGTTCATAGTCGATTACATCGAACTCATCCCTCGGCCGACGCTGTTGCCGACCGATATGGCGGGATTCCTCGAAGTCTTCGGGGCGAGGTTTTTCTCACACTTGCCGGTGGAGCAGCGCATGACCGCGCGCGACGAGGTAATCGACATGTTGCGATTGGTGTTGTGCGACGAACAGGGCCGCTGGACCGGCGACTACATCCGGCTGCGTTTTTCCGCCCATCTGCCGGGCTAGGCTTTAGCCGATCGCCCTTTTTTGTTGGACGTACGGCATCCTGGCGAAGTGTCCTCTGTCACCCTAGCGTGTGGCAGCCACGCGAGAGAATCCCGGAAGCGAAGACGCGGGATTCTCCGCGTCAGGCAAGAACAGACGCGCGAGAATGACAGCGAACGCAACCCGGTCTTCGCTCCCGTTCAGTAGCCTCGCGCTAACTGGCCGATAATTTCCCTCGCCACCAGCAGCTTCATGATTTGTGCGGTGCCGTCGCCGATTTCAAGGCCGATCACATCGCGCATCCGTTGCTGATGAGGCAGGTCGAGGCTGAAGCCGAGATGGCCATGCAACAACAGACATTGATGCAGCACCTGGGCGGCGAGTTCCGGCGCCCACCATTTAGCTCCCGCCGCTACCCATCCATGCTGCTTGCCCTGGTCCTTGAGCCATAGCGCTTCGTAGCACAGCAATCGCGCCGCCCGCAGCTTCACCGCAGCTTCAGCCAGCGGGAACGATACGCCCTCGAAGCGCGCGAGGCTGCCGCCGAACGCATCGCGCGCTGCGACATATTTACAGGTTTCTTCGACGCTTTGTTGCGCGGCGCCGATGCACATCAGCCCGATCAGCGCGCGGCTGAAATCAAATCCCTGCATCACTTCCACGAAACCCGCGCCCTCCTCGCCGATGCGCGCCTCGGCCGCTACCCGTACTGAATCAAAAAAGAGTTGGCCGCGCCCGATCGCGCGCGAGCCCAGGTCCCTGAACCGATTACGCGTGACGCCAGGCGAGTGCAGATCGACATAGAAGGCGCTGACGCCGCGCGCGCCGGCCTCGTAGCTGCCGGTGCGCGCCATCACCAACGCGGTGTCGGCCCATGATGCGAACGAGATCGAGGTCTTCTCGCCATCGAGCATGTAGGTGTCGCCCTCGCGCCGCGCGGCCAGCTTGACGTGGGCCGCGTCGGAGCCACCGCCGGGCTCGGTGACTGCAAGCGCAGGAACGCACTCGCCACGGCAGATTGGCGGCAGCATTGCCTGTTTCTGGTGCTCGCTGCCATGCGACGAAATGATCGCTCCCACCAATGCGCTGAGCAGCAGGACGTAGGCGGCATTGAAATCGCCCCGAGCAATTTCCTCGTGGGCGATACCGAGCGACACATAGCCGAGTCCTTGTCCGCCGTGTTGCGGTTCCGCCATCGGCGCGCACAGTCCCAACTCCCCGAGCTTGCGCACGATCTCGCGCGGCAGGTCCTGGTCCGCATCGCGCTCCATGTAGTGAGGCGCGAGTTCGCGGACCGCAAAATCGGCCAGCGTCTGCCGCAGTAGTTCCTGCTCGCTATCAAAAGCAAAATCCATCGGCTCGAATCTCCCGCGAAGGTTCGAAGTGAAACTATACAGCAAGTCCAGTGCGCTGAGTCTGGAATCTGAGCGCCGGCCGCGTGCTGAATTTCGGAAACTATTCGACTAGGATGCGAAAGGTGGCCGGGCCGGCGCGAAATTTGTCCGCACGTTCATCGCGGCGCGATGCTCTCCCGCAGAGCTTCGCACCGCAATTACCGACACTGGTCAAATCGCCGCCTACGGGCCGCCAGTGGGTACATGAGATCAAATATGACGGCTACCGAATCGGCACGCGTATCGAACGCGGCGACGTCAAGCTGATTACGCGCAACAGTAACGACTGGACCGCGACTTTCCCGGACCTCGTTGTCGCCGTGAAAGAGTTGTCTTTGCACCAAGCGCTCATTGACGGCGAGGTAGCGGTGGTCTTGCCTAATGGCGTCACCAGCTTTCAGGCGCTGCAAGGGGTATTGAAGCAACACGAGCGCAGCCGCCTGGTATATTTCGTCTTTGACCTGCTCCATCTCGACGGCCGTGAGCTGAGCGGGCTCCCGCTCGAAGAGCGGAAAGCAATCCTCGCCCGGCTCGTCAGCGAAGTGCCGTCGGCAAACGCAATCGTCCGTTATTCGTTGCACTTTGAGGGTGACGGCGCGGAGGTGCTGCGCGAGGCCTGCCGAATGGGCCTCGAGGGCATCGTCTCGAAGCACCGCGACTTGCCGCATCAACCTGGGCGCAGCCGCAATTGGCTCAAGACCAAGTGCGTCAAGCGCCAGGAGTTCGTGATTGGCGGCTTCACCGAACCCGAAGGTTCGCGCGCGGGCATCGGCGCATTGCTGGTGGGCATCAACGAAGACCGGCATCTACGGTTCTCGGGTAAAGTCGGCACGGGCTTTACGTCGGACGTGCTTACGGAATTGCGAAGGCGGTTGGATCGCCTGGAGCAGCAGGAATGTCCTTTCTCGCCCAAGCCGGCCGGAGCGCTCGGACGCATGGCTCATTGGGTGAAGCCCGAGTTGGTGGCGGAGGTCGCATTCACTGAATGGACCGAAGACGGCAAGATCCGCCATCCGTCGTTTCAAGGTCTGCGCGACGACAAGCCAGCGTCCGAGATTAGGCGTGAGGAACCGCCGTAGCCTCCAAAGGGGCGAAAGGGCTTTTGCAAAGCCCCGCGCATGATGCAATTTTGGAGCGATGCCTAGCCAAAAAATCTCCAGGGGAATTTGATTTGAATAGCGTGCACGACATTGGCGGAATGGACGGTTTCGGCCCTATCCAGCGCGAAGCTGACGAGCCGGTGTTTCATGAGCCGTGGGAGAGTCGCGTCTTCGGGATGTTCATTACCCGCGCGGGTCTGCCCCCCGCCGCCGGATTCGACGCCGCGCGCCACAGATTAGAGCGGCTCGATCCGATCAAATACCTCAGCTCTAGCTATTACGAACGCTGGCTGGCCGGGCTCGAAAGCGCGCTTATCGGAACCGGCACCTTGAGCAGGGACGAAATCGAAGCGCGAATGGCGCAGTTCGCGGCCGATCCAGAGCTGCCGATGCCGCGCCGGGAGGATCCCGCACAGGCCGAGCGTCTGGTGAATGTCTTTAGCGCCGGCCGCGCGGAGTCACAACGGCAGATTCGCCAAAAGGCGCGCTTCGCATTGGGCGACAAGATTGTGACGCGCAACCTCAATCCGCATGGCCACACCCGTTTGCCCCGTTACACGCGCGGCAAGCCCGGCGTCATCGTCGCCCATCACGGGGCCCACGTTTTCCCGGATACCAATGCGCATGGCCTCGGTGAAAATCCGCAGCACCTCTACACTGTGCGGATCGCGATGCGTGAATTGTGGGGTGGTGATGCCGAGCCGAATGAAAGCGTACTCATCGATCTTTGGGAGAGCTATCTGGAAAAAGACAAGGCCGCAGGCAAATCCAGAGTGCAGAAAGCCATGCCGGCAGCCAAAAAAGCTGTGGCGAAAAGTTCAGCGCGAGCAGCCAAAATGCCCGCGCGCGCCGCTTCTTCAAAACGCTCGCTTGCGAAGCCCCTTCCATCGGTCACCGTCACCTCACCTCTCGCGCAAAAGAGCGGGAGAGGAACGGGCAGCGCGCCGGCCTCGCGCGGCGGTGGAGCGAAAAGCAAAGGAGGCAGAGCGACGTCAGGACGAGGTTCGACCGGGAGAGGACGAATATCCGGCAAGCCGATGAGGAGGAGCCGATGAGCGATAAGGAATCCGAGCAGAGCGGGCACCATCCCCGACCCCTGTCCGCGGCGGCACTGCGCGCGAAGGCTATCGAGTCATTACTGGTGGAAAAAGGCCTGCTGGCCAGCGATGCGATCGACCGCGTAGTCGAGATCTACGAAAAGGACGTTGGTCCGCTCAATGGCGCCAAGGTCGTCGCGCGAGCCTGGTGCGACCCTGGCTACAAGCGCCGGCTGCTCGAAGACGGGACCGCGGCGGTTGCCGAATTGGGCTTCGGCGGATTGCAGGGCGCGCACCTGGTGGTGGTGGAGAACACGCCGAAAGTGCACAACGTGGTCTGCTGCACTTTGTGCTCATGCTATCCCTGGCCGGTGCTTGGATTGCCGCCGACGTGGTACAAGTCGCTGCCTTACCGCTCGCGAATCGTCCGTGAACCGCGCGCGGTGCTGCGCGAATTTGGCCTCGAATTACCCGAGTCAGTCGAAATCCGCGTGTGGGACAGCAGCGCCGAAATCCGTTACATGGTTCTGCCCGAGCGGCCGGCTGCGACGGCGGATATGAGCGAGGCTGAGCTGGCGTCGTTAGTGACGCGCGATTCGATGATCGGAGTGGGGCGACTCTAGGCGGAGCGCAGCGGAGCCGAGCTAAGGAGTCTGCGACGTGCGCATAAAATCTGAGACGCGCGAAGAGGCAAATCCCGGTGGATAATTACGATCGGCTGTTCGGCAATGCGGGATATATCGCCCGGCGCATCGCCGGCGATATCAGCGGGCCCACAGCAATTCCGCGGCGCAACGGCGAACCAGTGTTCAATGAGCCGTGGGAGAGCCGGGTATTCGGCGCCGCGGTAGCCCTTTGCGAGCAGGGATTGTTCGAATGGGAGGAATTCCGCGAACGGCTGATTGCCGAGATCGCGGCGGCAGACGCCGCGCGTGATCAATCAGCGGGGCCGCAGTCGTCGTATTATGAACGCTTCCTCGCGGCGCTCGAACGGCTGCTGATCGACAAGGGTATCTGCGCGAAAGAAGAAATCGAGCAGCATGAGGTTGCGGAACCCACCGATGAGCATGAGCATCGATGACGGATGAGCTGATAAACCCCACGTAGGACTTCATCGTGTCATCCCGAGTGAGCCGGGGCGTTAGCCGAGGCGACGAGGGATCAACGCGAAGCGATTTGCCTGAGGGCGCGGTGACGAAGAGTTACTGGGTCTATGTCATGTCGGGGCGAACAAAGACCCTATACGTTGGGGTCACTAATGATATCGAGCGGCGCGATTACGAGCACAAGAACAAGTCAGTACCGGGTTTTACCAGTAAGTATCGACTCGATCGCCTCGTCTACTTCGAGGAGCACGCGGACATCCGCGACGCAATCGAGCGAGAAAAACAAATCAAATCGTGGCGGCGAGAAAAGAAGATAGCGCTGATCGAATCACTCAATCCCCGATGGAGGGACTTGAGCCTGGACTGGCATTTGGATGATCGTTCTCAGAGTTCAGAGAAATCGCTTCGCGTTGATCCCTGATAGCGCCGGGATAAACCGGCGAGGTGTTGTGAATGCAAGAGTCACACGGTGAAGGCTTAGCGACCCACACCGGCCCCGAGTCATGTGCGGTTGCCCGCAAGGACAACCTCGAAGCGTT